>PR_CR_10_Liq_3_inCRDRAFT_1000228_pt1 | contig 16055 bp, 17 predicted proteins | sample PRCRCaboRojoPR_2_FD_10240 | JGI IMG/M metagenome (IMG submission 10240)
AGATGCAGCTTGAGACGCTCCGGGCTCTGACCGGTGTAACCGATCGTCCAGGTGCCGCGGTTGATCTCGCGCAGCGTATCCTCCGGGCTCGGCAGGCCGTCTTCCTCGATGGCGATGTTCTTGAACATCTCATCGGCGAAACCGAACTTCTGCGCGAACGCATAAAGGATCTGGGAGTCAGTCTTGGACTCAAACAGCGGATCAACGATCTTCTCGCGCCACTGAATGGAGCGGTTGGACGCGGTGATGGAGCCGCGCTGCTCAAACTGCGTGCAGGTCGGCAGCAGATAGACACCATCCGTGCGCTCACTCATGACCGCCAGGTGCGTCGGATACGGATCGGAGCAAACCACCATCTCAAGCTTTTCGATGGCTTCTTTCATGTCCGGCCCACGGGACTGCGAGTTAACCGCGTGACCCTGGAAGAACACGGCACGGGTACGGTCACGCTGTGACTGGTTGGCCGGGTCCTCAAGGACACCGTCAATCCAGCGTGAGACCGGGATACCCGGGATGTGCATCGGATGCGACATCTTGCCGCCGCCGGCATCGTACTGGCCGTCATCAAAACGGCTCTTGATGTAGTCAAAGTCGACATCCCAGACACGGCTCCAATGACGCCAGGCGCCCTCGGAGAGCCCATAGTAGGCCGGCAGGGTGTGGCAGTTCGGGCCGACGTCGGTGGCGCCCTGCACGTTGCAGTGGCCACGGAAGATGTTGGCACCACCACCGGAGACACCGATGTTGCCGAGGGCAAGCTGCAGGATGCAGTAGGCCCGGGTGTTGTTGTTACCGATGTGATGCTGGGTGCCACCCATGCACCAGACAATGGTGCCGGGGCGGTTTTCAGCCATGGTCTGAGCGGCCTGGCGGACCTGCGCCTCCGGCACACCGGTAACGTCCTCAACGACATCCGGCGTCCAGCGGGCCACTTCCTCGCGGACCTTGTTCAGACCGTAGACACGCTGACGGATGTACTCATCATCCTGCCAACCGTTCTCGAAAATATGCCAGAGCATGCCCCAGATAAACGGCACGTCGGTGCCGGAGCGGATGCTGATGTGCTGATCGGCATGGGCGGCTGTACGCGTGAAGCGCGGATCGACCACGATCATCTTGGCGCCGTTTTCCTTGGCACGCAGGATGTGCTGCATCGAGACCGGATGGGCCTCAGCGGCGTTACTGCCGATAAAGAACATGCACTTGGAGTTGTGAATGTCGTTGAAGCTGTTGGTCATCGCACCATAGCCCCAGGTGTTGGCAACACCGGCCACCGTGGTGGAGTGACAGATACGCGCCTGATGGTCGATGTTGTTAGTGCCCCAGAAGGCCACGAACTTGCGCTGCAGATAAGCGCCTTCGTTATTGGCCTTGGAGGAACCACACCACCAGATGCTGTCCGGGCCGCTCTCCTCGCGGATCTGCAGGAACTTGTCACCAATTTCGGTGATCGCGTCATCCCAGCTGATCCGGCGCCAGCGGCCGCCTTCAAGCTTCATCGGGTATTTGACGCGCTTCTCACCGATGCCGTGATCACGCAGCGAAGCGCCCTTGGCACAGTGCGATCCCAGATTGAACGGGGAGTCGAAATCCGGCTCCTGGCCGGTCCAGACACCGTTCTGCACTTCGGCGACCACACCACAGCCGACCGAGCAGTGACTACAGACGGAGCGACGGATTTCAACCGGTACCCCCTGCTTGCGCGCATGGGTTCCTTCAACGGCATGCGCCCGGCGCATCATCCCGGGTGCCATTGCAGAACCGACAACGGCAGCGCCGGCGGTCAGACCGGTCCGACGCAGGAAGGTGCGTCGGTCCATCTCGGTGTAGAAGACGCTCGGGAAGGAGGAAACGGAACCGCTTCCCTTCTCAGCGCCTGCGTTCTTTTTAATGAGCTTCATGACGCCCTCTCCCCTTAGCTGCGGGCCAGATCATAGAAGCGACGCACATGCGCCGTTTCCTGATAGCCTTTCCGCTTGGTCAAGTCGTCACCCTCAGCCTTGGCAGGCGCGGGTGAATGGGTTGCCGCCAGCACTGAGCTTCCGCCCGCTACTGACGCCACACTGCCACCGATCACCATTCCCTTGAGAAAACGGCGACGGCTTGCATCCTTTTGAGGATTTTTGGCACTCACGGCTTCTTCCTCCATTCTCTGCGGTCTTCAGACCATCTCCAGATACTGTTTTTCAGTAACCACGAAGCGCTCAGCAAAAGCGCCCACGGCACGGTAAAAATCAGCAGATTTCGCCTGCTGAACGTCCTGCATAAAGCGCTCAATCCAGGTGGCCAAATGGTCACTGAAAAATGCCCGCTGGCCAGCGAGGTGAACGCCTTCGGGTCCACTGAGCAGCGCCATCGACTCAAAGAGCGCTCCCACATGATCTTCCGGCTCGCACATGTCTGCTTCCCGCTCGAGCCCGAACTCACGCAGATCGTCGCGCAGCTTGACGAGCGGACGGCCCATCAGAAAGCCGGTCTGATACCAGCTGCCGTAGGGCATTACTTCCCCACGACCGAGGCCGATGAACAGCGCGTGAAATTCGATGTCGAGGGATTCCGGATCGCTGGCCTCGGCAGCGGCGGCAAGGTCGCGCCAGGCAACCGCAAGCGGAGAGGTGTCATCACCCACGTCCACCGCGGCCAGCGAATCAATAACATCCTGGGAGGGAATATCGGCAAACAGCCGGGCCAGAGCCCGTAGACGCGCGAGCGCAGCCAGTCCTCGGTGTCCGGCACCATGGAACCGACTCCATCTTGACGCTGGTCAACTCGCGAAATGCTGTTTTCCTGCATAAATCTGTTTCTCCTCCGAGGTTCCGTTATAACTTGGAATCGTGCCAATGCCAAAAAGTTTTTGTGACGCGCTGCAGCATTTTTCGGCCGCCACAGGGGCTAGTGATGCAGGCTGTTGTTCTCCTCGTCGAAGAGATCCTTAACCCGACAGTCCTCGCACATCTCAAGCCGGCGCCGCGCCCTTTCATCCTGAAACATCCAGTGCCCGGCGAGCTGCTCGGCGACCCGACCGATCATCTTCTCGGTGGCGAATGCCTTGCCACAACCGGTGCAATGAAACGGGATTTCTTCGTTGAGAACACGGGTCTCCGGCTTGGCGAAAGCGGGCAGGTGCAATCTCGCTTCAAGCGAAATGGCATCTTCCGGACAGGCCTGCTCACAAAGGCCGCACTGCAGGCAGGCAGATTCATCAAACAACAGACGCGGCTCACCACCGCCACTGGTCACGGCCTCGGCCGGACAGACAGCCGCACAGGCCATACAAAGCGTACAGGCATCACGATCAACAACAATCTGACCGAATGGCGCTCCCTTGGCGAGCGGCGTGGTTGCCTCGTCCCGATTCGGACGATAGAGGGCGCTGAAGGCGGTCTGAAGCCGTTCACGCTTGCCCCCGGCAATGCTGAAGTTACCGGCATTCCGGCCATGATCATCGTGTAGTGCCGGTGTGTCGGCAAACGCGGCAGCGCCGAGCCTCCCTTGAGCAGCCTCACGCGGCCGGCTCCAGCTGCAGCGCCTCAAGCACCGGTGTGAAGAGTGAATGCTGCGTCTCGCTCGCGGCCACCAGACTGCCCTCGGCATCATCCGGCAGGGCAATCACCACATCCGAGACACCGAGTGCGAAAGCGGTCAGCCAAATATCCGGGCCGATGGTCCCGACATCCTCCACGGCGATCGGCAACAGGCGCTCCGGCAGCGCCTCGGCGACGGCCTGCACCATCTCAGCCCCGGCCTCGTCGCCATGGAACAATAAAGCCGGTGCCGCGTTGGCGCCCGCCTCGGCAAAGGCACGCAAAGCGCGACGCAGCCCGCCGAGCAGATCCCTGGCATGCGGGAAGGCATAGCTGATTGCCCCACTCGGGCAGACGGTCGCGCAGCTGCCGCAGCCCTGACAGAGATAGGGGTCGACTTCGATGCCCTCACCCCGCGAGAGGATCGCACCGGTGGCACAGGCATCCAGGCAATTGGTACAGCCGGTAATGCCGCGTGCGCCATGCGCACAGATATGCTCGTCATAGGCAAAGAACTTGGGCTTTTGAAACTCTCCCACCATTTCCGGGAGCAGGGCGAGCGCCTCGGTCAGTGCCTCGGTATCCGCACCCACGCGCTGATAACCAATCGGCGGCTTTTCAACGCCAATGAGCGGTGTGTCGGAGCAATCGAGGACGAGGTCGAAATGCTCGAATTTACCGGCCGCCATGGTGGCCAGATTGACCGGCCCCTGATCGCTGTCGAGGATCGCCTCAAACGCCCCCAGATGACCCGTCAGCGCAGGCCGGCCGCGGGCGAGCAGATACTGACGCAGATCCTCGTCACCCTCGGCATCATCCTCGGCCACCAGCAGACAGTTCAGCGAATCCGCCAGCGCCCGGGCGGCCGGCAGAGCGCGTTCGACCGGCCCGAAGATCAGAACATTATTGCCGGCACGGTACTCAACGAAACCGGCCGTGCCCATGTTGGCCTCAGCCAGTGCCGCCAGCGCGGCCGCTCGGGCAGCGCCGAGCGCTGAGGTGGCGGGCAGATCCTGTAGCGGTGGATGCTGGATATCAAGCACGGTTATCTGGCTCCTCGGGAGTTTCAGCCTCGCCGTCCGACCCCTCGTCGGTCACGGCCTCAGCCTCGTTGTCTGCATCAACAGCATCGGGTTGCTGCTCGGTCTCCTCAACCTCATCCATGGTCTCGTCATTGGCAGCTTCCGCTGCCCGTCGGCGTCGCTCCTCCAGACGCTCCTGCTGCTTTTTCATATCCCAGGGCACGGTATCGCCCAGCGGCTGCAGCAGGGTGTAGTCATCATCGTAGTCATCAAGCCCGTCTTTGACGTTAAAGCGCGATGTATGGAAAAGCTTGCGCAGCGCTTTTTTGCGCAACGCCTCGCTCACACCCGGTGAGAAAAAGCCGCTGACATCGCTCTCGGGCGTGAGGGTCTCGATATCGGGCATATCCTCGTCGGTGAGCACCCGCTGCGGTTCGGATTCGGTCTCTGCCGCGGCAGCCGCATCATCCTCCGGCGGCGTTTCCGCCAGCGCCTTTTCTTCCTCGGCCTCTGCCTGCTGCACCGCCTCCTTGCGCCGTGACCAGCGGGCGAGGAACGGTTCCGGCTCGCCGCCTTCGGTGGTTGTCACCGGGGGCTTGTTATCCTCCGAACTCATCACTCGACTCCTGTGGCTTGCGCCGCCGTTTGCCACGCTTGTCCTGCGGTTTGTAATGCGCCAGCACGAACTGCTCGACCCCGGCAATCATCCAATCCGGAATGGGGGCAGCAAAGATTTCGTTTTCACTTTCCTGCTCGCGGGCGGATTGATCCTGGTCGAGGGTCACCACCATCGGCATCAAGCCGTACTGCGGATCTTCCCGGCAGATCACGAAAATCGATGGCCGCTGACTGGTGAGGTTGTACCAGTATGTCTCGGCATCGGAGCGCCGCAGAACCAGAACCATGCCGCCCCAGCGAAAATCACGAACCCCTTCATCCACGCGCTTTTCTTCGACACCGTCGAGATCCGCGCCCGATTCGATGGAGGCCAGAGACCAGGACGGATACTGCCAGCCCTTCATCTCCTTCATGGCACGCCGCAGGACGACAGTGATCGGCCACTGCGTCTGCTCCGGCGGGGTTACCGTTACCTCAACCATGCCTGCTCACTCCGGTTGCTCGGGTTCGATCCGAAACACGGGCGCCGACTCCCAGTCGCTGCGCGGCCGATGGACTCGAAAAGCTTCCCGCACTTCACCGTCCTCAATATCCCGCTGCAGCGAGAGGACGGTATTGACGTCGGGCGTACACAACGACTCGCAGAATTCCACTTCGTTGCGTGCCTCCACCATGGCGGCCTCCAGATCCGGGGCGCCGTACTGTTCGACAAAATGTCGGGCAAGACGCTCCAATACCCGCCGCCGATCATCGGCCGGCATGTCGACCACCACCGCGAGCGTGCTCCAGCCGAAAGAATCAAGCCCGAGGAAGCCATGACGAAACGCCGCGCGCTCACCAGTGTCGAGCTGGGCCGGATCGCGTTCGCCAAAGGTATAGACAAACGTCCCGGGCACGACCCATTCGCCGGCTTTCGCCGCCCGCGGGTAGACGGCATCGTCACTGTCATCAAGACGCAACGCACGCAGAAATCGCACGCTTTCTCCTCCTGAAGCGAAACTGATCCAATTTGACTCTAAGTTATAGTAAGACAATCCATAACAGAAGCCGGGAGCATTTATGGCTGCCATTGCCCTGTTGGTTGGCACCCGCAAAGGCCTTTTCATCGCCCGCAGTGATGCCGATCGCCGCGAATGGGCCCTGGAGGGCCCGCATATCGCCGGCTACGAAATTCAGGCCGCATTTCTCGACCCTCGGCGCCCGGGCCGGGGTTATGCAGCGGCCCATCATCCGGTCTGGGGTATTCATATTTACCGCAGCGATGACGGCGGGCGGAGCTGGATGCCGCTGGCCGAGGTTCCCCGTCACGGCACCGATGATCAGGACCCGGCAAGCCTGAAAATGATCTGGTCACTGGCACCGGGGCCGGAGGACTCACCCGATACAATCTTTGCCGGCATCGAGCCGCCAGGGCTTTTCGTGAGCCAGGATGCAGGCGAACACTGGCAGGCATTATCCGGCTTCAATGACCATGCCGACCGGGGCCACTGGAGCCCGGCGAAAGGCGGGCTTGCCGTGCATTCCGTGCAGGTTGACCCGCATACCCGCGGGCGGATGTTCGCGGCCATGTCGGCCGGCGGGATTTATCGCTCGGACGACCATGGCGCCAACTGGCAGGCCTGCAACAGTGGTATTCGTGCGCCCTATTTACCGGAGCGCACTCCTCACTGCGGCCATTGTGTGCATCGGCTGCTACTGCATCCCGCGCAGCCGGGCCGGGCCTATCAGCAGAGCCATCACGGTATTTACCGCAGCGATGATGACGGGGCGAGCTGGCAGGAGATTACCGCCGGGCTGCCGAGCGATTTCGGCTATGCCCTGGCAACCAACCCCCGCGACCCGGATGTCATTTATTGCGTACCGGAGGAGAGCAGTCAGTTTCGTGCCACGGTGGATGGCAGGCTTCGGGTCTATCGCAGCCAGGATGCCGGGCAGAGCTGGCAGGCATTGACCGAGGGCCTGCCCCAGGAGAATGTCTTTGTCACGATCCTGCGTGATGGCCTGGAGGCCGACGGGCTCGACCCGCTCGGGCTTTATCTGGGCAGCTCAAGCGGCCATCTCTTTGCAAGCCGTGATGAGGGTGAGCAATGGTCGCTGATTGCCGGATTTCTCCCCGGTATCCTCTGCATTCGGGCAAGCGTTGAAGAGGCCGGCTGAGTGGATCTGCTGGATGCCCTCAACGCCCGTCAAGGGATCGTCTGCGCAGTCGGTGCGGGCGGCAAGAAAAGCACGCTCTACCGTCTGCTCGAGGCGCATGGGGGTCGCGTCGGGATAACGGCTTCGGCGATGACCGCGCCGCCCTCGGCAAGAAGGGTGGATGAGCGGATTTTCACGGCGGGCATCGATGAACTCATCGAGCGTCTACCGGCAGCCGCCCGTGAGCACCGCCGCATCGCCTTTGCCCTTGAGAGCGAGAAATCCGGTCGGGTCGCCGGGCTACCGCCCGAGCGCATCGCCGAGTGCCATGAACAGGCGGGGTTTGATGTAACCCTGGTCAAGGCCGATGGTGCACGCATGCGCGGCATCAAGGCACCGCGTCATGACGAGCCCCTGATTGTCCCCGGCAGTGCCACCGTCATTCACATTGTCTCGGCCGCGGTGATCGGCCAGCCACTGACGCAGGAAACAGCCCATCGCCTGCCCGAACTCTGCGAGCTGCTCGAAGCCGAACCCGGGGACCGACTTACCCCGGCCCATATCGGCCGACTGATCAGCCATCCCAACGGTGGAGCCCGGGGCACCGAGGGACTGCGCCATATCAGTCTGATCAATCAGGTGGACAATCAGGCCCGGGCTGCGCTGGCCCTTGAGGCGGCTGAGGCTGCGATGCAGGGGACTTCACCACCGAATCGGGTGGTCCTTGGCAGCATGCGCGCGGAAAACCCGGTGGTGGAAATTGTCGGATCGACGCCGGGCGAGGCAAACTAACGCCCATGGCCAATATTCTTGTTGAACTGCCCGCCGCCCTGCAGCCCCTGGCCGGTGGCCAAAGCGAACTAACCCTTGCCGGTGAGTGCGTGGGTGATGTGCTGCATGCGCTACAGGAAAGCCACAGGGCCGTCGGTCAGCGTGTTCTCACCCGGGGCGGAGCGCTCAGGTCTCATGTGAACGTTTTCATCGACGAGGATGACATCCGCCACCTCCAGGGTCTTGAGACCGCCGTTGCTGGCTATCGGCGGTTGGTGATCGTACCGTCAGTGGCCGGGGGCTGAGCGATGAGCGGGTCGATCAGCGCCGTGATTCTCGCCGGCGGTCGCGCCCGACGCATGGGTGGAGAAGACAAGGGGCTGGTGGAAATTGCCACGGAGCCCATGATCAGCCATGTCATCAGAGCCATCGCCCCGCAGGTGGATGCCATCGCGATCAACGCCAATCGCAACATCGCCCGCTATGAGGCCTTTGGTTACCCCGTGATCAGCGACGACCTCGAGGATTTTCAGGGGCCGCTCGCCGGCATGGCAGCGGGCCTTCAATGGTGCCCCGGCGAGCGGCTGCTCACATTGCCCTGTGACGGGCCCCTGGTGCCATCAGATCTGGTTGCACGGCTGGCAACAGCGCTCAATGGCGGCGATGTCGCCGTCGCCCATGATGGTGAGCGGCTGCAACCCGTCCATGCCCTGATCAACAAGGCCTGCCTACCGAGCCTTCAAGCCTTCCTCGCATCCGGTGAGCGCAAGATTGATCGCTGGTATGCGGAGCTCGATTGCCGCGAAGCTGATCTCAGTGATCGCTCAACACTTTTCATCAACGTCAACACCCCGGAGCAGCAGGCCGCCATGACCGAGCGGCTGCAGGGCCGGACCGCAAGAGGTTTGTCATGACCAATCCCCGCATTGCCGATGGTTGCGGCCATGATGGCCCCTCCCTGCCACTTGCCACCGTGCTTGCACGACTGGCCGAGGTCATTGAGCCCATCAGCGGCCAACAACGACTGGCACTGCGCAGCGCACTCGGCCATATCCTCGCCGAGCCGATCACTGCACCTGCGCCGGTCCCCGCACATGACAACTCCGCCATGGATGGTTACGCCCTGCGCCATGCCGACCTGGAAGCCGGTCCGCTCAAGCTGGTGGGCTCGGCATTCGCCGGCCATCCATACAGCGGCGAAATCGGCCCTGGAGAATGCGTTCGCATTATGACCGGCGGTGTGGTTCCGGCGGGCGCGGATACCGTTGCCATGCAGGAACATGCCGAAGCAAAGGACACAACCATCACCATCACCCGACCGCCCTCCGCAGGCGATAACATCCGCCGGGCCGGCGAAGACCTACAGGCCGGCGATGTGGTCCTGCCGGCCGGCCGCAGGCTCACCGCCGCAGACCTGGGTGTGATCGCATCCATGGGTGTCGCCGAAGTGAGCGTCATGCGCGCACTGCGCGTCGCGTTTTTCTCCACCGGCGATGAACTGCGCAGCCTCGGTGAGACGCTCGGGCCCGGGGAGATCTATGACAGCAACCGCTACACCCTCTTTGGCATGCTCACCCGACTGGGGGTTGATCTGATCGACATGGGTGTCGTCCGGGATGACGAGACTGCCCTTCAGCATGCCCTCGATCAGGCGGCCGCCAATGCAGATGTCATCCTCACCTCAGGTGGTGTTTCTGTCGGGGAAGCCGATTTCATGGGCAAGCTGCTGCAGATGCATGGTGAAGCCCATTTCTGGAGCATCGCCATGAAACCCGGACGGCCACTGACCTTCGGGCGCTACGGCAAGGCCTGGTATTTCGGCCTGCCCGGCAATCCGGTNTCAGTCATGGCGACATTCACCCAGGTCGTCACACCGGCCCTGCGCCAGCTTGCCGGCGAGCTGCATCAACCGCCTGCGCGNTTCCGGCTGCCNTGNCGCAGCGCGCTGCGCAAGAAACCGGGGCGACAGGAATTCCAGCGTGCCCGACTGGTACAGCAGGCGGATGGCTCTCTGGCCGTGGAGAGTGTTGGCCGGCAGGGTTCCGGCATTCTGCGCTCAATGAGCGAAGCGGATTGTTTTATCGTGCTGCCGGCAGACTGCGGCAATGTCGCCGAGGGCGACTGGGTGGATGTGGAGCCTTTCGGCGCACCGCTCGTCTGAGCAGCGCGCCAATCACAAGGCCGGTCAGTCCAGCTCCAGCTGCCCGTCAATCTTGTGGGTGAGATTAACGCCGCCGACGGTCAGCGTAACCTCGGCATCAAGCGTTTCGTCACCCTTGAGCCTGCCGCTTTCAACCGCCTCGCGAACCGCCGTCTCAATTTCACGCTGGGCGGTAACACCCACTTTCTTCAGGAATTTACGAACGCTGATGTTCAGTGCTTCTTCATTCATGGCCCTAGCCTCCGATGTAAGACATTTCAATTTTGCGCGTGTCCACGACCTTGGTCTCGTGGGTGCGCAGCTCTGAGTAGCGATCCGCGCGCCGGCGCCAGATCCCTTCGAGAAACTCCAGCAGCTCGCTGTCATCGGCACCTTCGCGCAGCCGATCACGCAGATCGTGCCCGGCGCTCGCAAAAAGACAGGTATAGAGCTTGCCCTCGGCCGATAGCCTTGCCCGGCTGCAATCGCCGCAGAAAGGCTGGACACCGAGCTGATCATCCCGATCTCACCGCCACCGTCGACATAGCGATATCGCTCGGCCACCTCACCGCGGTAGTTGGCCTCGAGCGGCTCAACCGGCCACTCAGCATGAATCCGCTCGACCACCTCACGGGAAGGCATCACCTCATCCAGTCGCCAGCCATTGGTGTTGCCCACATCCATGTATTCAATAAACCGCACGATATGCGGCGTACCGCGAAAATGACCCGCCATCGGCACGATATCGTGATCATTCACTCCGCGCTGGACCACCATGTTGATCTTNATCGGNGAGAGACCCNCGGCCTCGGCATTATCGATGCCTTCCAACACTTTGGCGACCGGAAAACCGACGTCATTCATNGCCTTGAAGGTGGCATCATCNATCCCGTCCAGACTCACGGTGATCCGGTTCAACCCGGCCGCTTTCAACGCCTGCGCTTTCTCCAGGGTAAGCAGAGAGGCATTGGTGGTGAGGCTGATGTCCTCGACCCCGTCAATGCCGGCGAGCATGCCGATGAGCTGATCAAGATCGCGGCGAATCAACGGCTCGCCCCCGGTCAAGCGCAGCTTGCGCACACCAAGGCCGACGAACAATCGGGCAAGACGCTCAATCTCCTCAAAGCTGAGCAGCTGACTGCGCGGCATGAAGGCATGGTTGGCACCAAAAAGGGCCTTTGGCATGCAGTAGGCACAGCGAAAATTGCAGCGGTCGGTGAGCGAAATCCGCAGATCACGCAACGGCCGGTTCAGCTGATCGGTCAGCACATCTTCCTGCATCAGCTACCCGCCCCCGGGAGGGTCTCACCCTGCAGATAGACTTCCGTGCCATCACTGTAGGCTTCACGCTTCCATACCGGTGCGGTTTTCTTGAGCGTATCGATGGCAAAGCGCCCCGCCTCAAAGGCATCCGCGCGATGGGCCGCACGCACGACGACAACCACGCTGAGCTCACCCACCTCCAGCTTTCCGGTGCGATGACGGATGACGCAGGAGAGGATATCGAAGCGCGCCATGGCTTCGGCTTCGACCTCAGCCAGTGCTTTTTCGGCGAGCGGCTCATAGGCCGAGTATTCAATCGCCGTTACGGCTTTGCCGTCGTGGTGGCGACGCACCGTCCCACCAAACACCACCAGCGCGCCAGCATCGGGTGAGTCGGTCTGCTCGAGGAGCTGATCGATATCGATGACGGTACTGTCGACACGCTCGGTCATGAATCTCTTCCTCAATAGAACTTGGCGACTTGCGCCTTTAATCGCACACTATGGTGCTGTTATCGATACTTGTGAGTGCAACAAGATGCCGGTCTCCGACCTATCCTGTCCAGCGTTTCACTGGGGTAATGACGCCACCGCCCCGGCCGACAATGTCGTCGAGCACCTGCGCCGCAGCGCAAAGCCCGGGCGTCGGCTATTGCTCACCGGGCCTGCCGGCAGCGGCCGCAGCCCCACGCTGCGTCACTGGCTGGAGACCGTGGATCCCTCAGTCTTCCGGCATGTGCATGTCGCCGGACAATATCCGGAAATGGACCATCCGGCCGGCGTGATTCACGGGCTGTTGCAGGCCATCCGCCAGCATATCGGTGCCACGGATGCTCTACCCCTGGATGAGGCGGGACTCCGCGAGGCCCTCTCCGGCTGGCTGGCAAGGCTCTGCGGGCAGGATGCGATCATCATTATCGACAACATCGACCGAATTACCGGTAGCGATCTCACCGGCGAGCCGGACTGGCTGCCGGACTATCTGCCTCCGGGCCTGACGCTGATTGCAACCACCGAGCGCGGCCTGCTCGCCGAGCGCCTCCGCGCCCTTGGCTGGGAAGTCATCGACATGAACCGCCCGACAAGCTGGGACGGTGAGACACTGGCTGCGTCCATCAACAAGGTAAGCGACGAATCAACCCGCAGCGCGTTGCGTTATCTCGCCGTCGCACCGGAAGGGCTTCCGGCCGCTACGCTGCAGGCGCTCAAGCTCAACCCGAAAAGCCTGCCCGCCGAGTTGGTTGATGGTCACGAGGCTTTCGCTGCCTGGGCTCATCCGCTTTTGCGGGAGACCGCCAGGACCCGGCTCATTGAAGGCGGGCGTGATGAGCGCGGTCTCTGCGCCGATATTGCCGCTGTCACGGAATCACCCGGGGAGCGTTGTCGTTGGCTGGCAAGGGCCGCTGACTGGACAACCCTGCTCGAATCCCTGGCCGAGCCGGAGCAGCTGCTGCAATGGCATGAGGCGCCCTTTTTCTGGCAGAGCCTATGGGCTGAGCTCCCGGCCCGTGACACAGCGGTCAGCCACCTCATGGCCAAGCTCCAGGCGCTGCGTGAGAGCGCAAGCTACCCGGCAGAAAAGCTCAGTCGCTGCCACAGCAACGCCGGGCGTATTCTGGATCAGCTCGATGCCAACGACGCGGCACTGGCAGTTCGCCGGGCGGGTCATCAGGCGCTGCAGCAACGCGCTCCCGGCAGCCTCGCCGCAGCGGCCATGGCCCATCACCATGCCGTCAGTGATCTCACCGACGAAGACCCGGCAAAGGCTGCTGAAATCCTCAAGACAGCGCTCGATATCCGGGCCGAACAACTTGGCGCTGATGCCAGCGAGACCCGCTCCACCCGCCATGCACATGCCGCGGCCCTGGAGGCAGCCGGTGAGCTCGATGCCGCGATCGCCGCCTACGCACAGGTTGTCGCCGAGCGCGAGAAGAGCATCGGCCGGGACGATCCGGACCTGATACCACTGCTCAGCAATTTTGGCGCGGCACTGCGGGCTGCCAATCAGCTCGAGCGTGCCCGCGGGCCTTTTGAGCGATGCGTCAAACTCGCCCGAAGCGCCAATGCCAGCACCTCTCCTGCCCTTGCCGCAGCCCTCGACAATCTGGCCGGTCTGCTCTACTCGGGCCACGATTATGAGGGGGCAGAAAGCCGCTATCGCGAAGCGGTGGATGTGACACAGCAGCTCTTCGGGCCCGGACACGCGGCAACCGCCGCAGCCATTCACAATCTTGGCACCGCACTTGATGCCCGCGAACAGTTCTCGGAGGCCCAGCGATGCTTTCGCAAGGCCGTGGAAATACGCACCGCAGCCCTCGGCCGGGAACATGCCGAAACCGCCACCAGTCTGCATAATCTCGCCGGTGTGCTGGATGTCGTCGGCCAGCGCGAAGAGGCCGAAACCCTGTATCGGGAGGCCATCGAAATCTGGCGCGCCGTGGTTGGCAATGATCATCCGGCCACCGCCACGAGCATTAACAATCTGGCCGATCTGCTGCGCGAATCCGGTCGACTCGATGAGGCCGAACCGCTCTATCAGGAGAACCTGGCGCTGTGGCGGCAGCTCTACGGCGAGGACCATCCCAACACCGCCATGACCGCCGCCGAGCTGGGCGGGCTGTATGCAGACGACAACCGCCCGGAACTCGCCGAGCCGCTGTTGCGCGATGCCGTGGGCCGACTTGAGCGGATGCTTGGCGTGGATAACAGCCTGCATGTCGACAGCCTCTGCCGACTCGCCATGGTCATGCGCCGCCAGGGCCGGATCGCCGATGGTGTAACGCTGCTGGAGCAGGCCTATGAACGGGCTGCCGGCACCACCCGAGTACTCTCACCGGCAATGCAGAAACTGCGACGCCATCTCGATGGCCTGCGCAAGGCCGCAGCAGGAGGACTGACATGAGCGAACAGCCACAGGACCCGCGCCTGCAGGCCCAACTCCCCCCGGTTTATGAGCCGGTATTCATGGCCGAAGTCGACAGCATTGAGCAGGAGATCGCCCGGCGTGCCGAAGCCGGTGCCGAAGAGGGCCTGCTGGTCTGGGCCGAACATCAGCGCGATGGCCAGGGCCAGCACGGTGTCTGGTCATCACCGCCCGGCGGGCTCTACTGCGGTGTATTCCTGCAACCGGATTTTGAACGCGCTTTATGGCCGGAGACGGCCCTGGTGGCCCTGCTTGCCCTTGGCACAACGGTGGCGGAACTGGTTCCCCCACTGACCGGGCTTGACTACCGCTGGCCCAACGATGTGCTCATCAATGGCCACAAGGTCGGCGGCATCGCGCTGAAACCTGCCGGCGACGAGGGGCTGATGATTCTCTGCCAGCTCAATGTTGCACCCCCCATTGAGGGCTGGGAGTATGCCTCGCTGGTGGCCGATGCGGGTGCCGAGACCACGCCCGGTGAAGCGCTCGAGCGCTATTCCCGGTACCTGCTCGACGGACTGCAACGCTGGCACGACGAGGGCCTGCCTGCCATCTGTCAGTCACTGCGGGCACGCGGTCTCGCCGCCATCGATGAATCCGGCAACATGCGCAGCCAACCGGAGCAGACCTTGCAGAGCTTTTTCGCCGACCTTGCCTCATGACGATTAACGCCGATCAAGTCCGTGATTATTTCCTCGGCCTGCAGGATGCCATCTGTCAGGCCTTGACCGAGGTTGATGGCAAACCCTTTGCCGAAGACAGCTGGCAACGGGAGGCCGGTGGCGGTGGACGCAGTCGCGTACTCGCCGACGGCGCGGTGTTTGAACAGGCCGGCGTCAACTTCTCGCATGTCTTCGGGGATGGCCTGCCGCCAACGGCGACAGCGCGGCGGCCGGAGCTCGCCGGGCGCGGATTCCAGGCACTGGGCGTGTCTCTGGTCATCCATCCCCGCAACCCCTATGTGCCCACCTCACACGCCAATGTGCGGTTTTTTCTCGCCGAGGCGGAGGATGCTGAGCCTGTCTGGTGGTTTGGCGGGGGTTTTGACCTGACCCCCTTTTATCCCTTTGAGGCGGACTGCCGGCATTGGCATCAGACCGCCCATGATGCCGTTGCTCCATTCGGTGCCGATCACTACCCGCGCTTCAAGCGCTGGTGCGATGAATACTTCTATCTGCCTCACCGCGACGAGGCCCGGGGTATCGGCGGGTTGTTCTTTGATGACTATGATGAGGGCGGATTCGACTCGGCCTTCGCCCTGACCCGGGCGGTGGGTGATGCCTATCTCAAGGCCTATCGACCGATTGTCGAACGGCGCAAGGATACGCCCTATGGCAATCGAGAACGCCAGTTCCAGCTCTACCGCCGCGGCCGTTATGTAGAGTTCAACCTGCTGCATGACCGGGGTACCAAATTTGGCATTCAATCCGGCGGGCGCACTGAATCCATACTCATGTCCATGCCCCCGCTGGCACGTTGGGAATACGGTTTCACGCCCGATCCGGACAGCCCGGAAGCCGCTCTGACCCGGGATTTCCTGTCCCCTCGCGACTGGATCTGACCTCACTCAGGTCATATTACTTGTGCCTGAGAGTCTCAAATAATGGGGCGACAGGCGCTTCCCGCTCGCGTAGTTTGACCACCCTGACGCATCCCGGA
>PR_CR_10_Liq_3_inCRDRAFT_1000229_pt1 | contig 15858 bp, 9 predicted proteins | sample PRCRCaboRojoPR_2_FD_10240 | JGI IMG/M metagenome (IMG submission 10240)
GGGGAGCCCCTCGCGGTGGTTGGCCTGGTAGAGCTTCCAGTTCTCCTTCAGCTCCCACACGAAAAAGCCGAACAGACCCGGCAGCAGCACGATGGTCAGGGTCACCAATGGGTAGGCGATGACCTTGGGCAGCACGGCATCGCTCATCTCCAGGAATGCGGCGGTGATGGCGGGCAGGAAGGGCAACAGGAGCTTGTGGCCGATGCTGACGATGGGGAAGTGCTTCACCGGGTTCACCTGCGGCTCCACCAGCACCGTCACATAGAACTGGATCAGGGCCTCGGCCAGGCGCCAGAGCGGCGCCAACAGGGCCTTGAGCAGGCGGCTTTCCATGCGCTCGCCCAGGTGGTGGATCAGGGCCTCGTCGACGCGGTGCAATAGCTGCGAAAAGCGCCGCGTCACCTCTTTGAAGAAAAACAACAGCGACTGGATCAAGCCGATGAAGAGCGCCTGATTGAGCCGCCTCAGGTAGAGCCCGACGCGGGTGCTCAGGTTGTCCAGAAAGCGCCGGCCCGCCGGCGTGTTGCGCGCCAGCGTGCCGAGGGCGAAGGCGAGTCCGGCGAGCCAGAGTCCGGGCTCGATGGGAACCTCTTCCACGAAGACCGCGAGCACGATGATGGGGGCCAGCGGCAGGGTGCCGATCAGCAGCGGTTGCACCAGGTTTCGGCCGACACCGCGCACGAGGCCGGTGCTGAGGAAGTCCGCCAGCGGCCGCCAGCGCTTGAGACGGGTCAGGCCATCGAAAAACACGAAACGAAGTGTCGCCGCCAGACCATGCCACAGGGACACGGCGATATGGCGACCGATACCCGTGTGCATGACGAGATTCACGAGCCCGCCGAGCAGCATCACATCGGTGAAGGTGGCGAGATGGAAGGTCCTGTCGTGGTCCGGTAGCAGTTCCAGCAGCAGGTCGATGCTCTTCAGGGCCAGGTAGGCAGCGCCGAAGGGCACCAGCAGGTAGCGCGAGATGGTCCGTCCGGGCCCGGTGCCGAACAGCGGCGCGCTGAGCTGCTGCAGGCCTTTGATGTAGATCTCCCCAGGACGATAGACGCCGGGCAAGGCATCGGCCGCGGTGCGATCGAAGCGCGCCAGGCGATCACCGCGGAAGAACTCCGACAGCGTCGGGTCCGGCAGGCGCAGGATGTTGCGGGCGACGATGTCGCGTACATCGGTGAACTTGAGGTGCCGGCGGCGCTTGATCACGTCCAGCAGTTCCAGCTGCATTTTCTGCGCCGCGACGTTTTCGCGATGATCCCGCGGCACGAAGTCGGCCTTGAACATGGCCTGCTGCACACGCGGCATGATCTGCTCGTCCAGGCGGGCGTTGACCTGATGCGTCAGGGCGTCCAACACCCGCCCGAAACGCTCGAGGTCCGTAATGGGCCACGGCATTTCCTCCAGCCGGGCACGCGCCGTCTCCATGGCGCGCATCCCCTTGAGCAGCGCCTGAAAAGGCAGGGGCTCCACCAGCCGCCGTCGGCCCAGGCTGAGCAACCAGCGGGAGACGCGCAGACGGTAGTAGTCACTGCGGCTCTCCGAGAGCACCTGCTCCAGGCAGGCGAGCAGCGTGCGCGCCGGCGCCGAGCCGAAGCGGCGGCGGTCCTCGGCGGCGAGCCGCTCGATGAGATGGCGCAGTTCCGCCGCCGTGGCCGGCGCGAGCTTCCATTTGGCCGCGAGCAGGTCCGCCAGATGCTCCTCGGCGCTTTGCTCGCGCTCGGCGATGGCCACATCCACGACTGCGGGCGCACGGCGTGCGGGCCGGCTCATGCGCTGAGCGAGCCGGCGCGCCTGCGCGAGGAAGCGCAGCTCCGCGGCGAAGCGCCCCTCGAACTCTGCGCGCTGCGCACAGCGCAGTGCATGCTCGAACAACGCCAGCCCCAGACTATGCCAGCGCATGGCGGTGCCCGGCGCCGGCGCGAAGCCGATGTCATCGAGCCCCGGCAGAAACAACAGCCGGGCCACAAGCCGCCGCAGACCGTTGCCCAGGTCGTCCAGCAGCCGTACCAACCAGCCCTTGCGCCGCCTGACCCGGGTGCCGCGATGCAGGGCGTCGAGATAGTGTTCGTCCAGTGAGGGCGGCAGCTCGGCGTCCTGGCCGCGGCGGTCAGCGCCTGCCGCAGCCTCGCCCTCAGAGACATCGGTGCTCACCGGCGCCGCCGCCGGCCACACCCCGGCGGCGTCGGCAACGGCGATGGCGAGATCCGGGTCCGATGCTCCGAAGGGTAGACCGGTGGGCAGCAGCGGCGCCGCCGCCGGCAGCTCACTGCCGCCGGGGCGGCTTTTCAGCAACAGCAGTGGCGTGCGCCCGTCACGGCTCGGTGCCGGCAGATCGAGCCCGCTGGCGGCGAGCCAGGCGTCCACCTCGGGCCAGGCGTCGATGGCGGGGAAATGGAAGCCCCGGGCACCGGGGGCGAAGTAACGCAGCCGCACCACCATGGCGGCGAAGGTGCGCGTAATGAGATCGTCGCTCCAAATGGGCAGCGTCAGGCCGTCGCGGTCCAGGACATCGCGAACCTCGGCGAAGGCATGCGCGCCGATGAGTCCGCGCAGCGCCGCGGCGCCGAAGCGCTCGGCATCGTCATTGTCGTCCCGGGCGTTCTGCCAAGACCGGGCTACCTCCGCCTCGAAGCTGCGCGCCCAGTAGTCGTGGCGCAGCCGCTTGAAAGCGCCCTCCCCGGCGACCTGCGAGCTCGGGCTTGGCAGCAGCACCACATAGCGCGGCAGGCGCAGGCCCTCGATGACGGACAGCGCCTCGGTGTTCTCACTCTCGAGGCCGTAGAGAAAGGCCTCCCGTGGCATCAGGTAAAAGGGCAGATCCGGGATTGCCACACCGCGTGCCTCAGCGCCCAGTTCCTCCTCGATGAGGCGTTCGATGGCACGGGCGTGGAACAGAAAGACGCCTTCGGCGGGCTTTAGAATCTGCTGCCGGAAGGTCTTGGCGGTGGGTGTGGGCATAACTGCATGAATGTGCGCCGGGGGCGCCGGGATCAACCGGGCGGGGTGACCGCTCGCGCGGCGAGCAAGCGATGGCCCGCATGGTAACGCCAGCGGCCAGCTGGCGGGTATCACAGCATGCGCCGGGGACGCCGGGTGCCGGGCCGGTGGCGAGATACCAACGGGTCGTCATACGGCGCGGCTGCGGGCATGCTAGGTTACCGGTGCCGTTCAGAAAAAGTGCCTGGCGCCACACCCGGCCGCCGCCGCTTGCGATGCACACGCCGCCGGCGAGCGGGCAGCACCCTCGCGGCTGACCACAGCGCACAGAGCACGCACCGCAGGACCCACCCATGCCAGCACTCGACAATAACGCCGTTATCGCCACTTTTCTGCTCTATCTTGCCCTGATGCTCGGTATCGGCGTCTGGGCCTACCGCAGTACCAAGAGCTCGTCCGGTTACTTCCTGGGCGGGCGTACGCTTGGGCCCTGGCCGGCGGCGCTCTCGGCGGGCGCCTCGGACATGAGCGGCTGGCTGCTGCTCGGTCTGCCCGGGCTCGCCTTCACCTCCGGGCTGGAGTCGCTCTGGCTCGCCGGCGGGCTGCTGCTGGGCACCTGGCTCAACTGGCTGTTGGTGGCCCGACGGCTGCGGGCCTACACCTACGCCGCCGACGACGCCCTGACCATCCCGGAGTTCTTCGCCAACCGTTTCGGCGACCCCAGACACATCCTGCAGGCCGTGGCCGCCTTCTTCGTCCTGCTGTTCTTCCTGTTCTACACCAGCTCCGGACTGGTGGCCGCAGGCAAGCTGTTCGAGACGGTGTTCGGCCTCGACTACGCGCTCGCCGTCATCATCGGCACGCTCTTTGTGGTGTCCTACACCCTGTTCGGCGGCTTTTTGGCGGTCTCCTGGACCGACCTGGTGCAGGGCCTGCTGATGGCCGCCGCATTGCTGCTGGTGCCGGTGATCGCCATCAACGCCGACGGCGGCTTCGGCCCACTGGTGAGCACACTGCACGAGCGCAATCCCGAGCTCCTGACCCTATGGCGCGACAATACCGGTGAAACCCTGAGCCTCATTGCCATCGTCTCGCTGGCGGCCTGGGGGCTCGGCTATTTCGGCCAGCCCCACATCCTGGCGCGCTTCGCCGGCATCCGCTCCGGCGCCGATGTGCCGGCGGCCCGGCGCATCGCCGTCAGCTGGACGGCGCTCAGCATGGGCGGCGCGGTGCTGGTGGGCCTGGCGGGGGCGGCCTGGATCCAGACCAACGCCGGCGGCGAGCTCGCCGATGCCGAGACCATCTTCATGGTGCTGGTGAACGCCCTCTTTCATCCGGTGATCGCCGGCGTGCTGCTGGCCGCCATCCTCGCCGCCATCATGTCCACGGCGGACTCGCAGCTGTTGGTGTCGTCGTCGGCGCTGGCGGAGGACTTCTACCGCAAGCTGCTGCGCCCCGGGGCGAGCCAGTGGGAGATCGTGGCCGTCGGCCGCCTCGCCGTGGTGCTGCTGGCGGTGATTGCGCTGCTGCTGGCCTTCGACCCGGACAGCACGGTGCTGGGCCTGGTGAGCTATGCCTGGGCCGGCTTCGGCGCCGCTTTTGGCCCGGTGCTGGTGCTGAGCCTGTATTGGCGGCGCATGAACTGGGCCGGCACGCTCGCCGGCGTCATCGTCGGCGGCGTCACCATCGTGGTGTGGAAACAGCTCTCCGGCGGGCTGTTCGAGCTCTACGAGATCGTCCCCGGCGTGATCTTCGCCACCTGCGCCATCGTCGTCGCCAGTCTGCTGACGGCGGCCCCGGCACCGGCGGTGCGCAGCGGCTTCGACCGCTTCCGGGCGGGGCTCACGACGACACCGACCGGGGAGCGCGCGTCGACGGTCTCCTAGGGGGCATCGGCGCCGGCTGTCACAGCGGCGCTGAAGCTCACGACGACACCGACCGGGGAGCGCGCGTCGACGGTCTCCTAGGGGGCATCGGCGCCGGCTGTCACAGCGGCGCTGACGCCGTCGGACATTCTGCAGGTCCGACCCGGGATGCGGCAGGCGCCGCCGCAGTCGGACTCGACGCCCGGCATCTGATTCAGGCCGCCACAGCTGCCGGTGATACCAGGACGACCCGCGAGCACCTTGAGCGCCAGGCCGGCGACGGCGAGCGGAAAGATGACGAGGCTGAAGAGGAACTCGGCCATGGAGATTGCTATGTCGGATGTTGCTATGTCAGGTGGCGGTGCTATCGGTAGGCTGGTCGGGTCGGCAAGCGCGGTGGTCCGCCCCGTGCCATCAGGCTGCGGTCAACCGCCAAAGTTGTCCAGCAGGATGTTGTCGTCTTCCACGCCCAGGCTGTGCAGCAGACCGATGACAGCGGCGGTCATCATGGGCGGACCGCACAGATAATATTCACAGTCCTCAGGGGTCGGATGGTCCTTGAGGTAGCGCTCGAACAGCACCTTGTGGATGAAGCCGGTCTCACCGTCCCAATCGTCTTCGGGCAGCGGGTGGGAGAGTGCGATATGCCAGGTGAAATGATCATGCTCCCGCGCCAGCGCGTCGAAATCCTGCCGGTAGAAGATCTCACGCTTACTGCGGGCGCCGTACCAAAAGCTGATGGGCCGCTTGCTGTCGAGGCGCTTCAGCTGATCGAAGATATGGCTGCGCATGGGCGCCATGCCTGCCCCGCCACCGACGAAGATCATCTCGGCATCGGTCTCCTTGGCGAAGAACTCGCCGAACGGGCCGGCGATGGTCACGGTGTCGCCGGCCCCGAGGCCGAAAATGTAGCTGGACATGATGCCCGGTGGCGCCTCCGGGTGGTCGGGCGGCGGCGTGGCGATGCGCACGTTCAGCATGATGATGCCCGCCTCGCCCGGGTAGTTGGCCATGGAATAGGCGCGGGTCACGCGGTGCCTGGTGCCCGCTTCGAGCTTCCAGAGATCGTACTTGTCCCAGTCCGCGCGCAGGTGCTCGGGAATCTCGAAGTCGCTGAACCTGACATGAAACGGCGGGCATTCGATCTGGATGTAGCCGCCGGCGCGGAAAGCGACGTCCTCGCCCTGTGGCAGTTCCAGCACGAGCTCCTTGATGAAGGTGGACACGCTGCGGTTGGAGCGCACCCGGCACTGCCATTGCCTGATGCCGAATAATTCCCGCGGCAGCTCGACGTCGAGGTCATCCTTGAGGCCCACCTGGCAGGAGAGCCGGTAGCCTTCCGCCGCCTCGCGACGGTTGATGAGGCTCGACTCCGTGGGTAACAGCTTGCCCCCACCCCGCAGCACCTTCACGCGGCACTGGCCGCAGGTGCCGCCGCCGCCGCAGGCGGAGGGCACGAAGAGCCCGGCGTCGGCGAGGGCATACAACAGCTTCTGCCCGGCGCGGCTGGCGATGTCCCGCTCACCATTGATGTCGATGTGCACCACGCCGGAGGGCACCAGCAGATTACGGGCGCCCAGGATGACGGTCACCAGCATGAGCACGACGGCGGTGAAGATCAGGATGCCGAAGGTAAGCGTGAGCATAACGGGCTCTCGTGGGTCGTGGCGTCAGAGGCTGATCCCCGAAAAGGACATGAACGCCATGGCCATCAGCCCGGTGGTGATAAAGGTGATGCCGAGGCCCTGCAGTCCGTCCGGGACGTCACTGTATTTGAGCTTTTCCCTGATACCGGCCAGCAGCACCAGCGCGAGCGCCCAGCCCAAGCCGGTGCCGAAGCCATAGACCGTGCTTTCGGGAAGGTCGTAGCCCCGCTCCACCATGAACAACGAGCCGCCGAGGATGGCGCAATTGACCGTGATCAGCGGCAGAAAGATGCCGAGGGCCTGATACAGCGCCGGGAAGTATCGGTCCAGGGTCATCTCCAGAATCTGCACCATGGCGGCGATGACGCCGATGTAGGTGATCAGCCCCAGAAAGGACAGATCCAGATCGGCCAGGCCCAGCCAGGCCAGCGCCCCATCGGCGAGCAGATACTGATGGATGACCGCGTTCACCGGCACCGTGATGGTCTGCACCACGATCACCGCAAGCCCGAGCCCCAGCGCGGTGCTGATGCGCTTGGACACCGCCAGGAAGGTGCACATTCCCAGAAAGAATGCGAGCGCCAGGTTCTCGACGAAGACCGCTTTGAACAGGAGGGAGAGGTAGTGCTCCATGGAACGGCGTCCTCAAGCGCGCAAATCCAAGCTCAGCGGGGAGTGACTGACATGGGCGGCTCGCACCATCTCAGCCGGGCTCGGTGCGATGCACGATGTGGATGCGGTAATCGGGCTTCTCCACTTGCTGCGGCCGCCAGGTGCGGATGGCCCAGATCATGAGCCCGATGATGAAGAAGGCCCCCGGGGCCAGGAGCATGAGGCCATTGGGCTCGTACCAGCCGCCGTCCTCCAACAGCGGCAGCACCTGCAGGCCGAGCAGGGTGCCGGCGCCCAGCAGCTCGCGGATGGCCGCCACCGTGATGAGGATGGCGCTGTAGCCGAGGCCATGCCCCAGAGCGTCCAGAAAACTGGGCCAGGGCGGGTTCTTGGAGGCGAAGGCCTCGGCCCGCCCGAGCACGATGCAATTGGTGATGATGAGTCCGACGAACACGGAGAGCTGCTTCGACAGCTCATAGGCGAAGGCCTGCAGAACCTGGTCCACCACGATGACCAGCGAGGCGATAATGGTCATCTGGATGATGATGCGAATGCTGCTCGGCATGTGCCGCCGGATCAGACTGATGATGACACTGGCGCCGACGAGCACCACCGTCAACGCAATGCTCATGGTCACGGCCGGCGCCAGCTTGGTGGTGACCGCCAGCGCCGAGCAGATGCCGAGGATCTGCAGCGTAATCGGGTTATTGTCGACGATGGGCTCGAGGAAGAGCTTGCGATCGCTGCCGTTCATGATCGAGTAGTAACCAATAAGCAATAACCAATAACCAATAACCAAACTACCGACTCAACCCATCCAACCGCGCCAAAAAAGGCCCATAGCCTTGCGCGCCGAGCCAGAACTCCATCAGGCGCTCGACGCCGTTGCTGGTGAGCGTGGCGCCGGAGAGGCCGTCGACCTTGCGCCCGGCATCGGGGGCGCCCGGTTGCACGCTGCCCTTCACCACCTCGATGACCGGCTCGCCCGCGGGGCCGATGAGGGTCTTGCCGGCCCATTGCCTGAGCCACCGGGGGCTCGCCACCTCGCTGCCGAGACCGGCGGTCTCGCGCTGCTCGTAGAAGGTGAGCCCCTTGGCCGTGCGCCCGTCGGGCGCCAGCGCCAGCAGGCCGTGCATGGTCGACCACAGGCCCTGGCCATAGACGGGCAGCACGATGGTCTCGAGTGCCCCGCCGTCGCGCACCAGGTAGACCGGCATCCGGTTGGGGCGCCGGCGAATACCCGCCGGGTCGTCCTCCAGCGCCTTGCTCTGACCCGGGTCCCGGGCGGCGTCGCGGTAGGCGAAGGTGGACGCCGCATCGCCGTCGACGAGGGTACCCGTCTCCAGGTCCAGCAGCCGCGTCTCGATGTGCCCGAAGGCCTGGGAGAGCGGCACCCCCGGGTCGTCCAGCCCCGCCACCTTCACCACCTCGCGCTTCAGTTCCAGCGCGGCGTTGCGCGCCTGCAGTGGGCGCAGGCCGACGGCCGTCGCCGACACCACCACCGAGCAGGCGAGACACAGCGCCAGCGCCACGGCGAGGGTCTTGCGGGGGTCATCGTTGGGCAGCGCGAGCACGGCGCGCACGGGTGCCAGCACGGTGTCGCTCATGCCGCGTCCCTCCGCCGCCGCCGGCGCACATTGGCCTGGACCACGAACCAGTCGATGAGCGGTGCGAACAGGTTACCGAACAGGATGGCCAGCATCACGCCCTCCGGATAGGCCGGATTCAGCACCCGGATCAGCACGGTCATGAAACCGATCAGGAAGCCGTAGACCCATTTGCCCGCCTCCGTCATGGACGCGGACACCGGGTCGGTGGCCATGAACACCAGGCCGAACGCCACCCCACCGAGGACGATGTGCCAGTGCCAGGGCACGCCGAAGGCCGGGTTGGTGTCGCTGCCGATGGCGTTGAACATCAGCGCCGTGGCGACGACGCCGAGCAGCACGCCCGCCATGATCCGCCAGGAGGCGACGCCGGTGTGGAGCATGAACACGGCGCCCAGCAGAATGAACAGCGTGGAGGTGGCGCCGATGGAGCCCTGGATGGTGCCGAAGAAGGCGCTCCACCAGGTCACGCCGGCGGCCTGGATGGCGTCGACGCCGCCCGCCGCCGCCAGCATCAGCGGCGTGGCACCGCTGAAGCCGTCCACCGCCGTCCACACGCCATCCCCCGAGATCTCCGCCGGATAGGCGAAGAACAGGAAGGCCCGGCCCGTGAGCGCCGGATTGAGGAAATTCTTGCCGGTGCCGCCGAAGACCTCCTTGCCGATGACCACGCCGAAGGACATGCCGAGCGCCACCTGCCACAGCGGGATATCCGGCGGCAGGGTGAGGGCGAACAGGATGGACGTGACCAGAAAGCCCTCGTTCACCTCATGGTTGCGCACACTGGCGAAGAGCACCTCCCAGAAGCCGCCCGCGGCCATGGTGACGGCGTAGATGGGCACGAAGTACACCGCGCCGTGCCAGAAATTGTCCCACGGGCTCGCCGGATCGTAGCCGCCGGCACCGAGCAGCCAGAGCGCGGCGCCGCGCCAGCCCGGAACCTGCTCGACGCCCATGCCCGCCATGGCCTGATTGGCCTGGTAGCCGACATTGATCATGCCGAAGAGCGCGGCGGGGAGCACCGCGATCCAGACGAAGATCATGACGCGCTTGAGGTCGATGCCATCGCGTACATGCGGCGCCCGCGCGGTGACCGTGGCGGGCGTGTAGAGAAATGTGTCCACCAGCTCGAACACGGCACCAAAGCGCTCGTAGCGCCCGCCGGGCTGGAAATGCCGCTCCTGGCGGTCGAGGAACTTGCGAAGCTGCTGGCTCATGGGATCGGATACTGCTCAGCCATCGAAACCACCGCTAACCATGCTCGTGCCGGATCTGCTCCAGATTCCGCCGCAGGGCCGGGCCATAGTCGTGCTTGCCGCAGTCGACGAAGCTCAAAAGCGCCAGGTCCTCCTCGTCCAATTCCAGCGCACCCAGGGCCTCCGCCGTCTCGACATCGTTCACCAGCAGCGCCCGCAGCAGCTGCGTCGGCAGTAAATCCAGGGGCATCACGCGCTCGTAGGCACCCACGGGCACCATGGCACGGGGGCTGCCGTGCAGCGACGTCCCCAGCGCCAGCGTGTCGCCGCCACGGCGGGACCAGAACAGGTTCATGGCCGAATAGCGCCCGCGCCCGGGCATAATCCAGCCGAACAAGGTGCGCTCGCGGTCTTCCGGCAGCACGGTCAGCTGGTTGTGGAAGCGCCCGAGATAGGCGCTGGTGCCCACGGCGTGGCGTCCGCTCAGCGCGGAGCCGGAGATGACGCGCGCCTCCTGCGGCCCCTTGAGCTCGCCCTGGATCAATGCGTTGGTGCTGGCGCCGACGCGGGTGCGCAAAACCCGCGGGCGCGCCACCATGGGCCCGGCCAGGGAGATGATGCGGCTGGGGTCGATGCGCCCGGTGCGGAACAGCCGCCCGACGGCGATCACGTCCTGCCAGCCGATGTGCCAGACCTGATGCGCCAGGCTCGCCGGGCGCAGACAATGGATATGGGTGCCGGGGAGGCCCGCCGGATGCGAGCCCGCGAACTCGGCGAGACGCAAATTGTCCACCGCGGGCAGCGCCAACGCCGCGTGCGGGCGCGTGCAGACGTACATCGGCCCGTCGGTGAGCTTGCCCAGCACCCTGAGACCGTCCGCAAAGGCCTCGCCGGCGGCGCCCAGGAACGGGACGGGATCAGGCGCCAGGGGCTGGCTGTCCATGGCGGTGACGAACAGCGCATCAGGCGCTCGGCCCGGGTCCGCGATCATGCTGTAGGGCCGGGTGCGCAGCGCCAGCCAGGCGCCGGAGGCGGTGAGGTTCTCGACCACCTGATCCCGGCTCAGTCCGTCCAGCTCGGCGGCGCCGTAGGCGTTGAAGGTCTCCTGATCGGCGCCGTCGGGGTCGTGCTGCGGGTCATCCAGGCGGATGACAACGGTTTCCAGCACGCGGCGGGGCCCGCGATGAATGGCCTCGACGACACCACTGCCCGGCGCCGTGCCAACCACCTGGCGGTAGGCTTTGCGGCGCGTGATGGGCTGGCCGAGGCGTACCCGATCCCCCGCCGCGACTTCGAGCGTGGGCAGGCGTTTTGGCCCGCGCACGTCGAGCCCGACATAGGCCACGCGGTGAACCGGCTGCGCCGCTTCGATGGCAGTGGCGTCGGTCACCGGCGCCGGCACACCGCCGAGCGGGATATCCAGCCCCTTGCGAAGCCGAAAGCGACGGATGGGCGGTGCGTGTGCCGCTGGAGACCGCCCGGTACTACCTGCAACCACCGTGAAACTCCGACTGCATGACTCCGTGGATCGGCGTTCGCTCAGGCATCGGGCTGTCCTGGCGAGGAGCACGGGCCGCCGCATGCACGCGCCGACGTCATCGCCAACCCACGCCCCGAAATTAGCACAGCCACCGCAACCTGTGCGCACGGATAAATCCTTACGCTTAAAGCGGGAAAAGACGCGTCATCACCACCGCCCGCGTGCGCTAATGCATAAGCGTCCCGTCCTGGGATCAGGGGTGCGGTCACCTCACCGGCCCGCGCGCCTATACGATGCCGCCCACAGGTCCTAAGCTTGAGTGAGAGGCCGCCTCCTGGCCGCGGAGGTCTTGCGGCGGAACCGAACGCCCCCGAGTCATGGCAATGCCCGACCCCAAGCTCCCCAGCACCAAGCAACCGCTCCACCACCCCAGCCCCGGCGGCGACGGCGCGCCCCCGCCATCCGAATGGCGCAGCTATGCGCTCGCCGCCGTCGCCATCGTGCTGCTGGCCATGGCGCTCAACAGCCTGGTCTCGGCGCCGCCCCGGGAACTCAGTTACACCGCCTTCAAACAGGCGGTGCGCGCCGACCGCGTGGCCGAGGTGACCTTCGACGGCGACCGTATCCATGGCCGCTTCGAGCCGGGTGCCGCACCCGGTGAGGACACGAGCGCCGAGCCCGGCGATGGCGGCGTTGGCCCCCGCAGCAGCGGCGGGCGGGTGCGGGGCGCGGATCACGGCGACGACACCACCGCCGCGGCGACCGCCGCCAATGCCGCGCGCTTCACCAGCACCAGGCCGCAGATGGATGATCCCGAGCTCCTGCAGCTGCTGCAGCGCCACGACGTCGAGATCCGCGCCACTTCGACGCAGAGCGGCGGCTTGGCACAGATACTGATCGCCTTCGTGCCCTGGCTACTCATCCTGGGCATCTTTCTGTATGTGAGCTGGCGCATGCAGCAAAAGCTCATGGGCGGATCCGGGGGCCCGCAGGGCGGCATTTTCGGCTTCGCCAAATCCGGCGCCAAGCGCTTCCGCACCGAGGACGTCAAGGTGCGTCTCGATGACGTCGCCGGCCTCAGGAATGCCAAGGCGGATCTCGCCGAGATCATCGGCCATCTGGCGGACCCCGCGCGCTTCCATGCCCTCGGTGCCAAGATTCCCAAGGGCGTGCTGCTGGTGGGCCCGCCCGGCACCGGCAAGACCCTGCTGGCCCGTGCCGTCGCCGGTGAGGCGGGGGTGCCCTTCTTCAGCATCTCGGGCTCGGAGTTCGTGGAGATGTTCGTCGGCGTCGGCGCCGCGCGCGTGCGCGATCTCTTCGACGCCGCCAAGAAGACCGCGCCCGGCGTCATCTTCATCGACGAAATCGACGCCGTGGGCCGCTCCCGGGGCGCCGGTCTCGGCGGCGGCCACGACGAGCGCGAGCAGACCCTGAACCAGATCCTCGCCGAGATGGACGGCTTCGAGCCGCACGAGGACGTGGTGGTGCTCGCCGCCACCAACCGCCCGGACGTGCTCGACAACGCCCTGCTGCGCCCCGGGCGCTTCGACCGCAAGATCTATCTCGAACTGCCGGACAAGGCCGCCCGCCGCGCCATCCTGGACATCCATGCCAAAGAAATCCCCCTCGCCGACGATGTGGCGCTGGACCAGGTGGCCGAGCGCACCATCGGCTTCTCCGGTGCCGACCTGGCGAATCTGGTGAACGAGGCCGCCCTCCTCGCCGCGCGCCGCGGCCAGCGCACGGTGGACATGGCGCTATTCGTCCTCGCCCGGGACAAAATCGTCCTCGGCGCCGAGCGCGAGCAGGCCATCGGCACCGACGAGCGCCGGCTCATCGCCGTGCACGAGTCCGGGCATGCGCTGATGGCGTGGCTGCTCCCCCACGCCGACCCGCTGGACAAGGTCACCATCATCCCCCGCGGCCAGGCGCTGGGCATCACCGAGCAGGTCCCGCGGGAGGAGCGCCACACCTACAAACAGAGCTATCTGCGCGACCGCCTCGGCGTCATGCTCGGCGGGCGCATCGCCGAGCAGTTGGTGTTCGGCGAGGTCACCACCGGCGCCGAGAACGACCTGGAGCACGCCACGGACCTGGCCCGCAAGATGGTGAGCCGCTGGGGCATGAGCCAGGCCATCGGTCCGCTGTCCTTCCCGCGCGGACACGAGCATGTCTTCCTCGGCCGCGACATCTCCGAGGCGCCCAACTTCAGCGACGACACCGCCCGGCGCATCGACCACGAGATCAAGGCCCTGGTGGAAAACGTGGAGCGAGACGCCCGCGCCCTGATGCGTGAGCATCAGGATGCGCTCACAGGCCTGGCCGCCCGCCTGCTGGAAGCCGAGACCCTGGACGCCGCCGACATCGACGCCCTGCTGCGCGACGCCGGTCTCTCCAAGCCCGCTGCTGCGCGCGACCAAGGGGCCGACGCCATCCCGCGGGCGATCCGCTCTGCCAACGGCTGACCCGAGGCCCGGTGACGCCACAGCCGAATCGGCTGGAACGCGCGCCCAACACCCACATGCAGACGATCACCGGGGAGCCGCGGCGGCGCCTCAGCAGCCCGACGTCCAGCGCAGATCCAGCGTGTAGGGATGCTCGCCGGCGGGCTCTTCGGGCGGCGGATCGATGTCGCCGGGGGTGTGGCCCATGACGCGGAAGCGGGCGATGCGGCGGCTCTCGGCCTCGTAGCTGTTCACCGGGAAGCGCTCCTCGGCGCGGCCGCCCGGGTGGTCGACGTAGTAGGTGCAGCCGCCGAGACTGGCGCGATTCCAGAGATCCACCAGGTCGAACACCAGCGGGTTGTGCCGCGGGATGGTGGGGTGCAGGCCGGATGGCGGTGCCCAGGCCTTGAAGCGCACGCCGGCCACGTACTCGCCGCGGCGCCCGGTGGGCTTGAGCGGCACCCGCCGGCCGTTGCAGGCCAGCACGTGGCGCTCGCCGAGCATGCCGTCCACCTTCACCTGGAGGCGCTCCACGGAGCTATCCACGAAGCGCGCCGTGCCCTGCGCGGTGACCTCCTCGCCGAGCACGTGCCAGGGCTCGATGGCACCACGCAGCTCCATGCGCACGCCATTGGCGGCGATCATGTCGCCGTAGTGCGGGAAGCGAAACTCGAAGAAAGGATCGAACCAGGCCGGGTCCAGCGCATAGCCGGCGCGCTGCAGATCGCAGATGACGTCATTGAAGTCCACCCGCGCGAAGTGCGGCAGCAGGAAGCGATCGTGCAGCTCTGTGCCCCAGCGCACCGGTGGCCGGGTGTAGGGCTGCTGCCAGAACCGCGCCACCAGCGCCCGCAGCAGCAGCATCTGCGCCAACGACATGCGCGCGTGCGGCGGCATCTCGAAGGCGCGGAATTCCACCAGCCCCTGGCGGCCGCTGGCGGCGTCCGGCGAGTAGAGCTTATCGATGCAGAACTCGGTGCGATGGGTGTTGCCGGTCACGTCCACCAGCAAATTCCGCAGCACCCGATCCACCACCCAGGGCTGGCGCTCGCCGGCGCGGCCGCGGGGCATCTGCTGGAAGGCGATGGCCAGCTCGTACAGGCTGTCGTTACGGGCCTCGTCCACCCGTGGCGCCTGGCTGGTGGGGCCGATGAAGGTACCGGAGAAGAGATAGGACAGGCTCGGGTGATGCTGCCAGTAGGTGATCAGGCTGCGCAGCAGGTCCGGGCGGCGCAGTAACGGGCTGTCCGCCGGGGTCGGTCCGCCCAGGGTGACGTGGTTGCCGCCACCGGTGCCGGTGTGGCGGCCATCGAGCATGAATTTCTCGGTGCCGAGCCTGGTCAGCCTGGCCTCCTCGTAGAGAATCTCGGTGTTGCGCACCAGCTCGTCCCAGCCCTGGGCCGGGTGCACGTTCACCTCGATCACACCGGGGTCCGGGGTGACGGCCAGCTTGTTGAAGCGGTGATCACGCGGGGGCTCGTAGCCCTCGATGATGATCTTAAGCCCCGTCTCGGCGGCGGTCTCCTCCAGGCAGTGGATCAGGTCCAGCCAGTGCTCGGCGTGGGTGAGCGGCGGCATGAAGCAGTAGAGCCGACCCGCGCGCGCCTCGATGCACAGCGCCGTGCGGATCAGCTCCGGCGGATAGTCGTCCGGCAGGGTCGCCTGCTCCGATAAGGCCTGGCGCTGGTCCTCGGTGAGCGGCGCGCGACCGTGGCGCTGCGCCGTCTGCTCGGGGCGCTGGCCCTGCTCGCGGAAGGCCTCGCGGGGCTGGTCGGGCTCGGTGATGCGCGCATAGCGGCGGGCGATCTCGTCTGACTTGCGGCCGTAGTGCGCAAAGTCCCGTGCGGCCAGCGGCGGCAGTGGCTCGAAGGGGTCGCGCTGCGGATGTGTATCCAGCGCCGCATCCGGCACGTAGGGCAGCGCATCCAGGGGCAGCCGGAACCCCATGGGCGAGTCGCCGGGGATCAGAAACAGATTGCCATCGCGCAGCGCCCACTTGCCGCTGGCCCAACCGCCGCCGTCCGCGCGGCTGGGCAGGCCGGCCCAGCGCAGCGGCAGTGCATAGCCCGCC
>PR_CR_10_Liq_3_inCRDRAFT_1000230_pt1 | contig 15818 bp, 10 predicted proteins | sample PRCRCaboRojoPR_2_FD_10240 | JGI IMG/M metagenome (IMG submission 10240)
AAGAGCGAATGGATCAAGGACAAAGACATTATCTGGAAAGCCCGCAGCTACGTGGCTAAACACCTCACCATAGAACAGGCACAGCCAATACTGGCCAGGCATTGGCAGCCCTGGATGGNCGACCTGAGCCGTGGCATGTGCGACGCGACTTGTTATGANTCCTANATCCGCTACCCGACAGACGTAAAACTGCTATGGCAGAGCGCTGAATGGCTGCATGAGCGCATTGCGCTGATATCGAAGGAGCTGGGGCAGCCCCGCCCGCGCAGCAAGTATAACGAACAGCGCAAAAAGCAAATGGCTTATTCGCGCCGTCGGCGCAAGCCCTATGAGCTGGAGCGCCGGCGCCGTCGGCAGCTGCTGCACTTGTGCGCTAAACTGCTGGGGCAGCTAGCTATGCTCTTTGAGCAGTACCGTGCGGCGGGCCAGCGGGAGCTGTGCGATGAGGCTGTCATGGAGCGCTACGGCACAATTGCTCAGGTCTATGAGCAGCAGCAATGGCATTATGACCACCCCGGCGAGCCCGTGCCCGGGCGCATCGTCAGCCTGCACAAGCCATACATCCGGCCGATCGTGCGGGGCAAGGAGAACAGCCGCACAGAGTTCGGTGCCAAGGTAAACACCTGGCAGGCCGGCGGGCTGAACTTCATAGAGCACTTCAGCTTCGAAGCTTTCCATGAAGGGGTTAGGCTCAAAGAAGCCATTGCCTTCCACCGCAAGCATTTTGGGCAATTGGACAGGCTTGCTGCAGACGCAATATATGCCACGAACAGCAACCGCTCGTACTGCTCGGAAGAGGGCATCAGCACAAGCTTTAAGCCTAAAGGCCGCCGCACATCGGATGCACAGCTGCGCAAGGAAGAAGACCAGCAGCGGGCGCAGCTTGGCAAAGCGCGGTCAACAGAACTGGAAGGGAGCTATGGCAATGACAAAAACCACTACGGCTTGCGCAAGATCAAAGCCCGCAATGAGCATACCGAAACAATATGGATCTTCTTTGGGATGATGACGGCTAATGCGATGAAAGTGGCAAGGCGCAAGCATAAAAAGCTCAGCCGCAGCAGGAAGCCCCGCGCTGCTTAGGGCAACAGTATGATTAAGCCAAGGGCGGACAAGACATCTTGCATTCTAAGGAAATAGCCTCAGGATGCCTTCAACCTCTTGGGCTCTGACATGAAAAAACAGCCAAAAGGCAATGCCCGGCCCCAAAAATAGCACAGCCGCGGCAAAAAAATCTCCAGGCAGCCTTGACAACAAGGTCAAAGCAACCAAATTTTGTTCTGATCGGGACTCCCGAAAGTAATTTTCAGGGTAGACCCTATGTAAAAGCGCTTCAGGCCGCTGAGCACGCTGATATCCCCACTTTCTTTGAGAAGCTGCAAGCCGCTGTGCAGGCAGATGCCAACTTTTTCATGGCCCACGCTTACATGGCCCTGGCACAAACCTCCTTCGGGCAGTACGAAAATGCAGTACCCCACATCAAGTCCGCCCTCGCAATTGATGCGGACGGCCTCAATAAAGGAGAGCATATTATCCGGCAGGCTCTGCAAACGCTTGAAAAAAATCCCAAAGCGGACATCGCCGAATCTATGGCCTCGCTGACGGAAGCTTACCCAAAAACCGCACAGGCCTATGAACTCGCTGCCGTGTCTGCCTCTTGGATCAGCAAAGACGCTCAGACCGCTGCAGAGTACAACCTCCGCTTGCTTGAACTGCGCCCTGGTCACGGTGGTACTTACAATGCCCTGGGGTACTCCTACATGGCACTCGGGCAGATGGAAAAAGCCAAAGATGCTTTCGACAAATACCTTGAAGTGTCGCCCGATGAACCCAATGCCTGGGACAGCATGGGCGAGTATTACATGGTAGCTAAGGACTATGCCAAATCGGCGGAATACTACGATAAAGCCGCTGAAATGGGAATGGAACTTGCTAAAGAACGGGCGGAGAAGGCACGGGCAGCCGTCACTAAAAACTAATGACACCCTATACAGTGCAGGGCAGGGCGGAATGATCCTGTCCGGCACCAACCCTTGAATATCAAGTTTATCTTATCAAATTATGCGTTGATCAACGCTACCCATCTTGTAAAACCACCAACCATGAAAAAACCACCCTTCTTTTTAGCCCTGTTACTAAGTTGCCCATTGCTGTTAAGCGCACAGACCGCCTCCAATGAGGCCGATATGCACACCTTCGCCCGCCAGTTTATGGCCGCCTATAACTCAGGTGATCATGCTGCGCTGGAAAATATGTATACGACAGATGCCATACGCATTGATACCGATGGTGAAACGACCAAAGGGGCGAAACAGATCGCTGCTGAACACGCAGAACAGCTACGGGGCAGCAACGTCACCCTGCTGATCCGGCAAAACGGTCTGCACTGGTCCGATGCCGAGCACGCCTAGGTTGCCACAGGCACCTATGAAGTGTACGGCAAATCTGTGGTGTACGATATCGACATTGATTTCGCGGGCCACTATAGCAACACCATGCTGGAACAAAATGGGGAATGGAAAATCGCCAAAAGCGTGCTACAGCCATTGGCACACAAAGACCCCAAAGTGGCCGCCAATATCAAGTTGTACACCGAGACCTGGGATGCCATCATCAACGAAGGGCGGTTCGAGCTTTTCAATGAGGAGCATTTCATGCCCGATGTAATCATGTACGCCGAGCCGGAAAACGTAGTCGGCATTGAAGGTATGAAGGGTTACTATCAGGCCCTGCTATCGGCTTTCTCTGATGACCAATTCACCGTCAACAACATCTTTGGAGAGGGCGACCAACTCACCAAGCACTGGACCTTCCGGGGTAAGCATACTGGCGACTTTTTTGGTGTTCCGGCTTCGGGCAATGAGATCGTAATGACGGGCAGTACCATCGTCCGTATGAGCCCCGACGGGCGGATTGCCGAAGAGCGGGACTTCATGGATAACCTGTCGATACTTTCGCAAATGGGCTTGGTCTTATCACCAGAAAAGTGATCCGGTGAAGCTAACGGATACCAACGGGCGGCCTATCACCAAGCTGCCCGTTAGTGCTCCGCCACCATTTTATTGCCCAATAGAAAGCGGCCAGTCTGCTTACTGGCTTAAGTTAAGGGAGGAGCAAAACTGCATGCGCAACGGCATAGCCAATCAAATCACTCCCCCTCCGTCAAAGGGGTAATCATAATATGCGCCCGGTGCGTGCCCGGATTCATAATCCAGGGGTGGTGGGGCTCTACAGGGCGCTCCGGCAGTCCGGTGGAGGCAGCGGTGGCAAAGGGCATGTAGACCACGTAGCGGTACTGCGCCTGATCCACCTCTCCCGTAGCCGGATCGTACTGCGCTTCGGGGCCATAGTAGATGTGCAGGGTAGCTCCTGTCTCTCCCATGTCAAGTTCGCCCGCCTCCACTTCCTTCTCGCGGATATCGAAGATTTCATTGGCGTTTTTGCCCTCGGCACGGAGTTCGCGGCCACGCGCCATAAAAGGCTCAAGACTGCGGTGGTAGCAGGCGGCATTGAAACCCTCCTGATTGGGGTTATCAACCAGGCAGATGAATTCGTTCGTCCCTTCCTTAAAGGTGACAAACTCCCCCGCCATATTGTAACCGATGACTTTAGCCCCTTCCCGGCTGGCTTCGGGGGCGGCCATCAGGGCAGTGGCCATCAGGGCTTCATCGGTGTCGATAGGCTGGTAGATTACCGGGGACTCTTCCGGTTGAGTTGTGGTGGCCGCTTCCGCTTCCTGCGATTCCGGGGCATTGCAGGCAAACAGCAAGCCTGACAAGGCCAATAAACAGATCAGGTTTTTCATGGCTTTGATTTTGGTTGGTTTCCCTGAAGATAAGGATTTTGAGGATAATAGGGGCTGGTCTTTGGCGTCTTTTCCAAATCGTGCTACCTTGCAGGGTGTAAAGATTAAAATGATTGGAATGGCAACACCGGAAGACCTGCAAGGCACCAAGGAACTGATCCTGCGCGATTTCGAGCTGCAGGAAGGCGACGAGCCTATTGCAACCGAAGAAGACCTCCTCCGCCTGCTGGCCGATCAGATTGCCGGGGTGATTGAGTACAATCTGGAAGTGCTGCTCAGCAACCTCTACCGCCTCGATGTGCAGGAAGCCAAGGTCAACTATGCCCTCTCCCCCCACTGTCCGGAGCCTGCCAACGTGGCCCTGGCCCGCCTCGTATTGGAGCGCCAAAAGCAGCGCGCCTATACCAAAAAGCACTTTCAGCAGCCGGATTTGGGGGATTTGGATGGGCTGGAGTTATGAGCCCGCTGCATTGGGCAGAACAAGCCTACCCTTACACCTATCGAAAAGCAGGATCAAACCAAAATTAACAACTGCCTTTCAGGCTAGAGCGCAAATGTTAATTAACCAAAACTTATTCAGCCGAAATTGGCATTATCCCGTTTATTGTCTACATTGTAACCATACCGCGTTCCAGCAGCTCGCTCGAATGCGCCTTCTGTAACTAAACACCGTGTTATATTATGAAAAACTTATTTTCCTTTACTCCCCCCAGAATTTTTATTCTTCAGTGGACTGGGCACTGCCCTTGCTTTAATGAGCTGGCTGGCTATGCAAATGGGTAGTTGGGATGGTGGGGTACCCCCTGGCACATTGCCTGAGAGTGCGCGCCCTGCTCCACCCGAAAGCAGTTGTGCAATTACCGATATACTGATGACGAACCGGTCGGATTGCAACGACAATGGAACCTTAGACTATCAAGATGATTTTTTTACGGCAGATGTCACTGTTCATTTTGAAAATAAGCCTGCGTCCGGCTCACTCGATGTAGTGGGGCAGTATTTATCACAGCCTTTGTCTGTTTCGGTTGGTAGTACATCAGCACCCGATTCACATACTTTCGTTGATGTCACACTGGAAACAACGGTAAATCCCAGGGATATAAGATTGACGGCTTCGTTCTCAGATTTGTCGTCATGTGAACTGCAAGTAGATGAGGTGAGTTCTACAAGGAGACAATGTTCAGTTTGCGGCAATAACCAAACCACGGGTCAACAATATCCCAGTTGTTGGCCTACTCAAGACCCACAAATCAGTGACGAATGTGAAAAGTCTTATAATTACGCGCCACCTCCGGGGTTTCCAGAACATACCCCTTTACGGCATATAAAAACAGTCGTGCATATCTTCCAGACAGAAGATCCAGCTAACCCCTTGCATTTTACTGAAAACCATATAGAAATTATTAACCTTCTTTTCGATGGTGCCAATCACCACCTCGCTAATTTGTGTGATGACCCTGATGATTTCTCCCCTCATATGCCGGATGCCCGAATCCGATTATTGAATACCGGGACTATCGGAGAAGACGTATTTTTCTATCAGGATGACCATGCCTGGGGGTTTGGCACAGCGGGCTGTGGTTATGATTTCTTAGATTTACAAGGTCGATATGATGATGCAAGAGATTTAGCGCTGGCCAATTACCCGGACCCTGACGAAGAGGCTTTTCATATTATTCTCACGGGTGGAAATTGGCGTGATGAGGACGGGGATGGTAAATACGATGTCGGAGAATGTCATTTTCCTTGCGGAGGAGGCCTGACCAGAAATATGGGGTCTTGTCCGGATTCAGGTACTCCCCTTTCAATGGGGCTGGCGGGCACGTATGGAACCTACTTAAGTGCTATAGGAAATACAGGTGATTTACCCGATTGTGGATACGACGGAGAAGTGGCAGACATTGGCCGGGGCTTTCTTGGTGAAATATTCCATGTTCTCTCTCTAGACCACTTATCCCCTCTGCAAGTTCATAAAAACCATAATATTGGTACGGATGGTTGTCTTGATACCCCGCTCAAGGCTAACCTAAACCTACTCGATTGCAATTTTACAGAGCGCTGTGCCCTAACAGAATGCCAAATTGGGAGACTTCATAGACTGTTTGCAGAAGGAAAATTCTCCTCTTTAGAACGCTTCCCCGACGGCAACGGCGGCTTTTCTCAAACTATGATTTGCACCTCCACAGAGCCCATCATCGTCATCCCGAGCGGGGCAGATGTAGTCTGGGAAGGGCCGAAAATTCTTCGCTCTGGCATCGTCGTCGAAGACGGCGGCAAACTGACCATCAAGTGTGAGGTGAAACTGCCATCCGATGCAAAAATTGAAGTAGAAGAAGGCGGTGCCCTAATTATTGATGGCGGGCATTTGCTGCCAAAGTGCGAAGATATGTCCTGGAGGGGCATCACCCTTTCCGGGGATGGCGGGCCTTTTGTGCCCGGGCAAAGCACCTACCTGAGGATCAATCCTGGCTCCATCATTGAAGCAGCCGAAAACCCAATTGTCAATAACAGTGCAACGGTACTGGCTTTTGGGGCGCTCATCAGCAACTCCGGCACGGTAGCGCTGCACGACCATGAAAACGACCCGCTGACCCGCTTTATCAATTGTGACTTCATACGGGACAGCGACTACGCCCTACTGGCCAGCCTCACCGAAAACTGGGACAACCAAATGCTGATCGACAATTTCAGCGGGCCGCAGATTACCGGGTGTACCTTCAATACCATAGCCCACCCCATAGGTAAAAGCAATGGCATGGGCATCGCTCATATCGGCGGGCGTTTTACCTTGTCCAATTCCCTCATCGAAGGGTACAGGGTTGGCGTGAACGGCAACACGCTTTTAGAGAACACAGCGGGGAGGTTTACCATCCAACAGTGCACCCTGCGCAATAATGCTATAGCTATTGTCAGTGACGGGGTCAACAATATTGACATCCGGGAGAACCTCATCGACGGGATTGGCAATTATCATAATGGAGACGAGGAAGGCATCGTACTCCGGGAATGTACGGGCTTTGAGGTTCAGGACAATGAATTCGAAGGGCTTGCCGGCGCTACCGACACCTGGGGCATCCTGGTCGAAAATTCCGGCTCCGAGTCCAACGACATTGAGCGCAATGCCTTTTCCAATTTGCATGTGGCCAATCAGGCGCAGTTGTTGAATAATTGGCCCATCTTTCCTGAACAAGGTCTGCAATACTCCTGCAACACCAACACCAGCAACACCAGCTACGACTACGTTGTCACGAATGATGGCATCGCTTCCTTCCAAGGCAGCCCCACCCTCCCGGCCGGCAACACCTTCTCCGGCATTTCCTCTGCCGGGGGCGACTTCTTCAACAGCAGCACTAATGGCATCACCTACTTTTATTACAACGGGGCAGCGGATGAGGAGCCGGTGAATACATTAGGTGCTTTTATTGATGTAGCCGTCAATTCTCCCAACACCTGCCAGCCCGACAATACCGATGGGCCGACCATCCTCATTGGGAAGAACCTCATGGAAGAGCTATATGAGTTGGCAAGAGACGATTACAATACCGCACGAGCTGTATACGACTCCCTGTTGAACGGAGGTCTGCCAAAATCTACATGGACAACCCTGGCTGCCAACCTGACTTCAAGTGGAGCTGGCGCCTTCCGGCAGGATTTACTAGCAGCCTCACCTTACCTTACAAAGGACGTTTTAAAAGCTTTTGTACTCCGAGACGATTTGTTTAGCAATCAGCAGATCGGCGCAGTACTGGCCGCTAATCCAGATGAGTTGCGCAGTCCTGTCTTTCAGGGTTTCCTCTACAGCGAGCTGCCGAAAACCCTGGTAGATACCGTGCTTACCTATCAGGAGCAGGTTACACCCCGTACAGCTCTGGAAGCTGACCTGGCAACCCAGCGCCACACTATGCATCAGGCTGCAAATGTAAGGATCAAACAAATCTTGTCTGATACCCTGGGTATCAACTATACTGCTTACCGCGATTGGCTGCGCAAAAAAGAAAGCCTGGAAGCTTTCTATGAGCTGGCCTTGTCTTACAGTGCAGTAGACAGTCTACCAACTGCTATAGCCAAATGCGACTCCGTGCCCCTGCTATTCGATTTGAATGAAGCTCAGCTACAAGAACATTTGCTGCTGAAGGAGTACCTTCAATTTACGCTACAGGCACATCAGGATAGTGCGCACTATGCAGCTTATGACAGTACCCGGGTAGCAGCCCTTCAAAATATTGCAGATGCCAGCGAAGGTAAAGCCGGGGCCTTCGCCCGCGGCCTGCTCAACACCTTCTACGGCTACGACTACCGCATCGTGCCGCAGTCGCCAAACGTACAGGGGCTCTATACCCTGCCCGGCAGCGGCACTGCCACGCAGCCGCAGGAACGGGCGCAGCCTTTATCGGCGCTACCCAACCCCGCCCGGGCGCGGGTCGCTTTCCGTTACCAATTGCCGGACCCGCAGCAGCCTGCACAGTTGCTGATCTATGATATGCAGGGCAAGCTAACGGCTACGCTCAATTGCGGGCTGGGTACCCGACAGCAGGTATGGCACACGGCAGGGCATCAGCGCGGGCTGTACTATTGCATCCTGCAGCAAGGTGCATACCGATCGCCCGTACTGAAAGTACTTTTGATTGACTAATCATTCTGCGGCGCCGGTTTTAGCAGGGCTGCTAAAACCGGCGCTCAAAATCACTGCCGAATATGAAAAAGTTAATTTGGGCTGCATTGCTGCTTTGGTGTGGTCTTTCCTTTGGCCAAACGACTACCTTCAATAAAAGAGTAGATGCAGGCTACCCATTTCTGAACCTGACAAAAATACTGCCCACAGATAGCTGTTATTATGCGGTTGGAGCTATCACAGATACTACAGGCGGAGCTACTGTTGGCTGCCTTTTTCTGAAGCTTAGCCTGGAAGGAGAAATCATCTGGCAAAACCCATTGGGCTCCCCTCAAAAGTTTTTCCGCTCATGGGGGTCTGGGCTATTTACTGTAGGCGACACCAGCTTCGTGACCATGGGCCATACTACTGATTCTATCAGTAAATCGGTAATTTATAAATACAACCTGGAGGGCGACACTATTTTTGCTAAAGAGTTTTTCAGCCCTTTCTACCCGGAAGAAAATTTTATTTCCGCAGCAAATTCTATACATCCGGTTAATGATACTTCCTTTTCAGCCTTGGCTGGCGTAAACGGCTTACCGGGAGGGGCAAACATCGAAATTTACTGGATCCGATTGCATGAATCGGGGTCAATAATCAACAGCAAAGTTTTTTCAGGCCCACTTCAAAATATACCTATGTCCCAGGTTATTAGAAATGGTGAAGAAATAATAATAGGCTCTGGAAAAAACAATCTTGGTCAAGTTTCCGAAAATTTCACTTACCGATCTTATTTGCTTAGCATTGACCTACAAGGAAACATCAACTGGCAATATTCAACCCCTTCGGTTGATTTATACGACAATGCCAACGCCCTCCTCCCCACCCCCGACGGCAGCCTCATCGTCGGAACCGGTAAAGGCGTGGAGACGGCCATCAACAGCAGCAGCGGCCGCGTAGACTGGAACCCCTGCTTCTTCAAGCTCAATGCCGATAGGCAGATGGAGTGGACCAGGGGGTTTAGGGGCGAATTCCCGTGGACTAACTTCTCCATGGTCAAAATCGTTGAGGCTACAGACCAAAGCGGGTACCTTGGCATCAGTTGGACCGCAGAGACGGAGTCTATTGGAGAGCTTAGGAAAGGCACCTGGCTCATGAAGGCCTCCCCACAAGGCGACAGCCTTTGGGTGCGCTACTTCACGCTTTTTGATGAGGAACCGCTTGCCCCCGAGCCCATGGACCTCAAAGCCACCCCCGATGGCGGCTACATCGTCTGCGGCGCTATCGACCCGCCCGATGACGGGGGCGTCCACCCATTGCGCTACGGCTGGCTCCTCAAGCTCGATGAGCACGGCTGCCTCGTGCCCGGCTGCCACCTGCCCAACAGCACCGCGCCGGAGCCCGGCACACCGCCAAAGCTCGCCCTCTTCCCCAACCCCGCCCGCGATTTCATCAACTTTGAGCTGCGCGGTGCCCGCCCTGCCCCCGATGGGGCTTTCCGCATCCTGGACGCGAAGGGCCGGCTTTTGCAAAGCATCCCGGCACGGGAGGCCCTGGGTACGGTAGTCGTGCCCGTGCAGGATTGGGCGGCGGGGGCGTATGTGGTGCAGTACCTGGAAGGCGGGCAGCTCAGAGCAGCGGAGCGGTTTTTGAAGGTGGAGTGAGCAAGAGGCAAGCCTCCATTTGCATGCTCAGGCCGCGATTCCATAATCGCCGCCTGAGTTGGTATGGCACAAACAGGGAATGAGGCAGGCGTTGTTCACCGCACCAACGTCACATCCCCCTGCAAAGTCTGCACCGCTTCCTGCCGCTCTACCTGATACTGCATGAGGTAGAAATAAACCTCCGTAGGCGCAGGTTCCCCGTCCTGTTCGCCATTCCAGGGCAGAGTGGCGTCTGACGTCTCATAGACCAGGTTGCCCCAGCGGTTGTAAATACGCAGCAGGAAGTTCAGGAAGACCGGTTCTTCACAGTCGCTCAGCGGGCCAAAGGTATCGTTCGTGTTGTCGCCGTTTGGGGTGAAGGTATTGGGCAGCGCAACCATACAGATACTGGTGTCGCAGTCTATCGTCGCGATGGCGATGGTATCCGCAACCATCTCGCAGGCTGTGCTGATGGTCAGGCTGTACAGGCTATCCAGGCCCACTTCAATCGCTGTAGTCGTATCGCCGGTAGACCAGGCGTAGGCCGCATTGGGGAATTCCGGGACGGAAAGGGTTGCCGGCTCATCTTCGCAAAGGGTCAGGGTGTCCTGCTCAAAGGCGAATTCGAGTGGCTGTGTGGCAAAAATATGGTCGGAAAAGTTGGGCAGGCCGGTGTAAGGAAGATTATCGCTTTCTGGCAGCAAAAAAACATCCGGCAAAAATAGCGGCTCCGGTGTGTCCGGGCATTCTAAAACAGACAGCGTAGGCCCATCGCTGATTAGGAAGTCGCGCTCCAGCAGGTAAAGATTCCCATCTACAGCCATTTGCATATGCCCGGTCAGGCGGTTCTCCGGCAGGTTAGCGATTATTAAACGGCTACCGACTACCTCTTCTGATTCAAGATCATACTGCGTCAGTACCCGCCCGGAAGGTGTATCCTCCACAAAGTAGAGGAAGTGGCTGTTGGGTGAAAAGGAGGCGGCGTTCAGACTAAAGTCCGGCATAGGCGTCAGATCGATAATGTTGGTCGTATCAATTTGCCCGGTGGCATTATCGAAGGGGAAAACGGTGCCCGCGCAGTGCAGCCACTGCCCGTTGGGTGAGATATCGAGCTGCCCCGTAATGGTGCCGTCAAACGGAAAGGAAAGCGTATCCGTAACACCTTCATTCGTGACCGGGAAGACGAGCAGCCGGTTGTCCTCCTGGGCCGCATCCACGATCACCACCCAATAATCGGTCCCATTCTGATGGAGGGTGCCCGTAAGCCCCTCAAAAGCGGGTACGTGCACCCGTTGGTCGGCTACGGTGACGCCGCCCAGCCCATTATTGAGGGCCATATCTACCTCAAAGTAGGACAAGCCCCTACCCTGCGGCTGCCCAGGTACGCTGCCGCCAATATTGAATTCGGATTCCTCCATCGTGAATAAATAGTAGACTTCCGGCACACCAGGCTTGGGTAGAATCAGGGCCGATTGCATTGCACTGAACCCTCCGCCTTCGGTGACGCCCATGTCGTACATCACTTCATCATTACGGTTCCAGATTTTCCCGGAGGTCTGCCCCGATTGCTCCGGATCCCGCCCGCCGCCATTGGTGTAGAAGAGGACATTACCTTCCGCATCCGAGACAATAGCGCAGCCTTCAAAGGTTTCCATTGCGCCGCCAGGCACCTGTACGGGATTGCCACCGGAGAAGTCCAGCCCGGCAGCTGCACCAAAGTACCAGACCGTACCTGCATTCTGGGCAGAGAGCAACAGGGGGAACAACAGAAAAAAGCAGAGTAGTTGTTTCATAGTCATTTTCGCGTTTATGACCACAAAGCTACGGTATATTCCCATTTCAATACTTGAATTCTACTTATATTAACCGTCAAAAATCAGGCATTATGCCAAAAAGTGTAGCGATTATCGGGGCGGGCTGTTCGGGCCTGGCTGCCATTAAGAATATGCAGGATGCCGGTCTGACGGACATCACCTGCTACGAGAAGAACGATCAAATCGGTGGCAATTGGGTCTTCACCGCCGGGGAGTCCCACTCCAGCGTTTGCGAAACCACCCACATCATTTCTTCAAAAGAACTTTCTGCTTTTGAGGGCTTCCCTATGCCCAGCCACTATCCGGACTATCCTTCGCATAAGCAGGTACTGGCTTATTTTCAGGATTATGCAAGGGCGTTCAATCTGGAACAGTACATACAGTTCAATACGGCTGTCGAACAAGCGGTTGAGCTTCCTAACCATCAGTGGCACCTCACCCTTAGCAATGGTACCGAACGCACCTTTGACTACCTCCTGGTCGCCAACGGGCACCACTCCGTACCCCGCTGGCCCGATATACCGGGTACTTTTACCGGAGAGTATATGCATTCCCACAGCTTCAAGACCAATAGGCCCTTTGCGGGAAAGCGGGTGCTGGTCATCGGGGCGGGCAACTCGGGTTGCGACTGTGCCGTGGAAGCCAGCCGGGTCGCCGAATCCACGGCCATCAGCCTGCGCCGCCCCACTTACATCATCCCCAAATTCCTTATGGGGAAGCCGACCGATACGTATAACGCCTTGCTTCAGCGTATCCCTGCATTTCTGCGGGCGCCAATGCAGAAGCTCAGCCTGCAGTTGCAGATCGGGAAGTACGAGCGCTACGGGCTGAAGACCCCCGAATACCCGATCACGGCTGCTCACCCCACCCTCAATTCAGAGCTCCTTTACCGCATCCGGCACGGGCGGGTAAGCCCCAAAGCCGGGGTGGAGCGCTTTGAAGGCCAAACGGTCCATTTTTCTGATGGCAGCAGCGCGGAATTTGATACGGTCATTGCCGCAACTGGATACAAAATTGCTTTCCCGTTTTTCGAGCCGGGGCAGTTCGATTTTGAAGACGCCTACCGCATCCCCCTCTACCTGCGCATGATGGCGCCCGGGCACCCCAACGTCTTTTTCATTGGGCTGGTGCAGCCACAAGGGTGCATCTGGCCCTTGTCTGACTTACAGGCCCAACTGGCGGCCTTGCACATCACAGACCGATGGTCGTTGCCGGACAACCTGGAACAACTGGCGGAAGCCGAGTGCGATGAAATTGAGCAGGAGTTCAAACAAGCCCGGCGGCACAGCCTGGAGGTTCATTTCCACCCCTTTGCCGAAAAAATCCGGGCGCAAATCAGAGCCGCCGCAGGTAAGCGACCTGCCGTACTTGTATAGGAAAGGAGTTGACCTCGGGGATGTCCTCCCCTTCGAAAGCTTGGTTGCCGGTGGTGCGAACGGCTTCGAGTTTCCCGGAGATGATTTCGTAGGTCATCACGCTATCTTTGACTTCCGCTGTACTCAGTAATAAGCTGCCCATCACATCAAACCGGCTGTACATTTTGCCATTGAGCAGGTATACATCCATTTCAATGGTATTCTGCTCATCGATTTTATACCAGCCCATTTCCGGGCGGACCGGCTTGAGCAGGTAATCCCGCAGCCCTTCTTCTTTGTCCGCTCCGTAGATGATGCTGTAAGTGTAAAAGGAGTCCCGGGGCAGGATGTGCAGTTCCATCGGCAACTCCTGCTGTTTGCCCTGCAAGCTGTAGATTTCCAGTGTGCCCGCCCATTTCCCGATCCATTCCTGAGGCAACCCCAGGCTATCTGACGTATCCTGAGCGGCAAGCGGCTGACAAAACGCAAGGAACCATAAAACAGTACTGATTGATTTCGCTATCTTCATCATTCATTATTTAATGCCCACAAGATAACGTATGCGTCTCAACTTTCTGATCCCAATTCTGTTCGTTAGCATTTTTAGCAGTGCTGCACAAGCCCCCTACTTCCAACAGCAGGCCGACTACCGCATTGATGTACGCCTTGATGATCAGGCGCATGTATTGCATGGCCACCTCAACCTCATTTACCACAATAATGCCCCCGAGGCCCTCGACACCCTCTACTTCCACCTATGGCCCAATGCCTACCGCAATCAACAAACCGCTTACGCGAAACAGGCCCGGCGTATGGGCGAGACAGATTTCCACTTTGCCCGTAAAAATCAGCTCGGCGGCATCGACTCCCTGAGCTTCACCGCGGATGGCGAGGCCGTAACCTGGAGTTACCACCCCAAGCATATTGATATTGCTATTCTGGTGCTCCCCCAGTCGCTGCCCCCGGATGCACAGGTGGAAATCAACACCCCATTCCGGGTGGATTTGCCCTATATCTTCTCCCGCCTCGGCCATGTGAACCAAAGCTACTCCATCACACAGTGGTACCCCAAGCCTGCCGTGTATGACAACGAAGGCTGGCACCCCATGCCCTACCTCGATATGGGAGAGTTCTATTCGGAATTTGGCAACTACGAAGTCAGCATCACCCTGCCGGAAAACTATCAGGTGGGCGCCACCGGTACTTTACAAAATGAGGCCGAGCGCCAACGCCTGCTCGCACTCAGCCGGCAGTCGCTCCCTCAGGATGCAAACGGAGCTTTTCCACCTTCCGCAAAAGCCTTCAAAACCCTGATGTACACGGCCGAAAATGTGCGCGACTTCGCCTGGTTTGCCGATAAGCGCTTTCAGGTGCGCCACGATACGGCTACCCTGCCTTCCGGTAAAACGGTAGAAGCCTGGGCGTTTTTCGCAGCCGAAGACCAGGACTACTGGGACAAAGGGGCCTTTTACGTCAAGCGGGCGCTGGAGTTTTACTCCGAAAAGGTTGGGGAGTACCCCTATCCGCAAGCTACGGCTGTGCAGACTACCCTGGGCGCGGGCGGCGGCATGGAGTACCCCATGGTCACCAATATTGGCGGGGTGGGCAGTGCCGAGTCGCTGGCTATGGTCATCACGCATGAGGTGGGGCACAACTGGTTCTACGGCATCCTCGCCTCCAATGAGCGCGACCACGCCTGGATGGACGAGGGGCTGAATAGTTATTATGAAGCGCGATATGCCCAAACCTACTACGCAGACAGCGAAGGCGACGGTGTTCTTGAGTACCTGCTGCGCAGCACCCCCATGAATGAGCGGGAGTTTGGCTATCTTTTCCAGGCCCGCCGCCACCTGCATCAGCCTCCGGAGACGCACTCCAATGCGTTCAAGCCTATCAACTACCTCGTAAGCGCGTATATTTTGCCGCCACTGGCTCTGGATTTACTGGAAGGCTACGTAGGTACTCAAGCCCTGGACAGCGCTATGCATGCTTACTACCAAAAGTGGCAGTTCCGGCATCCGCAGCCCGGGGATTTGCAGCAGTCTTTGGAGGAAGCCCTGGAGCAAGACCTGGACTGGCTCTTCGGGGGGCTGATAGCAAGCAAAGGGCACATCGACTATGCCATTACGAAGGTTGAAAATCAAAGTCAGTCGTACCGGGTGGAAGTCGCCAACCGTGGCACTATTGAAAGCCCGGTTGCGCTGTCCATCGTAAAGGGTGATACGGTGGTGGCCACGACCTGGTCCAAAGGCTTTAGCGGCAAGCGTACGCTGCGTATTGATAAGGCCGCTAGCGATTTGCTGGTCCTTGATGCGGAGCGGCATGCCCCGGAGCTCTACCGCCGCAACAACTACTACCGGCTTGATGGCCCGCTGAAAGGGATCCGGCGGCCGGATTTCACCTTCCTTCCCGCAGCCACCAATGATACCCGTGGCAATATCCTCTGGAGCCCCGCCCTGGGCTGGAACAACTATGACAAGCTCATGGCAGGCCTCGTGCTGAGCAACCACACCCTACCCGAACAGCGGCTGGAATGGCGGGCAGCGCCCATGTATGGCTTTGGCAGCCGGGACCTGGCTGGCCTGGGGGCGCTGCATTACAATATTT
>PR_CR_10_Liq_3_inCRDRAFT_1000234_pt1 | contig 15737 bp, 13 predicted proteins | sample PRCRCaboRojoPR_2_FD_10240 | JGI IMG/M metagenome (IMG submission 10240)
CTCGTGGACTGCGTCTGCTGGCGGTCGCCGAGCGACGACTTGATACCGACCCGAGCGCCATTCATACCGGGGAAGGCCCCTCGGAGCTGATTCTGCTGGGGTTGGTAGCCATCATTGACCCGCCGCGCGATGAAGCGATCGCCGCGATCAGGGTCTGCCAGCAGGCGGGAATTACCGTGAAGATGATCACCGGTGATCACGCAGTAACGGCTGCCGCCATTGGGCGACAGCTTGGTCTGGGCGAAGGCCAGCGGGGTATCACAGGCAGTGATCTTGATGCCATGAGCGAGTCCGAATTCGCTCAGGCGGCAGCTGAGCATGCGGTATTCGCCCGCGTCTCACCAGAACATAAGTTGCGGCTGGTGAAAGCGCTGCAGGCCGGGCAGGCGGTGGTTGCGATGACCGGTGATGGAGTGAATGACGCGCCGGCGCTGAAACGCGCCGATGTCGGGGTTGCGATGGGCAAGGGTGGTACGGATGCAGCACGCGAGGCCTCTGAGGTGGTGCTCGCTGATGATAATTTCGCGACCATCGAGGCGGCCGTTCATGAGGGCCGGGTTATTTACGACAATATCGTCAAGTCCATCCTCTTTATTCTCCCGACCAATGCCGCACAGGCTCTACTGCTGATCAGCGCGGTTGCCGCGGGCCTGATGCTGCCCGTGACACCGGCACAGATTCTCTGGGTCAACATGATCACGGCGGTAACGCTGGCACTGGCCTTGGCTTTTGAGCCGCCCGAGGATGCTGTAATGCAGCGCCCGCCACGGGCAACCAATGCATCGCTCATCCCCTCAGGCCTCGGGCTGCGGTTGTTGCTGATTGCCGGCGTCATGCTCGTCGGTACTCTGGGGCTTTTCCTGCGGGAGCTCTCACTTGGACGAGAAATCGCCGAGGCACGGACGCTGGCGGTAAATACGCTGGTGCTATTTGAAGTCTGGTTTCTTTTCTCAGCGCGTCGTCTGCACGCCAGTTCTGAATCTCTCCGGGCTGCTGGGCAACCGCTATGTCCTGCTGGCAGCCGGCAGTATCGTCATCGCTCAGCTGCTTTTTACCTACTGGCCACCGATGCATCTGCTGTTTGATACCCGGCCGCTCGGGCTTGTGGAATGGGGCATGATGCTTGCGGTGAGTCTGCCGATTATTCTCGTTGCCGAGGGTCACAAATACTGGCAGCGCAGGGGCCGGAGCTGAGTTTATCGGTGTTTGCTTTTTCCCGATTCCTCATCCCGGTATACTGCAATATTTAGAGTCAGTCGCGCGAAAGTGGCGGAACTGGTAGACGCGCTGGGTTTAGGTCCCAGTGGGGTTGTCCCCCGTGCGAGTTCGAGTCTCGCCTTTCGCACCAATCAACCAGAGGTGGGTAATGCAAGTATCGGTGGAATCGGGCGAGGGCCTGAAGCGTAAGTTAAAGGTCCAGGTCCCTTCCGAGCGGGTGGACGAGCAGGTCGAGAAAAAGCTGCGCGAGATGCGCGGCCAGGTGCGACTGCAGGGTTTTCGTCCGGGCAAAGTACCCATGAAGGTGGTGCAGAAGCGCTACGGACAGCAGGTGCGCGTTGAGGTGCTCGACGAGGTGGTACGCCAGACCTATGCCGAGGCCCTGCAGCAGGAATCGCTGCGTCCGGCGGGTACGCCGGAAATCCAGCCGGTCAACATGGAAGCCGGTCAGGACCTCGAGTACGAGGCCGACTTTGAGGTGATCCCTGAGGTTGAGGTCAAGGGTGTCGAGGCGATCGCCATCACCCGTCCCGCCGTTGATATCACCGATGCCGATGTGGACCGCATCCTTGAGCGCCTGCGCAAGCAGCATGCCGAGTTCACAGCGGTCAAACGGGCGGCCAAAGAAGGCGATCGGGTGACGATCGACTTTGACGGCAAGATCGAGGGCAAGGATTTTGCCGGAACAGTGGCCAGGATGTGCCCGTGCCACTCGGCGAAGGCCAGATGCCTGAGGAATTCGAGCAGGCACTCATCGGCATGAAAGCCGGTGATGAAAAAACGGTCACCTATACCTTCCCCGAAGGTTTCCCGGACGAGGAGATCGCCGGGAAAACGGCTGAGTTCGCGGTCTCGATGAAAGCTGTGGAGTCGCCCAAGCTGCCCAAGGCAGATGATGCTTTTGCCGAGAAACTTTCCATCGATGGTGGCATCGAAGGGCTGCGTAGCAAGATTACCGAAAGCCTCGAGCGCGAGCGCGAGCAGGCCGTGCGCGGGCGGGTCAAGAATCAGGTGATGGATGCGCTGGTTGAGGCGAACGAGGTGGAATTGCCGCAGACGCTGATCGACAGTGAGATTGAGCAGCTGCGCCAGCAGACCCGTGAGCAGATGCAGCGCAGTGGTACCGATCCGGACCCGGAGCTGCCGGCCGATCAGTTCGAAAATGAGGCGCGCCGCCGAGTCAAACTCGGTTTGATCGTCAATGAGCTCGTCCGTGCCAATGAAATTCAGCTCGACCCGGAGCGCATGCAGCAGGCGCTGCAGCGTGTCGCCTCGGGCTATGAGCAGCCGGAACAGGTCATGCAGTACTACGTGCAGAACCAGGAGCTCATGCAGAGCCTGCAGCTCCAGGTGATGGAGGATCAGGTGGTGGACTGGATCGCGGAGCGCGCCAAGGTGACGGATAAGCCGATGAGCCTTGATGCGCTGACCAGCGGTGTTGAAGAAGCGGACAGCAGCGAGACCAAGCCGAAGGCCAAGCCTCGGGCCAAGGCCGCGAGCAAGACCACGGCGAAGTCCACGACGAAGACAGCCGCCAAGACGACGGCCAAGAAGTCGACGGCCAAGTCCACCACCAAGACAGCGGCCAAGAGCAAAACCACCACAAAATCCAAAGCCAAATCCGACGAGGAGTAAACCGGCTTATGAGTGAAGAGCGTCACGATTCATCGCCCATGGCAACAGGGCTGGTGCCGATGGTGGTCGAGCAGACCGCTCGCGGTGAACGGGCCTTTGATATCTACTCACGGCTGCTCAAGGAGCGGGTTATCTTTCTGGTGGGCCCGGTTGAGGATCACCAGGCCAACCTGCTGGTGGCGCAGCTGCTGTTTCTGGAGTCGGAGAATCCGGATAAGGACATTCATTTCTATATCAACAGCCCCGGTGGTGTGGTCACCGCGGGTCTTGCCATCTACGACACCATGCAGTTCATCAAGCCGGACGTGAGCACGGTCTGTATTGGTCAGGCGGCGAGCATGGGCTCACTCCTGCTTGCAGCGGGTGCCGCGGGTAAACGCTTCGCGCTGCCCAACTCGCGGGTGATGATTCATCAGCCCTTGGGTGGGTTCCAGGGCCAGGCCAGCGATATTGATATTCATGCCCGCGAGATTCTGAGCATGCGTGAGCGTCTCAACCAGATCCTCGCGCATCATACCGGGCAGAAGCTCGAGACCATCGCTGAGGACACTGAGCGCGATAACTTCATGTCGCCTGAGAAGGCCCGTGACTACGGCCTCGTTGACCAGGTGCTTGCTGACCGCAGCAGCCTGCCACTCGAATAGCAATTGTTGCGTGATTCTGAAAAAGCGGGCATGGTCGAGGCTATGCATTTCCGCGACGGCGCAGAGGTAGCTCATGACTGACAAAGACAACGGCGGTCACGGCGAGAAGAGTGACGGCAAGCTGCTCTATTGCTCATTCTGCGGCAAGAGTCAGCACGAGGTCCGGAAGCTGATCGCCGGGCCTTCGGTATTCGTCTGCGACGAGTGCGTCGAGCTTTGCAACGACATCATTCGTGAGGAGATGGAAGACAGGGCCGGAGAAGGCAACGGCAGTCTGCCCAAACCCCACGAGATCAAGACAGCGCTGGATGAGCATGTGATTGGCCAGGAGCACGCCAAAAAAGTGCTGGCGGTTGCGGTCTACAATCACTACAAGCGCATGAACGCGCCCAAGGGTAAAGAGGATGTTGAGCTGACCAAGAGCAACATCCTGCTGATTGGCCCGACGGGTTCGGGTAAGACGCTGCTCGCCGAGACGCTGGCACGACTGCTGGATGTGCCGTTCACCATCGCCGATGCCACTACGCTGACCGAGGCGGGTTACGTCGGTGAGGATGTTGAAAACATCATCCAGAAGCTCCTGCAGCGTTGTGATTACGATGTCGACAAAGCGCAACAGGGCATTGTCTACATCGATGAGATCGATAAGGTCTCGCGCAAGGCCGAGAACCCGTCCATCACCCGTGATGTCTCGGGTGAGGGTGTGCAGCAGGCGCTGCTCAAGCTCATCGAGGGGACGACGGCTTCGGTACCGCCGCAGGGAGGACGCAAGCATCCACAGCAGGAATTCCTGCAGGTGGACACTGCGAACATCCTGTTTATTTGTGGTGGGGCTTTCGCCGGGCTTGAGAAAGTCATCCAGCAGCGCTCCGAGAAAGGCGGTATCGGCTTTTCGGCGGAGATCAAGGGTGAGTCGCAGCAAAAAGCCGTGGGCGAGACGCTGCGGGATGTCGAGACCGAGGATCTGGTCCGCTACGGGCTGATTCCCGAGTTCGTCGGCCGGCTGCCGGTGGTGGCAACGTTGGATGAGCTCGATGAAGATGCATTGGTGCAGATCCTGCGCGAGCCCAAGAATGCCCTTGTCAAACAGTTCCAGCGGCTCTTCGAGATGGAGGGCACGGAGCTTGAGTTCCGCGANGAGGCGCTCTANGAGGTCGCNCGCAAGGCCATTGCCAGGAACACTGGCGCACGCGGCCTGCGTACGCTGGTCGAGCAGGTGCTCCTTGACACCATGTACGACCTGCCCACGCTGGATAATGTCAGCAAGGTCGTTGTCGATGATGCGGTTATCCGGGGCGAGAACGCACCCTATCTTATCTACGATGGCTCAGAGCAGCCGGCTGCTGCCTCTGACTGAGTCATCTTCGGCCAACCGGGTCGCAAGAGGAAATCTATGACTGAGGTGATTATCTCCGAGGGCGGGCAGCCGACTCCCGTGCTGCCGCTCCGGGATGTGGTTGTCTATCCGCATATGGTCATTCCGCTCTTTGTCGGGCGGGATAAATCAATCCAGGCGCTCGAGGCCGCCATGGCCGAGGGCAAGCGGATTCTGCTGGTGGCTCAGCACAGCGCTGAAGTGGACGAGCCCTCAGCCGACAACCTCTATGAGGTCGGTACCCTGGCCAACATCCTGCAGATGCTCAAGCTCCCGGATGGGACGGTCAAGGTGCTGGTCGAGGGCGCCGAGCGGGCCGGTGTTGAAGGCCTGGATGCCGACGGAGATTACTTCTCGGCGACACCGATTGCCATGCCGGAAGTCCAGGGCGGTGATCCGCAGGAAATCGAGGTGATGTCGCGCTCGCTGCTCTCGCTTTTCGAGCAGTACGTCAAGCTCAACAAGAAGGTGCCGCCGGAGATTCTCTCTTCTCTGCAGGGGATCGAGGAACCCGGCCGTCTCGCCGATACCGTGGCGGCGCATATGAGCCTGAAAATCGAGGAAAAGCAGGCTGTCCTTGAGATTGCAGACGCCGGCGTGCGGCTTGAGCACATGATGGGCCTGATCGAGGCTGAGCTTGATATTCTGCAGGTCGAAAAGCGCATTCGTGGCCGCGTGAAGCAGCAAATGGAGAAGTCTCAGCGCGAGTACTATCTCAATGAGCAGATGAAGGCCATCCAGAAAGAGCTCGGCGAGCTTGAGGATGTCCCCAACGAAATAGAGGATCTCGAGCAGAAGATCGAGGCCTCGGGGATGTCGAAGGAGGCCCGGGAGAAGGCGGATCAGGAGCTCGGCAAGCTGCGGATGATGTCACCGATGTCCGCTGAAGCCACCGTGGTTCGTAACTACCTGGAGTGGCTGCTGGCGCTGCCCTGGAAAAAGCGCACCCGGGTTCGACATGATCTCGCCCGTGCCGAAGCGGTGCTGGATGCGGACCACTACGGTCTGGAAAAGGTCAAGGAACGTATTCTGGAGTACCTGGCGGTCCAGCAGCGGGTTCGCAAGCTAAAAGGCCCGATCCTCTGCCTCGTCGGCCCGCCGGGTGTGGGTAAAACCTCGTTGGGTGAGTCGATCGCCAAATCCATTAACCGCAAATTCGTGCGCATGTCGCTCGGCGGTGTGCGTGATGAGGCGGAGATCCGGGGGCATCGGCGTACGTATATCGGATCGCTGCCGGGCAAGATCGTGCAGAAACTCTCCAAGGCAGGAACGCGCAACCCACTGTTTCTGCTTGATGAAATCGACAAAATGGCGATGGACTTCCGAGGCGATCCGGCCTCTGCGCTGCTCGAAGTCCTCGACCCGGAGCAGAACTCAAGCTTCAACGACCATTATCTGGAGGTGGATTTCGACCTCTCGGACATCATGTTCGTCTGCACCGCCAATACCATGAATATTCCGGGGCCGCTGCTTGATCGCATGGAGGTCATCCGTCTGTCCGGCTACACCGAAGAAGAAAAGGTCAATATTGCGCGCAATTATCTGCTGCCCAAGCAGATCAAGGCCAATGGCCTCAAGCCCGATGAGCTTGAAGTCAGTGATAACGCCCTGCGCGACATTGTGCGGTACTACACCCGGGAAGCCGGGGTGCGCAGTCTTGAGCGTGAGGTGGCAAAAATCGCGCGCCGGGTGGTCAAGGATGTGCTGCTCAAACCGCGGAAATCCGCCGTGCAAGTCAGCCCCCGCAACCTCGATAAATACCTGGGCGTGCGCCGACACCGCTATGGCATCGCCGAGGCGGATGATCAGGTCGGCCGGGTAACCGGTCTGGCCTGGACAGAGGTGGGTGGTGAGCTGCTTACCATTGAAAGTGCGGTTGTCCCGGGCAAGGGGCGGCTTCAGAACACCGGTCAGCTCGGTGACGTGATGAAAGAATCCATTCATGCAGCGCTTACCGTTGTGCGCAGTCGGGCACGGGCACTCGGTATCGACCCGGACTTTCATCAGACAAGCGATATTCATATTCACGTCCCGGAGGGTGCCATTCCGAAAGATGGACCGAGTGCCGGTATCGGGATGTGCACAGCGTTGGTCTCAACACTTACCGGGATTCCGGTAGCCGCCAATGTGGCCATGACCGGAGAGATTACGCTGCGCGGTGAAGTGCTGCCGATTGGCGGNTTGAAAGAAAAGCTTNTGGCGGCACTCCGTGGAGGAATACGTATCGTATTGATTCCACNAGAAAATGAAAAAGATCTGGCGGAGATCAGTCGNGATATTAAGGGCAAATTGGATATCCGCCCGGTGCAATGGATTGATGAAGTGCTGGATGTNGCGCTGACCGCCAAACCAGTCGCTTTAGCGGAAAGTGATGAGGGCGTGGAAGTCAAAGATAAAAAGACGGCTGGGAAAGCCGCGGCTGTCCGGCCGCATTAATCAGTATTCGTAAGGTTCGGTCATTTGACACAGCGGATAACCGATTGCTATACCACTGCGGTGTGCGCGTCTCGCGTTTTCAATCGAAATGCCGGGCACCGGTAAAAAAACGATTGTCGATACGCTTCTCAGGCGATAGCATGCCGTTAATTCGTCGGGAACGACGATGTCTCGAGAGAAACTTTTCAAGGGGATCGATTGATGAATAAGTCTGAACTGATTGATGCCGTCGCCAACGCCGCCGGCCTGTCGAAAGCTGATGCCACCAAAGCAGTCGATGCGTTTGCGTCCACTGTCACCGGGGCTCTGAAAAAAGGTGATCAGGTCACGCTGGTTGGTTTTGGAACCTTCACCGTACGTGAGCGTGCCGCCCGCACCGGCCGCAACCCGCGCACGGGTGCCTCGATCAATATTCCGGCATCGAAAGTTCCGGGCTTCAAGGCTGGCAAGGCCCTGAAGGATGCCGTAAACTAGACGGCTTTCCGGGGTGGTTAGCTCAGTTGGGAGAGCGTCGCCCTTACAAGGCGAATGTCGGGGGTTCGAGCCCCTCACCACCCACCAAAAAGTAACACGGAGCGGTAGTTCAGCTGGTTAGAATGCCGGCCTGTCACGCCGGAGGTCGCGGGTTCAAGTCCCGTCCGCTCCGCCAGTTAATCCCATCATCAGGAAGGCGCCACCGGCGCCTTTTTGATTTTCGGTGTACACATCAATGCTGCAATCGATTCGTGAGCGCACAGGAATCTTTCTGCCGGTAGCCGTCATCGGGCTTCTGGTTGTCCCGTTTGTCATCTCCAGTCTCTATGGCTACGTTGTCGGTGGCGGTGGACCGCAAACCATTGCCACGGTTGACGGTGTCGAGATAACCCGGTCGCGACTGGACCAGGCCTATCGAGAACGGCAGTCCGAGCTGCGGCAGTTACTCGGCGAGCAGTTTGACCCATCGTTGTTTGACACCGACCAACTTCGCCGCGAGACCGCTCAGCAGCTCATCGACCGCGCCGTGCTGCTGAATTACGCCCGCGCTCAGGGGTTGCAGGCAACTGACGCTGACGTGGCGATTGCGATCCGCGGTCAGTCGATATTTCAGGTCGATGGCAGCTTTTCAGCCGAGCGTTATCGGCGGATTCTCGAGCAGAACCGTCTTACGCCTGAGCGCTACGAATCGCAGCTGCGCGAGGACCTCACCATTGATCTGTTGCAAAGATCAATCGGCCAGACCGCTTATACCAGCGATCGTGAACTCGATCGTATTCTTGCGCTACAGCGCCAGAGGCGGGAGCTGGCCTGGGCGGTGCTGCCGGCCGAGGCCTACCGCGATGCGGTGAGCATCGAGGAGAGTGATCTTCGTGCCTGGTATGAGCGGAATGCCGAGCGCTATCGGCAGCCGCAGCAGGTGCAGCTGCGCTATCTGCATCTGGATCTGGACGCGATTGCCGCGGATATCGACATCCCGCGCGCCGATATCGAAGCACGTTATGCCGAGCGTGAGGCTGAAGCCAACGCCGATTCGCTGCGCGAGATTCGTCATATCCTCATTGCGGTGGATGAGTCCGCCGACACAGCGGCGGTAGAAGCGGCGCGTGAGCGGGCACAAAGTGCTCGACAGCGCATCATCGAGGTGAAGGCTTTGCAGAAGTTGCCGCCGAGGTCTCCGATGACACCGGATCCGGCGCCCAGGGTGGCGAGCTCGGGTTGCTGCAGCGAGCCGATGTCGTCCCGGCATTTGCCGATGCCGCCTGGTCATTGCCCGTCGGGGAGCTCAGCGAGCCTGTCCGCACGCCCTTTGGCTGGCATGTCATTGAGGTGCAGTCGGTGCAGTCCGAATCACTGGCACCCCTCTCGGAGATCGCGGATCAGATCCGTGATGAGATTGCCCGTGAGCGGGCGGAGCGCGTGTTATTCGAGCGTGGAAACGAGGTTGATTCGCTGGCATTCGAAAACCCGATGACGCTTGAGCCGGCGGCCCGTGCGGTCTCCCTCCCCGTACAGACGAGCGACTGGTTGACGCCCGCTGGCACCGGGCAAGGCGATGATCCGGTGCTGGACGATCCGGCCGTTCTGCAGGCTGCATTTGATGAGACGGCGATTGAGCGTCGGGAGAACAGTGATCTCATTGAGCTTGCCGATGGCGGCTATGCAGTCATTCGTGTAAGCGACTATCAGCCGGCACAGATCCAGCCCTTTGACGCGGTTGCCGAGACGGTGCGCGAGGCTTACGTGCAAGAAGAGGCAGCCGCGTTGGCAAGAGCAGACGCTGAGTCGATCGTGACTGCGGTGAATGCCGGGGGGCAATTGCAGTCAGCGGCGGGTGAATATGCCGCCGCGCAATTCAACCCGGGCCGATGGAGTGAGCGTAACGAGCGTGAGCTCCCTGCCGGTGTTCGCGAGGCGGGCTTCCGGCTTCCGGCACAGTCCGATGAGCCGGTGGCGGATCTTGCACGGGTGCCGCAAGGCTGGGCGGTGGTGACAGTGTTGGCGGTTGAAAATGGCGACCCCGATGCGGTCGAGGCCGAGGCGAGAGAGCAGCTGCGCGCCTCAATGAACAATCTGGATGGTCAGGCCGCGGTGCAGGCGCTGCTCACGCAATTGCGTGAACAGGCCAACATTCGCGTTTTCGAAGACAATATCTAGCCGCGCAAAAGCGCGGCTGGATCAGGATGCATCCAGCGCGCTGCCGGACAGGGCGATGGCGTGGAATCCGGCATCCACATGCACCACTTCGCCGGTTATGCCCGATGCCAGATCGGAGCACAGAAAGGCGCTGGTGTTGCCCACTTCATCGATACCGACATTTCGGCGCAGCGGTGCCGAGGCGGCATTGAGATCGAGCATTTTTCGAAAATCGCCGATGCCCGAGGCTGCCAGTGTCCGAATAGGGCCTGCCGAGACGGCATTGACGCGGATGCCTTCCGGTCCGAGATCATTCGCCATATAGCGCACGGATGCCTCCAGGCTTGCCTTCGCCGGACCCATCACGTTGTAGTTGGGTAGTGCGCGCTCGCCGCCCAGATACGACAGGGTAAGCAGGCTGCCATTGCGACCCTGCATCAGTGGTCGTGCACCACGTGCCAGGGCAACAAAGCTATAGGCGCTGATGTCATGGGCCATGGCATAGCCACCGCGCGTGGTATTCTCCACAAACGAGCCCTCAAGCTCTTCGCGGGGGGCGAAACCGACGGCATGGACGACAATGTCCAAGTGGCCCCAGGTCTGTTTCAGCTGCTCGAAGACTGCATCAATCTGGGCGTCATCGGTGACATCGAGCGGCATGACAGGGCCGCCGCCGCAGGCCTCGGCGCATTGCTCAACGCGGCCTTTGAGTTTGTCGGTCTGATAGGTAAGCGCAATTTCAGCGCCCTCGCGGTGCATGGCCTCGGCAATGCCCCAGGCAATGGACCGGTTACTGGCGACACCAACAATCAGTGCCTTGCGATTGGAGAGAAAACCCATGGGTACCCCTTTGCCCCTTGAATGAATCCCGAGTACGTTACTCAAAAGCGTTGCGATGGCCAAGCGGCAGATGACTCACGGAGTTTTTGAAAGGAGAGTGGAACAATGATCCGGCTGGCAGTTCGTTGCCTTGTGACAATGCCGTTTTTGTTCGTATTGGCTGCGGTGAGCGCGACGGCCCTGGCGGCAGAGGAACATGCGCTGACCCTTCATGGCGAGCCGAAATACGGCCCGGATTTCTCCCATTTTGATTATGTGAACCCCGAGGCGCCCAAGGGCGGAGAGCTGAAGCTCGCCAACGTGCAGGCGCAACATTCGACAGTCTCCATCCCTTTATTCTTCGTGGAACGGCGGCTGATGGCATGGGGCTGGTTTACGACACCCTGATGGAGAGTTCGCTTGATGAGGCGTTCACCGAATACGGGCTGGTGGCCCGTTCAGCGGAGGTGGGCGCGGACAATGCGTATGTTCGCTTTCATCTGCGGCCCGAAGCGCGTTTCCATGATGGTGAGCCGGTAACCGCCGAGGATGTGGCCTGGACCTTCCGCATCCTGCGCGAAGAGGGGCATCCGCAATATCGTGCCTATTACCGGGATGTTGAGCGCGTTGAGGTCATCGACCGGCATGAAGTGGTTTTTCATTTCGCCAACCGGGGCAATGCCGAGCTGCCGCTGATCCTCGGGCAGTTGCCGGTTCTGCCCGAGCATTACTGGGCCGAACGCGATTTCTCGGCGACCACGCTGGAACCGCCCCTTGGCAGCGGCCCTTATCGAGTGGTGGAGGTAGAACAGGGCAGGCGCGTGGTTTATGAGCGTGTCGCTGACTACTGGGCTGCCGATCTGCCGCTCAAGCGCGGCCGTCATAATATCGAGCGCATCAGTTATGACTACTACCGCGATGGCACGGTGGCGCTGCAGGCCTTGAAAGCCGGCGAGTATCATCTGCGCCAGGAGAATGTCGCGCGCAACTGGGCAACCGCCTATGACACCCCGGCGGTTGCTGATGGGCTGTTGCGGCTCGAGGAGATTCCGCATGACAGGCCTGCCGGCATGCAGGGCTTTTTCTTCAATACCCGACGCGCCATTTTCGCCGATCCGAAAGTGCGCGAAGCGCTGGCTTACGCATTCGATTTTGAATGGACCAACGACAATCTTTTCTACGGCGCTTATAAGCGCACCCGCAGCTATTTTGAAAATTCCGAGCTGGCGGCGACGGGACTGCCATCCGATGCGGAGCTCGCGGTACTGGAGCCGTTCCGTGATCAGTTGCCCGAGCGGGTTTTCACCGAAGCCTATGCACCCCCGAGCACCGAAGGCTCAAGCCTGCGGCGTAATCTGCGTCAAGCCCTGACTCTGCTGCGCGAAGCCGGGTGGGAAGTCAAGGAAGGTGCGCTGACTCATCGCGAATCCGGCCAGACCATGGCCTTTGAGATTCTGCTGGCCAGTCCTTCCTTTGAGCGGGTTGTCCTGCCGATGCAGCGTAATCTCGAGCGACTGGGGATTGCAGTGTCGGTGCGGACGGTGGATCCGACGCAATATCAGAACCGTCTGCAGTCATTTGATTTCGATATGACGGTGTATGTGGCTCCGCAATCGCTCTCGCCGGGCAATGAGCAACGTGACTTCTGGAGCTGCGAGACCGCAGAGATCGAAGGCAGTCGCAATATGGCCGGTGTCTGTGACCCGGTGGTGGATGCGCTTATCGAGCAGATTATTGATGCCCCGAGTCGGGAGGCGCTCATCACTCGAACCCGGGCCCTGGATCGCGTATTGCAATGGGGCTTTTACAGTATCCCCAACTGGTATATCGATCGTTTTCGGGTGGCCTACTGGGATCGCTTCGGCCGGCCGCCCGAGAATCCCCCCTACGGTCTGGCGCTCGATACCTGGTGGGTGGATCCGGTGAAAGCCGCACGCGTTGATAATCGCTGAGGGTCAGTTCTTGTACGCGTACATCGCCCGACGGCTGTTGCTGATGATCCCAACGCTCATCGGCGTGTTGCTGATCAACTTTGCCATTGTGCAGTTCGCCCCGGGCGGCCCGGTCGAGCAGATCATGGCGCAGATGCAGGGCACGGCCGAGCTCTCGACCAGCCGCTTTACCGGTGTGGCAGCAGACGAGGTGGCAAGCGAGAGCCGGGGTGGCCGGGGGCTTGATCCTGCGTTTGTTGCCGAACTCGAGGCGCAGTTCGGCTTTGACCGGCCGGCGCACGAGCGCTTTTTTAAAATGCTGGGCGACTATGCCCGGCTTGATTTTGGTGAGAGTTTCTATCGCGACCAGACAGTCATCGCACTGATTGCCGATAAGCTGCCGGTGTCGATATCGCTGGGTCTCTGGACGCTGCTTTTCACCTACCTCATTTCCATACCGCTTGGCATCCGCAAGGCAGTGCGGGATGGCTCGGCTTTCGATGTCTGGACCTCGGCGGTGGTGATTGTGGGTTATGCCATTCCCGGCTTTCTTTTTGCGATTCTGCTGATCGTGCTGTTTGCCGGTGGCAGTTATCTCGATTGGTTCCCGCTGCGTGGGCTGGTCTCTGATGACTGGGAGACGCTTTCCTGGCCGATGCGCATCATTGATTATCTCTGGCACCTGGTTCTGCCCGTACTCGCCATGGTGATTGGTGGTTTTGCCGGGTTGACGATGCTGACCAAAAACTCGTTTCTCGAAGAGATCAATAAACAATACGTGATCACGGCAAGAGCCAAAGGGGTGAGCGATAAGCGCGTGCTCTATGGCCATGTTTTCCGCAACGCCATGCTCATTGTCATCGCCGGATTCCCGGCGGCGTTTGTCGGTGTGCTTTTTACCGGTGCGCTGCTGATCGAGGTGATTTTCTCGCTGGACGGGCTCGGCCTGCTCGGTTTTCAGTCCGTGGTCAATCGAGATTATCCGGTGGTCTTCGGCAGTCTTTTCATCTTCACGCTCATNGGGCTGGTGCTCAATCTCCTGGGTGATCTGATGTACGTCGTGGTGGATCCACGCATCGATTTTGAAAGCCGCGAGGGTTGAGTCGGATGTTGCGTCTCAACCCGATCAATCAGCGACGCTGGGCACAGTTCAAGGCCAACCGGCGAGGCTGGTGGTCACTGTGGATATTCTTGTTGCTGTTCGGCCTGTCATTAATGGCAGAGTTCATTGCCAATGAACGCCCGCTTCTCGTGCACTACGACGGCGACTGGTACTTTCCGGTCCTGGTGACCTATCCGGAGACCACCTTCGGCGGTGATTTCCCCACCGAGGCCGAATACCGCGACCCCTTTGTTGCAGAGTTGATTCGTGAAGATGGCTGGATGCTGTGGCCACCCATCCGCTATCACTACCGCACCATCAATTACGCCAGTGAGGCGGCTGCCCCGGCACCACCGTCATCGGATAACTGGCTGGGAACGGATGACCAGGCGCGGGATGTGCTCGCGCGGTTGATCTACGGTTTTCGCATCTCGGTGTTGTTCGGGCTTGCCCTGACGCTGGCAAGCTCGGTGATCGGTGTGGCAGTCGGCGCCATGCAGGGGTATTTCGGCGGCAAGGCCGATCTTTTCGGGCAGCGTTTCATCGAGATCTGGGCCGGACTGCCGGTGCTGTACCTGCTGATCATCATGGCCGGGTTCGTGCAGCCGAGCTTCTGGTGGCTGCTCGGGATCATGCTGCTTTTCAGCTGGACGCAACTGGTGGGGGTGGTGCGTGCAGAATTCCTGCGTGTGCGCAATTTCGACTACGTGAAAGCCGCGAAGGCACTCGGTGTCTCGGATACCACGATCATTCTGCGGCATGCCCTGCCGAATGCCATGGTGGCGACCGTGACGTTCATGCCGTTCATTCTCACAGGCTCAATCACCACCCTGACTTCCCTGGATTTTCTTGGCTTTGGGCTACCCCCGGGCTCGCCATCGCTTGGTGAGTTGCTGGCCCAGGGCAAGGCCAACCTCCAGGCTCCCTGGCTGGGGCTGACGGCATTTTTCACGCTTGCCATCATGCTCTCGCTGCTTGTTTTCATCGGTGAGGCAGCACGCGATGCGTTTGACCCGCGCAAGACATTCGGAGGGCAGGGACGATGAGCGTGCCACTGCTTGCCGTTGAGAATCTGGCCGTGAGTTTTGGCCGGGGTGAGCAGGAAACCCGTGCCGTTCGCGGTGTGAGTTTTTCGCTGCAGGCCGGACAGACCACCGCCCTGGTTGGCGAGAGCGGTTCGGGCAAGTCGGTGAGCGCCCTTTCCATACCCCGGCTGCTGCCGTATCCGCTGGCGCATCATCCATCCGGCAGCATCCGTTATCAGGGCGAGGAGCTGATCAACGCCCCGGAGTCACGCCTGCGTGGGCTTCGCGGGGGTGATATCGGCATGGTCTTCCAGGAGCCGATGACCTCACTCAACCCGTTACACACGATTGAAAAGCAAATCGGTGAGACGCTGCGGATTCACCAGGGCATGACTCCCGCTGCAGCCCGGGATCGCATCGTTGAATTGCTGGAGCTCGTACGGCTGTCGGAAGCCGCGGCACGCCTGGGTGCCTTCCCGCATCAGCTCTCCGGAGGGCAGCGTCAGCGGGTCATGATCGCCATGGCCATTGCCAACAACCCCAGGCTGCTGATTGCCGATGAGCCCACCACGGCGCTTGATGTCACGATTCAGGCGGAAATCCTTGATCTGCTCCGGGACCTGCGCGACCGCCTGGGAATGGCGCTTTTGTTCATCAGCCATGATTTAAATGTGGTTCGGCATATCGCCGATCACGTGGTGGTGATGCAGCAGGGGCAGGTTGTCGAGGAAGGGCGGGTTGAGACGGTTTTTAACGAGCCTTCAGCCGCGTATACCCAAATGCTGATGGCCGCCGAGCCAAGCGGTGAGCCGGTGCCGGTCAGCGACGATGAACTACTGCTGACAGCGTGGGGGCTCAGCGTCGACTTCCCGCGCCGGGGCGGGCTTTTAAAGCGCATTGTTGATCATCACTGGGCCGTTCGCGATGTGGACCTTTCGGTGC
>PR_CR_10_Liq_3_inCRDRAFT_1000235_pt1 | contig 15687 bp, 14 predicted proteins | sample PRCRCaboRojoPR_2_FD_10240 | JGI IMG/M metagenome (IMG submission 10240)
TTTCGGCGAATGCACCGTCAAATTGATCAAATAGCGTTTCCATAGAATTGGTCCTGGGATTTCCGGGTCGGTTAGATCAACCTCTCATGGCCCCAGGAACTTGCAACCCTCCACGGGGCGCCTGATTTATGTGAGTAATGCACATATTCGTCCAGCAATTGCCCACATCACTAAGCAGTCTGCTGCGTTAGTAGAGAGTCCCGGCAGATACTTTCTCTGATGATGGGTGTTGCGACTTGAAAAGATTCCGCCTGTTTATTCCGTAAGCTTCCCCTAAAAATGCACAGTGGGTTAATTGGATTTTCTGCCATCATGAAGCGATGGAGGAGAACCAATGAGAAAGTCCAAATTCAGTGAAAGCACGATCGTCAGCCTACTCAAGGAGGCCGAAGCTGGGCGCAAAGTTGCCGACATTTGTCGGGAGCATGGCATCAGTAACGCTACGTTCTATCAATGGCGCAGTAAGTACGGCGGTATGGAGGCATCTGACATCAAGCGACTGAAGGAGCTTCAGGAGGAGAACGAGAAGCTCAAACGTATGTACGCTGACATGGCTCTAGAGAATCGAGCCATCAAGGACCTTTTGGGAAAACTCTAAGGCCGTCACAGCGACGCTGGGCGGCCAGTATATTGATAACTAATAGCGAGCTATCAATCACAAAGGCCTGCTCCGTTGTCGGCCTTTCCCGAAGGGCCTGGTATCGCGAGGACCCTGCAGAGAGTCAGCAGGAACGTGATGCGCCGGTTATTGATGCGTTAAACGCCCTAGTCGATAAGCATCCTCGCTGGGGCTTTTGGAAGTACTTTTATGCGCTACGGTTTGCCGGGCATCCGTGGAATCACAAGCGTGTATGGCGGATTTATTGTGCGATGAAATTGAATCAAAAGCGCCGTGCGAAACGACGATTACCCGAGCGACTCAAGACGCCCTTGGATGCCCCGAGTATGGCCAACCACACGTGGTCCTTCGACTTTATGAGCGATACGCTGTACAGCGGCCACCGCTATCGCGTGCTCAATATTCTTGATGAGGGCACACGGGAAGCATTGGATATTACCGTTGCCACATCGATACCTGCGGGACGCCTCGTTCGGATATTGGATGGGTTGGTTGCAGAGTACGGCGCACCTTGGCGCATTCGGGTCGACAACGGCTCGGAAATGACGGCTACAGCGTTTGTTGATTGGTGCAAGCAGTACAACATACACATCGTTTACATCCAGCCGGGCAAACCCAATCAGAACGCTTACATCGAGCGCTTCAATCGATCTTTCCGCCATGAAGTACTTGATGCGCACTTGTTCAGAACATTGAACGAGGTTCGAGAAATCGCATGGGCCTGGCAGATCAGCTACAACGAAGAGCGACCACATGCGGCACTTGGCAATGTACCACCAGCAGAATTTAAGAGGTTACTAACGGCTGAAAATTCTATTAACCAGTTGTGCGCTTGACGGGAAGCTTACGGCGGCACCTGGCGATCCGGCCTTCCTCATCCAGGCTGGCGGTGTGGATCACGACTATGCTGAAGCAGAGGGCACCTCAGTTAATATTGTGTCGAGGTTACGACTATATTCCCGGTGAACAATTTCTGTCCCTTAGGTCTGGGGTTGAGGCCATGTCTCAGGGCCTCATTCTGTGCGGCTATATGAAGCTAAATTAGCATATAGAACCCTATCTCCTTGTTAACGATGCTTTCGAAGGGTATTAAATGGAAAGAATCCCTACAGAAGAAAAAATTTAGTTGGACTCAAGGCTTGCCGAATTGGTAACATTTCACTCTTTCGCTATCCCTGAAGAGAGAGAAAACCCCACGAGATTTTCTAAAATTATGATCCAGCTCAACATAATACGAAAAATTAGACCTGCGCTTGTCCGCTACGATCAGAGGCTAGTCGAAGCGCAAAAATCATTCATTAATTGGCCCTCAATATATCGTTAACATTTTCAAGAGATAACAACGAGGCAGCTTACTGCATCGGTGAATCCATATTCTCGCGGTATCTTCGCAATGGCGGAATCAGCGAGCACTTGCCGATGCTTGAAAAACATCGGCGCTAAAAGAGACGGCATGAAATTAGTATACGTCATCGCTCAATCACATACAGGTTCTACACTCCTCGATTGCATTTTAGGTCAGCACCCGGATTTCCAGTCAACGGGTGAATTCAAGCATTTGACTTGGCAATTGTTCCGAACTCTGAGTAACAAGGGTACTGTGGAAGAGGGCAGCGCTTGCTCCTGCGGCGAAGATTTCCGCGACTGCCAGCTTTGGTCGAAGGTTGTCGATCATTCAAGTAAAATAACTGGCATTAATGTTTCAAAATACCCCTATGAGTTAAATATTAACTTTTTTAATAAAAAATCATACCGTGATAGGGGGGGGGAGAAAAGATCATTAAAGGATCATTTTCAGTCGAGGCTGACCAGGTTTTTATTGGAATTGGGATTTGGCTACAAGTTTATTAGCTATGTTGTCCCTTCAATAAAAGCTTGGCTGCCAAATGCTTGGCGCGTATATGCGGCCGTGTCTGAAGTGTCTGGACGTGAGTTCGTCGTTGACTCTAGTAAGGATAGAACGCTGGCTTTGCTTTTTAAGCGTTACAAACCAGAAAAAGTACATATTTTATTTTTGCATCGTTCGGTAGTTGGTATCGCAGCGTCATCTAAAAGTCTGGCGAGGAAAAGGGGGATTGATTTTGACATCAACAAGGTGTTTGCAGAAACGGAGGAGTTTGAAAAGACTGTTTTAAAGTATCAAAGGTTGCTGCGCGGCGACGCATTCAACGATGTTTATTATGAAGATTTGGTGCGGCTCCCCGCCGATTTTGTAAACAGCATGGCTCAGCAATTAGGCTCCAGAAAAAAAGTAGAAATGCCAAACAACGCTTTTTTCATTGAGCCCAATAAGCTGCATATCGTTGCTGGGAACCCTATGCGGTACCGTGGACGGCAGCAAGTAGTTTTTGATGACCGTTGGAAGTTAGAGCTTACGGAGGAGGAGAAAGAGCTGGTTAAGCGAAGGTTGAAATAAAGCGAAAATTATGACGCGCCCCGCGTGGCAGTTAATGCATCGCAGGAGGCCCCACGCTATGTCTGTCTGCGGCATTACCTTGCAGTTGTCATGGAACTTTGCACGCGCCGAGTAGTGGGCTCTGCGATCAGTGACAAGCCGAATGCCCGACTGGTTGCGGAGTCTGCCAGTATAGATGCCCGATGATTCATGCAGAATGTTGTTTCAACATACCTGGCGCCGCCGCCGAGCAAACGGCGTCTCGCTCAGGGTTCAGTGTGACGTATTCGTGACGGCTCCAGTTGCGCGTGGCGCGGCCATTCCAGCGGTTTGGGCAGCGCGCCTTTGCTTGTGCATAAACCGGTCTCCTGGCTTCCAGCACGGCGCGGTCGGCACCGGCATGCCGTTCCGCCGGGGTGACGTAATGGATACCGCTGTGACGATGTTCATGGTTGTACCAGTCCACAACAGACTCCGCCCCCTCCGGATGGACAGTCGTCTTGGTCGCTTTGGTTCTGGTCAGGGCAAAGGCCGACTGCTCAGCCACACATTTCGAGATACCAAGGCATGGCCTCACGAATTCCGTCCCGGATCGTATACGCCGGCGCATATGCCAGCTGTTTGGCGGCCTTGCGAATATCAGCCTGAGAGTGGCGGACATCACCGGGCCTGAAGTCGCGGTAAATAGGTTTGTCGGCATAGCTTACACCATGCTCAGCAAGGGCATCGCGCAGCGCCGTAAAGAGTTCATTGAGTGTGGTTCGATCCCCCACCGCCACGTTGTAGATCTGATTGCGCGCCGATTCCGGCGCGGTGGCGGCTAATAGATTGGCTTGCACGGCATTTTTGATGAAACAGAAGTCACGGCTGGTTTCACCATCACCGTTTATGTGCACCGGCTCGCCCCGGACCATGGCGGCGGTCCACCTGGGGATGACGGCAGCGTAGGCGCCCTTTGGGTCCTGGCGCTGGCCGAAGACGTTGAAATAGCGCAAACCGATGCTGTTGAAACCGTAGCTGCGCGCAAATACGTCGGCATAGAGTTCGTTGACGTATTTGGTGACTGCATAAGGAGAGAGTGGGCGGCCGATGAAGTCCTCTATCTTGGGCAGGGCGGTGTGGTCGCCGTAGGTTGAGCTGGAGGCGGCATACGTGAAGCTGCTGACCGCAGCGTCGCGTGCGGCGACGAGCATGTTAAGAAAGCCGGTGATGTTAGCTGCGTTTGTGGTCAGTGGGTCTTCCAGTGAGCGTGGCACGGACCCCAGCGCCGCCTGGTGAAGCACGTAGTCAACGCCAGCGCAGGCTCGCTGGCAGTGCTCCAGCGTGCGGATGTCCCCCTCGATAAACTGAAAGCGTGCCCATCGCTCCGCGGAGACCAGATTTTGCACTTCACGCAGGTTTGCTGGGTTACCTGTGGCGAAGTTGTCAAGCCCCACCACGCGCTGGTCCATTAGCAGCAGGTATTCCAGCAGATTCGAGCCAATGAAACCAGCAACCCCAGTAACCAGCCAGGTTTTGCAGTCGCTCGCCAGGTGTTCTACGTTCTTCAAATCACACTCCCACTGCCCCAGAAAAACTTACAAGCGTAAATCCACGGCGCCTTGGGGGAGCACGTGCTTCAAGTCGTACAGAACGCCCGGCGTGCGCCGCCAGCGTCGAATACCCGCTGCGCCAAGCTCGGCGAACTCCCTGTGGGCCACAGCCAATATAATGCCGTCGTATGCACCCGCCTCCGGCTCCGTCAGCAGCTCGATGCCATAGGTGGCCGCAGCCTCTTCTGCGCTCGCCTGCGGGTCCAGTACGTCCACCTGCAGAGGGTAACCTTCAAGCTCTGCAAGGATGTCGAGTACCCGAGTGTTACGCAAATCCGGACAGTTTTCCTTGAAAGTGAGCCCCAGTACAAGCACCCTGGCCCCCTCTACCGGCACACGCTGTTTGATCATCTGCTTAATAAACTGGCTCGCTACATACGCGCCCATGCTATCGTTGGTGCGCCGTCCGGCAAGGATCATCTCCGGGTGAAAGCCTACCTGCTGTGCCTTGTGGGTGAGGTAATACGGATCAACGCCGATGCAGTGCCCGCCCACTAGGCCGGGCCTGAACGGCAGAAAATTCCATTTAGTGCCTGCTGCCTGGAGCACCTCTTCGGTATCAATGCCGAGCCGGTTGAACAGCTGGGCCAGCTCGTTGATCAGGCCTATGTTCACATCCCGCTGGGTGTTCTCAATGACCTTGGCCGCTTCTGCTACCGCAATGGAGCTGGCTTTGTGCGTGCCCGCCGTGATGATCTCGCGGTAGAGAGAATCCACTTGCTCCGCAACTTCCGGGGTGGAGCCCGCCGTCACCTTTTTTATCGTGGTAATCCGGTGCGCCTTGTCACCCGGATTCACGCGTTCCGGGCTGTAACCTACATGGAAATCCCTGCGGTAGGAAAGGCCAGAGACGCGCTCCAGCACGGGCACGCAGATTTCCTCTGTGGCGCCAGGAAACACGGTGGATTCGTAAATCACAATATCGCCGCGCTTGAGAACGCGGCCTACTGTTTCGCTGGCTTTTAACAAGGGCGTGAGGTCCGGCTTCTTGGCATCATCCACGGGCGTGGGGACGGTAACGATAAACACCGCGCAGTCGGAAAGGGCATCGATATCCGTCGTGAAGCGCAGTCTCTGGGCAGCAGCAAGCTCTTGAGGGCTGACCTCCCGCGTGACGTCCCAGCCCTGCTGTAACTGAGCGATGCGCTGGAAGTTGATGTCGAAACCGATAACCGGGCGTTTTTCGCCGAAAGCTACTGCCAGCGGCAGGCCCACGTAGCCAAGGCCAATTACTGCAATGGGGGTAAGGGAATCAAACGTCGCACTTGGCAGCTCGCGCTCCGAATCATCACTCATCATTGCCTCCNGCGTTTACCTGATATCAGACATCATCATTGATGGTAGCGAGTCGCGCAAGGACTCAGCTAAGCGTTCAACTGTTGCGCACATCCTGTCTGATGTTTTGTCCGATCCCCACTAGCAAAGAACTGTGCTTCGCTCAGCTTGAGCTTGTTAATCCTTGATTGATTCATCATTGGCCCACGGTTTGAAGGCTTCCTCCACCATGTTGCCCGATCACACGTGGGCTGGCTTCGCAGAGCTCACATAACGCGCGCGCTGGGTTTGGTCGTGAATCGGTTCTAGCGCTTAGCTCTGGCGGGCCTCTGATTGTGTTGGGAGAACGCAGACTATGTGCAACCCGCTTGTATTTGTTGCTTGGCCCTGGATCGGGCCTTTTGGGCATTTAAGCGGGAGTCCGGCGTTTGACTATGCAAGTCCGCGTTCGGTTCAAGCAGGGAGGCGACACAGGTCCTCAATGTTGTCAGGGATGCGCACTGGCATGCCTGAGTCGGCCGACCTAAGCATTAGAAGCAGGCTTTCCAATGAGGCACCTAACTGGACGATGATGAAGTTCTCCGCAAGGGCAGAGCACCTGACTTTAATAGTGGACATCTTGCATTGCGTTCCACGGAATCGGTTAGCTCAGCTGATGCTACTACTGCCGCTGATGCTTCTTGGCTCGCTGTTTGAGGTCATGACGATTGGTGCCGTGTTGCCCTTCGTTCAATCGCTGGTAAATCCGGAGACGCTTGCTCAATGGCCGATGCTCCAACGCTTACTTCCTGGTCTTGAGTCGCCGCAGGGCTATTCGCCTATCTTGACAATGAGTCTGGTATTCACTGGGGTCCTAGTAATTGCCGTGGCGATGCGACTTTTGGTGTTCTACATGAGCACTAAATTTGTATTTGCGGTGGGTCATGACTTGGCTGTCTACCTGTACAAGAAAATTCTGCACCAACCATATTCCTATCACATTCATCGAAGCAGTAGCGAACTGCTTGGCGATATTGGCAAGGTCCGCGTTTTAGTCAGTGGTGTGCTCGGCCCGTGCATGCACGGACTGGCAGCTTCCGTATTGGTCTTGGCCCTTCTAGTAGCCTCGGCCGCTGTGGATGCTGCTACGGGGTTATCTGTAGCCCTGATCTTTGTGATGGCGTACTTTTTTGTTGTGCGAAGCTTTCAGCATAAGCTGGAAAGCAACAGTAGGGTGATTGCAAGTGCCCAGAACGAGCGGGTACGTGCGCTACAGGAAGGCGTTGGTGGAATACGCGACGTTATTCTTGACGGCAACCAAAAGTTTCACACAGCGAAGTTTGCTGATGTCGACGGCAGATTTGTACAGGCCTTAGTGGCTAATTCCTTTTACTCCTCTGCACCACGGTTTTTTGTTGAGGCGATAGTTGCGACGTTGATCGTGGCGGTGGCCTGTGCCTTAGCGCTGCAGTCCGGCGGCCTGTCATCCGCACTGCCGACATTGGCCGCTTTGGCGTTGGCCGCTTATCGGATGCTGCCTCTGGTCCAGAACATATATCAGGCATGGGCGCGGCTACAGGGTAACCTTCAAGTCGTTCGAGATGTTCATCGCAGCGTGACGTTACCGGACAACTTGAGACAGCCGGTATCTCATGGCGATATCGCTTTTGAGCACACCATAGAGTTGCTCAATGTCGCCTTTCGTTACGGCGCTCATCAGCTAGAGGTTCTCTCAGGTATTTCCCTGACGATACCAAAGGGCGCCCGAGTCGGAATCATCGGCCGGAGTGGCAGCGGCAAGTCGACACTTGCAGACATTATTATGGGCTTGCTTGCGCCCACATCGGGTGAGCTGCGAGTAGATGGCGTACCCATAGGCAGCCACAACTGTGAGTCTTGGCGAGGCCACATTGCCCATGTACCCCAAGATGTTTTCCTTGCAGATGCCAGTATCGCAGAGAACATTGCGCTCGGCGTCAACGTCGCAGAACTTGATCATGAGCGTGTTCAGGCTGCCGCGCGACGGGCACAACTGAGTGACCTTATCCAGTCCCCGACGTGGAACGACTGCACGGGGGTGGGTGAGCGCGGAGTGCGTTTATCCGGGGGGCAGCGGCAGAGAGTGGGCATAGCGCGCGCCCTCTACAAATCTGCAAGCGTTTTAGTCTTCGACGAAGCAAGCAGCGCACTGGACACTGAAACCGAGGCAGCGCTTATGAGTTCTTTGAAGGAGATCGAAAGGGACGTCACAGTGTTCATCATTGCACACAGAACCAGCACGCTACGAGACTGCGACTTTGTTATTCGGTTAGCCGATGGGCGTGTGACTGAAGTTTCGTCTCGGGAGGGTGTTGTCTGTGAAAACGAAGCGGTCTAACTATCCCGTGTGCGAGTGCTGCACAGAATACTCCGAAGATCGCAGAGAGCTTCACTCAGTGCAAATTTGTGTGGTCAGGCATTTTTCGCATCGCTCGGTAATGCGAGGACACTTCAGTTGCTGAAGCCCGACTAGAAAGCGAGGTTGATATGAGTTTTCTCAAGCTGAGGCCGTCAGCATGGAACTTGGTTCGCGCCGCCCGCAAGATCGCGCTGTGCAGGATCTATACGTTCATTAACTATCTGGAGGCATTCCTGAGCGCAGTTGAACTGGGCAGGCGATGCCGATTCCACGGAAGAACCTCATTTCACAAATCTCATGCCGCCTCCATAAAGATCGGTGACTTATGCGTATTCCGGTCAGCGCCTAGGTCGAATCTTGTAGGAATAAACAGGCCTTGCATTCTGTCTGCTCATGGCGCCGCTACATTGACCATTGGCACTGGCTGCGGCCTCAGTGGAACTGTGATCGGCTGTTTTCTGAAGGTGACTCTTGGGGAAAACGTTCGCTGCGGCGCAAACACCACTATCAGTGATGGGGAATGGCACCCGGGTGATACCCGAGCCGCAAAACCAAGTGCCATCACAATAGGCAATGATGTCTGGCTTGGCCTTGGTGTTACGGTTCTGAAGGGCGTTGAAATCGGCGCAAACACCGTTGTAGGGGCCGGCAGTGTCGTGACTCATTCGTTACCCGGCAATGTTGTCGCAGCGGGAAACCCCTGCCGGGTAATTCGGTCTCTTTAATAGAGGCAACTTGTAAATGTCGAGGGGATTAAGGAACACAGAAATGGCGCATCAATACGAGTTGTCTGATACCCAGCATCGCTCATTTAAGGAGCGTGGTTTCGTGTTACTGGATGGTCTGCTGACCAATGACATTCTCGATACCGTTAAGGAAAAGGTTGATGGCTTTCTGGCCAGACCGACAGATAAGTATCAAACAGGGTTTGCACGATTGAAATACGATATTCTCACTCGTGATCCTTTTTTTATCGAACTCATACGGGACCGAATAGGCGGTGTCGTCTGTAACTTAGCGAAGCAAGACCTATTACACACGCAGACACTAGCATTTGAGCTGAAACAGCAACTCAGCTCAGGGTTTCCCTGGCATATCGGTACCCAGAGTTTTGGTTTTCAGCGTGCTGAAGACTTCGGCTGCACACTATGGATCCCGCTGATAAAAATAGATAATTCCCGACAGAAAGGCGGCATGTCTTACGTACCAAAAAATACCATTTCCGGCCGTTTTGTTTACGACGATGTCGACCCCGCTGCCTTCGATCTCCTGGAGGCCGCCATAGCCGCTAATAAAGAAATCACCCTCGAGGAATATATTGAGTTGCGCGACGGCGTGTTGAACAGTTCGGCTATGCGGCGCCTCTTGAATTATTTTGCGGTGACAGACGATTTTGAGTTGGGCGATGCCTTGTTGTTTGACAAGTACGTCATCCATCGTTCAGTTGTATTGGAGTCAGGAGTTGAGCCTGCGCGGGCCGCCCTGGCGATAAGGTTTGCTGGCTATGGTTCGCGGTATGACAAAAAGCGTGCCGAGAGATTGGAGGTCCCGCGTCGTTTTTTTAATTACGAGGGGCCGACCCGCTTTCACCTTGATGTAGCCCAGTACGATGGGCAGCTTCTGCGTGACGGGCAGCTATATAAAAACGAGCCGTATCGTCATCTGCGTTTTCAGTCGTCAGATGCGGATACTTGACAGCAAAAAACCACAAGCTTGGTAAGGAAAGGCGACGGTATGGCTTCAACTATGGATTTTGTCACCGATATCGACGGAATTGACTATCCGGTAGCGAGAGTTGGTAAGCGGTTGTGGATGCTGGCAAATTTGCGAGTGTCGCGGTTTGCTAATGGCGACCTCATACCGCTCTGCGCAGACAGCAAGGAATATGTAAACGCTGGTGTTGCCGCAACCCCCGCATGCTGCTTTTACGATAACGTTGAAGCTAACGCCAAGCAATTTGGCATGCTTTACAACTGGTATGCAGCCCATGATGAAAGGGGTATTGCCCCAAGCGGATGGCGCCTCCCGCTTGAGTCAGATTGGGAAGGGCTGGAGTCGGTGCTCGCGCTGTACGAGGGCGACGCGACCGATTCAGGGAGTTATCCGCATGACTTGAAAGCATTGCGTGAGCAATGGGCGGTTGGTTCGTTAGGTGGTTCACGAGGTATTAACGGCGCCTTTGGGGGGCTTCACTCAGGTGGCTATTTCTGGTCTTACCTTCCCGATCCTTCGGTCCTTTGTTGGGGGCGCAAGGCGTCGGCAAATAGCAACACTCTCGAGCGTATAGATAGTTTTCAACGGTTCGGGTTCGCTATTCGCTGTGTTAGAGATCTATGACTTTGGTCTTCGATTTTTGCGCGCCAGGTCTCGAGAGAATGCTGGGTCCAGCCAGAGGGAGCCTGCTTCGGTAATATGAAAGAATGGGAGCTTTCTGTATCTCGCATGTTTTTAAAAAGTGCGTACACAGAGCAAAGTCTGGGCCTGGAAGACGAGGCGGTTTTAGAGTGGCTTGGCGCTATTAATCGGTCCGCCGACGTCTCTGTCAAGAGAACTTCGTTCAGTGACTTGAAGAGTTGGTCTTACTCAAAGGAAAGCGGCTCGCTCGCTCACGAGTCCGGAAGGTTTTTTTCAATCGACGGTATCAGGGTAAGAACCAATTGGGGTCTTAAGGCTGAATGGGAGCAGCCCATTATTAACCAGCCGGAGATTGGATACCTTGGTTTTTTGGCCAAGGAATTTAATGGCGTCCTTCATTTATTGATGCAGGCTAAAATTGAGCCTGGCAATATCAATAAGGCGCAGCTCTCGCCTACCCTGCAAGCTACTAAGAGCAACTTTTCGCAAGTTCACGAGGGCCGGGCGCCGAAGTTTCTTTCAGTGTTCCGTGATGCAAAGTCTCAGCAAGTTCTTTTAGACCAGCTGCAGTCGGAGCAGGGTGCACGGTTCCTTAGGAAGCGTAACCGGAATATCGTCGTGAAAATTGATGATGATATTGAGCTTCCACCGAATTTCATCTGGTTGACTGTTGGGCAAATAAAGTCGCTTCTGAAACGGGATAATCTGGTGAACATGGATAGTAGAACCGTGCTCGCCGGCCTTCCTTTCGGCACTACTGACCCAGACACTTGTTCACTTTTTTCTTATCTGAAAGGTCCAGACAAAAATAATCTGGCAAGCGATTTCGCGAGGTCGGCTTTAAGTCATCATGGGGCGCTGCATACGACGGCTGAAATTATTTCAAAAATAACTAGCTTGAAAAGTAAATACGATTTGACCGTTGAGAAGGTCGACCTTGGCGACGTTGACGAGTGGATATTTGGCGATCAAGAAATCGTTCGCAATGATCGAAAATTCTTTAGAGTAATTCCCGTAGATGTGGAAATAGGAGGCAGGGAGGTTAATCGGTGGTCCCAACCGATGATTCAACCAGCTCAAGAGGGGCTATGCGCTTTTGTCTTCCGCCGCATAAATGGCGTGCTTCATGTCGCTATGCAGTTGAAGCTGGAATGCGGGAATCACGATGTACTGGAACTAGCACCAACCGTGCAGACTCTCACAGGAAACTATCAAGAGGTTGGCGCCGGTAAAATTCCTTTTTTGGATTACGTGTTGAACGCGCCGAAAAGGCACGTGATATTAGACACTCGGCAATCCGAGGAGGGAGGGCGCTTTTTTCAGGAGCAGAACCGCTATGTAGTTGTCGTTCTTGACGAAGGTCACGGGAACGAACCTGCCGCCGCGCTCGGTAGTGCGCCGGCGTTTCCTGTTCCTGACCCGGATAACCTCCCGGAAAACTTTATATGGATGACGCTACATCAGCTTGCCGTATTTATGAAATTCAATAATTTCATAAATATTCAATCGCGGAGCTTAATCGCTTCGATACCTTTTACATGAGGGCTTTGCTAACTAAAAAACTGAACCCGAAGCGACGAGCGAACCGTTCTGCGCTGCTAAATCTTCAGTGGGCTGCCTTCCCGCGCACCCCAGGGAACATGGCTTTTGACGGTTGAAGGTAATAGCTTGTCGATGCGGATCCTGGTGAACACGGCGAGTACGTTAAAGGGCGGGGGCGTGCAGGTGGCCTTGTCTTTTCTTCGTGAGTGCATTGCGCTGGGTGAGCATCATTATGGAGTTATTGTGGGACCCGGACTGAACGCCGCTTTGAGGGAAGAAGAATTTCCGGAGAATTTTGAGTTTTTCAGGATCGGCTACCGACCGGCTCAGCGACTACTATCGTTCCGCGGCCCCGCTTATGACTTGCGTGCTGTTGAGTCAACCTACCAACCTGATGTGGTGTTTACAACCACGGGGCCTTCCTACTGGCGGCCGAATGCGCCGCATCTCATGGGCTTCAATCTTCCGCATCCGTTGTACCCGGAGTCGCCTTACTTTGCGCAGATACTGAACAGGCGGCAGCGCTTACGCTGGTATGCAAAATGTCAAGCGATCCGATACTTTACACACGGTTTTGCTGATGCGTGGGTCGTTCAAACCAACGACGCGAATCGACGGTTGCGCGCATGGATTGAACGCGATCAGGTCTTCACAGTCCCTAATACTATCAGCAGTGCTTACTCAAGGCTCGCGACGATCGGCCCATCCAGTGAAGCGCTGAAGTCTATGGCTGAAGGAGACTTTTTTCGTATTCTCATTCTGAGCAGCTATCATCGACACAAAAACCTCGAGATTTTGAACGACATAATTGCGTTGATGCGCGAGCGCGCAATTGACGATGTGCGGTTCGTAATGACATTGCCGACAGAGGACCTTAACAAGGTTATCTTACCGGAGCATCGATTTCTTGTTGACAATGTGGGGCCGCAGCAACCAGAAAGCTGTCCGGTGCTCTATCAGGCAACGGATGCGCTTTTTCTTCCAACGTTGATGGAGTGTTTTTCCGCCAATTATGTAGAGGCGATGGCAATGCGACGTCCGATAATTACGACGGATCTCGGGTTTGCTCGCGCGATTTGCGGAGAAGCCGCGATTTATTTTCAGCCGCTTAACGCCCGTGAAGCACTCGCAAGAATCTCTGAACTTAGGGCGAATCCTGATGTGCGCAACCGTCTCGTCGAAAAAGGCGAGCGTCAGCTAAGCCGGTTTGGAACCTCTAGAGAGCGTGCGGTCGCCTTTTTGGCGTTGTGCCGCGATCTGGTTAAGCGTACTTCGAACGGGTCGGAGCATTAGTGAAGCCAGCCAAGTCCAAAGGCCGGAAGATTGTACTGGTCAACCAGGCGGCTAATTACCTGACGATTGGGCTCGCGAATGCGTTCAGTCAACGCTTCTCTGAAGTTGTTCTGATCACGGGCAGCGTTCATGCGCAAGGTGAGGAGCTTAGTCCGGATATAAAAGTCTGTCGGATCAACCGCTGGCATGAAAGACCGGTAGTCAAAAAGCTTGGCTCTTTCTCTCTCGCACTGTGCCTGATCTGGCTGCTGCTTCGTACCAGGTACCGAAAGTATGAGGTTTTGTTCGTGTCCATCCCGCCGATGGCTTACTTGCTGGGCCTATTGCTTCCGTCGCGATTCAGTGCACTGATTTGGGATGTGTATCCGGACTTGTTGAGAATCAAGGGCGTGAAGGAAAACCACCCCGTTTTTCGGTGTTGGTCAGCTCTGAATCGCCTCTCGTTTCGTAAAGCCTGGCGTATTTTTACAATAAGTGAGGGAATGGCAGCTACGCTATCGCAGTATGTCGATCGAAGCCGACTGATTGTGGAACCGATTTGGTCAATTTTTCAGGATGAAAGGCGTATAAGCGCGGAGCAGAATTCATTTGTGCGTGAACACAGGCTCGAGGGCAAGTTTGTCGTTCAGTACTCAGGCAACATCGGCGTCACACACAACGTTGAGACGCTTATCGATGTGGCCGAACGCCTGCGTGGTGAGGACAACATTCTTTTTCAAATTATTGGGCGGGGCCCCCGGCAACCGCAGATCAAGCGGATGATCCATGAGCGTAATTGCGGCAATCTACAGCTGCTTCCCTTCCAGAGCGATGCGACGTTCCCACAATCGTTGTCTGCAGCGGATCTCGGCGTTGTCATTCTCCATGAATCGGTGAGTCGAGGCAGTGTCCCGAGCAAAGCCTACAACCTGATGAGCCTGGGCATTCCGAGTCTGTATATCGCAGGGATCAACAGCGAGCTGGCACGCTATGCGAGTGAATACGGGTGCGCCCGCTGTTTCCCCGCTGAGGATCTCGAGGGTATCGCTGAATTCATCCGAAAATTGGCAGTGGATAAAACCATGCAGGTTGATATGCAGGCGCGCGCCGAGGAGGCGTCGCGCAATTTTCGACGAGGCAATGCTGACCGTTTTGTCGAGCGCTATCTTATGCCCATGGAAGGAGATCAGTGAAAAGGCAGCTGTACGACAACCTCAAGAATATCCCCGGTTGGCATACGTCAGACAAGCTGGTGATATTTTCGGTAGACGACTATGGGAACGTTCGCCTCGATTCAAAGAGGGCACGAGACCGAATGCTTACAAGCGGTGTACCGCTCGAAGGCCGGTTCGATTACCTGGATTCGCTGGAGACGCGGCAAGATCTTGAGGCATTGTTCCAGACACTCTCGAAAGTTACAGATCACCATGGACGCCATGCGGTCTGGAGCCCTTATGTGCTCTCCGCAAATCCGGATTTTCGAGAGATGTCGCGAAGCGCCGAGGGCTATCGATACGAGCTGGTGACTCAGACCTTTGAGCGGCTGGCCGCTGAACAGCCATCTGCCTATGGTGGGGCCTGGGCCCTCTGGCAGGAGGGTATTCAGTCGGGGCTGCTGAAGCCGCAATTTCATGGGCGCGAGCATTTAAATGTTGAATTACTTGAAAGAAAACTGAGAGCGGGCAGCCGCACATTGAAAATCAATATCGATAATCGGTCCATGGCCGGGATTGGGCATGAGCGTTCGTTGCCCGGGGTGGGATTTACCCACGGTTTTGGAGTTTGGAGCCGTTCAGAGGTTGGCCGTCATCGTGAGATTATTGCTGATGGGCTGAAGCTGTTCGAAAAGCTGTACGGTTTCACCGCCGCGACTTTTACACCTCCGGCACAGAAACTGCACCCTGATCTTTACCCTTTTCTTGAGGCTGAGGGGGTGCGGGCTATCGACAAGCCGCTGTACTGTGTTCGGCAACTGGATCGTGATCGCACGGTTCGCGAATTCAATGTGCTGGGCCGCTCTCGCGGCTGTGGGCACTTGTCTTTGGTGCGTAATGTGGTCTTTGAGCCCACAAACAATCCTTCGTTCGACTCCGTCGGTCTGGCGTTGAGGCAGGTCGCAGCAGCCTTCCGCTGGCGCAAGCCGGCCATGATCAGCTCGCATCGGGTGAACTTCTGCGGGCACATTGATGAGGAAAACCGTCGCTTCGGACTCGCAGCGCTGCATCGTTTACTGAGAGGGCTGGTGGACCGCTGGCCCGAC
>PR_CR_10_Liq_3_inCRDRAFT_1000238_pt1 | contig 15664 bp, 14 predicted proteins | sample PRCRCaboRojoPR_2_FD_10240 | JGI IMG/M metagenome (IMG submission 10240)
CCGTCAAAGCCTCCAGCATCCGCCCATGCCGCCGATTGCATCCCGTGCTCTGGATGGTCAGCGGAACTATTTCTCGGTGATCCGCGAAAAAGATGTGCTGCTTCATTATCCCTATCACGATTTTTATCACTTCACCGAGTGGCTTCGTCAGGCTGCCATGGATCCGGCGGTGGACTCCATTCGAATCAGTCTGTATCGCGTGGCGAGCACGTCCTTGGTGATCAAAGCGCTCCTCGATGCAGCAGCCAATGGCAAGGAAGTCTCAGTGATTGTTGAGCTTCAAGCGCGGTTTGATGAAGAGAATAATATCCGATGGTCGAAGGTGCTGACCGATAATGGAGTCCATGTCAGTTTTGGAATCGCCAATTTAAAGGTGCACTCAAAACTCTGTTTGATCACGCGAAATGAGGGTGGCGAACGGGTTCGATATGCACACATTGGGACTGGAAACTTCAACGAAAAGACCGCTCGGATTTATACTGATTTCAGTATTTTGACGGCGCGACCTGAGATAACTCAGGAGGTCCGCGAGGCCTTTGCTTTTATCCAGGCACCCTATCGGAGCTATCGCTTCAAGCACCTTTGGGTGAGCCCGCTGAATCAACGTGAATCCATTTATCGCCGGATTGACCGGGAGATCGAGTTGGCTGAAACAGGTCGACGTGGACGCATTTTGATCAAAGTGAATAATTTGGCTGACAGTGATTTGGTCAATCGTCTGTATGAGGCGAGTCGCTGTGGGGTCCAGATTGATGCCTGTGTGCGTGGGATGTGTACCCTGATACCGGGCCTCCCCGGTGTCAGTGATCGGATTCGGGTGATCAGTGTGGTGGACCGGTTCCTCGAGCATCCGCGCGTGTGCGTATTTTACAATGATGGCGACCCGGAAGTATTTTTGAGTTCAGCCGATTGGATGACCCGAAATCTCGACAATCGAGTTGAGGTTGCAACGCCCGTTCTCGACCCTGATCACCGGCGCACAATCATTGAGCTGATGGAGCTTCAGTTCAAAGATACGGTGAAGGCTCGCTTGATTGATGAGAGCCAATCGAATCCATACGTCAGTCGGGGCAACCGGCGGAAACTAAGAGCACAAGTGAGTACCTACCATTACATCAAACAACTCGAACGTGACTGATTACGAGTCACCTACCGAGGAGCGCTTGGTCGCAGCTGTCGATCTGGGTTCCAACAGTTTTCACATGACCGTAGCTCGATTGACGTCGTCGGGCTTACAAATACTGTCTCGTGATAAAGAGCGTGTGCGACTGGCCTCTGGCCTCGGTGCAGATGATGTACTCGACGAAGATGCGATCGAGCGGGGCCTTGAGACGCTCGCACGGTTTGACGCGCGCTTGTCCTCGGTTGCCCCGGAAGATATCCGAGCTGTTGCGACGCATACGTTGCGAGAGGCGGTGAACGCCAATGTATTTCTGGATCGGGCGGCAGCCGTCTTTCGGGCGCCGATTGAAATCATCTCAGGTCCTGAAGAAGCCCGACTTATTTTCCACGCGGTTGGACACACGCAACCTGTGGGTGATCGGTATCTCGTCTTTGATATTGGTGGTGGCTCGACTGAGTTTGCCGTGGGGACTCGGTTTCAGCCTGAATTCTTGTCAAGTCGATCGCTTGGATGTGTCACCTTCAGCACATTCTTTGGTTCAGGGGTCGGGAAAAAAGCGTTTTCGAAGGCCGATTTAGCCTCACGTCGAGTGATGGAACCGATCGTCGAGCGTATTCGGGCGTTGCCTGCTGATAAAGTCTTTGCGACCAGTGGCACCGCCAAAGGGATCAGTGCACTTGGCAATCATCTCGGGTTTGGACCGCGGATCACGCCGCAGTCGGTGGCGGAGTGTCAAAAGTTTTTATCCAAGTCAGCCAACCGAGAACGGACTGATATTCCAGATGTCAGTCTTGAGCGGATGCAGGTATTACCAGCCGGCTGCGCGATCATGGGAGCCATCCTCGATGAGCTTGGCCTCAGCCAAGTGATCTTTGCCGACAGTGCGCTTCGAGAGGGCGTGTTGTACACCATGGATGATCGGCTAAAGCATTCTGATATCCGTGAGCGCACTGCGATTGATCTGGCGGCTAAATACGGAATCGACCGCGACCAGGCCGATCGCGTCAGAAACAGCGTGCAGCACATCGTTGAGCACATCGCGGAGGCTTGGCAATTCAAGCACGAAGATCGCCAAATGCTGATCTGGGCAGCCACCCTGCATGAAATTGGGTTACAGATCAATTATTCGGGGTTTCATCGTCACGGCGCATACATTGTCGCCAATACGCCTTTGCCTGGATTTAACCGCGAGCAGCAAGATGTGCTGGCCACCTTGATTCGGCTGCATCGGAAGCGCTTAGATCTGTCTGTCATCCCTGAGCTTCGAAACTGGTCAAGTGATCGGATTCTACGACTCATCCGCGTGCTGCGAATTGCGTGCGTTTTGAATTTTGGCCGCCATGACGAGATACCTTTTAATGGACACATTCGTACGCAGGGTGAGTCTTTAAGTCTTGAATTCCCAGACGGGGTTCTTGAATCACACCCCGTTGTTGCGATGGATTTAGACGAAGAAATCAAACGTCAACAGGAAGCCGGTTTTAAGCTGTCGGTGGTCTAGCCTGCGACGGATTGGTCGACCAGCGGTGCAAATCGATAGCCAGTCCCGCGGACTGTTTCGATCAGATTCTCATGGCGTGCGCCGAGTGCTTTTCTGAGCCTACGAATGTGCACATCGACCGTTCGTTCTTCGACATAGACATCCCCACCCCAGACTCGATCGAGCAGTTGTCCGCGTGTGAAGGCGCGCTCAGGGTGTGTCATGAAGAGTTGCAGCAGGCGATATTCTATTGGGCTTAAGGTCAACCCCTGGCCCTGAGAACTCACCCTTTGCCCCACTGGATCCAGACGCAAGCCATCGAATTCAACCGGTTCTTCGACGCCTTTTGGCGTGGTGCGTCTCAGGATTGCTTTGAGACGTGCGACGAGCTCACGCGGTGAAAACGGTTTGGTGATGTAGTCATCAGCGACTTCGAGGCCGGTGATTTTTGCATCTTCCTCACCCCGTGCAGTAAGGAGAATGAGCGGAATATCTGCGGTGTCTTGATTGCGACGCAGACGTCGACACAGCTCAAGGCCTGAAACATTTGGCATCATCCAGTCAATCAACATCAGGTCTGGGATCCGAGCAGTCACTTCAGCCAGGGCTGTTTGCGCACAATCGGCCTCGCGCACTTCAAAACCGGCCATTTCGAGCGCGACAGCGAGCATTTCGCGGACGGCTGGTTCGTCATCGACAATCAGGACGCGGCGGGTCGGTTGTTGTGACATGAAAACCCCATACAGAACTTCGCTCGAGGATAAAAGCATACTAATGTTACAAAAAGGTTACGATGCCAGATGCTGGATGCAGATGTCGACGAGGGCGCCTGCAAACAAACAGGCACCGAACCGATGATTTTCAAGAAACGCCCGAAAACAGTCGGCGCGGGCACGTGTGCGTGCAATCCATTGATGATGGATGGCAAACCCCAAGGCACCGAGCCAACCCAAGGCTGCGAATCCGCCAAGATTGGCCAGATACAAGGCAGCGCCAAAACCACTCAGTGCCAGCAGTTGAGAGAGACCAATACCGATCAAATCAAAGCGTCCAAATCGGATCGCGGTTGATTTCACGCCGATTTGCAGATCATCGTCTCGATCCACCATGGCGTAGAAAGTGTCATAGGCCAACGTCCAGGCCAGATTGCCGAGCATCAAGCACAGCACCAGGCTGTCGAGTGGGGCACCGTGTGCTGTAAACGCCATTGGGATTGCCATCGAAAAGGCTAAACCGAGACCGATCTGCGGCCAAAATGTAATCCGTTTCAGCCAGGGGTAGATCAGCGCCAGTGCCAGCGCGATGACCGACAATCCAATGGTTAATCGATTGGTGAGAAGCACCAGTGCAAAGGCCAAAAGCAACAGCACCACACTCAACCAAACGGCTTCGCGCACAGGCAAATTACCAGTGGCTAGGGGTCGGGTGCGCGTGCGTTTGACATGTTTATCAAACTCTCGATCGGTCAGATCATTGACCACGCAACCGGCGCTGCGTGTGAGAATCACGCCCAAGGTGAAGATCACCCACAGCCCAATCTGGTGCTCGGTTTGATGACCGGCCAGGATGAGGGCGATCCAAGTCGGCCACAGTAAGACGATCCAACCGACGGGTCGGTCGAGTCGTGTGACCTGAATCCAAAATGGAAGCCGGCTCGCCAGTGTTCTGATATTAGACATGCGCGAAATGCTCTTGATGGCCAATCCAACGTGCAATCAACGCATCTCGGATGGCTGGTTGTTGACGCATGACAGTGTCGGCCATGGTGGCGACTTCATCGAGTAAATGCGCGTGATGATTAAGATCCGCAAGCTTAAATAACAACTCACCGGTTTGGCGGGTTCCACTGACGTCACCGGGCCCGCGACGCTCGAGATCGGCGGCCGCCAGTTTGAATCCATCGTTCGTCTCTCGGAGTAATTGAAGTCGGCTTTTGGCCTGCTCGGATAACTGATCGCCGTATAACAAGATGCAGAAGCTGACGCGACTTCCGCGGCCCACACGGCCGCGCAATTGGTGCAGTTGAGCAAGTCCCAACCGTTCTGGATTTTCAATCACCATGATGTTGGCATTTGGGACATTGACGCCGACTTCAATGACCGTTGTAGCCACTAATAAATCCAGTGCGCCCTCTGAGAATGCCTGCATGACGTGGCTTTTTTCATCGGAATGCATGCGCCCATGCACCAGACCGATGCGTCGGTGTGGAAGCAGCGTCTGAAGCTTATGCATTCGGCTTTCAGCGGCCTCTGCTTGGAGTTGATCGTTTTCCTCGATCAGTGTGCAAACCCAATAAGCCTGCCCACCCTCTGAGAACTGTGCGTCGAGACGCTCGGTGATGTCCTGATCACGCCCTTGACTCACCAGTCTTGTATCCACGGGTGTGCGGCCCGGCGGTAATGCATCAATCACAGAGACATCAAGATCTGCGTATTGGGTCATGGCCAATGTTCTTGGAATGGGTGTCGCCGTCATGATGAGTTGGTGTGGTGTCAGCCCACTGCCTTTCTCACGGAGCAACAACCGTTGCGCGACACCAAAGCGATGTTGTTCATCGATAATCACCAGCCCAAGTCGGTTGAAAACCACCTCAGCTTGGAACAAAGCATGGGTGCCAATTACCATCTGACATGCGCCTGAGGCAATGTGTTCCAACACGGCGCGCCGCGGGGCTGCTTTCATGGATCCAGACAACCAGCCAACGGAGATCCCAAGCGGTTGCAACCAGTCTGAGAATTGATTGGCATGTTGCTCTGAGAGGAGTTCGGTGGGTGCCATCAGTGCAACTTGGTAGCCTGCCTCGATCAGAGGTAAAGCGGCCAAACCAGCAACCAGTGTTTTGCCTGAGCCAACATCGCCTTGTAGCAGGCGCAGCATTGGATGTGGTTGATTCACATCACCATCGATTTCAGACAACACACGCGCTTGAGCCTGCGTCAAATCAAACGGAAGTCGCTGAATTAACTGTGCTCGGGTGGCACAACCATCTGTGGATACGGCCGGTGCTTGAAAGCGAGAAAAGTCAGCACGACGACTCAGCAATAACAACCGATGCGCCAATAACTCTTCAAGTGCCAAGCGCTCTACATCAGCGTCTGGAGGCAAGCCTTTGGTGGGTCGATGCACGGCGTGGAGCGCATCCCACAGGGATGGGCGTTGTTTGAGTGTCGCCGGATCCAAGAGCTCAGCCAGCTGAAAATAGTCAGGCCCTAAGTCTAAGACCTGTTGGATGATGTTCCTGAGTCGTGGCTGTGTGAGTCCCTCAGTGGTCGGATAAATCGGGGTCAGCGTGTCATCGAGTGCCGGTGGCACACCCTTGAATACGGTGATTTCGGGATGCACAAATTCGATCGCCCCCTGATGACTGCGTGCCTCTCCAAAAATACGCACATGATCCGCGCTTTTGAGGGTCGACAGGTAGGCACGGGAAAAGTGAAATAGACGGATTCGGGCAGCGCCGGTTGTGTCCTCAAAGGTCAGTACAGCCTGCATCCGACGCCCCGGGATCACTTGGCTGGCTGTGATTTCGCCCTCCAGGAGACGGGGCGTGCCAAGTTGCATCTCGGCAAGCTTGACCACCTGAGTGCGATCTTCATATCGGGCAGGCAAATGAAACAAAAGGTCTTTAAGTTCAAAGATGCCGAGCCGATTCAGTGCCACCTCAACTTTTGGGCCGACGCCCGCTAAGTCTAAAAGACGTTCAGGCGCTTTGGTGGTGGGCATTAATTTGCGGGCCGACCTGTTTTGAAATCACGTCAATCAGCAGGTCAATGGCTTCCATTCGTGGAAACTGTTTACGCCATGCCAGTGCCACGGTGCGGCTGGGTTCAGGCTGCGTAAAGGGCCGAGTGACGAGGTAACCTGGTGCATAGTTTTCAAGCCCTGCCGCAGATGCTGGTAACACCGTGAGTCCAAGCCCAGATGCCACCATATGGCGTAACGTTTCAAGCGAGCTGCCTTCGGTCACCAGTGTATTACCGTCCTTCGCACGGCGCGCCAACGCAGGGCACACATCCATGACTTGGTCCCGTAAGCAGTGGCCCTCTCCGAGCATCAGCACCTGATCCGAACTCAAACTATCCGGACTGATGGCAGGTTGGCGCGTCATCGGATGGTTTTCAGGCAACAACACCTCAAAGGGTTCCTGATAAAGCGGTTGCACCTCAACGTCTGGTTCAGTGAACGGCAATGCGATGATGATTGCATCAAGTTGACCTTTCTTCAGCATGTGTCTGAGGGTGCCGGTAAAGGACTCTTCAATAAATAATTTAAGCCGCGGCTGGCGACTTTTCAGCGCCGGTAACAGGCTTGGAAACAAATATGGTCCGATGGTGTAGATCGCGCCGATGCGAAGTGGAGCGAGAAAGGGGTCTTTCACTTGATCAGACAGATCTTTAAATGAATCCACGTCTTGCAAGATGTTACGTGCTTTTTCAACCAGCTGCTCTGCAAGTGCGGTGAGGTGCACGCCTGTTTTACTGCGTTCAAACAGTGTCACGCCCAGCTCATCTTCAAGGCGTTTGACGCCAATCGAGAGTGTGGGTTGGCTCACAAAGCAGCGAGATGCGGCGCGGCCAAAGTGTTTTTCATCAGCAACAGCTACAATGTATCGAAGTTCTGTGAGGGTCATGACTGTGTCAACTCAATGGGATGTTGTCATCCTAGGCTGTGGCCAATTAGGTCGCAACCTTAAAACGCAACTTGAGATAGAAAATTGCAATGTATTGGGTGTGCGCCGCACACCCATGCCTGAAATGCCCAATATGGTTGCCTGTGATTTGGATCAGCCGGAGACCTGGGAGTGGCTCAGTCAGCAACCACTCAGCGAACACGCAGTCGTGGTCGGAATTGTCACGCCGGATGCGCGTACGGAGGCAGCGTATCGGGCGCGGTATGTGCCTGTCGCTAAGCGAATGGTGGAATGGGCGCGGTTGCCCGGTCGGTCGCATCGTCTGGTGTGGGTCAGTTCAACCGCCGTTTTTGGCACACACCAACACGGTGTGTTGGATGAGCATACACCGCCAGAGCCTGATCATTGGCGAGGCGAGGTGATCCTTGAGGCAGAGACTCACATCGCTCAGTCCAAGGTGGTGCACAGTATTCTTCGATGCAGCGGGTTATACACCGCCGACACGTTATTGAGACTCAAAGACTCGAGCGTACGGTCGAACTTGAATCCAGACACTGTTTCAAATCGCTTCCACCGCGAGGATGCTGTGCAGTGGCTGGCTGCGCTGGTGACAGCGCATATGAAGCACCATCCCATGCCGGCACTGGTCCAAGGAGTTGATCAGTGCCCGTTACAGTATCGCGACATCTTTCGTTTTCTTGACGGTGAACAGGCAACGCTGAGGGCTGCAACAACAGGTCGTCGCCTCGATAGCCGTTTTCGCGATCAGATGCCTGCGCTTCGATATCCGTCTATCGACGCGTTTCAGACTAGGTAATCATGATGCCGTCGACTTCGACGCGCACCCCTTTGGGAAGCTCAGCGACACCGACCGCGGCACGGGCAGGATAGGGCGCTTCAAAGAGCGATTCCATCACCTGATTGACGATTGGAAAGTGCGATAGATCGGTCAGGTACACCTGGACTTTGACAAGGTGGTTAAGGCTCCCGCCCCCGGCGACACAGACCGCCTGTAAATTATGAAATGCTTGACGAATTTCCGCTTCGATATCACCGGAGACAACTTCCATGGTGTCGGGTTTTAATGGAATTTGACCCGACAGATAGGTTGTTTGGCCAGTTTTGACCGCTTGGGAATAGGTCCCGATCGCCTCAGGGGCATCCGGGGTCACAATGAAGCTTTTGTTCATGGGTTAGGCCCTCACGCGCGAAATTTTCATGACTGATTGGATCCGACGGATACTTCGAACCACGCTGGCCAAATGTTGGCGGTCCCGAACACCCACATCTAACAAAATAACGCTGGTTTTGGCATCGCGCTCGTCACGATGGATGCGATCGATCGAGCCGTCGGCCTCGGCAACCGCTGATGCGATGTTCGCAATGATGCCTGTTTCGGCTCCGACCAAGATTTTCAGTGCTGTGTAGAACTCGCCGGTTAAATCCTCATCCCATGTGAGGAACACACATTTTTCCGGGTTGTCGCGAATATCGGTGACGTTATTACAGGTCTCATGGTGGATGACCATGCCACGGCCTTTTGAAATATGACCGACGATTGGGTCTCCTGGGATGGGTCGACAACATTTTGCGTAACTGGTCAGTAAGCCCTCAGAGCCTTTGATTGCAAGCGGCCGCGCCTCGTCGCTTTGTGATAACAAGGCCGGTGTTGCATCAGCATCCGGCAATAGCCTGCGCGCCACTGAGTAGGCGACTCGATTGCCAAGGCCAATGTCTTCAAGGATGTCATCGAACTCAGTCAGCTCGGTTTCTGCCACCAGAGCATCGCAGGCTGATTTGTCGAGTTGCTCAAGGCTGCCACCAAGGTTCGCCAATGCACGTGTCAAAAGCCGTTGGCCCAGCAACACAGACTCCGAACGCTGTTGGTTTTTCAAGAAATGACGGATCGCAGACCGTGCTTTGCCTGTAACCACAAACGACAACCACGAAAGATTGGGTTTCGCGGTTTTCGAAGTGACGATCTCGACGGTCTGACCCGACTGGAGCACGGTCGACAAGGGTGCCAACGCTTTATCAATCCGGCAGGCAACACATGCGTTTCCGACATCTGTGTGGACTGCATACGCGAAGTCGACAGCGGTGGCACCGGTTGGGAGTTCCATGATGCGCCCTTTGGGGGTGAAGATGTACACATCATCCGGGAATAGATCGATTTTGACGTTTTCAATGAATTCGAGTGAGCTGCCGGCGCGTTGCTGAATCTCGAGCAATCCTTTGACCCAGCGATTGGTGCGCTGTACGGCAGCTGTATCATCTGAGCCCGCTTTGTAAAGCCAATGTGCCGCAATCCCACCTGAGGCTAATGCATCCATCTCACTGGTTCGAATTTGGATCTCAATCGGAACCCCGTGCATGCCAAAGAGTGTGGTGTGTAGGCTCTGATAACCATTGGCTTTCGGGATTGCGATGTAGTCTTTGAACCGCCCAGGCTTTGGTTTATAGAGGTTATGCACGACGCCGAGGGTCCGGTAGCAATCATCAATTGAGTCAGTAATGATCCGAAACGCATACACATCCATGATGTCAGAGAAGGATTTTCGCTGATCGCGCATCTTTCGATAAATACTGTTGGCTGCTTTTTCACGCCCCTCAACGCGCACTTTCATGCCCGTTTCACCAAGCGCGCCTTCGAGTGATTCGAGAATCTCGCCGACGATCTGTTTGCGATTTCCCGAGGCCTTATTCACAGCCCGTTCAATCCGTGCGATGCGCATGGGGTACATGGCGCGATAGGCCAGCTCGTGGAGCTCACTTCTCAATTCATACATTCCCAAACGATTGGCGATGGGGCTGTAAATATCGAGGGTTTCTCGCGCAATGCGACGTCGCTTCTCGGGATTCAACGAACCGATGGTACGCATGTTGTGCAAACGATCTGCGAGCTTGACGATGATGACGCGAATATCGCGCGCCATGGCGAGTGTCATTTTCTGAAAGTTCTCAGCCTGCGCCTCAGCGCGTGTCTCAAAACTGATATGTGTGAGTTTGCTCACGCCGTCGACGAGATCGGCAACCGCATCACCGAATTGACTCTGCAAAGCATCTTTGACAATCCCGGTATCTTCAATCACGTCGTGCAACATGGCAGCCATCAGGCTTTGATGATCCATGCGCATATCAGCGAGGATTTCAGCGACCTGCAGTGGATGGATAATATACGGATCGCCGGAGCGGCGTTTCTGCCCATCGTGGGCTTGTTCAGAGTAGAGGTATGCGCGTCTGACCTGTCGGATTTCATCATCCTCGAGATAACGGGTCAGACGGCTACATAAGCCGTCTATGGTGTCGACGGCGGCATTCATCGTTAGAAGTCGCTGTCAAAGACCGGCTGACGCGGCTCAAAACGGGCACGTGCCATTTCAAGTTCCGCCTCGGTTTTCGCGTCTTCAGCGTCAAGCACGTCACGATTGATCATGCCTTCAGCGATCTCTCTGAGCGCAATGACGGTCGGCTTGTCATTTTCTTCAGCCACCAACGGATCTTTACCGCCCGTTGATAATTGCCGCGCACGCCGGGTGCCAAGCATGACCAATTCGAACCGGTTTTCGACGTTGTCGAGACAATCTTCCACAGTCACTCGAGCCATGGGTTTTCCTTCATCCAGTTTTGTAAGGGGAACCACATAGTATATGGGAATTATGATTGGCCGAGAAGTTTTTGAAGGAAAACAGTGTCTTTTTCTGTCATTCCACCACTCGGCGTACGATCGCCCTGAAGGATGGTTTGTAACTCTAAAAGCGCGACTTCAAAGTCATCATTGATCACCCAGAAATCGAAGTCGGGCGCCTTTGCGAGTGTTTCGTCGGCCTCGGCCATCCTGGATTCAATGGTTTGCTCGTCGTCTTGTTTCCTTGAAATCAGTCGTTCCCGCAATGCCTCACGTGTGGGTGGCAAAATGAACACCGACACGACTTCAGGCCACAGGTCCCGCACCTGTGCGGCACCTTGCCAATCGATTTCGAGAATCACGTTGTTGCCCGAGCGCAGTTGTGAAAGGACCGTTTCCTTGGCTGTTCCGTATAAGTGGCCGAAGACTTCGGCATATTCAAACAATGCCTCGTCGCGAATGAGTTCTTCGAACGTGGCGTGCGAGACAAAATGATATTCCCGACCGTCTTGTTCACCCGGTCTGGGTGCACGGGTGGTGTGTGACACACTGACTTGCAACTCAGGCACGCGCGCGAGAGCCGCCGTGACTAAACTGGTTTTGCCAGCGCCTGAGGGCGCTGAAATAACAAAAAGCTGGCCTTTCGGCATGTAAAGATGCGTCTCAGATGGTCATAATGGAAGCGTTCATTCAGTTTAGTCCAATTAGAGAGGTTCTGCCATGCGACCCAGTGGCCGCGCGACCGACGCAATGCGTTCGGTGTCTTTTACACGTCAATTCACTCGGCATGCGGCAGGATCTGTGCTCGTTGAGTTTGGTGACACTCGGGTGCTCTGTACCGCATCTGTCACTGAACAAGTCCCACGTTGGATGAAAGGGAAGGGACAAGGATGGATTACCGCAGAGTATGGGATGCTGCCAGGTTCTACGCATACCCGCAGCGATCGAGAGGCTGCCCGCGGTAAACAGTCTGGACGTACACAAGAAATTCAGCGTTTGATTGGCCGCTCGCTCCGCGCTGCGGTTGATTTAAAGAAATTGGGGGAGCGTCAAATCACCGTGGATTGTGACGTGTTGCAAGCCGATGGCGGAACCCGTACGGCCTCGATCACCGGTGGCATGGTGGCGTTGGTAGATGCGCTCAATGGTCTGCAGCGCCAGGGTTTACTGACTGAAGACCCTTTGTTGCATTTCGTGGCAGCGGTGTCTGTTGGTGTGTATCAGGGAACACCGGTTTTGGATCTCGACTATGCAGAAGATTCATCGGCTGATTCTGACCTGAATCTCGTGATCGCCGAGGGTCCGCAATTGATTGAGATCCAGGGAACTGCGGAAGAGGCTCCATTCTCGCGTGCTGAGCTCAACGCGCTTCTCGATCTCGGCGAGGCAGGGATCTCTCATTTAATCCAAGCGCAAAAAGACGCGTTAGCGACGGGTTAAACGGTGTCGTGATCGAGTGCCAGGTCGTAATCAACGACCAATGGGACGCGATTGTCAAAAGGCCGTTTGGCGACATAGCCTGCGGTTAAGATGCGCTTGCCAATTTCTTGTGATGCCAGTTGCAAGTCCGTCCGCCAGGCGCCGGGACTTGGCATGCCGAGCTCGGCCTCTGTGGGGAACCAACTGTAAGCCACTTCATTGGCAAAGACGGCCCGGAAGGCGTCGACATAGCCCGCCTCAGTCAAAATTTGGTCGAGCCATTGTCGATCTGACTTGGTAAACCCCGGCGTGTCGTTGTGTTGATGCCACTCTTCCAGGTCAAGCGTCCGTGCGCCGATGCCAAAATCGCCACAAAAAATGAAATGCCGGCGTTTTTTTCGAATCTTTCGCATCCAGTTATCGAGTGATTCCATAAACTGAGTGCGCAACGGCTCGATATCTGCTTCCCAGGGTGCTGGTGGTAATACTGAAACGACGCTCAGGTCTTCAAAGTCGGCCTGAATGTAGCGCCCGTCCTTATCGAATTGATAATTTCCGAGTCCTCGCATCACTGCTTTGGGGGTATGTCGTGTGAAGATGGCAACGCCACCTGTGTGCTCATCTTCCCCTTCAAAATAAAAGGGCTCAAAGCCCTCGGGACAGAACCTCGGATCATCAATGACTTTGTATTCACGGACTCTGACATCTTGCAAACAAATGATGTCGGCGTCTTTGGAGGCAAGCCAGTCAATGAGTCCTTGTTTTGCTGCCGAGACCAGACCCTGACATCGCAAACTGATGATACGCATGGAGGGATTGAACATCCTTGTTGGGCACGTGCGTGCACACTAGTGTACTATTTTTAACCTACTCCAATCATGTTAGACGTGTCTTATGGCCCCATACAAGCATTCGTTTCTAAAAATGGCGTTTGAAGCACGCGCACTGAAGTTTGGCGAGTTCACTTTAAAATCGGGTCGGATCAGTCCCTATTTTTTCAATGCCTCTGCATTTTCGACAGGTCAGCAGCTTGCAACGTTGGGTCGTTGTTATCGTGATGCCATTTTAGATGCGGGGGTCGATTTTGACGGCCTATATGGGCCTGCCTATAAGGGAATTCCGCTTGCGAGCAGTGTGGCGATCGCGTTTTCTGAGATCGACCGTGACCTGCCGGTGTCTTTTAACCGAAAAGAGATTAAGGATCACGGCGAGGGTGGTCAGTTATTAGGTGCTCCTCTGACGGGACAGGTGTTAGCCATTGATGACGTCGTTACTGCGGGGACGGCGGTTCGGGAATCCGTTGAGTTTGTGCAGGCGCATGGCGCCAATTTAGGCGCCTTTTGTGTGGCGCTTGATCGCCAAGAGCGAGGCCAAGAAGGCACGCAATCAGCGCTGTCTGAGTTGGCTGCCCGGTTTAACCTCACACCAATATCGATTGTGACACTGGATGATGTGTTGACCTTTGCAGCCGATGATCCGCGCATCGATGATGCCATCGCGCCACAGATCGAAGCGTATCGCAGCGCTTATGGTGCAGCCGACTCGACGCGTTTCCGTAAGATTTGAGTGCCAACACCCTGATCGGTGAAGATCTCAAGTAAGACCGAATGCGGCACGCGCCCATCGACGATGTGAGCACTGTTGACACCGGCATTGACTGCAGACAACGCACAGCCGACCTTAGGAAGCATCCCCCCAGAAATAGTGCCGTTGTCGATCAGTGCTTTCACTTCCTCGGCGACCAGACCGGTGACCACCTGGCCGTTTTGGTCGAGAACACCTTCGGTGTTGGTTAGGAGCATGAGTTTTTCAGCGTTCAAGACTTCGGCTAATTTTCCAGCCACCAGGTCTGCGTTGATGTTGTAGCTTTCGCCGTGTTCACCCACGCCAATTGGTGCGACCACTGGAATGACATCGTTTTCTGTCAACATCGTCAGGACCCGGGTATCGATCGATTCAACCTGACCTACATGCCCAATATCGATAATTTCAGGCGCCTCGAGCTCGGGACCGGCCCGTTCGATCGTCAGCTTCGAGGCACGAATGAAACGCCCATCTTTACCGGTGACCCCCATCGCTCGGCCGCCGGATTGATTAAGGAGGCTGACAATGTCTTTGTTCACCAATCCACCCAGCACCATTTCGACCACATCCATGGTCTCTTCGCTGGTGACGCGCATGCCATCAATGAACTTCGACTCGATGTTAAGTCGTGCCAATAGATCACCAATTTGTGGGCCGCCACCGTGCACGACGATGGGCTTCATGCCAACGGTTTGCATCAATACAATATCGCGCGCAAACGACGCTTTCAGTGTGTCATCGGTCATTGCATTACCACCGTATTTAACGACGATGGTGCGTCCCGAAAATCGTTGAATATAGGGGAGTGCCTCAGTGAGAACCTGNGCTGTCTCAGTGGCACGTGCCAGACTTAACATAACGTATCGAGCTCCAAGGTTGGTTCTGCGTGAGCGAGGGCATCGAGCATGATGGCGCGGATCTCCGCCAGTGCATCTTCTGATTCAGCCTCAAATCGGATCACAAGATTCGGTGTCGTATTCGAGCATCGGATGAGACCCCATCCAGAGTCAAGATCTACGCGGACTCCATCAATGGTTGATGCGGGCAACCCGCGCGCTTGGATGAGGGCGGCTGTTTTCGACACAATCTCGAACTTATCTGCATCTGGGACTGCGATATTCAGTTCAGGCGTGGAGACGTCATCTGGGATCTCTGAAAATTGAGCACTCACCGACGCATCGGTGCGGGCAAAGATCTCTGCCAGTCGCGCGCCCGTGTACAACCCGTCATCAAACCCAAGCCAGCGCTCCTTAAAGAAAATATGACCGCTCATCTCGCCGGCGAGCAATGCACCGGTTTCTTTCATTTTCGCCTTCACCAAGCTGTGTCCGGTTTTCCACATCAGTGGTGTTCCACCTGCACGCTCAATGACAGGTGCCAGGTGACGTGAGCATTTCACATCGAATATCACGGTCGCACCTGGATTACGACTTAATACGTCTTTGGATAACAGCATCATCAGACGGTCGGCATAAATGGATTGCCCCGTTTCAGTGATCACACCGACTCGATCCCCGTCACCATCAAAGGCAAGACCGAGATCACACTGTGTGCGTTTCACGGCGTCAATCAAATCAACCAGATTGGCAGGCTTCGACGGATCTGGGTGATGATTTGGGAAGGTGCCATCGACCTCGGTAAAAAGCGGGATGACCTCTGCTCCCAAACGTTCAAACAAGGCTTGGGCGCACACACCTGCGACGCCATTCCCGCAGTCAATGGCGATTTTCAGAGGCCGTTGAAGCGAAATGTCACCGATGATCTGATCGAGGTATGGATCCAGCGCATTGGCTTGGCTGT
>PR_CR_10_Liq_3_inCRDRAFT_1000240_pt1 | contig 15490 bp, 10 predicted proteins | sample PRCRCaboRojoPR_2_FD_10240 | JGI IMG/M metagenome (IMG submission 10240)
AGCCCAGCCACAAATCGCCGCAGTGTTCCCGGGCCCAGGCTTGGTCGTGCCGGCACAGGTCACTGATAACCAGCCAGCCCCCCGGACGTAGCAATGCTGCGGTATCGTGTAAGACCTGCCGGGGATCGACGGTGTGATGCAGCACCATATTGGCTACGGCCACATCGAAGCGGTTCTCGGTTTGTAACAGGGTGGCGGTGTCGCCGAGCTGACAGGTCACATTGGCGAACGCTGCACTGGTGGCTCGAGCCTTGCCGAGCATGTCTTCAGAGCTGTCGAGTGCAACCACCGTTGCAGCCCGCTGGGCCAGTGCCGGCAGTAGCGCACCATCGCCAGGGCCAATCTCTAACAGGCCGAGACGCGACAGATCGCCACAGTGGTCCAGTAGGTGCAGGGCGGCCTGTGTGTAATCTTTCCAAGAAGCAATGAGTTCTTGTTGCTCTCTGAAGCGATCGACATTGCCTTGGAAGAAATGCAGTGAGTTGTGCTCTCGCTGGGCCTGCACCCGGTCCATCCCCGCTGCAGAGTCGGCATCGAGTGCCTGTTGGTCGATATGGTGAAAGACCGTTTCCAGCAAGCTGGCATCGGGTCCTGCGGGTAACACGCGCCGATAAAAAATAGCGGTGCCCTCTCGCCGACGCACAACCAAATCGGATTGCACCAAAATCTTTAGATGGTGGCTCAAAGCGCTTTGGCGAAGCTCGAATACCTCGCACAACTCCGAAACACTCAATGAATCACCTTTCAACAGACGCAAAATACGCAAGCGCAGGCCATCACCCAGTGCTTTGAACAGGGGCGCGAGCACGGCGGCACCGTCATCGGTGTTGCCAGAAAGCGGTTGTAAAGGTGTCGGTGTCGATATCATGGCGGCGACAGTAGCAAACCTTCTGCCATTTATCAAAATATTTTGATGAAAGAGCTTTTACCTCCTGTCATGGCTTCGCCGGTATACTGCGCGGTCAAACGTGAGAGGACAGGACAGTGGATCAGCAGGCAATGAAAGAGCAGGTGGCCGCCGCCGCCATTGATCGCATCGCGGCCATTGATAGCGATGATTTAGTGCTGGGCATTGGCACCGGTAGTACCGCGGAATGCTTCATCCGACGCTTGCCTGCGCTGCGCGGGCGCATTGACAGCACGGTCGCCAGCTCAGAGCGATCCGCGACATTGCTGCGTGAATTGGGGCTACCTGTGCTCGATTTGAATAGCGTGTCGACACTGCATGCTTATATCGACGGCGCCGATGAAACCAACCACCACCTGCAGCTGATCAAGGGGGGCGGTGCCGCCCTAACCCGCGAAAAAATTGTGGCTGCCGCATCGGATCAGTTCCTGTGCATCGCCGATGAAAGCAAGTTGGTCACGACCCTTGGGCAGTTTCCACTGCCTGTCGAGGTGATACCCATGGCTCGCAGCTACGTTGCAAGAGAATTGGTGAAGCTAGGTGGTGACCCGATTTGGCGAGAGGGCACCGTCACCGACAATGGCAATGTCATTCTTGACGTACACGGACTCGAGATTAATCAGCCCCTTGCCCTCGAGCAGACCATCAACCATATAACCGGTGTAGTGACCAGTGGCTTGTTCGCCCTGCGCCCGGCCGATGTGCTGCTGTTGGGTACCCCCGAGGGTGTACGCACCCTGGTCAATAACTAACAGTTACTCGCTCAGAGTCGATGATTACACGGGCCACTGCCAATGTGGCCCGGGAGCAGATTAGCTATCGAATACCTTGCCCGGGTTCATAATGTTAGCGGGGTCGAACAGGGCCTTAATGCCGCGCATGAGGGCAACTTCCGCCTCGCTACGGCTGTAGCCGAGGAAGTCTTTTTTCAGCAGACCAACGCCGTGTTCAGCCGAGATGGACCCACCTAAGGACGCAATGGCTTCAAAAATGGCTTTGCTCACGGTCTTACAGCGAACCTGAAACTCGTCGACTGACACATCGTCGGGTTTCAGAATGTTGAGGTGTAAATTGCCGTCACCGATGTGGCCGTACCACACGACCTCGAGATCGGGGTAATGCCTGGCCACGATGGCGTCAACCTCGCTTAAAAACTGAGGCACCTTGGCGATCGTGGTCGAGATGTCATTCTTATAGGGGGTCCAGCGCGACAGGGTCTCGGAGATGTCCTCCCGCAGCCGCCACAAGCCTTTGGCCTGGGCCACGCTTTGGCTCAGTACGGCATCGACCACCCAGCCCTCGGTCATACAGTGTTCAACGACGGCCATAATATGGTCATCGATATCCGGGCCCGCGTGCTCAAATTCCAGCAGGGCATAGAAGGGAGTCACTTCGCTGAACGGCCGCTGTAAGCCCTGGTGCTCGACAACTTTTGCTAACGCCAGCTCAGAGAAAAATTCGTAAGCCAGTAGATCGATCTTGCTTTGAAATGCCTGCAGTACCGACATGATGGCTGACATGTCGGGTAGCCCCAATACGATGACTTGGGGATCTTTGGGTGGCGCGGTGAGTTGCAGCGTTGCTTCCACAATAATGCCAAGAATGCCCTCTGACCCGATCATCAAATGCCGTAGATCAAGGCCTGTGTTGTTTTTCATAAGACCATTGTTGAGTTCAAGGAGCTCACCGGTACCCGTCACCACCTTAAGGCCCGATACCCAGTTGCGGGTCATACCGTAGCGAATCACCTGAATGCCACCGGCGTTGGTGGCGATATTGCCGCCAATTTGACTGGAGCCGCTGGAGGCGAAGTCGACCGGGTAGCACAAGCCCACATCGCTGGCGGCCTGCTGGATGGTGGCGGTAATGGTGCCCGCACCACAGGTTAAGCTGCGGTTAATGGTATTCACTTCAGTGATACTGTTCATGCGATCGAGTGCGATGACCAGCTCGCCCTTGCTGGCCATGGCCCCACCACTAAGACCCGTGCGCCCACCGGATGGAACAATGGCGGTGCCATGCTCCCGCGCCAGTCTCACGATGCCTTGTACCTCGGCTACTGTCTCTGGCAGCACCACTGCAGAGGGCGCCGGAGCGGCAAATCGCGTCCAATCCCGCCCGTAATGCTCCAAAGAAGATGGATCGGTCAGCAGCCGGCTCTCTCCAAGCAGCGACATTAGCGATTGGTAAAGGGGTTCGGGAAGTTGAGACATGGTTCGACCTGTAAACGACAGCCTTGTTGTGTGCTGCCTAGTTAAAGGGGCGTGGATGGGGATGCGACGGGTTGCGCGAAGGCATTTGCGTCACTCTGTGCGAAGCAACCCACGATGTGCGGCGCGAATAGCATGATACCATTCCAGCCCCCTAGCGACAGGCTTTGATGCAGGACCCACCGTGACCCAGACCTCTTTCGATAAAGACAAGATCAAAATCTTGTTGTTGGAGGGCATCCATCCCTCTGCTGTAACCACCCTTGCCGCCGCCGGTTATCACAATGTCGTGACCCACGCCGGATCGTTGCCCCACGAGCAGCTGCTTGAAGAGATAGCGGACGCCCACTTTGTGGGTATTCGCTCGCGCACTCAGCTGACGGAAGATGTCTTTGAGGCGGCCAGGCGCCTGGTAGCGGTTGGCTGTTTCTGTATTGGTACCAATCAGGTCGACCTGCAGGCTGCGGGGGTACGCGGTATACCGGTGTTCAACGCACCCTACTCCAATACCCGCTCGGTGGCCGAGCTGGTCATCGCCGAAGCGATTTTGCTGCTGCGTGGCATCCCCGAAAAGAATGCCGCCGCGCACCGCGGGGAGTGGATGAAGACCGCGTCCAACGCCTTTGAAATACGGGGCAAGACACTGGGTATCGTTGGCTACGGCAATATTGGTATGCAGTTGGGCGTCATTGCCGAGAGCTTGGGCATGGTCGTAGAGTTTTACGATGTGGTCACGAAGCTGCCCATGGGCAATGCGCGACAAATCGCCAGTCTCAATGACCTGCTTGCCCGTGCCGATGTCGTGACCTTGCACGTGCCGCAGCTTCCCAGCACTGAAAATATGATCGGTGCGAGCGAAATAGCGGCTATGAAGTCGGGTGCCATTCTGATCAACGCCTCTCGCGGTAACGTGGTCGAGATTGAACCCCTAGCCGCCGCACTGAACTCGGGCCAATTATCGGGCGCCGCCATCGATGTCTTCCCGGTAGAGCCGCGCACCAACAATGATGTCTTCGAGTCGCCTTTGCGGGGTATCGATAGAGCGCTGCTGACCCCCCATATTGGCGGTAGCACTATGGAAGCACAGGAAAATATTGGTATTGAAGTGGCTGAAAAGCTGGCACTTTATAGTGATAACGGCACCACCTTGTCGGCGGTTAACTTCCCCGAGGTAGCCTTGCCCGAGCACGAGGGCCAGCATCGCTTGCTACACGTGCACCGTAATGTGCCCGGTGTTATGGGTGCTATTAACCAGATCTTCTCTAAGAGCGGCATCAATATTTGCGCTCAATATCTTCAGACGGTATCGGATATCGGCTATGTGGTTATTGACGTCGAGTCGGAGTATTCGGACTTGGCGTTGCAGCAATTACGCGAGATTGAGGGCACTTTGCGCTGCCGGGTGCTCTTCTAAGAAAGCGAGTGCTGTTTTAAACCCCCAAGCTGAGTGCTCGACCAGGAGCTGACTTTTGCGCTTGCTGGTATGCTCAAGCCGAGATACTTATTAGCTCTATCAGCTATCGAATATCGGGGCGGCTCGTTGGCGTGGGCAATCTGATGCGGTCCCAGGTAGCCCGCCGTATTCTTCGGGCATTCGGTAGATGTGCGTCCTAAACTCTGAACTCTGTGCGATCGGAGCCCGTCCGACGGATGGAATGAGAAATTAAGTCAGTATTCGTGTTAACCGAGTTTGTGGCGGAATCAATCGCCCTTGGACGTCAAACAAGAAGTTCCCCAATAAGTGCGTGAATATTCACGAATCGGAGGCGCTACTGGAGTTCCTAATTAATTTTTGAGTACGCTTGTTAGTCTCCACTGCTTTGCGCATTTCCCAGCGCCTTGATGAGCGTATTTCCCAACGCACTAACTTGATCACATAAAAGAGGTTTTGAATGAATAAGCGGAAGCTCACTCTCGCGGTCTTCGCGGTTTTAGCAAGTACTCTCGCTTACGGCCAAGGTACTGGAGAGTCTGGCGTTCAGGCTTCGGATGAGCACACTAGAGTTATCGAGACCGTCGTCGTAACCGGTACACGCTTGGAGCGAACCAGTTTCGATACCACACAACCTTCAACAAGTTTTGACTCAGATTTCATACTAAACAGTGGCTTCAATAACACTGCCGATGCCATCAACGCTTTGCCCCAAGTCGTCCCGTCAGGTACGAGCCTTGCTCAGTCCAATGACCGGAATGTAGGTCAGACGTTTGCCGATCTGTATGGACTGGGCACACAGCGAACGCTGACATTGATCAATGGGCGTCGTACCGTATCGGGAAATGCACCCACAGCCTTCGGAGCCACCGGTGGTTCGCAGGTAGATCTGAACACCATCCCCACTTCGCTAATTGAACGGGTGGAAGTCGTCTCAATTGGTGGTGCGCCAATCTACGGTTCCGATGCGATTGCAGGGACCATCAACGTGCAGATGAAGCGGGACTTTGAGGGGTTTGAGGTTGATGTAGCGTCTGGTGTCGCTCCTGATGAGTCAGACGCGTGGGAGCATCGAGTGGGTATCACCGCTGGCTTCAATTTCGCCGATGGCAAAGGCAACATGGCGGTCGGCTACGAGTACAACAAAACAGACACAGTTGTCGCCAACGATCGCGATTTCACGCGCCAGTACTGGTATGATTTCGAGAATCCCAACTTCGACGCCGACGACCCCTCTACTGGCACCCGGTTCTTCTATGACCAAGGGCGCTCACTTGCTATCGTGACACGCCAAGGTGTGCCAGGCAGCAGCTCGGATCCCGTACGTTTTGATCTCGGATCGGGCTTCTTCGTAAACCCAAACACGGGAGCGCCACTAACTTTTGACGATAATGGCCGCCTCACTGATTTTAATCTGGGCCAGCCAACGGGTAGCGCTTTTGATTTCGTTGGTGGTGACGGCCTGTTGTTCCAAGACTACGAGTCAATACGAGCCCCTATTGAGCGTCACTTAATCAATGTGTTTGGTCATTATGACTTCAACGACAACATCACCGCCTTTTGGGAGGCAAACATTTATCGAGGTAAGTCTTCGGATCCCAATGCAGAGCCGTTTTATCAATTGGCTTTCCTTCCCGGTGACTCAACTTCTATAGAAATCCCTATCGACAACCCTTACTTGGATCCCGCGGATCGCGCGCTGCTTACTGAAGCGGGAGCGGGTGAGTCGATTTGGTTGCAGAAAGCTATGGACGACCTCGCCCAGAGCAAGTTTACCGCTGGCGAAACCACAACTGTAAGATTGATCGGTGGGTTAGAGGGGAATTTTGAGATTGGTGGGAGAGACTTCAGCTGGGATGTCTCGTACAACCGGGGTGTGAGTACCAGCGAAACCAACAGTCCCCAACTCGTCGAAGATAAGTACAGGGAAGCTGTCGACGTCACTGTCAATGATGCAGGCGAGATCGTTTGCGCAAGTGACAACCCAGACTGTGTTCCCCTCAATTTGTTTGGCATTGTGACAGATCGAGACGCCATTAACTACGTTACGCAGCAGGCTTATGAAAACGCAGAATTAACGCAAAACATTTTCCAAGCTAACTTATCGGGCTCGCTTTTAGATCTACCCGGCGGTCCGTGGCAGGTTGGTATCGGCGTCGAAAGCCGAAAGGAGACAGGGGATTATCGACCAGATGATTTCCTAGCCAACGGTCGCGGCCGAACCGCCGCATTAAGTCCACTCAATGGCGGATTTGATACTGAGGAGTGGTACGCTGAAACGATCGTTCCGCTTGTTGACCCTACTTGGCTGCCCATTCTTAGCGCTGTAGAGCTTGAGGGAGCCTACCGAGAGGTTGACCATTCAAACGCGGGCAGAGATGACACTTGGAATATCGGTGCTCGAATCGTGCTCGACATCCCAGCTGTTGGTGAGTTGACTCTCAGAGCCAACCAGACCGAAGCTGTCCGCGCACCTTCCATCGTGGAGTTGTTCCTGCCGCAGTCAGAGACCCTTGTATCCGCGCTTGACCCGTGTGACCCGCGTTATATTGGTGCGGGCCAGGCCCCCGAGACTCGTCGTTCCACCTGTATTGCAGAGGCCCAGCAGCTAGGTGCGAACTACGACCCAGACTCATTTGAATCGACTATTGTGAATGCCCCTCAACAAGGTTTCACAGGTGGAGACGTGGGTCTGGAGAACGAAACATCGGAGGCTTATTCAGTCGGTTTTGTTTTGCGTCCGTCATTTATTGACGACTTTACGGTCTCACTAGACTACTTAGATATCGAGCTAACGAACTCAATCGAGAGTCTTCGCTTGACCGACTTGATGGAGGGTTGTTACGACAGCGGATTTTTGGGTTCGCCCGCTTGTGCTTCTTTTGATCGCGATCCTGAGACCTTCCAGATCACTAGTTTCCGTACAGGCCAAACCAACGCTGGCTATAGTATCCTGAAAGCCTATCAACTGAACCTGAGCTACAACTTCGATTTAGGCTCAGTTGTGCCAGGTACGTTTATGTTGAATGGTGGAGCCTTTATCCTGGACGAGCAAGTTCTATCCGTGACGGGTGCGGACACCGACATCAACGACCAGGCGGGCGAGATTGGTAATGCCGACATTCGAGCTAACTTTGGGTTGACCTATATGCTCAACGATTGGCGCTTTAACTGGCAGACCCAATACATCGATAGTTCAATCAAAGATAACGATCGTGAAGAGCGCACCTGGGACGTGCCGGTGATTGACGAGTATTGGTTACACACAGCGTTTATCTCTTACAACGTGAACGAGAATGCAGAAGTCAGTCTAGCTGTGCGAAACGTATTCGATGAAGAGCCTCCCTACGGCATTGACTCTTTAAGTGCTATTGGTGTGTATGATCTTATTGGCCGTTATGTTACCGGTAACATCCGCATCCGATTCTAGGTAGGTTGCGTGGCCCGAGTTGTTGACGGTGGTAGCTTCAACATCATTTTTGAATGACTCAAACGGCCTAATGTTGCAATGCCCATCCTCAGTCTGTTGAGGATGGGTTTTTCTTTTTCTGTGCTCGACAACCCAGTGTTTTAGCTGCCTCACTTTTTCAGTACAGGTGCTAGTGGAGTTGTATGAATAACCCGTAATGCCCCCTTTAGATGCCCGGCTAACTAGCTGCACTCAAGCCAATGGAAATCGGCGTGGCGGTGATGGTGCTGTACCGTTTTTGCGCTGCCGTTCACGGCTTCGTTTTAGCCCACCGGCTCTCAGCTCGTAGCTCTCAGGCGAAGATTACGCACTTAATTCAGCGAAGGCGGAATCACTGGCATGTTGGCGGTCTTGATGCTCGCCTCGTCATTGGCACTAGATAAATAACCAGGCACCGGCACCGGACCATAAAGCTGCTGCCATTGGTGGCCCACCGCCCATACGCGGGCGTCGTCGCAGGCCTGTTCCAACAGGGTCAGCGCTTTGTTGAAGCGGTCAATGATGGTGGCGTTGTCGCCTTGAGAAAAGCGAAGTACACCAATGGTTAGTGCGCTTAAGTCATCAGCACTATCGAGCGCGGCGGCAAATTTGTCGCCAGTGCCAGCCATGCTGTCGAGCATCAGTGCCGCACCGCGCACTGAGCGCGCCATGCGTCCCGCGGTGTCCTGTTAGGGCGAAATGGGCACTATGCCCGTTTGACATAGCAGGCCTAGTGTTGGCTTGAAGCCGACAACACCGTTGACGTTGGCGGGGCAGATTATGGAACCGTTGGCCTCCGTTCCGATAGCCAGTGGCGCCAACCCTGCCGCCACCGCCGCACCCGAGCCGGAACTAGAGCCACACGGTGAGCGATCAAGTACGTGCGGGTTCGCACCTGCCCCCCTACCGATGACCAGCCGTTGATTGAGCCGTTTGATCGAAAATTGGCCCACTGGCTGAGATTGGCCTTGCCAAGGATGATCGCACCATTCGCGCGCAGGCCGGCTACCGTTGGGCTGTCTCTACCGGTGATATTGTCCTTGAGTGCCAGTGCCTCCGCTGTTGTCGACATGGGGTCAGCGGTCTCGATATTGCCTTTTACGACCACCGGAATGCCATCCAGTGGTCCAAGCGACTCGCCCTGCGCTCGGCGTGCATCGCTGGCTTTTGCCTGAACGATAGCATTGGGATTGATGCTAATGATGGCGCGTAGTGACGGTCCCGATTGGTCGAGTCGTGTAATCCGGTCCAAGTAGCCTCGTGTGAGATTAACCGCCGTGACTTCACCGTTGGCCAATTGTTCCACCAGTTCGGGCACGGTGATCGTGGTTAGGGGGATGCAGCAGCATCGATCGGTTCAGCGGCGTTTGCCGAAGCCGACGATGCAGAGTCCGCGCCCATTTCATTGGCGGTATTGGCCGACTTGGTTGACTTTGGTTTAGCGATGTCGCTCACTACGTCCGGAGCAGTGCAGCCGCTCAGGGCAAGTGCAAACAATAAAGACGGGGCAATGGCTCTAGGAAGCGCCGAGCGCCAAGAGTGGGATTGTGAATGGTTTGAATAAGCTCGAATTCCAGCTACGGCGCTGCTCCTGTTTAGGCTAAAGCTTGTGTTTACAAGCGCGTACCCGAAACTATCATCGCCCGAATGCCCAAGAGATTAAAGCGAGCCGTTGTCGTACGCGATTTGGATATCCGTCAACGACAAGGGCTTGATCTTGCTCGCGTTACCTGCGGTGCCAAATGATTCGTAGCGTGCAATACAGATGTCGCGCATGGCGCCAATGCTCTCTTTCAAATACTTACGAGGGTCAAACTCAGCGGGATTCTGGGCCATGAAGCGACGAATGGACCCGGTGGCGGCAAGGCGCAAATCGGTATCGATATTAACTTTTCGAACACCGTGTTTTATGCCTTCAACCACCTGCTCTACGGGCACGCCGTAGGTTTCAGGAATCTGGCCGCCGTACTCATTGATGATGGCTAGCCAATCTTGGGGCACCGCCGATGAGCCGTGCATCACCAAGTGGGTATTGGGAATGCGTGCGTGGATGTCTTTAATACGATCGATGGCGAGAATGTCGCCGGTTGGTGGCCGCGTGAACTTGTAGGCTCCGTGGCTGGTGCCGCAAGCGATCGCCAACGCGTCAACGCCGGTATCGGCCACAAACTGTGCAGCCTCCTCCGGGTCAGTGAGCATCTGGTCGTGGCTCAGTTTACCGACCGCTCCAATACCATCTTCCTCCCCCGCTTCACCGGTTTCAAGAGAACCTAAGCATCCAATCTCCCCCTCAACCGAGACGCCACAGGCGTGGGCCATAGCAACCACTTTGCGTGTCACCTCGGCGTTGTAGGCGTAATCCATGGGGGTCTTGCCGTCTTCACCCAGTGAACCATCCATCATGACCGAGCTAAAGCCCAGCTGAATCGACCGCTGACACACAGCGGGTGATGTACCGTGATCCTGGTGTACCACCACCGGAATGTGAGGAAACTCGCTCATTGCCGCTTCCATCATGGCGCGTAGGAAGGGCGCACCGGCGTACTTCCGCGCCCCAGCGCTGGCCTGCATGATCACCGGCGAGTCAGTGGCGTCTGCGGCTTCCATGATGGCGCGGGTTTGCTCAAGGTTATTGACGTTAAACGCGGGCACGCCGTAACCGAATTCCGCGGCATGATCTAATAGCTGGCGAAGACTAATTAGGGCCATCTTTGCTCTCCTGTAAACGTATGCTTGACGAGGGTGGCAATACTACTTAACCGCCCAAGTGTAATAAGGGTGTGTGACTGCCAAGTGACCGCTGTCTTGGCTACCTAGGCGTCACTTCGCTGCTGCAGCATTGCCACCGCGGGTAGCACCTTGCCTTCCACGTATTCGAGGAATGCCCCGCCACCGGTCGATATGTAAGACACCTGATCGGCGATTTTGAACTTGTCGATGGCCGCGAGGGTGTCGCCGCCACCCGCCAAGGAGAACCCAGCGCTTTTAGCCACGGCCTGAGACACCGCTTGGGTACCGCTGGCAAACGCGTCAAATTCAAACACACCCACAGGTCCATTCCAAAGAATGGTACCGGCACTGTGTAGTTTATCGGCAATGGCGGCCGCTGACTGGGGTCCTATATCGAGAATCATGTCATTTTCGCCCACTTCGGCCGCCAACTTGACCGTTGCTTCGGCGCTGTCACTGAACTCGCTGGCGACCACCACATCGATGGGTAGCGGGATGCTGGTTTTGTCCATGAGCGCTCGTGCGGTATCGATTAAATCGTGTTCACACAATGATTTGCCCACGGGGTACCCGGCTGCGGCCAAGAAGGTGTTGGCAATACCACCGCCCACTACCAGGCTGTCACAGCGCTCCGCTAACTGCTCAAGTACCTCGAGTTTAGTCGAGACCTTTGAGCCACCCACAATGGCCACCATGGGTTTTGCCGGCGCCGAAAGGGCGCGCTCTAATGCACTGAGCTCTGCAGCCAACAGCGGCCCGGCGCAGGCAACGCCCGCATGTACACCAACACCATGGGTGGAGGCTTGGGCTCGGTGGGCGGTTCCAAAAGCATCCATGACAAACACATCGCACAACTGGGCATATTGCTTTGCTAGGGCGTCGTCATTGCGCTTTTCGCCGACATTGAAGCGCACGTTTTCCAGCAGTACGACGTCTCCCGGTGCCACGGTGGCGGTTTGCCAGTCCTTAACGACGGGCACGGATACATCGAGCAGCGCCGACAATTGAGCGGCTACCGGTGCCATCGAAAATGTTTCATCAAACAGCCCTTCTTCGGGGCGGCCTAGGTGAGACATCAATATCACCCCGGCGCCTGCAGATAATGCTGCCTTGATGGTGGGCACCGCGGCCTTCAGTCGGGCGTCACTGGTGACCTTGCCGTCTTTAATAGGAACGTTTAGATCTTCTCGAATCAGCACACGTTTGCCCGCAAGATCTAATTCGGTCATTAGCTTCATGATGTCTCCTGCACCCCGTTAGTTCTTCAAAACCCTTGCCTGTGACAGCTAAAAACCCAGCAGCGTAGGTCTATGATTGTCTCTGTTAACCTTGTGCCATGCCCTCAAAGTGCAGGGCAATGTCGAGCAATCGATTCGCATAGGCCCACTCGTTGTCAAACCAGATGAGTACTTTCAGAAGTCGATTGGCACTTACTTGGGTCTGACTGGCGTCGACCACACTCGAGCGGGTTTCCCCATTAAAATCACAGGATGCCAGCGGTTCGGTAGTAAAGCCAAGAATACCCGATAACGGACCTTCCGCGGCCGCCTTCAGCGCGTCATTGACCGCCGCCGCCGAGCAGGGGCGCTGGGTATAAACGGCCACATCCATGGCCGATACATTAAGGGTCGGTACCCGCAGCGCGTGCGCCGTTAGCTTGCCCTGAAGTTGCGGCAGTATGCGTGGCACGCCAACGGCCAGCCCCGTATCCACCGGTATGATGGACTGAAATGCGGCGCGGGTCTTGCGTAAGTCGGTATTGTGGTAGGCATCGAGTACGGGCTGGTCATTCATAGCCGAGTGCACTGTCGTTACCGTGCCAGCCTCTATACCGAAAGCTTCATCGATCACTTGTAATACCGGGCAGAGCGCATTGGTGGTGCAAGAACCCGCCGACACCACCGTTTCATTGCCCTTTAAGCTGGCTTGGTTTAAGCCCCACACAATCGTGGCATCGACGGTGGGCTCTGCCGGCTGTGATAATAAAACCCGCTTTGCACCGGCATGACAATGTTGCTCTGCGGTGGCTCGGTCACTGAACGCCCCTGTGCACTCCAAGACGAGGTCGATGGCGTTCTCACCCCACGGTAGCTGGTCTAGCTGGGGTTGCGACAACAACAGAATCGGCTGTTCGTTGACGATTAAGTTAGTCGCTTGCTCTGAACAATTGCCTTCTGGCGCTGTCGTTCCGGGTTCGAGTCGTATCGTGCCCGGAAAGCGGCCGTGGGTTGAGTCGTAGCGGGCCAAGTGGGCTACTGTCTCACTGTCAGCCAGCTCATTAATAGCGGCTAAGGTCAGTGCAGACTGAGCATCCGCTCGCTGTGCCCAGGCGCGAAACGCAGTGCGGCCGATGCGACCAAAGCCGTTGATGGCAATTCGATAGCTCAATCGAGGATAACGTCCTCGACGGCCGCTACCACATTGTCGACCGTGAAGCCGTACTCCTGCATTAACACATTGCCAGGGGCCGACTCGCCAAAGCTCGTCATACCCACAATACGCCCATCGAGGCCGACAAATTTGTACCAATAGTCTGCATGGCCCGCTTCGACGGCTACCCGCGCTAGAATATGGCTTGGTAATACAGCCTCTCGATAGAGCGCATCCTGTGCCATGAAGCGCTCAGCGCAGGGCATGGATACAACACGGATGCCGCGACCCTGCTCTGCCAGGCGTTGGGCCGCCTGTACCGCCAAACTTACCTCGGAGCCCGTGGCAATGATAATGGCGTCCAGTTCACCGACTTCCGATACTAAGGTGTAACCACCCCGCTCGATATCCGATAGCTCGCTCGCGGCGCGGTATTGGTGGGGCAATGTCTGGCGGGAGAACACCAGGGCCGATGGGCCGTCTGCACGCATGACCGCCGCTTTCCAGCACGCCGCCGACTCCACCGTATCGCAGGGGCGCCAGGTTTCTAAGTTGGGTGTGCTGCGCAACGATGTCAGCTGCTCTACCGGTTGATGGGTGGGTCCATCTTCACCGAGGCCTATAGAGTCGTGGGTATAAACGAAAATAACCCGCTGGCGCATGAGTGCTGCCATGCGCACTGCATTACGCGCGTACTCCATAAAAATCAGGAAGGTAGCGCCATAAGGGACGAATCCTTTGTGCAGTGCGATGCCATTCATGATGGCGGACATGCCAAATTCTCGGACACCGTAGTAGACGTAGTTGCCTGCACCGTCCTGTGCCGATACCCCTTTGGACCCCTGCCACAGGGTCAGGTTTGAGCCTGCCAAATCTGCTGAACCACCCAATAACTCGGGCAGTAGTGGACCCAGTGCGTTCAAGGTCTGCTGAGATGCCTTGCGAGATGCCACGTCTGCAGCGGTCTCGGCGCACAGGGCAATGTAGTTATCCATGTTGGTTTCAAAATCGGCGGGCAACTCGCCGCTTAGACGCCGCGCGAAATCACCGGCCTCAGCGGGATACGCATCGGCATAGCGTTTGAGGGCCTGCTGCCAATCGGCCTCTGCTTTGGCGCCGCGCTCGCTGGCATTCCAGCCGGCGTAGATTTCGTCGGGTACCTCGAAGGCGGGATGGTTCCAACCCAGTGCTTCCCGGGTAGCCGCAATTTCATCGGCACCAAGTGGCGCACCGTGGCAGGATTCGGTGCCCTGCTTGTTGGGTGACCCTTTACCAATAATGGTTTTACAGCAAATGAGACTGGGCCGATCCCCATCGGCAATAGCCGCGTCGATAGCCGCAGCAATAGCGTCAGGGTCATGACCATCAACCGCCGCTATGACTTGCCAGCCATAACTCTCAAAGCGTTTGGGAGTGTCGTCGGTGAACCAGCCCTCGACCTCACCGTCAATCGAAATGCCGTTGTCATCGTAAAAGGCAACCAACTTCCCGAGCCCCAGCGTGCCCGCAAGGGAGCTCACTTCGTGGGAGATACCCTCCATGAGGCAGCCGTCGCCGAGAAATACCCAGGTCCGATGATCGACCACCGTGTGCTCATCCCGATTGAATTCGGCAGCTAATATTTTTTCCGCAAGCGCCATACCCACGGCATTGGCTAAACCCTGACCTAAGGGGCCTGTGGTGGTCTCGACGCCCGGAGCGTAACCAAACTCTGGATGCCCCGCGGTCTTCGCATGGAGCTGCCTGAAGCTCTTTAGGTCATCAACAGACAGTGCATAACCGCTTAGGTGCAGCAAGCTGTAAATGAGCATGGAGCCGTGGCCGTTCGAGAGTACAAAGCGATCGCGGTCGGGCCAGTCCGGGTTATTGGGGTTGTGCTTGATATAGTCATTCCAGAGCACTTCGGCGATATCTGCCATACCCATGGGTGCGCCGGGATGGCCACTGTTTGCTGCCTGCACGGCGTCCATGCTCAACGCGCGGATGGCGTTGGCGAGTTGTTGTCGGGATGGCATTGCGACTCCAGAGGGGGGTAATTTCCGAGGCGGTATTCTCCTTGATGCGCGCCCTTGTCGCAAACGGAAAACAGGGGGCTCTGAAATACGGTGCTTGGAAACATAGGGCCTATGCCGCCGCCGAGCCAGTCCGTATCATGGCAGGCTATTTCCAACCCGCGAGCCAACCATGCCAGAGTCATACATCAAACGCATTTTGAATGCTCGAGTTTACGATGTTGCACGGGAGACGCCCCTCGACCATGCGCCCTTAATCTCGGCGCGGCTGGGTAACGAGGCCTGGTTGAAGCGTGAGGATCTGCAGCCGGTCTTTTCGTTCAAATGCCGCGGTGCCTATAACAAAATGGTGCAACTTAGTGAGGAGGCCAGAGCCCGGGG
>PR_CR_10_Liq_3_inCRDRAFT_1000244_pt1 | contig 15364 bp, 13 predicted proteins | sample PRCRCaboRojoPR_2_FD_10240 | JGI IMG/M metagenome (IMG submission 10240)
GTCTTTATGAAAACCCGACACTGACTGATGGAACTACTGCTGTAAATCTCAAGCACTTAAACAGAACAATGACATCAGTAGACATTCCTATTGATGTTTACTCTGACCCTACTAACGTAGACCTTTCAGGTGCTACACAAATTGAGCTTGACGAAATTTTTACAGCAGATAAGAAGTCAACTACAACTGGTGGCTTGGCCGGTTCAGAGCGAATCCTTGCACCAAACACTGATTATATTTTTCGTTTTAGCAATCCAACTAATTCACAAGCTAGAGTGTTTGCTAAGTTTTTCTTTTACTTCTGGGAAGATAGATACCCCCAGAGAATTTTAGACCGATAGGAGAGTAACCATGCCCGGATATAAAATGTCAAATAAGCCAATGGGCGCAATGAAAGGTGATGCCAAGAGCGGTGCCTCAAACGAGCGTATTGCAATGGCCGGTGGCAAGTCACCCAACGTACCAAAGGCTGCTAAACTAGCAAGCCCCGGCAAGAAGCCAGCTCAGCAGGCCTAATAAATTAACAAGCGTTAATTAAGGTTAGCTTTTTGTCAGACGTAGGTCAAACACTAGATTTTAATCTACACCCCCGCCAGTTTGAGGTCTTCAATGACCCCGCCCGGTTTAAGGTTGTAGCCGCCGGGCGTAGATTTGGTAAATCCTACCTAGCTAGGGTTATGCTCCTGATCGAGGGGCTAAAAGAGCAGAACGAGGAAGGGTACGACCTAAAGAACAGAGCAGTGTATTACATTGCTCCTACGTTTGAACAGGCAAAGCGTATTATGTGGGGTGAACTCAAAGACATGGGTCGCCCTGTCATAGAATCAACTTTAGAGAACCAAGGGATTATCAAGCTCGTTAATGGGCGAGAAATCCACTTAAAAGGTGCTGACAGACCCGACACACTTCGAGGCGTAGGCTTGTCATATGTAGTTATGGACGAGTATGCCTTTATGAAACCAGAGGTTTGGGAGTACATTATCCGCCCTACACTGGCTGACTGTCGTGGTGGGGCCATGTTTATAGGTACTCCAGAGGGTAAAAACCACTTTTTTGACCTCTACGAAGAGACTAGAAAGCACCAAAAGCTGTGTGAAAAGGAAAATAAAGAGCCAGAATGGGCTTGTTTTACGTTTTCATCAGCAGAAAACCCTACAATTCCTATTGCTGACGAGATTCAGCGGTCAATCGACCAAGGGACGCCAGCCGAAGTAGTACGACAAGAGTATTTTGCGTCGTTTCAGGCTTCTGGCGGCAAGATTTTTAAGGAAGACAATCTTAATTATCTTGATGAGGAGCCTAACGATGGCGTCTACTACATTGCAGTTGACCCGGCAGGGTACGAAGAAGTCGGGAAAAAGGGTGCGAGGGAAGACAGGCTGGATGAAATGGCTATTGCCATCGTCAAAGTCGGCTCTTTCGGATGGTATGTCTCTGAAATTCGCACTGGCCGCTGGAATGTTAGGGAAGCATCCGTACAAATTCTGAAAGCAGCCAAGGATTATCAGGCTCTGACAGTAGGAATTGAGCGTGGCGCACTAAAAAATGCTGTCATGCCCTATCTGACAGACCAAATGCGTCGTTTAGGCGTCTTTCCGCATATTATAGACGTTACACACGGCGGCAGAAAGAAAACAGAGCGTATTGCTTGGGCATTACAAGGTCGTATGGAGCACGGGAGGCTGTTTCTTCCAGAAGATACGACACATTGTGAAGATCCAAGGTGGACAAAGAAGTTTATTAACCAGATGTTAGACTTTCCTAACCCACTTACCCACGATGATATGCTAGATGCCTTAGCGTACATAGATCAAATTGCCACAACATCCTACATTGACGAAGATGACTTTGTAGATGAGTGGATTCCAATGGATGAAGTAGCAGGTTACTAATATGGCAGTTAACCCAATCGTTGAAATGGAAGATGGGCCAGAAGGTGAAGAGTACGCCCGCAGCGGTGATGCTCGTTTGCTTGGCTACTGCCTACAGCGTGTAGATGAAGGTGAACGCTACAGAGACCAAAACTACGCTGAAAAGTGGGAAGAGTATTACAGACTGTGGAGAGGCATCTGGGCTAGAGAAGACCAGCAGAGACACTCTGAGCGGTCTAAGCTAATCTCACCTGCCCTACAGTCTGCCGTAGAATCTACAGTCGCTGAATACGAAGAGGCTGTGTTTGGTCGTAAGCAGTGGTTTGATCTTGTAGATAACTATGAAGACAGACTAGCCGGTGAAGACAAGGATCTACAGGTTCTTAGAATGTTCCTGATGGATCGTTTTGAGGAAGCTGACGTGCCATCAGCCATGTCAGAGATCTTTCTAAACGCTGCGCTATACGGCACTGGCATTGGCAAGATCATTACTGAGACGGTCAACAAAAAAGAAGTTGAGCGCCAGATTGACCAAGCAGTTATCCAGCAGGTACAAGCAGCAGCACAGCAGGGACAGATTGCACCTGAACAGGCACAGCAGTTTTTACAGCAAGCAGTAAGCTATGATGTTGTAGACAAAGACAAGTTCCTAGTTAAAGTAGAGTCAATCTCACCAAGAGATTTTGTTATTGACCCTGCTGCTAGAAACATTGAAGAAGCAGAATACTGCGCTCACGTTTGCTACAAGCCTCTGCACCAGATCATTGAAAAGCAGATGGAAGGCATTTACAAGCCAGTCGATGTTGGTGAGCAGAGTGCCAATGAGCGTACATCAGGCGAAGAGCACGATAACTCAGATGCAGTTAAGATTACAGAGTATTATGGCCTTGTGCCAGAAAGCCTGCTTGATGTAGATCTAGATGAAGACGAAGAGCTGGTAGATCTCGGTGTCAATGACGGAGAGAGCGAAAACACTACTGCGTTCGATCTTTACGGAGAAAACCTTGTTGAGGCTATCGTTACGATTGCTAACGATTCTGTTGTTCTTCGTGCTATTCCTAATCCTTTTTGGAACCAAGACCGCCCCTTAATTGCATACCAGCACGACACTGTGCCTAACAGTTTCTGGGGCCGAGGTGTTTGCGAGAAAGGTTACAACGCACAGAAGGCGCTAGATGCAGAGCTTCGCGCTCGTATGGACGGTCTGGCCCTTACAGTCCACCCGATGATGGGTGTTGACGTTACCCGTATGCCACGCTCAGGCAGCTTTACTGTAAGCCCGGGCAAATCTGTACCTACAAACGGCAACCCAAGAGAGATCCTAAGTCCGTTTAACTTTGGTCAGGTTGACCCGGCAATCTTCCAGAGCACTGGTGATCTAGAGCGTATGGTTGGTGTTGCCACAGGAACTAACGATCCATCAGCACCACTTAACATTTCACCAACTAACAGCACAGCGTCTGGCATGTCTATGGCGCTGTCATCAGCCATTAAGCGTTCTAAACGCACACTGGCTAACATTGAACGGAACATCATCAAGCCTTTCCTCTACAAAGCTACATGGCGTTTCATGCAGTTTGACGAGGATAACTTCCCAGTGCGGGATATTAACTTTGTTACGCACTCCTCACTGGGTATTACGGCTAGGGAGCTGGAACAGCAGCAGCTCATTCAGTTGCTACAAACTGTACCACCAGAGTCCCCAGCCTTTATGGTTATGCTCAAGGCAATCTACGACAACTCAAGCCTCAGCAACAAGGAAGAGCTTGTCACTGTCATTGAGCGGATGATGCAACCTGACCCACAACAGCAGCAACTCCAGCAAGCTCAGGTACAGCTAGAGTTCCAGAAAGAACAGGCAGAAATCCAAGAGAGAGTAAGCAGAACCCAGAGGAACGAGGCTGATCGCCTGAAAACACTTGCAGAGATTGAGCTAGGTCAGGATAAGTTGGATGTAGAACTCCAGAAGGAGATTCTAGATCTTTTAGCCGCCCGCGCTAATCAGCAAAACGGGAGTGAGATGAGTGGCATTACAGAATCAAGAGAACGAGAAGTTCTATCAAGACCTGTTCAACCTAACCAGCAGTCCGGAATGGAAGGTGTTTAGGGAGTATTGTGAAGAAATCTTGAAAACTAAGATTGACACTGCGCTAGATTTGGACACACTAGAGGAATTACACAGATCCAAAGGGCAAGCCGAAATACTACGCATGATCGTATCTTTCAGAGATATTCTTGAGTCACAGTACGAGTTTTTACAAACAGAAGAACAGTCTTATGAAGATCTTTGATATTAAGTGCAAGTCCTGCATGTACACTTGGGAAGATATGGCGAACGATACGTCTGATATTTTTAAGTGTAAAAAGTGTGGCCAACTTGCACAGCCAGTAATCAGCGCCTGCAATTTTACATTGGATGGCACTGACCCCGGGTTTCCTACTGCATACGAGCAGTGGGGTAGAACCCATGAACGCAGGGCGCGGGATGGACAGTAATCCCTACCGCCTTGATTAAACTCACTCCTACAACCCTTTTCGTTTGTTAAGGCAGGAGATATAAATGGATAGTAAAATCGTGGATCAGCAGGAGGAAGTACAGGCATTGGAAGGCGAGGAGTTTGTAGATCCGATGGTGGATCAAGCTAGTGAAGCCGAAGANANACAAGCACCCGAGCCGGAAGAAAGCCAAGGAAGTGAGGTTCCTGAGAAGTTTCAGGGTAAGTCCTTTGAAGACGTTGTTGACATGTACCGGAATCTTGAAAAGGAGTACGGTCGTAAGGGCAACGAAATCGGAGAGCTTAGAAAACTCACAGACGAGCTTCTACAGCTAGAAATCCAGCAAAAGAAAAATGCAACTGAGCGCGTAGCAACCAAGGAAGAGGAGGTTCTGTCAGACGACGATTGGTTCTCTTCACCTAAGCAGGCTACTGACAAGTACCTACAGAAGTCATCACTGGCTCAGGAGGTACAGGAGCTAAAGGAAAAGCTCTCTAGCAAGGATCGTGAGGAAGCACACAAGGCATTTGTGGAAAAGCATCCTGATTACATGGAACTTGCACAGAACGAGAGTTTCCAGCAGTTTGTCTCAGCTTCTAAGTATCGCTTAGATCTTGCCCAGAAAGCAGATCAGTACGATTATGAGGCAGCTAACGAACTGTTTGACCTTTACAAAGCCATTAGCCCTAACTCAGGTGCTGCGGAAGCAAGCGATGACGGTAAAGCTGAAAAAGAACAGGCCCGTAAAAAGGCAACCTTAGAAGGCACCGGTAATCGTAACAAGGGCACTAAGAAAGTCTACAGACGCGCAGACCTTATCAAAATGAAAATGACAGACCCTGAACGCTATATGAACATGCAGGATGAGATCATGCAGGCATATGCAGAAGGGAGAGTAAAATAAATCGTAGGAGATTTTAATCATGGCACTAGGAAGTAACCACGTTACGTCTACCGCCGCAGCTACTTTTGTACCTGAGGTTTGGTCAGACGAAGTTATCGCATCATTCAAGTCCAATCTTGTTCTTGCAAACCTTGTTAAGAACATGAACCATCAGGGCAAGAAGGGCGATGTAATCCACATCCCAGCACCTGTCCGTGGTGATGCCAGTCAGAAGACTGCTGAATCACAGGTCACGCTCATCAGCAACACTGAGGGCGAAGTACAGGTCAACATTGACAAGCACTTTGAGTACAGCCGTCTCATCGAAGACATTGTTGCTACTCAGGCACTAAACAGCCTTCGTCAGTTCTACACTGATGATGCTGGTTTTGCTCTGTCAAAGCGGGCTGACACCGATCTAGGTGGTCTGTTTGCTGGTTTCCAAGGCGGCACTGATTACAGCGGCGCAGTCATTGGTTCAGACGGCAGCACCAACTGGGACCCATCTGCTTCAACCAACACCGGTAACGGCGCTGCCCTTACTGATGCTGGTATTCGTCAGATGATCCAGACCCTAGACGACGCAGACGTTCCAATGTCACAGCGTTATCTTGTAATCCCACCTGTCGAGAAGAACAACCTACTTGGTATTGATCGCTTTACCGAGCAGGCTTTCGTCGGTGAGGTCGGTGCTCAGAACAGCATCCGCAACGGTCGTGTCGGCAACATCTACGGTGTTGAAGTCTACGTCTCCAGCAACCTACCAACGGTTACTGCTGATGACGACAGCACTACTTATCGTGCTGCTGGCATGTTCCACGAGAGCGCAATGGTTCTCGTCACTCAGGTTGCTCCTCGCGTACAGACTCAGTACAAGCAGGAGTATCTTGGTGATCTCCTCACTGTAGACATGCTCTACGGTGTTGCAGAGCTTCGTGACGACGCTGCTGTTGTAGCTGTTGTTCCTTCCTAATCGTAGGTAGGAAACTTAGGTGTGGGGGAGCAAGTCTCCCCCTTGCCTTTAACTAGAGGTCTTTATGATTACAGTTGAAGATACACAAACCGGCAAGACGTTCGAGGTGGAAGACGCCCACTGGGAACAGAATCTCTGGAGATCGAAAAGATACAAGAAGGCCGAACCAAAGAAGTCCGTAGGACGCCCAAAGAAGACTTACACGGATCTAACTGAGGAAGACTAATGGCTACCTACCTCTCAGCAGTAAACTCTGTTCTACGTCGCCTTAGAGAGCGAGAAGTAACTTCTGTTAATGACAACAGCTATGCTCGCCTTATTGGCACGTTTGTTAATGATGCTAAAAGAGAGGTAGAGGATGCTTGGAACTGGACGCACCTAAAAAGCACTATTCAGGTTGCCACAGAGCAAGGTACGTTCAGATATGAATTAAACGGGAGCGGTCAGCGTTTCAGATTACTTACTGACTACGCTGGTCGCCCTTCTGTTTTCAATGACACTGAAGATGTTTATCTACAGAAATCACCCAGCACTCGTTGGATGTCGCGCCAGCTAAACCACGATGATGTAACAGAGAACCAGCCTCAGTGGTTTGAGTTCAACGGGTTTACAGATGACGGTGACGTGCTTGTAGATTTCTACCCTATTCCTGACAAAGTTTACTCAATTAACTTTGATGTTGTTATCCCACAAGATGATTTAGCTACTGATGGCTCTGACGATGCTACACAGATCAAGTGCCCGATCCAACCAATTGTGTTTGGTGCTTGGTCAAGAGCTATCTATGAGCGCGGTGAAGACGAGGGCTACCTTTCAGACCTAGCTTTCCGTGATTATCGTAACGCGCTCGCTGATGCAATTGCTTGGGATAGTGGCAATACTTCTGACGAACCTAACTGGTACGTTGTTTAATGGCTAAACTACTTACACCTTTTTCAGTTGTAGGCCCGGGTTCTTACGGGCTTAACACTAAGTTAGCTGGGCTAGAGATTGGCCCACAGTGGGTTCTGACTGATAGAAACTGTGCTCTGTCTAATCAGGGCACGATTGCTGCTAGAAAAGGCTGGAGAACCTTTGAGGGTGTCAGCCAGTTAACCAATGAACCTGATGTAAAAGCAATCCATGAGTACATTGACAACGGCAACAGTAGTCGAATTGTCTGGGCAGCAGGAAATGAGCTGTACGAAGGCACTAGCTCTGTTAGCAATGTAACAGGCACGATTACTACACCTACAGCAGATAACTGGAAGTTCATCAACTTTAACGGTAAGTGCATTGGTGTACAGCAGGGCCACAATCCGATTGTTAAGACTGATGGTGGTGACTTTGCTGACATTAGCTTTGACACGGCACCTTCTGACCCCATTGATGCACTAGCTGCTTGGGGCAGAGTCTGGTATGTAGAGGGTGATGGCCAAACAATCAAATACTCTGATTTGCTACAAGAAGATGTGCTAACTACAGGTTCATCTGGTACGATCAACATGTACACAGTTTGGTCTAATGGTACAGATGAGATTATTGGTCTAGCAGAGTTTAACAACTATCTGGTTATCTTTGGCCGTAAACAGATTGTTTTGTACGCTGGTGGCGAAGACCCTAACACCTCTTTACAGCTAGTAGATATTATCAACAACACTGGGTGCATCGCTAGGGATTCTATCCAAAACATTGGTAATGACATTTTGTTTCTTGGTGAAGAAGGCATCATCTCACTAGCCCGTAACATTCAAGCAGGCGGTGATGTTAGATCTTTGCCACTGGCTAACCTAGCAGATAATGTGTCTAACTTTATGGCACAGTTTTCTTTGTCAGAGCCGCCAGAAAACATTAGGTCTTGTTACAAGTCTGATGATGGTTTTTACCTAATCACTTTCCCTACATCACAGATTACTTTCTATCTTAACCTTCGCTACCAGACACCTGATAATAAAGCTCGCATCTTTACTTGGTTTGACATTAACCCAACTGCACTGGCTGTTGATAGGCAGGACAACCTTTATGTAGGTAAGCCCGGATACCTTGGACTCTACGATGGTTATGAGGATAACGGTGAGTCTTACAACATGCAGTTCAGCACTGGTTGGATCTCAGGCGAAGGGGAAGTAGGCACAGCCACTAAGATTTTTAAACAAGCTGCTATCACAATTAAAGGCGGCTACGGCTCAAGGATTACTTTTGAGTGGGCCTATGATTTTTTGCCTACTAGCTATGACTCAGAAAACAACTCTGTTGAGGTCTTAGTAGACCCATCTGAGTTTGGTATAAGTGAATACGGTATTGCAGAATACTCTAGAATCAACCCAGTAAGCCAGATCTTGTTTAGAATGTCAGGCAGCGGCAAATCAATTCAGTTTGGTGTAGAGACTGAAATAGACGGCTCTGAACTAAGTATACAAAAAGCTGACCTTTTCTTGAAAGGTGGAAAAATCGCTCGTAGAGGTAGAAGATAATGACAGATTATGCCAAGAGTACAAACTTTGCAGTAAAGGACACACTAACATCAGGTGATCCTAATAAAGTTGTGTCTGGTGCGGAGATTGATACAGAGTTTAACAACATTGCATCTGCGTCTACAACCAAGATTGACAAGGTTCCTGCTGCTACTACGGGAAACATTGCTCAGTTTACTGCCACAGGCACTATCGAAGATTCTGGGCAGACTGTTGATACAATCGTACCTGCTGGCGGAATCATGCCTTATGCAGGAGCAACAGCGCCCTCAGGCTGGCTGCTTTGTGGTGGTCAAGAGGTTAGCAGGACTACATATAGCACATTATTTTCTACTATCGGTACAACCTTTGGCGCTGGTGATGGGTCAAGCACGTTTAATGTTCCAGATCTAAGAGATAGATTCCCACTTGGTGATAGAGATCAAGGCCAGTCAGATGCTGGGCGTGTAAGTAACTATAACACAAATCTGGGCGACACAGGCGGCGAAGACGAGCATCAGCTTACGGAAGCTGAAATGCCAAGCCACACCCACGGACTAGATCTTGACAGTAACTATGAAAGAAACGGTGGCAATACTTCTTCTGATTTTGCAGGAACAGACACCCAAACTGGATCTGCTGGTGGAGACCAGCCACATAACAACATGCCTCCGTTCCTTGCCTTGAACTATATTATCAAGACATGATCCCTAGCAAAGTACCAGTAGTCAACAAACCTGATTATACAATTTGGCTAGAGAATTACAGAAACATCGCTACATTTATCCACGCTGATGTTCACAAGTATAACAAGTCTGTTAGAAAAGAGTTTGGGGAAGATTTAGATACACTACTAAAACTGCACAATTTCCCACTCTATGTGCTAACAGATAAAGATAACACAAAGCTAAAAAAGTTTATGAGTATTTACGGACTAGTTTTAGATCACACACCTCTCTGCGATGATGGAGTCGAGAGAGAAGTCTATCGGTTAGATAGGAGATAATAATGGGCGGTGTAGTAGACGCAGTAGGCGGATTGTTTGGAGTAGGAGGCAGTGAATCTGTCACACCGCTTCAGTACAGACCGTTTGATGTAAGATCAGCATTAGGTGAGGCTACAGTAGATGGTAGGCAGGTTAATGCCCAGCTATCACCTGAGCTTCAAGGTATTTACTCTGGGCTTTTAGGACAGGTTCCTCAGCAGTTGCAAGCAGCAGCTACTCCAGAGGCATCGCTAGGATTCCTTAGCAGAGCGTTTGCGCCTCAGTTTGAGAGGCAACAATTATCTCAGGAGTCTAGGCTGTTCAACCAAGGACTGTTAGGAACTACTGCTGGTGGTTTACAGACACAAGCACTTAGAGAAGCCCAGAATCAGGCTCTGGTACAAAACGCGCTATCCGCCCAGCAGCAAGCGTTCCAGAGAGGTCAGGGTCTATTAGGCAGTGCGTTACAGTTAGGTGCAGCACCTCTAGGACTTGCAGAGCTAGGCGGGGCATTTGGTGCTAGAGAGCTGCAAGCACAAGAAGGCACACAAGCTCTAAGACAGCAGGCAGAGGATAGACAAGCTAGCTTCTTCAGCAGCTTAGTGGGTGCGGGGGCCACAGCTTTCGGGGGTTTTAACCAAGGCGGGGGCGATATAGCAAGCAGAACTATTGCTGAAGGTGGTTCTGCTGCGCCTCCGCCATCAGTTAGAAGAAATCAAGGTTTCTTCAGCTTCCTCCCTTTTTAACAGGTAGAGAGATATGGCAAACGGATTGATGGGATTATCAGATTTACTAGGTGGCTCTAGCAACGCTACATCTGGCCTTCTTGGAGGTCAAAGTGTGTTTAGTCGCGCACCGAGCAGAGGGCAGCAGCGTTCTAGGCTATTAACAGACCTTATCTCAGGTGCTGGTAGTGACCCATACTCACGATTAGGCGCTGCCTTTGGTGGCCTTATCGGCATGGGTGCTCGTGCTGGCGCTGAGGGCTTAGGCATTGTTGATGAGCCTGAAGAAGTGAAACGTAACCGCGCTATTAGAGAAGTGCAGCAGATTGTAAGTCAGCGTGGACTAGATCCGCTAGATCCCGGATTTGGTGAGTTTGTTGCTGAAGAGTTCCAGCGCAAAGGTTTTGGTGATCTTGCTACTAGGTCTTTGCTGCAAGCTAGAGCTATTCAAAGCCAGTTTGCTCCTGAGCCTGTAGAAACTACTATTAGGGCTGTTGGAGGAACAGAAAGATACAATGCTCTTAGGCAAAAATATCCTGAAATTGGAGATGTTGAAGAGGGCCAAGAAGTATTCATAAATCTTTCTAATGGAGAATTTAGAGGAGTAGAAACTAAATCTGCTCCAGAAGACAGGACGCCTTCAAGAATAAGAGAGTACACTTTGGCCCTTGAAAGAGGCTTGATTGACGAAAGCACTACTCTTGAAGAATACAACAGGTTAAGAGCTGGCGGAGATGAAAGAAGAGCTGCTGCTCCAACAGAAACTTCGTTGTCTCCATTTTCAGCAGCTATTGATACTAATGAAGAAATTAAAAATAGAATAGAGTCATTTGTTGAAGAAGATCCTCAAGCTACTTTAGCCGGAATAGGCATACCTTTTACTGGCGGAAGAAATGAAGATGCTGTAGATGCTGTTTCATTACAAGTTCAGCAAAGAGCTTTAGAAATTAGAAATCAACAACCTGAACTTAGCGTAGAGCAGGCTCTTAATCGGTCTATTGATGAATTGAATCAATTAAGAAGTGGGTCAGCAACTGATGCTACAACTGGCGGGGCAACTCCTTCTACAGGAGTGGCGTCTCCACAAAACGATCCGTTTGCTGGTAGAGTTAATCCTTAAGGTATTTCCATGGCTTTAAATCCTAGCAATTTCAGAGCAAGTAGAAATGATCCTCGATTAAGAAGAGTGCCGGGGCAAGATCCTGTGCCTGAAGAAGGTCAAACCCAAGAAGAGCAAGCTATTCAGAGAGAAAGAGATACACCTGCATCTAGGCAACAAGCGCAAGAAGAAGCTAGACAACAAATTGAAACAGGTTTTAATAAACCAGAGCCCCCGCCCGGTACTCTTACAGAAGAGGATATTGCTAGCTCCTATACTTTGCAAAAATTAGGTGCTGAACCGGGGGATAAATTTATTGACGGGCAACTTGAAAGAACAGTTTCTCAAAAGCCTAGAGGAGAAATGATTACTGCGTATGACATCTCTATTTCCCCTACTCTTCAAAATGCTGGAGCAGAACCCGGGGATATGCTTGAAGATGGAAAAATAATTAAATCTGGAAAAAACGCACCTTTTAGAAATTTTTTGTACGGCTTAAAAGAAGGCGACGATCTTGTAGAATCTTTTGCAAACTACATGAATAGTTACATGCCGCTCCCTAACATTAACATCAATTTTGAAAACGGATTTCAATTTTTTGATGATTTTGATGAAGGATTTAAAAACGCTACTCCAGAACAAAGAAGACAACTTTTAAGAGAATATAAAGACGCTGAACTAGAAAAAATGCGTGAGGATTTTGAGCCAGACAGAGATACGTTTTCTTTTGGCGCAGGTAATTTGGCAGGTGAAGCTGGCATACTTTCTGTTGTCCCTTTAACAGCAGGAACTAGGTTAGGAACTCTTGCAATAGAGGGTGCGCTTTTTTCAGGGGTAGACTTTGCTGTTGAATCTTTAGCAGAAAGTGGCGAACTTCCTCCTGCTCCAGAATTAGCAGAAAGAGGTGCTTTAGGTTTTTCTGGCGGCGCAGGCGCTTCCCTTGTTTTATCTGCTGGAAAAAGAGTAGCAGCTAATGTTGCTGAAGGCCGAGCAAGAAGACAGGCGTTAAAAACTCAGCAAGATGTAGAAGAGAGGATTATAGAAAAAGTTGCTGTTGGTGAATCTCCTTCTACAGCAGTTAGAGAAGTACAAGAAGAGCTAGGTTTTTCTGATGAATATTTGTCTGCACTTGCTAATTTGACAAACAAAAAATTAAATATTCCTAGCACTCAAAGCAAAGCTAGGCAAGCTGCAATGTTTGATGTAACCAATGATTCTGTCGTTAGTCGGCAAAAATCAGGAGCAGTAGACAGGTTATTAGGCGCTATTCACACTAGAATAAAAAATATTAGTCCTTCTGTTGCTGGAAGATTGCGTAATTTTGAGGCTGATGCTCACAGAAAAACAGCAGATAATCTTTTAGAAGTTCAGCCTTTTGTAAGAACCCTAAGCAGACTTCCTTCTAACATAAGAAGTCAAGTAGATCTTCAGCTATTTAATGGCAATTTTAACGCAGCTAGAGGATTAATTAAAAGTGTAGCACCAGATGAGTTAGATAATTTTGAAACTGCGCTAAAAACTATTAATAGAATAGGTGACGAGTTAGTTGAATCTGGCTATGAAATGGGAAGGGTTGCTAATTATTTTCCAAGATTAATAAAAGATCTTGATGGTCTTAGAAAAAGTTTAGGGGTAGAAAAAAGAAGTCTTATTGATGATGCTCTTCGTCAAGCAGCAAGAAGCAGAAAGGTTGAAGTTAATGACCTTTCTTTAGATGAAAGAACTCAAATTATTGATAGGGTTCTTAGGGGGTATACTCCTAAGACTGTAGACAATAAGTTGAGTTTTACTAAACCAAGAACTATAGAAAAAATTGCTCCAGAGCAACTCAAGTTTTATGAAGATGCAAACACTGCTTTACAAGCCTACATCAGAAGATCCGTTGATGACATAGAAAAAAGAAAATTTTTTGGAAGGGCCGCTATAAATTCTGATGATGGTTTGCTTGATACGCAAACTTCTATTGGAAGACTAGTAGATCAAGAAAGAGCAAAAGGAACGATTACACCAGAGGGAGAGCTGTCTTTACAAGACATGCTTTCTGCTAGGTTTATTGGTGGTGAAAAAAGTCCCGCATCTTTAATTCAAGGCGTAAGAGATATTGGGTACGCTTCTACTATTGCCAATCCGTATACAGCTTTAATTAACTTAGACGAGTTGTCTAGATCTGCCGCTATCTATGGATTTAGAAATACTCTTACTGGGTTGTTTGGTAAAAAATATACGGATGTAGTAGAGCTTGGTTTAAGAAATGCTGCTGAAGAATTTGAAAGTCCAGAAAAAACAGCAAGATTTTTAAGAAGTATGTTTTCTGCTTCTGGTTTTACTAAACTAGATAGATTAGGTAAAGATGCTACAGTTAACGCAGCACTCAGAAGGTTTATGAGTAAGGCGCAAACTGTAAAAGGCAGAGCAGAATTAAGAAGACAATATGGCGCTCAATTTGGCGATGAGACAGAGGCTTTAATTCAAAATTTGCAAGACAGAACTGTTACAGACAATGTAAAACAATTAGCATTTTCTGCTCTTGCTGATCTTCAACCAATTGCTAGATCAGAAATGCCTGAAGTTTATTTAAGAAATCCTAACGGAAGAATACTTTATCAGTTAAAATCTTTCACTCTTAAACAGTATGATCTTGTAAGAAATCAAATTGTTCGAGAATTTAGGACTGGAAGTAAAGCGCAAGCTGCTAAAAAAGCTGCTGTTCTTATGGCCTACATGACTGCTTCAGGAACAGCGTTAGATTCAATAAGAGATTTAATGCTAGGCAGAGAAGTAAAACCGGAAGATATTCCCGGAAGAGCTATGTGGGTGCTTCTTGCTCCATACGGTATGAACAAATATTTAAGTGAAAGGTATTTTCAAAGGGGCGATATTACTGAAGGCATTACTAACATTATTGCTCCTGCTACTCCTCTTATTGACGAGTTGACCAGTTTAATTGCAAATACTGGGCAGTACACTTCTGGGGAAAAAGAAATTGAAGATGATCTATTTAAGGCTATAAATGACGTTCCTGTTGTTGGTAAACTGATTTATAATTGGCTTGGCGGCGGAGCAGAAAGATGGAACGAAAGAGAAGAAGAGTTAAGAGAGGAATAGTCAATGCCTATCTTTAGAGGATCAAAGGATGCTACTGTCTCCACTGGAGATATTGTAGCTACACAAGCAGATATTGCAGAAGCCCTCACTCTAGCAGAACAGGCTCAGTCAGCATCCGAGGCTGCCCAAGCTGCTTCTGAGGCAGCACAGGCTGCTGCTGAACTAGCCCTAGACAACTTTGATGATAGGTACTTAGGTGCTAAGACTTCAGATCCTACAGTAGACAATGATGGTGATCCTCTTATTGATGGTGCCTTGTACTATAACACTGTCGATAACGTCACTAAGATCTATGACCTAGGCACTACTACTTGGAAAAATCTAAGGCTGACTGACGCTGAACAAGTCAATGTTGACACTGTAGCTGGCATTGAGTCAGATGTAACCACAGTCGCTGGTATTAGTGGCGATGTAACCACAGTATCAGGCATCAGCACTGACGTTACTACTGTATCAGGCATATCAACAGATGTGACTACAGTCTCTGGTGTGTCAACAGATGTGACTACTGTTGCTGGGATAGATACTGATGTAACTACAGTTGCAGGTATTGACACAGATGTAACGACTGTCTCTGGTATTTCTAGTGATGTTACTGTTGTATCTGGCATCAGCGCAGATGTATCTAGTGTAGCTGGTATTTCTTCTGATGTAACAATTGTAGCTGATAACGTAGCTGACATTACTAACTTTGCTGATGTATACATTGGCCCTGCTGCTACTGATCCTACACTGAGAAACGATGGATCTGCTCTACAAGCTGGTGATCTGTACTTTAATACTACTGATGACAGA
>PR_CR_10_Liq_3_inCRDRAFT_1000245_pt1 | contig 15307 bp, 10 predicted proteins | sample PRCRCaboRojoPR_2_FD_10240 | JGI IMG/M metagenome (IMG submission 10240)
GTCGTCGGCGACCTCGACGTTCGGGGTGAGCAGGTTCACGCCCGTGGTGCGCAGCCACTCGTCCCGCCACGCGCCGAGCTCCCGGCCGCTGGCGTGCTCGAGGGCGGCGAGGAAGTCGTCGAGCGTCGTGTTGCCCCACGCGTGCNNCGCGAAGTAGTCGCGGCAGCCGGCGAGGAACGCCTCCTGCCCCACCCAGGCGACGAGCTGCCGCAGCACCGACGCCCCCTTCGCGTAGGTGATGCCGTCGAAGTTCTGGTGGACCGACTCGACGTCGGGCATGTCGTCGGCGATCGGGTGGGTGGACGGCAGCTGGTCCTGGAACTTCGCCCACGACTTCTCCGCATCGAGGAACGTCACCCAGGCGGCGTCCCAGCGGGTCGCCTCGACCATGGCGAGCACCGACATGAACGTGGCGAACGACTCGTTGAGCCACAGGTCGTCCCACCAGCGCATCGTGACGAGGTCGCCGAACCACATGTGGGCCATCTCGTGCAGCACCGTCTCGGCCCGTCGCTCCCGCACCGTGTCCGTCACCCGGGAGCGGAACACGTACGCCTCGGTGAACGTCACGCAGCCGGGGTTCTCCATCGCGCCGGCGCCGAACTCGGGCACGAACAGCTGGTCGTACTTCGTGAACGGGTAGCGGTCGAACACGTCCTCGAAGAACGTGAGCCCGCGACGGGTGAGGTCGAACAGCTCCTCCGCCTCGAGGTGCTCGGCGAGCGAGCGGCGGACGAACAGCCGCAGCGGCACCTGCGAACCGTCGGGCCGCTCGAACGTCGCCGCGGTGTGCTCGTAGCCGCCGGCCACGACCGCGGCCAGGTAGGTGCTGATCGGTGGCGTCGGGCCGAACTCCCAGCGTCCGGCGGCCCCGTCCGCCGGTGTGCGCGTCGCCGGCTCGTTGGACACGACGACCCATCCGGCGGGTGCGTCGACGGTGAGGGAGAACGCGGTCTTCACGTCCGGCTGGTCGACGCAGGCGAACACCTGCAGGGCGTGGAACGGCTCGAACTGGCTGTGCAGGTAGACCACGCCGTCGCTCGGGTCGACGAAGCGGTGCAGCCCCCGCCCGTCACGCCCGTACCGCATCGTCGCGGTCACCTCGACGGTATGCGTGCCGGCACGCAGCCCTTCCAGCGGCACCCGCCCGCCCGTGCACGCGGAGGGGTCCTGCTCCGCACCGTCGACGACGACCCGTTCGACGTGCTCGGCGACGAGGTCGAGGAACGTCGTCCCGTCCTCGCGCAGGTGCAGCTCGACGGTGCTCACCGAGCGGAACGTCCGGACGTCCTCGGAGCCGTCGTCGTGGCTGAGGTCGAGGTGGACGTGGGTGCGGGGCGCGGCGAGGAGCCGCGCACGGGCGACGGCCTCCTCGCGGGTGAGGTTCGCGGCGTCCGACATCGCTGGCTCCCTCCGGCGTCCGGTGCGGTCGGGGCGGGCGCGCCGGTCCTGCGAGGCTAGCCCTGCGGTCGTCCGCGCCCGCAGGGCTACGCTCGTCGGGCGACAGGGAAGGGGTGTGCGGGATCGGCGCGACGACACGGCGGCAGTACACCTCGCCCGACGCCGCGCCCCTGCCGCCGGGTGAGACGCTCGCGAGCGTCGTCGACCATCTCCGGGACACGGTCCCGGACCGTCCGACCGTCGCGGTCCGCTCCGGCGACGGGTTCGTCGAGCACGACGGCCGCTGGTTCGCCGCCGCGGTCGAGCGTTGCGCCCGTGGNCTGATCGGCGCCGGGATCGGGCACGGCGACCGGGTCGCGGTCCACAGTCGCACCCGCGTCGAGTTCACCCTCATCGACTACGCCGCCTGGCGCATCGGCGCCGTCGTCGTGCCGNTGTACGAGACGTCGTCGGCCGAGCAGGTCGCCTGGATCCTCGCCGACTCCGGTGCTCGGCTGCTCNTCGCNGAGGACGGNGAGCTCGCCGCNCGTCGGGNGGAGGTCGCCGCACGCACCCCGGACGTNGCGCGCGTCCTCGTGCTCGACGACGGTGGGATGGACACCCTCGACGCGCTCGGGGCGGCGGTNCGGCCCGCCGAGCTCGACGCCCGTGCCGCCGAGGTCCGCCAGGACGACGTCGCCACGATCGTCTACACGTCGGGCACCACGGGGCCGCCGAAGGGCTGCGTGCTCACGCACCGGAACCTGCTGTGGGACGCCGTCCAGCTCGGGCACGCCGCGCGCGACTTCCTCGTCCCCGGCACGCGCACCCTCCTCTTCCTCCCGCTCGCCCACATCTTCGCCCGCGTCGTGCAGGTCACCTGCCTGCGGGCCGGGGTGCTCATCGGCTACGCGTCGGACATCACCCGGCTGACCGACGAGCTGCCGCGGTTCAGCCCCGACTTCCTGCTCGCCGTCCCGCGCGTGTTCCAGAAGGTCCACGACGGGGCACGGCAGCGGGCCGTCGATGCGGGACGGGGCGCCGTGTTCGACCGGGCCGCGGCGGTCGCCGAGCGCCTGTCGCGGGAGCGCGCCGCCGGACGGGTCACGGCACGGACCCGGCTGGAGCACGCGCTGTTCGACCGGCTCGTCCTCGCACGGCTGCGCGCCGCGCTCGGCGGACGGGTCACCCATGCGGTGTCCGGCGGCGCGGCGCTGGGGGAGCGGCTCGGACACTTCTTCGCCGGTGCCGGCGTGATGGTGCTCGAGGGCTACGGCCTGACCGAGACGACGGCGGGCGCGACGATCAACCGTCCGGATGCGCTGCGGATCGGGACGGTGGGCAAGCCCGTCCCGGGCGCCAGCGTCCGCATCGCCGACGACGGGGAGGTGGAGGTCGCCGGCCCCCACGTGTTCGCCGGCTACCACGGTGATGCGGCCGCGACGGCGACCGTGATGACCGACGACGGCTGGTTCCGCACCGGCGACCTCGGACGCCTCGACGGCGAGGGCTTCCTGACGATCACCGGCCGGAAGAAGGAGCTGCTCGTCACCGCCGCCGGCAAGAACGTCGCGCCGGGCCCCCTGGAGGACGGGCTGCGCGCCCACCCGCTCGTGTCGCAGGCGGTCGTGCTCGGGGACGCCCGCCCGTTCATCGCCGCCCTGCTGACCGTCGAGCCGGAGGCGTTCGCCCGCTGGGTCGCCGAGCGGGGCCGGGACGGCGCGCAGGTCGCCGACCTCGTCGACGACCCGGAGCTGCACGCCACGCTGCAGGAGGCGGTCGATCGGGTCAACGCGACGGTGTCGCGGGCCGAGGCGATCCGGGCCTTCCGGATCCTGCCGGACGACTTCACCGTGGGCGTCGAGCTCAGCCAGAAGCTCTCCGTACGCCGCCACGTCGTGCTGGAGCGCTACGCCGACGCGATCGCCGCCGTCTACGGCCCGTGACCGCGCCGCGTCCGCTCCCACCGTGCGGTCGCGGCGTGTGCGTGTCGACACGGGCGCCGGTCACCGCGCCGCTGCGCCGCATCGAACCGCTCGCCGTCGCCGCGCCCGCCGCGGTCGTGCTGGGGGCGGTGCTGCAGGTGCTGGGCCGCATGCCGCGGGCCCGCGTGCTGGAGCGGGACGACCTCGCGGTCCACGCGGTGGTCCGGTCGGCCTGGCTGCGCGTCCCCACCGACGTCGAGGTGCGCATCGACGCCGAGGCCGGACGCGTCGACCTGCGGATGGCGACACCGCTGGCGCTGCGGGCGGCCGCCCATCCGCGGGGGCGTGCCGAGGCGCTGCTGCGGGCCATCGACGGGGCGATCCGCAGCGCCTGACCGCGGTCAGACGTTGTGGCGGAAGTGGATGACGTCGCCGTCGACCACCCGGTACTCCCGGCCCTCGATGCGCAGCCGCCCCGCGTCGCGGGCGGCCGCCTCGCTCCCACCGGCGACGTAGTCGTCGTAGGCGATGACCTCCGCCTTGATGAAGCCGCGCTCGAAGTCGGTGTGGATCGTCCCGGCGGCCTCCGGGGCGGTCGCACCCTCCCGGACGGTCCATGCCCGCGCCTCCGTCGGCCCGGCGGTGAGGAAGGTGATGAGGCCGAGCAGGCGGTAGGCGCTGGCGATGAGCCGCTCGAGCCCCGACGACTCGACGCCGAGGGACGCGAGGTACTCGGCCCGCTCGTCCTGCTCGAGCTCGGCGAGCTCCGCCTCCACGCGGGCGGACACGAGCACGGCGACGTCCCCGTGCGCCTCCGCGTGCGCCACGACCGCGGCGCTCGCCGCGTTGCCGGTGGCGAGCTCGTCCTCCGCGACGTTCGCCGCGTACAGCACCGGCTTGTCGGTCAGGAGGGAGAGCTCGCGCCGGACCGCCGGGTCGAGCTCCCCGTGCCACGTCCGCGCGACCGACCCGGCCTCCAGGTGGGCGGCGAGCTCGGCGACCAGCTCCGCCTCGCGCTGCAGCGCCCGGTCGCCGCTGCGGGCGGCACGGCGGCTGCGCTCCAGCCGCTTGGTGACCGTGTCGAGNTCCTTCAGCAGCAGCTCCGTCTCGACGATCGCGACGTCCCCGAGCGGGTCGATGCCGCCGCGGACNTGGATGACGTCGGGGTCCTCGAAGCACCGGACGACGTGGCAGACCGCGTCGACCTCCCGGATGTGCGCGAGGAACTGGTTGCCGAGCCCCTCGCCGCGCGACGCCCCCTCGACCAGCCCGGCGATGTCGACGAACCGCATCGCCGCGTGCACGACCCGCTCCGAGCCGGCGAGCCCGGCCAGCGTGTCGAGCCGGACGTCCGGCACCGGGACGACCCCGACGTTCGGCTCGATCGTGCAGAACGGGAAGTTCGCCGCCTCCGCACCGGCGCGCGACAGCGCGTTGAACAGGGTCGACTTGCCGACGTTCGGCAGGCCGACGAGTCCGACGGAGAGCGACATGGGGACCTCGGAGGGGCGCGACCCCGGGCCGGGCTGCGGTGCCGGGGGCGTGGCGTGCGGATGCGCGGATGCGGTGGGCGGATGCTAGGGCCGGCACCGGCGGGTCGGCGACGGCCGGACCGGCCGCACCCGGCGGGTCGGTAGGTTGCGCGCGTGCGCCTCGTCATCGCCCGCTGCTCCGCGACCTACTCCGGTCGCCTCGCGTCCACGCTCGCGTCGGGCGTGCGGCTCATCCTGGTCAAGGCGGACGGCTGCGTCGCCGTGCACGCCGACGTCGGCGCCTACAAGCCGCTGAACTGGATGAACGCCCCCAACACGGTCACCGAGTCCGAGGACCGCTGGGTCGTCACCAACCCGGCGGGGGAGCGGCTCGAGATCCACTTCGAGGAGGTCCTGCAGGACGTCCGGGTCGAGCTGGACACGGAGCGCGGCCTGACCATGGACGGGGTCGAACGGGAGCTGCAGGAGCTCCTCGCCGACCACCCCGAGCACATCGAACCGGGCCTGCGGACCGTCACCCGCGAGTTCCGCACCGACATCGGACCGGTCGACCTCCTCTGCCGTGGCGTCGACGGCACGTCGGTGGCGGTGGAGATCAAGCGGGTCGGGGAGATCGACGGGGTCGAGCAGCTGACCCGCTACCTGGAGCGGCTCGCTCGCGACCCCGAGCTGTCCGGCGTCCGCGGCATCCTCGTCGCCACGGCGGTGCGCCCGCAGGCGCGGGTGCTCGCCGAGTCGCGGGGGATGGGCTGGGTCGAGGTCGACCTGCCCACCCTGCGGGGCGAGGACGAGCTCGCGCCGCGCCTGTTCGCCCTCTGACCGCGGCCGGTCAGCCGGTCGGCCGCCCGGGGAGGCGACGCAGTGCCCGGGCGAGCGAGCGGTCGGTCAGCGTGACGGCCTCGGCGACGGCGCACCAGCGCAGCGTCGGCCCCGCCCCGACCCCGGTCCGCTCGCCCGGCCCCGTCGGGGCCGCGTCGCGCCGGGCCAGCAGGTGGTAGCGCAGGTCGAGGTGGACGTGCCCGTCGGGTCCCGGATGCTCGTCGACGTGCAGCAGCCGCGGTCCGGACGCGGGGTGGGCGGCGTCGATGCCGGTCTCCTCGAGCGTCTCCCGACGGGCGGCCACCTCCGGCCGCTCGCCGGGCTCCAGATGCCCACCGGGCTGCAGCCAGCGGTCGAGGCGGCGATGGAGATGCAGCAGCACCGATCCGTCGGCGGGGTCCTCCACGACCGCCGACGCGGTCACGTGCGTGGGCAGGGTCGTGCGCACGAACGGGTCGGCGGGGCCTGCGAGCAGGTCGATGAGGGTCCGGACCGCCACCCGCTCCTCGTCGTCGCCGGGGCGGTGTGCGGCGAGGACGGTGCGCAGCCGCGGTCCACGGGGGTCGTCGACGCCGCTCAGTCGAGCACGTCCTTGCCGAGCACGGCGCCCGTCGTGTCGAGCTCGTAGTCGAGCGGGACGCCGGTGGCGAGCTCGAGCGACGTCACCGCCTCCTCGTCGAGCCCGTCGAGCCGCATGACGATGGACCGGTTCGAGTTGCCGTGGGCGACGACGAGCACGTCACGACCGGCGCGCACGTCCTCGAGGATGGCGCGCTCGAAGAACGGCAGCGTGCGGGCGGCGGTGTCCTTGAGCGACTCGCCGCCGGGCGGGGCCACGTCGAAGGACCGGCGCCAGACGTGCACCTGCTCGGCGCCGTACCGCTCGGCCGTCGCCGCCTTGTTCAGCCCCGCGAGGTCGCCGTAGTCGCGCTCGTTCAGCGCGGCGTCCCGGATGACCGGCACGTCGATCCCGGCGCTGTCCACCAGCAGGCGCAGCGTCTCCTGGGCACGGACGAGCGCGGAGGTGTAGGCGACGTCGAAGCGGCGCCCGCGCAGCCGTTCGCCGGCACGGCGCGCCTCCGCCTCACCCTCGGGCGTGAGCGGGACGTCGACCCAGCCGGTGAACCGGTTCTGGAGGTTCCACAGCGACTGGCCGTGGCGGACGAGGACGAGGTGAGGCATCGGACCCTCCGGCGTGACGGTCGGCGCACGAGCGGGGCTCGTCGGGTGCCGCAGGCCGGCGGCACCGCCAGGGGGACGCTAGCGCCCGTCGGGTACGGTCCCCGGTCCACGGAGACGTCATCGCAGCCGCCGGTCGGGGCCGTGCGGCGCCCAGGAGCCCGCATGAACAGCCACGGCAGCCGCGCCACCCTCGAGGTCGACGGCACCCGCTTCGAGATCCACCGCCCCGACGTCGTGCCCGGCGCCGACCGGCTGCCCTACAGCCTGCGCGTGCTGCTGGAGAACGTGCTGCGCAACGAGGACGGGCGCAGCGTCCTCGCCGAGCACGCGACGGCCGTCGGCGGCTGGGACGCGGCGGCGGAGCCGGAGCGGGAGATCGGCTTCACCCCGGCGCGCGTGCTGCTGCAGGACTTCACCGGGGTGCCCGCGGTCGTCGACCTCGCCGCGATGCGTGAGGCGATGGTGGCGCTGGGCGGCGATCCGGCCCGCATCGACCCGCTCGTGCCCGCCGAGCTCGTCATCGACCACTCGGTCGTCGCCGACGCGTTCGGGTCGCCCGACGCGCTCGAGCACAACATCGCCCTCGAGTACGCGCGCAACCTCGAGCGCTACCAGTTCCTCAGGTGGGGGCAGGAGGCGTTCGAGAAGCTGCGCGTCGTCCCCCCCGGCACCGGCATCGTCCACCAGGTCAACCTCGAGCACCTCGCACGCGTCGTGTTCACCGACGAGCGGGACGGGGTCCGCCGCGCCTTCCCGGACACGCTCGTGGGGACCGACTCCCACACCACCATGATCAACGGGCTCGGCGTCGTCGGATGGGGGGTCGGCGGCATCGAGGCGGAGGCCGCGATGCTCGGCCAGCCCGTCTCGATGCTCGTGCCCCGCGTGGTCGGCTTCGAGCTGACCGGCGAGCTGCCGGAGGGCACCACCGCGACCGACCTGGTGCTCACGATCACGGAACGGCTGCGGGCGCACGGCGTCGTCGGCCAGTTCGTCGAGTTCCACGGCTCCGGCATCGCGGCGGTACCGCTGGCGAACCGGGCGACGATCGGGAACATGGCACCCGAGTACGGCTCGACCATCGCCGTGTTCCCCGTCGACGACGAGACGCTCCGCTACCTGCGCTTCACCGGCCGCGACGAGGCGCAGGTCCGCCTCGTCGAGGCGTACGCGAAGGAGCAGGGGCTCTGGCACGACCCGGCCCAGCGGCGCGACTACTCGGCCGAGCTGTCGCTCGACCTGTCCACCGTGGAGCCGTCCATCGCCGGTCCCCGTCGCCCGCAGGACCGCATCCCGCTGCGCGAGGCGCGCCGCAGCTTCCGGACCGCGCTCGCCGAGTCGGGGCCGTCGGAGCCCCGCAGCGTCCCCGTCACCCTCGGCGGCGAGGAGGTCGAGATGGGCGACGGGGCCGTCACCATCGCGGCGATCACCTCGTGCACGAACACGTCGAACCCGTCGGTGATGGTCGCCGCCGGCCTGCTCGCGAAGCGCGCCGTGGAGCGCGGCCTCGCGACGAAGCCGTGGGTGAAGACGACCCTGGCACCCGGCTCGCGCGTCGTCATGGACTACTACCACCGGGCCGGCCTCGTGCCGTACCTGAACAAGCTCGGCTTCGACCTCGTCGGCTTCGGCTGCACGACGTGCATCGGCAACTCGGGCCCGCTGATCCCGGAGGTGAGCGAGGCCGTCCACGCGCACGACCTCGCTGTCGCCTCGGTGCTGAGCGGGAACCGCAACTTCGAGGGCCGGATCAACCCCGACGTGCGGATGAACTACCTCGCGTCACCGCCGCTCGTCGTCGCCTACGCGCTCGCCGGCACGATGGACCTCGACCTCGCCGTCGACCCGATCGGCGTCGACCCGGACGGGCGGCCCGTCCACCTGCGTGACCTGTGGCCGTCCCCGAAGGAGGTGCAGGAGGTCATCGACGGTGCGCTCGAGCGGGACATGTTCACGTCGTCGTACGCCTCGGTCTTCGACGGCGACGACCACTGGCGTGGGCTCGAGACGCCCGCGGGGGACACGTTCGCGTGGGACGACGCCTCCACCTACATCCGTCGGCCCACGTTCTTCGACGGGATGGCGGCGGAACCGCAGGCCCCCGAGGACATCGTCGGCGCGCGCGTGCTCGCCGTGCTCGGCGACTCCGTGACCACCGACCACATCTCGCCCGCCGGCAGCATCGCGCCGGACGGCCCGGCGGGGGAGTACCTCGCCGGCCACGGGGTCGAGGTGCGCGACTTCAACTCGTACGGCTCACGCCGGGGCAACCACGAGGTCATGGTCCGCGGCACCTTCGCGAACATCCGACTGCGCAACCGGATGGTCCCCGGTGTCGAGGGCGGTGCGACGAAGGACCTGCTCGGTGACGGCGGTGTCGTGAGCATCCATGCGGCGGCGGAACGGGCCCGCGCGGCCGGCGTCCCCCTCGTCGTGCTCGCCGGCAGCGAGTACGGCTCGGGGTCGTCGCGCGACTGGGCCGCGAAGGGCACGGCGATGCTGGGCGTGCGCGCCGTCATCGCCCGCTCGTTCGAGCGCATCCACCGCTCCAACCTCATCGGCATGGGGGTCCTGCCGCTCGAGTTCCCCGACGGCGAGGACGCCACCTCCCTCGGGCTGAGCGGGGACGAGACCCTCGAGGTCCGCGGCGTCGCGGCGCTCGCCACGACGGTGCCGGACACGGTGGCGGTCGTCGCCACCCGCCCCGACGGCACGACGGTGACGTTCGATGCCCGCGTGCGCATCGACACGCCCGGTGAGGCCGAGTACTACCGGCACGGCGGCATCCTCCCGTTCGTGCTGCGCCAGCTGCGGGACGCCTGATGTTCGGCCTCGGCCGGTCCGTGGAGGTCGTGCGTCCGGAGGACGCGCTCCCCGGACGTTCCGAGCCGGTCGAGCTGCGCGGGGTGCACTTCGTGCACGGCCGGCCGATCGTGCCGCCGTGGCCGGAGGGCACCCGCCTGGCGGTCCTCGGCATGGGCTGCTTCTGGGGGGCGGAGCGCATCCTGTGGCAGCTCGACGGCGTGTGGACCACCTTCGTGGGCTACGCGGGCGGGACGACGCCGAACCCCACCTACCGCGAGGTCTGCACGGGGCGCACGGGCCACGCGGAGGTGGCGGTGGCCGTGTACGACCCGACGGTCATCAGCTTCGAGGCGCTGCTCGCACCGTTCTGGGAGCAGCACGACCCGACACAGGGCATGCGGCAGGGCAACGACGTCGGCACGCAGTACCGCTCGATCGTGCTGACCACCGATGATGAGCAGGCCGCGGTCGCCGAGGCGAGCCGCGCCCGCTACCAGGAGCTGCTCACCGCCTCGGGGCACGGGACCATCACGACGGCGATCGAACCGCTGGGGGCGCTCTACCACGCGGAGGAGGAGCACCAGCAGTACCTGGCCAAGCATCCGGGTGGGTACTGCAACCACGGCTTCTGCCAGGCCGCCTACGCACCGCTGGGCACCACGCCGTGATCCCCCGGCGCATGCGCGTCCCTCCGGAGGCGCTGTACCCCGACGACCCGTGGCGCATCGTCGAGCGCGGCTTCACCGAGGAGTGGATGGGGAACGCGGAGACGATCTTCGCGCTGTCCAACGGCTTCATCGGCGTCCGCGGGCTCCTCGAGGAGGCCCGCCCGGCCGTCGAGTCGGGCTCGTTCCTCAACGGCTTCCACGAGACGTGGCCGATCGTCCATGCCGAGCAGGCGTTCGGGTTCGCGCGGACCGGGCAGACCATCGTGAACGTGCCCGACGTCACGATCATGAAGCTGTACGTCGACGACGAACCGCTCCACCTGCCGACCGCGCGGATCGTGTCCTACGAGCGCAGCCTCGACATGCGTGACGGCATCCTGCGACGTGAGCTCGTGTGGGCCACGCCGAGCGGGAAGCACGTGACGGTCCGCTCGTCCCGCATGGTGTCGCTGGAGCACCGGCACCTCGGCGTCATCACCATGGAGGTCGAGGTCGACACCGACGCACCGGTCGTCATCAGCTCGCAGGTGCTCAACCGCCAGGACTCCGCCGCGCTCGACGAGCGCCGCGTCGGCAGTGACGGGCACGACCCGCGGCGCGCCCGGGTGTTCAGCGACCGGGTGCTCCGGGCCCGGACGCACGTCGAGGACGGGATGCGGCTCGTCACCGGCTACCAGACGACGAACTCCCGGATGACCATGAGCGTCGGCGTCGACCATCGGGTCCACGCCGACACGCCGGTCCGCACCTCGACCACGTGGACGGAGGACCTCGGCAAGATCGTGTTCACCGCCGACGCCGAGGCCGGCGTGCCGATCCGCGTCGACAAGTTCTTCACGTACCACACGTCCCGGCACGTGCCCTCCGTCGAGCTCGTCGACCGCGGCCTGCGCTCGCTGGACCGTGCGGTCGCGCTCGGCGTCGGGGCGCTGCACGCCGGGCAGCGGGCGGAGCTCGACGGGTTCTGGGAACGGGCCGACGTCGTCCTCGACGGGCCGGCGCGCTTCCAGCAGGCCATCCGCTGGAACCTGTTCCAGCTGCACCAGGCGTCGGCACGGGCGGAGACCACCGGCATCCCGGCGAAGGGGCTGACGGGCCAGGCCTACGAGGGGCACTACTTCTGGGACACCGAGATCTACGTGACCCCGTTCCTGACCTACACCGAACCACGGATCACGCGCAACCTGCTGCGGTTCCGGGAGGCCATGCTCCCGCACGCGCGCAACCGGGCGGCGGAGCTGTCGGAGCGCGGCGCCCTGTTCCCGTGGCGCACCATCAACGGTGAGGAGGCGTCCTCCTACTACGCCGCCGGGACGGCGCAGTACCACATCAACGCGGACATCGCCTACGCGCTGCGCAAGTACGTCGACGTCCGCGGTGACCACGGGATCCTCGCCGACCTCGGCGCGGAGATCCTCGTGTCGACCGCGCGCATGTGGGCGGGCCTCGGCTTCTTCAACCCGGTCGACGACCGCTTCCACATCCACGGGGTGACGGGACCGGACGAGTACACGACGGTCGTCAACGACAACCTGTTCACGAACCTGATGGCGCGTCGCAACCTGCGCGACGCCGTCGACGTCGTCGAGTGGCTCCAGACGGAGCATCCGGCGACGTTCGCGGCCCTCGCGGGCAGGCTCGAGCTCACCACGGACGAGGTCGACGGGTGGCGTCGCTGCGCGGAGGCGATGTACGTGCCGTTCGACGCCGAGCGGGGCATCCACCCCCAGGACGAGTCGTTCCTCGAGAAGGAGGCGTGGGACTTCGCGGCGACACCGATCGACCGGTACCCGCTGCTGCTGCACTACCACCCGCTCGTCATCTACCGCCACCAGGTCATCAAGCAGGCCGACGTCGTCCTCGCCATGTTCCTCCTCGGCGACGAGTTCTCCATCGAGCAGAAGCGCCGCAACTTCGACCACTACGACCCGATCACGACCGGTGACTCATCCCTGTCCGCCTGCGTCCAGGCGATCATGGCGGCGGAGATCGGCTACGAGGCCCTCGCGGAGGAGTACTTCCGGTACGCGCTGCTGATGGACCTCGCCGACGTGAACGCCAACGTCGTCGACGGCGTGCACGTCGCCTCGACCGGTGGGGTGTGGATGGCCCTCGTCTACGGCTTCGGTGGCATGCGCGACCACGGCGGGCAGCTCAGCTTCGATCCGCGGCTGCCGACGGGCTGGCGCAGCCTGGCGTTCACCCTGCGCTTCCGCGGCCGGACCCTGCGCGTCACGCTCGCCGGGACGCGCCTCACGCTCCTCCTCGCCGACGGTGAGCCGCTGGAGGTCACCGTCCGGGACGAGCCGGTCACCCTCCACGCGGGGCAGCCCGTCGACCGGGACGGGCCGCCCGGCTGGCTCGCCCCCTCGGAGGCACCGGAGCGCCGGGCCGTCCCGACGGGCACGCCATGAGCGGCACGCCGCCGGGGCGCGTCGTCACCCCCGGGACACCCGACCCGCTGTCGGACGGTGAGCTCGTCGTGCTGCGCGACGAGCGCGGGCGCCGCTCCCTCGTCGTCCTCGAGGCCGGCGGGACCTGGCACTCGCACTCCGGGGCCGTCGCCCACGACGACCTCCTCGGACGGCCCGAGGGCTCCATCGTGCGCACCCCCAAGGGCGTCGAGGTGATCGCGCTGCGCCCCACGCGGGAGGACTTCGTCCTCAAGATGCGCCGGGGCGCCCAGGTCGTCTACCCCAAGGACCAGGCGATGATCGTCGCGCTGGCCGACGTGCGCCCCGGGATGCACGTCATCGAGGCCGGGGCCGGCTCCGGCGCCCTCAGCCTCGCCCTGCTCGACGCGGTGGGACCCGGCGGCACCGTCATGTCCGTCGAGCGCCGTGAGGACCACGCCGCCGACGCGCGCCGCAACGTCGAGCGGTTCCACGGTGGGCCGGTCGCCAACTGGGAACTGGTCATCGGTGACGTCAGCGACGTGCTGCGGGACCGTGCCGCGCACCGGGTCGTGCTCGACCTCCCGGAGCCGTGGCACTGCGTCGGCCCGGCCGCGGGGGCCCTCGCCCCCGGCGGCATCCTCCTCACCTACCTCCCGTCGGTCCCGCAGGTGATGCAGGTGACCGAGGCGCTGTGGGACCACGGCGCCTACACCGACGTGGCGACGTCGGAGACGCTCGTGCGCGGGTGGGACGTCGACGGCGTCGCGGTCCGCCCGGCGCACCGGATGGTCGCCCACACCGCGTTCCTGACCCGTGCCCGGCGCGTCCCCACCCGGGCCGAGGGCGGTCCGGCGCTGCCCCGGAAGCGGCGCCGGGACGTGGCCGTAGACTGACGGCCCGACCGACGGTGGTGCGACGTGCCCCAGCAGAACGCGCGAGGTGAGGGCCGTCCCGACGACGAGGACGACACGGGCGCCCTCGGCGCCGGCGGTGCCCGCGGCGCCCGGCCCAGCGACGACGAGCTGACGCTGCTGCAGGCCGAGCTGGCGCTGCTGCGGGAACGCGTCGGCGCCGCGCCCGCCCGCATCCACGAGCTCGAGACGCAGGTCGCCGAGGCCCAGCAGGAGCTCGAGGGCGCCGTCGCCCAGAACGGCCGGCTCGCCGAGACGCTGCGCACCGCGCGGGCACGCGTCGCGGAGCTGAAGGCCGAGGTCGAACGCCTGTCCGCGCCGCCGCACACCATCGGCACGTTCCTCGGGGCCGGTGACGGGGACACGCTGCTCGTCGCCGTGCAGGGCCGCAAGGTGCAGGTCGCCGCCGGCCCCGACGTCACGGTGGCCGACCTCGACGTCGGGCAGGAGCTCGTGCTCAACGACGGCCTCCAGGTCGTCGCCGCCGGCTCGTACGACGACCGTGGGGAGCTGATGCAGGTCGCCGAGCTGCTCGAGGACGGCCGCCTCCTCGTCGTCGGCCGCGGGGACGAGGAGCGNGTCGTGCGGCCCTCCGGACGGCTCCCGCTGGGTGCGGTCCGCGCCGGCGACACGCTGCTCGTCGACGTGCGCAGCGGCACGGCCGTGGAGCGGGTCGAGCGCAGCGACGTCGAACGGCTGGTCCTCGAGGAGGTCCCCGACGTCGGGTACGCCGACATCGGCGGGCTCGGCGACCAGATCGCCGCCATCCGCGACGCGATCGAGCTGCCCTACCTCCACGCCGACCTGTACCGGCGCTACGGCCTCGCCGCGCCGAAGGGCATCCTCCTGTACGGCCCACCCGGCTGCGGCAAGACGATGATCGCGAAGGCGGTCGCCGCGTCGCTCGGCGCGCGCGACGCCGCGGACGGGACGCCGGCGGACGGCCGGAGCCACTTCCTGAGCGTGAAGGGGCCGGAGCTGCTCAACAAGTACGTCGGGGAGACCGAGCGGCAGATCCGGCTGATCTTCCAGCGCGCCCGGGAGCGGTCCGCCGAGGGCCATCCCGTCGTCGTGTTCTTCGACGAGATGGAGGCGCTGTTCCGCACGCGCGGGACCGGCGTGTCCACGGACGTGGAGACGACGATCGTGCCGCAGCTGCTCGCGGAGATCGACGGGGTGGAGAGCCTGCGCGACGTGATCGTCATCGGCGCCTCCAACCGCGAGGACATGATCGACCCCGCGATCCTGCGGCCCGGACGGCTCGACGTGAAGGTCCGGGTCGAACGGCCCGGGCCGGACGCCGCCCGCGAGATCCTCGCCCTCACCCTCGACGCGGCCGTCCCGTTGGACGCGGAGCTGCTCGCCGAGCACGGGGGGGACGCACAGGCGGCGGCGTCGACCCTCGTCGACCTTGCCGTCGACCGCGTCTACGCCACCGGGCCCGAGACGGAGTTCCTCGAGGTGCGCTACGCGGGCGGCGGGCACGAGGTCCTCCACTTCCGCGACTTCGCCTCCGGCGCGATGCTCGCGAGCATCGTCGCACGGGCCAAGCGGCGGGCGGTCCGTCGCGAGGTCGACGGCGGGGGCCGCGGGGTGCACCGTGACGACGTCGTCGCGGCCGTCCGCGACGAGTTCCGCGAGAACGAGGACCTGCCCAGCACCGCGAACCCCGACGACTGGGCGCGGGTCGGCGGCCGCCGTGGCGAGCCGATCGTCGCGGTGCGGCCG
>PR_CR_10_Liq_3_inCRDRAFT_1000246_pt1 | contig 15278 bp, 17 predicted proteins | sample PRCRCaboRojoPR_2_FD_10240 | JGI IMG/M metagenome (IMG submission 10240)
TGGGCGGTCTTACCGAAGTCGAACTGCTCGGCGACGGGCGTGTGCGCGTCAACATGGGCGCACCGCGTCTGCAGCCGGCCGAGATTCCCTTCACTGCCGAAAGCGCAGCGGCGCAATACAGCATCGAGGCTGAGGCGCAGATGCTCGAGATGGGTGTTGTCTCCATGGGCAACCCCCATGGCGTGTTGCGCGTGGATGATGTCGACAAAGCGCCCGTTGCGACCCTCGGCCCACGGCTTGAACATCACCCGCGCTTCCCGCAACGCGCGAACATCGGCTTCATGCAGATCATCGACCGGCAGCACATCCGCTTGCGGGTTTTCGAGCGCGGCGTTGGCGAGACCCCGGCCTGCGGGACCGGCGCCTGCGCGGCCGTTGTCGTCGGCATCATCAATCAATGGCTCGACCCGCAGGTGAACGTGGATCTGCCTGGTGGGCGGCTGGTGATACACTGGGCGGGTGGCGATGCGCCGGTCTGGATGACCGGGCCTGCAACAACCGTGTTTGAAGGCGAAATAACAACGGAATGCGCATGAGCAGACAAAGCAGCGAAAAAGCAGCAAACAACACGGCCGTTGATGAACAGCAGGTCCTGGACTACCTGCGCGACAACCCCGATCTGCTGCGCCGACATCATGATGTCCTCCGCCAGATGGATATCCCGCACGGCACAGGTGATGGGGCCGTCTCGCTCATCGAATACCAGGTCAACATGCTGCGCGATGAGGCACGGGAGCTCTCCAGCCGACTCGAAGACCTGCTCGAAATTGCCCGCGATAACGACCGCCTCGCCGAACAATTACATCGCTTCACCCTTGAGCTGCTCGCCGCTGACGATCTGGAGGCCGTGCTGGTCGCCCTGCGCGATGGCCTGCGTCAGGATTTCCGCGCCGATGTGGTTCAGGTATTGCTGGTCGGTGAGGGTCTGCCGGGCAGTGGTGTGCCGGTGCTTGCCAGCGACGAAACCCAGGCCGAGCAGCTCGAAGCGCATTTCCCCGGCAACACCCCGGTTGTGGGCAAGCTTGATCAGGAGCGCCTGGCTCTGGTGTTTGCCGATCAGGCCGACGGCCTGGAATCGGCTGCCGTCATCCCGCTGGATGAATCGCCGCTGCGGGGTTTCATCGCCATCGGCAGCCGTGACCCGGATCGCTATCAGGATGACCAGGGTACGGTCTTCCTGAGCCAACTCGGGGCGCTGGTTGCGCGGGTTCTGCGCCGAACGCTGAATGGGGAGAGCCCTTGAGCGCCCCGGCACTCGCCGATTCCCTGCAGCCTTATCTCACCCATCTGCGCGATGAGCGCCGCCTCTCCGCCCTCACCTGCCAGCACTATGCCCGCGATCTCGAAGCCTTTGCCCGCTGGCTGACCGATCTGGGCGTACATGACTTCTCGACCGTCACCGCCGAGCAGGTTCGAAGCTGGATCGCCCAGGGCCATCGCCGCGGTCTCTCACCGCGTTCACTGCAGCGACGGCTCTCGGCCGTTCGCGGTCTTTATCGCTATCTGCAGCGCGAAGGCCGCGCGAAGATCGACCCGGCGGCCGATATCAGCGCTCCCAAGCAACGCCGCCGACTGCCGCGGACACTGGATGTCGACGCCACCGCGCAACTGCTGAATGCCCCCGACAATGCCGAAGGCGATGAGCCCATGCAGCGCAGAGACCGGGCGTTGTTCGAACTGGTTTATGGCTCGGGGTTGCGGCTCGCGGAAGTCGCCGCCCTTGATGCAGCCGATTTGGCCGCCTCCCCGGCCGAGTTGCGTATCACCGGCAAGGGTGCACGCACCCGCATTGTCCCGGTCGGACGCCAGGCGAACCAGGCGGTCGCTGAATGGCTGCAGGTCCGCGATCAAATGGCAGCCGCCGATGAGCCCGCGCTTTTTGTCAGCCGCCGCGGACGCCGGCTTTCACATCGTGCCATTCAGCAACGGCTGAAGGCACTGGCCGCCGAACGCGGGCTCGAGCAATCGGTCCATCCGCATATGCTGCGTCATGCTTTTGCCACGCATCTGCTCGAATCCAGCGGGGATCTGCGCGCTGTCCAGGAACTCCTCGGACACGCCGATATCAGTACCACACAGATCTATACACATCTCGATTTTCAGCATCTCGCCGAGGTCTACGACCGAGCCCATCCGCGCGCCCGGCGAAAATAAACGCCGCCGCGGTTGGCTGCGCTAGAATGGTCGGTCACCATAGACGCTGAACAACGCCCGGAGAGACACCGTGCAGCAATTCGATGGCACCACAATTCTTGCAGTCCGCCGGCATGGACAGGTGGCCCTGGGCGGCGACGGTCAGGTCACCCTTGGCGATACCGTGATGAAAGGCAATGCGCGCAAAGTCCGCCGTCTGTTCCAGGATCGCGTGCTGGCCGGGTTTGCCGGTGGCACGGCTGATGCCTTCACGCTCTTTGAGCGCTTCGAGGCTCAGCTCGAACGTCACCGTGGGCAACTCACCCGGGCTGCCGTGGAGATGGCCAAGGACTGGCGCTCGGATCGCGCCCTGCGCAAGCTCGAAGCCTTGCTCATGGTCGCCGACCAGGAAGCCTTACTGATGATCTCCGGCAACGGCGATGTGGTGGAGCCGGAGCGCGATTTCATGGCCATCGGTTCCGGCTCGGGCTATGCCCAGGCCGCCGCCCATGCCCTGATGACCGAGACTGAGCTCGCGGCACCCACCATCGTCGAGCGCGCCCTCGGTATTGCCGCAGACATCTGCATCTACACCAACCACAACCTGACCATCGAAACTCTCGGTGAACGGACGCACGAATGAGCGAAATGACCCCCCGCGAGATCGTCCAGGAACTCGATAAACATATTATCGGGCAACGTGAGGCCAAGCGCGCGGTTGCCAACGCGCTGCGCAATCGCTGGCGACGCCTGAATGTGGATGAGGATCTGCGCCCGGAGATCACGCCCAAGAATATCCTGATGATCGGGCCCACCGGTGTCGGCAAAACCGAAATTGCCCGGCGGCTTGCCAGGCTCGCCAATGCCCCGTTCATCAAGATTGAAGCGACAAATTCACTGAAGTCGGCTATGTCGGCCGCGATGTCGAATCAGTCATTCGCGATCTCACCGACAATGCCCTGAAGATGATTCGTCAGCAGGAGATGGCGCGGCAATCCCATCGCGCCGAGGATGCCGCCGAGGACCGCATTCTCGATGCCCTGCTGCCACAGGCCCGCAGCGGTGAAGCCGACAGCAGTCTCGAGAGCACCCGGCAGAAGATGCGCAAGAAACTGCGCGAGGGTGAGCTCGACGACAAGGAAATCGAAATCGATGTCCGTGGCTCGCAACCGGGTATGGAATTCATGACGCCACCGGGCATGGAACAACTCGCAAGCCAGCTCCAGGGCATGTTCCAGAACCTTGGCGGCCAGCGCAGCGAGCGCCAGCGGATGCGGATCGCCGATGCCTGGCGAGTGCTGCGCGATGAAGAGGCTGCCAAGCTGATTAACGAAGAGGAAATCAAGCAGAAGGCCATCGATGCGGTCGAGCAAAGCGGCATCGTCTTCATCGATGAAATCGATAAAGTGGCCAAACGCGCTGAGCAGGGCAGCGGTGGGGATATCTCGCGTGAAGGTGTCCAGCGCGATCTACTGCCCCTGGTGGAAGGCTCCACGGTCTCAACCCGCCATGGCATGGTGAACACCGACCATATTCTTTTCATCGCCTCCGGTGCCTTTCATCTCTCCAAGCCCTCGGATCTCATCCCGGAGCTGCAGGGCCGGCTGCCCATTCGCGTAGAGCTCGACTCGCTGGCTGTCGAGGATTTCGTCTGTATTCTCACCGAACCGGATGCCTCGCTGGTGCGGCAGTATCAGGCGCTGCTTGGCACCGAGGGGATCACCCTTGAATTCACCAGCGATGGCATCGATCGCATTGCCCGTGTGGCCTGGGAGGTCAATGAGCGCACCGAGAATATCGGCGCGCGGCGGCTGCACACCATCATGGAGCGGCTGCTCGAGAAGATTTCCTACACGGCTCCGGATCATGGCGGCCAGACCGTGACCATCGACGCCGCCTATGTGGATGAACAATTATCCGATCTGGCCGAGAATGAAGATCTGAGCCGCTATATCCTGTGAGGCCGTCATGAAACGCCCCGATCGCAAGGACACCGGGCACATGCCCACCGATATCAGACTGCATCGTCGCTCGCGGGTGCTTGAGCTTGCCTTTGATGATGGCAGTCGTTTTGAGCTGGGCGCTGAATATCTGCGCGTCTACTCGCCCTCGGCGGAGGTCCGCGGTCACGGACCGGGACAGGCCGTACTGCAGGTCGACAAGGAAAACGTCGGCATCACCGGCATCGAACCGGTTGGCCAGTATGCGCTGCGCATCAATTTTGACGATGGCCATAACACCGGGCTTTACTCCTGGGATCTGCTCTATGACCTCGGCGCCAATCAGGGACAGTACTGGCAGGATTATCTGGATGAGCTGGCCGCTGCCGGCTATCAGCGCAAGGAAGGCCATGCATGAGTGAACGCGAAGCGGGCGGTGAGACCGCCACCCATTTCGGTTTCCAGCAGGTGGCCGTGGAAGAAAAGGCCAAGCGCGTCGGCGAAGTCTTCAGCTCCGTGGCCAGTCGCTACGATGTCATGAACGACCTCATGTCAGCCGGCCTGCACCGGCTCTGGAAGCAGCAGGCACTGCGGCTGATTGATGCCCGTCCGGGTCAGCGCGTACTGGATCTGGCCGCCGGGACGGGAGACCTCAGTGCCGGCATGGCCAAACAGGTCGGCCCGCAGGGCGAGGTCATTGTCTCGGACATCAATCAGGCCATGCTCGAGGAAGGGCGTGATCGACTGCTCAACAAAGGGCTGACCGGTAATCTCGACTATGTCATTGCCAATGCCGAGCAACTGCCCTTTCCGCCGCGCAGCTTCGATCGCATCAGCATTGCCTTTGGACTGCGCAATGTCACGCATATCCCCAAGGCGCTGGCGGCGATGCGTGAGGCGCTGAAGCCCGGCGGGCGGGTAGTGATCCTTGAATTCTCTTCGCTCTACATCAAACCGCTGCGGCCGGTGTATGACTTCTACTCATTCCGCATGCTGCCGTTAATGGGCCAGTGGGTGGCCAATGATGCCGCGAGCTATCGCTATCTGGCTGAATCCATCCGCATGCATCCGGATCAGGAAACCCTCAAGGCCATGATGGAATCCGCCGGCTTTGAAGACTGTGATTACCTCAACTTAAACGGCGGCATCGTGGCGTTGCACTATGGCTATGTCTACTGAACTCATCGAGCGGGGCATCAACCGCATCCTCGCGCTCGATCCACAGACGCCGGAGCGACTGGCACCGCTTACAGGGCGCTCGTTGGGCCTGCGTCTGAGCGAACCGGCCGTGGCCCTGCGCGTGGATTTTCACCAACAGGGTCTGGGACTCTCGCGCGATGAGACCGACATGACCGACTGTGATGCGGTGCTGGAAGCCACACTGGCCGGGCTCACCGGCCTGGTGCTGTCCCGGGGCAAGCGCAGCCGCGATGTGAGCTTCCGTGGCGATATCGGCACGATTCAGGAAGTTCGCAGCCTTTTTGCCGAACTTAACGTCGACATCGAAGCTGAGCTCGGCAAGCTGATTGGCGAAAGCGCTGCCGCGCAACTCGCCGAGACCGGCCGTGCCGGCAGCGCTTGGGGGGCCCGCAGCCTGGAGACGCTGCTGCGCAATGCCGGCGAACTCGCTACCGAGGAAAGACGCTGGTTGCCAAGCCGCGAAGAAGTTCGGCATTTCAGCGATGATGTCGACCATTTAAGAGACGATGTCGACAGGTTCGAAGCCAGATTGCGTCAAATCGAACAACAAAGGAAATCCCGATGACTGCCGGACTGCGCCTGACCCTGCGCTTGGCGCAGATTAACTGGGTGCTGTTGCGCCACGGCCTCGATGAAATCCTTTTTGCCACGCGCTGGTTCCGGCCTTTCCGCTTTGTCCGCGTTTTCATGCCCTGGACCTGGCTGCCGGGACAGCAGCGCCCGCGCGCTGAACGTATTCGCCTGGCGCTGGAGGATCTCGGCCCGATATTCGTTAAATTCGGCCAGATCCTCTCCACCCGGCGCGACCTCCTGCCACCGGATATCGCCGCTGAACTCGCTCGGCTGCAGGATCGAGTGCCTCCGTTCCCCGGTGCCCAGGCCCGGGAGATCATCGAGTCGGAATATCAACAGCCCATCGATGCCTGGTTTGCGCATTTCGAATCCGAGCCCATGGCCTCGGCCTCCATTGCACAGGTCCATGCCGCCCGCCTGCATGACGGCCAGGACGTGGTGGTCAAGGTGGTGCGACCGGGCATAGACCGGGCCATCGCCCGTGATCTGCGGGTGCTGTATCTCTTCGCCCACCTCACCCAGCGTTACTGGAGCGAGGGTCATCGCCTGCGCCCGGTCGAGGTGGTGCGTGAATACGACATCACCCTGCATGATGAGCTCGATTTGATGCGCGAAGCCGCCAATGCCTCGCAGCTCAAGCGCAACTTCAAGGACTCCAAACTGCTTTATGTCCCGGAGGTTTACTGGCCGGGGACGCGGCAGCGTGTGATGGTCATGGAGCGTATCTACGGCCTGCAGGTCAGTGATATTGACGGGCTCAAGGCGGCGGGTGTGGATATGAAGGCGCTGGCCGAACGCGGCACCGAAATTTTCTTCACCCAGGTATTTCGCGACAGCTTCTTCCATGCCGACATGCACCCGGGGAATATCTTCGTCGATGTCCGCAATCCCGAAGACCCCCGCTATATCGCCGTTGATTTCGGCATCATGGGCTCACTGAGCCCGGTCGATCATCGCTACCTGGCCGATAACTTCCTCGCCTTTTTCAATCGCGACTACCGCCGCGTCGCCGAGCTGCATGTGGAATCCGGCTGGGTGCCACCGGAAACCCGCATCGATGAGTTTGAAGCGGCCATGCGCACCGTCTGTGAGCCAATATTTGAGCGTCCGCTCGGTGAGATCTCGCTGGGGGCGCTGCTCATGCGGCTCTTCCAGACCGGCCGGCGCTTTAACATGGAAATCCAGCCGCAGCTGGTATTGCTGCAGAAGACCCTATTGGCAATTGAGGGCCTGGGCCGCCAGCTCTACCCCGAACTCGACCTCTGGGACACCGGCAAGCCTTATCTGGAAGGCTGGATGAGTGAGCAGGTCGGCAGCAAGGCGATTCTTAAAAACCTGCAGCGTGAGCTGCCGCAGCTCGCCGAGACGCTACCGGCGATGCCCCGACGGGTGAATGAAACACTCAGCGAAATCACCCGGACCCGCGAGCTGATCGGCCAACAGCAGGCTGAGCTGCGATTGCTGCGTGAGGAGATGAAACGTAACAGCCGGCGCAATCTCGCCACCGGCGTTGGCAGCACCCTGGTGGTCTCGGCATTCCTCATCTCGGCACTTGATGGCCGCAGCCCCGTGATGCTGGGTGAGGCACCGCTGGTGAGCTGGGTGGTTGGCGGCGTCGGCGTGGCCATCTGGCTTGTCGCCTGGCCGCGCCGTTAACGCCCCAGAATCGTCAGCCCTTTGAGCAGATTGAGCGCCTCGGCCAGCGCGTAATCACGGGTTGCAAGACTGGCATTGCTGTTGCCGCCCTCGCCCTCGCCTGACTCACCTTCACCGCCGAGATGCCCCGGCAGATTGGATTCGCGCAGCGCATCGGGCAGGGTCTCGCCGTTGCTCACCTGCAGATTGGCAATGGCGACATCCGGGACGATGCCCTCAGCCTGGATTGAGCGGCCATCCGGGGTGTAATAACGCGCTGTGGTGAGCTTCACGGCATTGCCATCACGCAGCGGCAGGATGGTCTGTACCGAGCCCTTGCCAAAGGTCGGCTCACCCATGATCACCGCTCGGCGATGATCCTGCAGCGCACCGGCGACGATCTCCGCCGCCGAGGCCGAGCCGGCATTCACCAACACCACCAGCGGCTCGCCGTTAAGCGCATCATTGGGCGTTGCCGTGAATTCGCTTGCCGCCTCATCACTGCGGCCCTCGGTCGAGACGATACGGCCGTTACTGAGAAAGACATCGGCGACTTCCACGGCAGCGTCCAGCACCCCACCCGGGTTGTTGCGCAGATCGAGTACCAGACCGTTGAGCCCATCGGCCTGATCATTCAGTGATTCCAGGGCATCCAACACATCATCGCCAGTGCGTGACTGAAACTGACTGATCCGCAAATAGCCAAAGCCGGGCTCGAGCATGCGGCTGCGCACACTCTGTACCCGAATGATGGCCCGTTCGATCACAAGCTCAAGCGGGGCATCTTCGCCCTCACGCAGAATGCCAAGCTCGATGGTTGTCCCGGGCTCACCCCGCATGCGCTCAACAGCCTCCTGCAGATCGAGGCCTTTTACCGACTGCCCGTCAATGCGGATGATCAGATCCCCGGGCTGGATACCAGCGGCATCGGCGGGCGTGTCATCAATCGGTGCGATGACTTTGACAAAGCCATCCTCCATTCCCACCTCAATGCCCAGGCCGCCAAACTGCCCCTGCGTGCCCTCCCGCAGCTGCTGGAATTCGCTGGTATCCAGATAGGTGGAATGCGGGTCCAGGCCGCTGAGCATGCCGCGAATGGCGTTACGGATCAGCGTCTCGTCATCCACAGACTCGACGTAATCCTGCTGAATACGCTCATAGACTTCGGTGAAGCTGCGCAGCGCATCCAGCGGCAGCGGCTTTTCCTCGGCCTCGCTCGACTGAGCCGGCAGGGCCGTGGGCAGCAGCATTCCCAGGCCAAGAATCACCGCCATCAGCCATTGTCGTGATACCCCGGGACTTTGCATCATGCGCTCCTAACCCTGGTTACCGCCGGCACGCAGCCAGGCCAGCGGGTCAATCGGCTCACCATTGGCTCGCAACTCAAAATACAGCGCTGTCTCAGCCCGTCCACCGCTGCGGCCCACCGTGGCAATTACATCATCCGGGCTCACCCAGTCTCCGACATCAAAATAAAGGGCCTGGTTGCGTCCATAAAGACTGAGGTAACCCTCTCCATGATCAATAATGAGCAGCAGGCCGAGACCACGCAACCAATCGGCAAATACAACCTGACCCGCGGCCACCGGATAGATGGGATCGCCCTCGCTGCCACCGATCAAAAGCCCGGTCCAGTTGAGACCGGCGGCACGCTCCGCGCCGTAACGCGCCAGCAACGGCCCCTCCACCGGCCAGGCCAGCCTGCCCGGTGCGAGCTCGGGCATGGCGCGCATCGCCGGCCCCGATGCCTCAAGCCGCGACTGCAACTCGGCAATCAGCGCCTGCAGGGATTCAGCCTCCTGCTCTTTCGACGCCAGTGCCTCGCTGCCGGTATTGATGCGCTGGCGCAGCTTTGAGAGCACCGCCTCACGCTCACCAAGGCTTGCCTGCAGACGTGCAAGCCCGTCCTCACGCTCTGCCCGTATCCGGCGCTGATCGGCGAGGGCCTGCTGCAATTCTGTCTGGCGCTCGCGATAGGACTGCATGGCCGCTTCGGCCGCGCGCACCCGCTCGGCCCGGGCAGCGCCAAGCCGCCGCTGATACTCAAGCAATCGCTGCATGAGCGCAGAATCGGTCTCACCCAGTAACAAACGCAGCGGCTCCTCCGGCCCGCGCCGATAAGCCGCACGCAGGGTTGCCGCCAGGAATGCGCGATGACCCGCACTCCGCTCGGCTTCTTCCGCCACGGCCTGCTGCAGTGCCTCGACCGCCTCGCCCTGCTCGACAATCTGCCTGTCCAGGCGCTGCAGCGCGCGCCGCTCCGCACCGATGCGGCGCTCCAGGTCCGCCAGTTCCGCCTCCAGTCCACCGGCGCGGTCGCGATCGGCCGCAAGCTGATCACTCAGATCACCAATCTCGGCCTGCAGCCGCTGCAACCGGGCCTCGCGTTCTGCCACGCTCGCTTCATCCTGCGCCATCGTCAGCACCGGCAGGCCCAGGCAAAGCAGAAAAAACAAAGCTTTCATCGGTTATTCAATCTCGACTGCTATACTCTCGCGCGTCATTCAGCAATGCTAACAGCCTCGGGTCATGGAAAGAGTCATTGAATTCAGCCTCAATCATCCGCTGCTCATCGGCGCGCTATTCGCCGTGCTCGCGGCGATTATCGCCAATGAAATCATCAATTTCCGGCGTGGCCGCTTTGCCATTAATACCACCGAGGCGACTCAGCTCTACAACCGCGACGCGGCGGTATTCGTTGATATCCGCAACGAAAATGCGTTTCAAAAGAGCCACCTCCAGGCGCCATCAACATCCCGCTTGAGCATATCGACAAGCATCAGGACCGCCTCAAGCGCTTTACCGACCGCAGTATCATTGTCTACTGCGACACCGGCCAGCGCACATTAAAAGCCGTGCAGGCGCTGCAGGCCCAGGGCTGGTCCGATGTCCAGCAGTTGCGCGGCGGGTTGAACGGCTGGCGTGATGCCAGCCTGCCGACCGAAGGACGCAGCTGAAGCTGCAACACCGATCAACCCAGACTTTCAGAATCCAAGGAGCCGACATGGCCGATAAGCCCAAAGACAACGGCAACGAAGCAGCCGCTGCCGCTGGTCAGGAAGCCGCTGGCCGCCAGCAGTTCGCTATCCAGAAAATCTACCTCAAAGACACCTCCCTGGAGACCCCGGGCACACCGGATGTCTTCACCCGCGAGTGGAAGCCGGAGGCCAAGGTTGAGCTCAACACCCGGCACACAAGCGTCGGCGAAAACCTTTATGAAGTGGTCGTGACCGTAACGGTGACGGCAACGGTGGAAGAGAAAACCGCCTATCTCTGCGAAGTCCATCAGGCAGGCGTGTTTACCGTCGCCGGATTCGAGGACAACGCCACCGATCAGCTGCTCGGGGCTTACTGCCCGGGCGTGCTCTTCCCCTATGCCGCGAAGCGATGACCGATCTCACCGGCAAGGCCGGCTTCCCGGCAATGACACTGGCCCCGGTCAACTTCGATGCCCTCTACGCCCGCCGTCGTCAGCAGGAGGCGGCCGGTGAAGAGAAAACCTCGCAGGACGCCGAGGAATAAATCGATGCAGCGACTGGCCGTCCTTGGTGCCGGCTCCTGGGGAACCGCTCTGGCCCTGGTGCTGGCACGAAACGGCCACCGCGTCACACTCTGGGGTCATGACCCTGAAGTCATGGCCACCATGGCAGAGACACGGCGCAACCCGCGTTATTTAAGCGACGTTGACCTGCCTCCCGGCATCACACCGGAGGCGGCCCTGGATAAAACCGTCGCTGAGGCCGACGCCGTTCTTATGGTGGTCCCGAGCAGCGCCTTCGCCGACTGTGCCCGGCAACTGAGCGCCGTCATACCCGCTTCCATCCCGCTTATCTGGGCGACGAAAGGGCTCGATGCCCGTCACGGCGGGCTACTGCACGAAACCGCGCAGGCCCTGCTGCCCGATCATCCACTGGCCGTGCTCTCCGGGCCGAGCTTTGCCGCCGAAGTCGCCCACGGCCTGCCGACTGCCGTGGCATTGGCGAGCACGGACCACAAGGCCTGCGAACAACTGGCCGCGATGTTTCACGAGGAACGTTTTCGGGTTTACACCAGCAGCGATGTCATCGGCGTTGAGCTTGGCGGTGCAGTGAAGAATGTTCTCGCCATTGCCACAGGGCTCTCCGACGGACTCGGCTTTGGCGCCAATGCCCGCGCCGGGCTCATTACACGCGGGCTCGCCGAGATCCGGCGACTGGGTGCAGAGCTGGGGGCCGAAGATGCCACCCTGACCGGGCTTGCCGGCATGGGCGATCTGATTCTCACCTGTACCGATGATCAGTCACGCAATCGCCGCATGGGCCTCGCCCTCGGCCGCGGGGAATCGGTGGCCGACGCGGCTGCCGCCATTGGCCAGGTGGTCGAAGGCGTGCGCACCGCAAGCGAATTGATGCTGCTGGCAGACCGTCTCGAGGTGGAGATGCCAATCAGCAGGGCCGTGGAGAAAGTCGTCACCGGTGCCTGTTCGCCGCGGGCTGCAGCCGAAGGCTTAATGGCACGCGCCCAGAAAGCGGAATTCGACTAAACACCACCGCTGTAACCCAGCTGCCTCCAGGCTTCGTAAACGCTGACGGCGACACTGTTGGAGAGATTAAGGCTGCGATTGCCCGGGCGCATTGGCAGCCGCAAACGCTGCTCGGCGGGAATGCGATCAAGCACCGCATCCGGCAAGCCCGCCGTCTCGCTGCCAAAAAGCAGCGCATCATCCACCCGATAATCCGGCGTATCGAAGCGCGTATGGCCCCGTGTCGTCATCGCCCAGACACGTGCCGGGTCAACGGCGGCAAGAAAAGCCTCGTAATCGGCATGAACCTGCATCGAGGCGAATTCATGATAATCGAGCCCCGCCCGACGCATGCGACGGTCATCGAGGACAAAACCCAACGGCTCGATTAAATGCAGGCGCGCACCGCTATTGGCACAAAGCCGAATGACGTTGCCGGTGTTGGGCGGGATTTCCGGTTGATGCAGAACAACATGCAAGGGCATGCCGCTATCATACCTGCATCTGCAGATCCCGAATCTTGCGTGTCAGCGTATTCCGCCCCCAGCCGAGCAGGCGTGCTGCATCCTGACGTCTGCCACCGGTGCGCTTCAGCGCGGCTTCAATCAAGACCCGCTCCAGCCGCGCCTGAGCCTCGGCGAGTGCGCCGTCACCGCGATCGGCTGCCTGGCGATCCGCCCAGCGGGCAAGCGCTGCCTCCCAGTCAACGCCAGGCTCTGCTGCGCTGGCCTGCTCGGTGCTGAGCTCGGGAGGCAGATCTTCAAGCTGAACCTCCCGACCACTGGCCATCACGGTCAGCCAACGGCAGGTGTTCTCCAGCTCACGCACGTTGCCGGGCCAGGGCAGTGACTGAAAATGCCTCGCCACCTCGGCATTGAGCTGTTTCGGCTCTACATTGAGCTCGGCGGCGGCACGGTGCAGAAAATGCTCGGCAAGCGCCGGGATATCCGCCTGACGCTCCCGCAACGCAGGACAATGAATGCGGATGACGTTCAGGCGATGGAAAAGATCCTCGCGGAAACGGCCCTCGGCCACCAGCTGCTCAAGATTCTGATGGGTCGCGGCAATGATGCGCACATCCACCCGCATCGGCGTATGCGCTCCCACTCGATAAAACTCGCCATCGGCCAGCACACGCAGCAATCGGGTCTGCAGCTCTGCCGGCATGTCACCGATTTCATCCAGAAACAGCGTCCCGCCATCGGCCTGCTCAAAGCGCCCGCGGCGGACCTGATGAGCGCCCGTGAAGGCCCCTTTCTCATGACCGAAGAGCTCGGATTCCATTAAATCGCGCGGAATTGCCGCCATGTTGAGCGCAATGAACGGCTTGCTGGCGCGCGGACTGTGCCGATGCAGTGAGCCCGCCACCAGCTCCTTGCCGGTGCCCGACTCACCGTTGATCAACACGGTGATATTGGAGCGCGACAGCCTCCCGATCGCCCGGAAGACCTCCTGCATGGCAGGGGCCTCGCCAATAATCTCGGGCACGTTCTCGCGCTTGGCATCCGGCGGCGCGTTGCTGTGCGTGGCCGCCGCTGCCCGCTGGACCAGCTCCACGGCCTCATCCATATCAAACGGCTTCGGCAGGTATTCAAAAGCACCCCCTTCATAAGCCGAAACCGCGGCGTCCAGATCGGAATGCGCCGTCATCACGATCACCGGCAACTCGGCATTCTGCTCATGGAAACGCTGCATTAGCGTCAGGCCATCAAGCCTTGGCATGCGGATATCGGTCATGAGCACATCCGGGGTGGCGCGGGCGAGCGCGGCCAGGGCCTCCTCCCCGGTCTCGAAGTCGGTTGCCTCCAATCCCTGTCGCTCCAGCGCCTTTTTCAACACCCAGCGTATGGAGCGGTCATCATCGACAATCCACACACTCGTTCTATCAGTCATTGGAATCCTCCAGCGGCAGCCAGACGGTGAAGACGGTGCGACCCGGCTCGCTGCTGCACTCAATCAACCCACCATGCTGATTGACCAGATTCTGAGCGATGGGCAGGCCAATACCCGTCCCCTCCGCCCGACCGGTCACCATGGGATAGAAAATCTGATCCTGAAGCGCGGGCGGGATGCCCGGGCCGTTATCAATAATGTCGATCCGCGCCACCANNCGATGCTGCTTATCACCAATGGTGAAGCGCCGCTGNCTGCGCGTCTGCAGGGTAATCGTGCCCTCGTCGCCAAGCGCCTGCAGGGCGTTGCGCACCAGATTCAGCAGCGCCTGGATCAGCTGATCACCGGCCGCCGGCAGATCGGGAATACTCGGGTCATAGTCGCGCTTAATATCAACGCCAACGGGCGCCTCGGCGACGGCAAGATGGCGGACCCGCTCGAGCACCTCATGCAGGTTGGTCGGTTGCTTTTCAATGCGCGACTCCGGCCCCAGCAACCCATTCACCAGCGTGCGCAGTCGATCGGCTTCGCTGATGATAATGCCGGTGTATTCCTTGAGCTCGGGGCTCGAGAGCTCGGCTTCCAGCAACTGCGCGGCCCCCCGCAGACCCCCCAGTGGATTCTTGATTTCATGGGCAAGCCCGCGAATCAGCTCACGGATCGCCTGGTTCTGGGCGATCAGTCGGTTTTCACGCGAGATGCGCAGATGCCGGTCGATCTGTTCAAACTCAAGCAGCAGATAATTGCCCGGGATGGGGGTAATGGCGCAGTCGAGGGTGACGGTCCGCTCGGCATTGAGCAGCACCCGCATCTCACGTTCGGTGTAGCTCGCCCCATCCAGCAGCGCATGGGCGATGGCTTCTTCCAGCACCCCAAGCCCCGGAAAGAGCTTGAACAAGGCCTCACCCAGGGCCTGGCGGCTTGAGACCTGCAGCAGCGACTCGGCCGAGGCATTCATGCGCTCGACACGACAATCCCCGTCCACCAGCACCACCGCGCGGGTGAGGTGATCAAGAATGTCGGTAACGCTTACCGTTTCGTTGAGGGCTTCGGTCATCATCGCACCTGAATTAAGCAAGAACCGCGCCAGCTCGCCGCTTTATCGAAAACACGGCGAATTCCGTGGCTGAGTAAAATTCCAGTGTAGGCTTTTCATCACCATTCTGCACCATTTTGGTGCGGCCCTCTCATCCCCTCCGAAAAACCGGGCTGACGCCGTGCCCGGGCGACTCCTGCTACCTTTCTCGGGCTCATAGAGTTATCGGCTGGCCTGTGCATGGTGCGGTGCCGCTTCCGGTTACTTAACCGGGCTCATGAGATCCGCCGGCTGATCAGTACCGTCTAGCGAATGAAAGGCGGATCAAAATCGCCCGGTGTAAGCAACCGAAATCGGCAATGCCACC
>PR_CR_10_Liq_3_inCRDRAFT_1000247_pt1 | contig 15243 bp, 24 predicted proteins | sample PRCRCaboRojoPR_2_FD_10240 | JGI IMG/M metagenome (IMG submission 10240)
CAGTGCCTGTCAGAAAACTATCTCAACCAAGATGCTCCTAAACTTAATATAACATTTTTTGACATTGAGACAGATTTTGATCCAGAGCGAGGTTTCGCAGATCCCGCAGATCCCTTCATGCCTATTACTGCTATCACCGTTCATCTGCAGTGGATGGATGCTCTCATCACATTTGCTCTGCCTCCCAAGACAATGACAATGGCAGAAGCACAAGAAAGCGTAAAAGACTTTGATAACACATTCCTCTATGAACGAGAAGCAGACATGCTTGAAGCGTTTCTTGACATCATAGAAGACGCTGATGTGCTGTCAGGTTGGAACTCGGAAGGTTATGATATTCCATACACTGTGAATAGAGTAAGTCGTGTGCTTTCAAAAGATGACACACGCCGTTTCTGTCTATGGAAGCAGTTGCCCAAGAGAAGAGAGTTTGAAAAATATGGCAAAACTGCAGAAACTTTTGATCTCGTAGGCAGAATACATCTTGACTCACTTGAATTGTATAGAAAATACACCTATGAAGAACGCCACACATACAGACTTGACGCTATCGGCGAACTAGAAGTAGGCGAAAACAAAACTGTGTATGAAGGCACACTTGACCAACTGTATAACAATGACTTTCGCAAATTCATAGAATACAATAGGCAGGACGTTGCTCTGCTTGACAAGCTAGACAAGAAGTTGAAGTTTATTGACTTATCTAACGAACTTGCTCACGCAAATACCGTTCTCATGCAGACTACTATGGGTGCGGTTGCTGTTACAGAGCAGGCAATCATCAACGAAGCACATCACAGAGGTTTGGTAGTTCCCAATCGTCCTAAGCGTGATGATTCAGATGACACAAGAGCAGCAGGTGCTTATGTTGCCTATCCCAAAAAAGGCTTACACAAATGGATAGGTTCAATGGACTTAAACTCTCTATATCCTTCCGTAATTCGCGCTCTTAACATGGCTCCTGAGACAATCGTAGGGCAGTTGAGGCAGGATTATACAGAAGATATGATTCAGGAAGAAACAGGACTCAAGAAGAAGTCATTTGCAGCGGCTTGGGAAGGTCGTTTTGGTTCTCTTGAATATGATGCTGTAATGGAACAGCGAAAGGATCTTGCTATTACGGTAGATTGGGAGAATGGCAATACAGAGGTACTAAGTGGTGCTGAGATCTACGACAAGATATACAACTCTCACGCTCCCTTAATGCTCACAGCAAACGGTACTATCCTTACAACAGAGTTTGAAGGTGTCATTCCTGGCTTGCTAAAGCGTTGGTATGCTGAAAGAAAAGAACTACAGGCAAAGAAAAAGAAAGCACAGGAAGCAGGCAACGAAGTAGAAACTGCGTTCTGGGACAAACGGCAGTTGGTTAAAAAGATTAACCTTAACTCACTGTATGGTGCTATTCTCAATCCTGGCTGTCGTTTCTTTGATAAGAGATTAGGGCAATCTACTACGCTAACAGGCAGGCAGATTGTCAAGCACATGTCAGCAGAAGTAAACAAGGTAGTCACAGGTGAATATGATCACACAGGTGAAGCAGTTATCTATGGTGACACTGACTCTGTGTATTTCTCTGCCTACCCTGTGCTAAAAGCAGACATTGAAGCAGGCAAGGTACCTTGGACAAAAGACACGGTGATACAACTGTATGATCAGGTCTGTGAGCAGGCAAATACGTCCTTCCAAGATTTTATGCTGAGAGCATTTCATTGTCCTAAAACACGGTCAGATGTTATCGCGGCAGGCAGAGAAATCGTAGGTGAGAGCGGATTGTTCATTACCAAGAAACGCTATGCTATTCTTGTGTATGACGACGAAGGTGAGAGAAAAGACGAAGGAGACTCTCCTGGCAAGGTCAAGGCGATGGGCTTGGATCTGCGCCGCTCTGACACGCCTGTGTATATGCAAGAGTTTCTCATGGAGATTCTGCTCATGGTGCTGCAATCATACGAAGAGAAAGATGTGCTTGATAGAATCACAGAGTTTCGGCAAGAGTTCAAGCAGATGCCTGGTTGGGAGAAGGGATCTCCCAAGCGAGCAAACAAGATAGGACACTATCAGAAGGAAGAACAGAGAAAGGGCAAAGCAAATATGCCTGGACATGTAAGAGCGTCAATCAACTGGAATACTCTTAAAAAAATGAATGGCGATAGATATTCGCAGGACATCGTAGATGGTATGAAGGTTATTGTATGTAAACTCAAGCAGAATCCTCTGGGCTATACTTCTGTTGCCTATCCAACAGACGAACTGCGTCTTCCAGACTGGTTTAAAGAACTGCCTTTTGACGAAGACGCAATGGCAGAAACAATCATAGACTTGAAGTTGAAAAACCTGATTGGTGTATTGGATATGGATTTGGAAGACACCAAGCAGGACAACACATTCAAAAGTCTATTTGATTTTGGAGAATAAAATGCAAATAGAAATAAAAGTGTCAGTAGACACTGATAACGAAGAAGACAGAGAGTTGGTTGAACGCATAGTTCAGCTAGCTGAATCTCTAAAAAATGTTGACAATCAATAACTTATGTCGTATCATAGAAACAATAAGGAGAATCTATAAATGAAGGACATTCTACAAGACATCGTATCAAAGACTCACGCACTTGGCTTTTTGGATCTCGTGCGTGTAAATGCAGAAAGCGACGCAACCAGCTTCGAATCAATGGCAGAAGATCGTTCTGTTATCTTATTCGCAGAAACACATTCACCTGTCGCGGAGTTTAAGTCTGTGTTTGGCATGCCCAATCTTGACAAGTTGGCGCTACACTTGAAGAATCCTGAATACAAGGAAAATGCTAAGATTGATGTCGTAGAGCAGGAAAGAAACGGCGAAACTGTGCCTACTCATATTCACTTTGAAAATGAGAAGGGCGACTTTCAGAACGACTATCGCTTTATGAACAGAGCAATCATTGAGGAGAAACTCAAGACTGTGAAATTCAAGGGTGCTAACTGGAATGTGGTATTTGAGCCGAGTGTTGCTGCTATTTCAAGAATGAAACTAATGAGCGCTGCACATTCAGACGAGCCGGTATTTTCTGTTCGCACAGAAGACAGTAATCTTGTATTTTCTTTTGGTGACGCAAGCACACACGCAGGCGAGTTTGTGTTTCAGCATGACGTAGAAGGATCACTATCGCATACCTGGAGTTGGCCTGTTCAGCAGGTGCAGAGCATTCTTAATCTTGACGGTGATGTTACTATGAGTATATCGGATCAGGGTGCTATGCAGATCTCTGTGGATTCCGGAATGGCAAAATATGATTATATCCTGCCAGCACAGTCCAAGTAAAAATGAAACAGTTTGAGGCAGATGATCTAAGAGATTTAGCTCGCTTGATTGATTCTGCAATAGAATCAGACGATGAACGTGTCAAGCGAGCGTTCTCACGTCTAATGACTATAGTTGCTCTTGTTGAAGCACAGGAGGATAGGTCGAAGATACCTGGCTCTATTGAAAGTCTTTTAGACCATATAGATACTCTCACTCTAAGAGTTAGAGAATTGGAAATAAAAGAGCAACAGAGAGAACTGCCTTTTTCTAAATACTCCCAAGCAGGAGACTTGTTAAACTAATATGAAAAAAAATCTAACAGAAGAACAAAAGGACTATGCGAGATTCTTGCCAGCACTTAGTGGGTTTTATGCTACCTATGTAGGCAAACAGCAGAGTGCTGAGTATGTTGAAAAGTCACGCATTCCCGCCAACTTTCAAAACGGTGTTGAAAGTCTAAACTACCTCAACGAAAAAGAGGGTGCGTTTTCCTATAAGTGGAGTCTTTACTCTGCAGGTCACGCTGAATTAGACACTCAAAAAGATTCTCCCAAAGAAGATATGATTCGTAAAAGAGATAGGGCAAATACTTGGGTATTGGGAGACTCGGGCGGATTCCAGATTGGTAAGGGTGTATGGGAAGGTGACTGGAAGGATCCAAACTGCCCCAAAGCACAGAAGAAGCGAGACGGTGTGCTGCGTTGGATGGATGCCTATATGGACTATGGAATGATTTTAGACATTCCTGCTTGGGTGTCTCGCTCACCTGCTGGCGCAAAAGCAACTGGCATCAACAACTATGAGGACGCTGTTGCAGCAACTAGAATCAACAACGACTACTGGATGCGGCATAGAACAGGTGCGTGTCAATTTCTTAACGTGCTTCAAGGTGAAAATCACAGAGACGCAGATGATTGGTATTCGCGTATGAAGGACTACTGCGATCCCAAAGTGTATCCCGACGATCACTTCAATGGTTGGGCAATGGGTGGTCAGAACATGTGCGATATTCACCTTGCGCTAAAGAGGATTATAGAACTGAGATATGACGGCTTTTTAGAAAAGAACTTACACGATGTAATGCACTTTCTTGGCACTTCTAAACTGGAATGGGCTGTGCTGCTCACAGACATTCAAAGAGCGGTTCGTCGTCATCACAACGAAAACTTTACTATTACATTTGACTGTGCTTCTCCTTTCCTTGCTACAGCAAACGGACAAATCTATATACAGACAGAAACAGAAGATAGATCGAAATGGACTTATAGAATGGTTCCGTCTATAGACGACAAGAAGTATGCAAAAGACAGTCGCACGTTCAGAGAAGTTGTAGAACAGGACAATGTATTAGTCAAAGGCAAGAACGGTTTCTATCACAAATTCGAAGACTCTCCTCTCACAGACGGTCTAAAAGTTTCTGATGTCTGCATATATGCTCCTGGAGATTTGAACAAGATTGGCAAAGAAGGTAAAACTGCTTGGGATTCTTTCTCTTATGCAATACAAATGGGACACAATGTATGGAGTCACATTAATGCTGTTCAAAGAGCAAACAGAAAATATGATGAAGGGGTTATTCCCAAGATGCTTGTACAGGAAAGATTTGACAGAGTGTTTTTCAAAGACATTGTGAATGAAATATTTGCAACTGACGACAAAGAACGAGCACTTGAACTTGTAGACGAACACTCACGCTTTTGGATGGCAATTCCAGGAACAAGAGGTGCTACTGGCAAGAAGACTGTGAATTCTTCCACTTACTTTGATGCACTATTTGACACAGAAGAAAAAGATGCTACACTAATAGAAGACGGTGAGTTTTCAGAAGAACAAGAACACAAGTTAGAGGATTTGGAAAATGAAGCGGACGTATAGCACAGGCGAAGCAGAAGATGTGCAATTTTTTACAGGCTGGGAAGTAGAACGCACGCCTGCTTATGGTATGCTTACTCTGTTTGTCACAGGCCTGCATCCTGCAGACGATATTATCGACCTGTATGATCGCCACAACTGCGAACACATTTTCTTTGGTGCTAATCATTCTTTTCAGCCTGGCTCAGACTATGCTGAATGGGAACAGTGGGAAAGAATGATTGCCTACTTTTTAGATAACGATTATCTCTGCACTCTTGATATTCCGCTTTCAGAAGCAGAGCAGTTTAACGAATCCTGCCTCTGTGAATATGATAATTTTATTCCTCAGATTAGAGTGCCTGTGCCATATATTAAACTGTGGAACTACAATACTATGTTGAAGATTGACGACAAAGACTTTCGACATTCTAATCCTGGTGTGTGGTGTCATTCTCTGCATGATTTAATGGAGAGAAGCAAGTTCACAGATTGGCGCGAATACTCACTTGACAAACCCATAAGAAAGGCATAAAATACAAGTATGAACAAATCCTATATCAGAGTAAGAACAGAGTTCGAAGGTTATCACTACTATCCTGGTGCTGGCAAGATTGACGAGCGTATCCGTTTTCTTGAAAGCGAGCATCGTCACATGTTTAAGGTAGAAGTTAAGATCTCAGTCACGCACACAGACAGAGAACTAGAGTTCTTTCTTGTAAAATGGGCACTACAAGATTTTATCCGTTCTGGCAATCAAAATCACAAATCGTGTGAAATGATTGCCGAGGACATACTACAGAATCATCTTGTTCCCCTCTACGGAGACAGTCGTTACTATGAAATTACTGTGTCTGAAGACGGGGAAAGCGATGGTATTATTGAGCACATTCCACAATAACAGAAAGGTAATATAAAAATGGCCAATAACTTTCCACCCGTAAATGAAATCTTTGACGAACTTGATCGATTCCGCGACTTCTGTCGTTATGAAGGCAAAGTTTTCAACGAAGCGTCTCTATATCGCGATAAGGATCCTGTTTGGCAGGACTACAAGCGGTATCGAGCCTATCATGACAACAAAGCACGCCGCAATAACAATAATGGTAGAAACTTTAGGCAGCGATAATGGCACGATCAACAGTTTACATAGTTGATATAGAAGCAGTTGATACTCGTTATACTGCTCAATGGAAGGAGCATCTTCCCAAGCAGTTGAAATCTCATGTGGATGCCAAGATAGAAGTTATCTCCGGTGGAGATGTGCCTCAGACTACTACGCCTGGGGCTTTTCTTAATTTTGGTGGCACAAATGTTTATAAATCCAAACAGTTAGAGCAGATAGGCGAACTTTTTACAAAAGGCAAGATCAAAAATGGAGACTACTTCCTCTACACCGATGCTTGGAATCCCACAGTTATACAGTTACGCTACATGGCTGAACTTTTGGGGGTCGATATTAGAATTGGTGGTCTATGGCACGCTGGCAGTTATGACAGTCAGGACTTTCTAGGCAGGCTGATAGGCGAAACTCCTTGGGTGCGTCATGCAGAAGAAAGCATGTATCACTGTTACGACGACAACTTTTACGCAACCAAGTTTCATATCAGCATGTTTCAAGAAGCGTTTAAGAATGCAAAGAAGAAACTTGCAAAAAGAACAGGCTGGCCAATGGAGTATCTCGCAGACACACTTGCTCCCTATCAAGGCATGGAGAAGCGAGATTTAATTCTATTCCCACACAGAATTGCCCCTGAAAAACAGCCTGATATTTTTAGAGACTTGAAGCAGCAGTTGCCTCAATATGAGTTTGTAATGTGTCAGGAGCAAGAACTTACTAAAAACGAGTATCACAATCTGCTTGGCGAAGCAAAAATGGTATTCTCTGCTAATCTACAGGAGACGCTAGGTATTTCTTGGTACGAAGGTGTGCTAGTAAATACAATTCCTCTAGTGCCTGATAGGTTGAGTTATTCTGAAATGGCATTGGATCCTTTCTCTTATCCCAGTGCCTGGACAAAAAGTTGGAAGATGTATGAAAGGAACCGCTCGCATGTTGTAAATAGGATTACCTATCTTATGAGCAACTATGAAGACTATCTTCCCGCTCTATTAAAACAGAAACGAAAACTGGAAAGAGACTATTTCTCTGGTGAAAAACTATACAAGGTGATAAATGATGCCGTTAAACAGGACACTTGAAGAAGACTATGATGATGTTGTAGCAGGAGACAGAAGTGTCGATAGTTATACCTATGGAACTGACACGATAACTATAGATCTAAATGATTTGAATGAAGATGTCAATATGACTGACTTTTCAGTTACTTCTGTGCCAGGCGTTGGTAGTCTACCAAATGATTTCTATATCACAACAAATACTAACTCAGATTTGGATTTGGATTTTTCCAATATTGTGCTTTCAACACCGCACGAAGACTTCTGTGAATACATAGGACTAGACAAAGAACAAAGCGTTGAAGACTTTCAGGATATGTGTGAGAGATATCCTTCGCTTCAAAAAGCACTAGAACAGTTCACAAATACCTATAACCTTGTCAAAGACGATTGGCAGACGGAGAGAAAAAAATGAAGTGGTTTAAGAAGAAAATTGCGCAGTGGGCAAGAGAAGGCAGAATAGAAGCAGTTGATCTTGCGGAGGTTCCTCAAGCCTTTCCTAGAGCAGGACTACCCGAAGCAGAACCTGTGCTGTGTTTTAAAATCTACGGTGCTCAAAACGGAAAGGTTTTAGAGTTTCAAAGATACAACAACCAGATTGATAGGCACGATAACTCTGTATATGTTATAGATAAAGAAACAGACATAGGTGAATATGTTTCAAAATGTCTTTCACTGGAGATGCTAAAATGAACAAAGTGTACTACTCTTGGCAGGATATTGAACGGCAATGTCAATCAATTGTAAATCAGATTGCGAGAGATAGTTGGATGCCTGACTATGTGGTTGGTATTACTAGAGGCGGCAATGTACCTGCTACTATTATTTCACACATGCTAGGCGTTCGCTGTGAAGCATTAAAAGTTGCTCTGCGAGATGGCGGCGAAAGCGAAACAAACTGCTGGATGGCAGAGGACGCATTCGGTGCTGTTAGTACGGAAAATCAGGACGATTTAAAAAGTCGCTGGGATATTGATTTGAGAAAGAATATTCTCGTAGTGGATGACATCAATGACACAGGCGACACTCTCAAATGGATTCAGCAGGACTGGCAGAGCACCTGTTTTCCAAACGAAGAGTATGCTTGGGGCAGCGTATGGGAAAGGAATGTTCGCTTTGCTACGCTTGTTCATAACACGCCAAGTGACTTTGGTGATATCTCTTATTACGCGACAGAAATTAACAAGATAGAAAACGACCAATGGATAGTTTTCCCCTGGGAATGCGTAGGAGAATATCGTGACTGAATGGGCTATTATGGTACCATTTGAGGACGATTATATGTATGTTACTCAGTTTGTCGAAGGTATGGATTTTAGTGCACATGCGGTAAAAACCTTTTCTACACGAGAAGAAGCAGAACAAGCGGCAGACTTTTGGCGATTGCCTGGCAAAGAAGATCTAATAAAGGTAGTAGAATATGACACGGACTCTTAAAGAAGCAAAAGACGCAGGAGAAGCACCCTGGAGTGATGTTCTTGTAGAGACAAGAGACTATGTTGTGTATCGTGACGCTTACCCTGTCACAGAAGGACATGTTCTTTTTGTGCCGCAACAAGAAGATTGGCAGCATGTGACAAAATGTTGGGAGGCTGCTTACAAGTGGGGCACAGACTGGGTAGACAGGGAATACTGCGAAGCATTTAACATTGGCATGAATGTAGGAGAGGCAGCAGGACAAACTGTGATGTATCCCCACATTCATCTTATACCACGCAGAGAAGGTGATGTGTCGGACCCACGAGGCGGTGTAAGACACGTAATACCATACAAAGGAAATTATCAAAACAAAGGAGACGACAATGAAGAATATGAGATCGGAGATACTGTTGGCTGCTGAAGCCCACTTTGTAGGTCACATTGAAAAGCACAGAGCAAACGCAGAGATTTTAGCAACAAACGCAGCAGGTGTGGGCAATAACGGAGACATTCTTGAAGAACTGGAAAAGGAACTTGCAGAAGTTGCTGACTATCATGACAAACTAGAAATGCTCTATCAATACATGGATTTAGATAGTGTTCATGCAGAACAGGGCAGACAGCCTCTTCTATACAAGCCTAAGGGGTAATTTTTGCCCCTTTTTCTTGACAAAAACCTAAATACAATTTACAATAGTAATAATAATAGACATCCTCGTCTATAACTCGGAGAAATAATTTGAAAACATCAGAAAAAATCAAACAAAGACTAGAACAAAACGGTGCTCGTTACTGGGCAGGCGATAACATTGCAGACTATATCGAAGATGGCGAGCGAGACGAACTAATTGCAGAACTTACAGAAAGTTTTGAAAATGTATTAGACTCTCTTGTTATTGACAGATTCAGTGATCCTAACTCTCTAGGCACTGGAAGACGCCTTGCTAAAATGTATGTAAATGAACTTATGAGCGGGCGTTATTATCCACAGCCTAATGCTACTGCTTTCCCAAATGATCCAAAAGACGGCTATTCTGGAATGCTGGTGGTGCGCTCAGAACTGCGTTCTGTGTGTTCACATCATCATCAGCCAGTAACAGGCGTTGCATACATTGGTATTATCGCTGCTGAGAAGTTGATTGGACTTTCTAAATACACTCGTATTGCACAATGGTGTGCTCGTCGTGGCACACTGCAGGAAGAACTTGCTAATGACATTGCAAGAGAAATCATGCGAGCAACAGGGTCAGACAATGTAGGCGTTTACATTCAAGCTCAGCATGGTTGTTGCGAAAACAGAGGCATCATGGCACACTCTTCTCTTACACAGACTACGGTACTCGAAGGTGCTTTTATGTCGGATGCTTCAGTTAAAGAAGAATTCTTTCACAACATCAAACTACAACAGGATTTTGCGCCACGATGAATTTAAGATACTCAGAAGCATTTTACTCAGTACAAGGTGAAGGAAGATTTGTAGGTGTTCCTTCTTTGTTTCTCAGAACATTTGGCTGCAACTTTCGCTGCAAGGCGTTTGGCAGAGATAGAAATGAAGAAATGGGTAAACATAATCCAGAAGTAAAAGAGTTATTAGATAATGGCGTCTTAGAAAACACTAAAACCTTCATGGATTTGCCTATTGTTCACACAGGCTGTGATACCTACGCAAGTATCTACCCCGAATTTAAAAAATTTATGCAGGATAAAACTGTAGATGAAACTGTAGAACATCTGCTTTCTCTTATTCCAGAAGGTCGTTGGACTCAGTCAAACGGACAGGATATTCATCTTATTTTAACAGGTGGTGAGCCAATGCTTTGGCAGAAATTTTGGCCAGAACTATTTGCTCACCCAGATATGCAGGACCTAAAACATGTCACTATTGAAACAAATACAACACAGAAGTTACAGCCAGATTTTGAACATTGGCTCAACACTCAAGACAGAATACATGTTACCTTTTCGTGTTCACCAAAGCTCACCGTTTCGGGAGAACGTTGGGATCGTGCTATTAAGCCTGAGATTGCTCGGCAATACTATGATGCTCCTCGCAGTGACCAGTACTTTAAGTTTGTGGTTGCTGACGAAAGGGATGTCAACGAAGTTACTGAAGCTACGCGACTATTTAGAGAAGCGGGCGTTGAGTGTCCGGTCTATATCATGCCGCTCGGCGGACGATCTGAGGAGTACGAGTTTAACACAGAACGAGTTGCCAAACTCGCAATGCAGAGAGGATGGAGATACACGCCGCGACTACACATTGACCTCTTCGGCAATGCATGGGGAACATGAAGACCCTACTGATAGATTAAGAAAAAACGGATTCTAAGGAGAAAAAATGACACATTATTTCAATTTCAAAGGACTTGCTAAACGTCAGGAGTATTGGGCTGTTATCGTTATAGCATTTGCACTTGCATTTACAGCAGGATTTTTTACAGAAGTACTAATACTGTTTAATACAGAAGGTGCTCTATTCGGACTTTTGTTTTTGGTAGTAGGGTGTATTGCTCTTATTTGGCTACAATTTGCTACAGCAGCCCGGCGATGTAGAGATGCAGGTATATCTCCATGGTGGGTACTGCTTCTCGTAATCCCCTACATCAATTTCGTAGTTACTATTGTTTTTGGTGTACTACCCTCAAAGACTGTAGGAGAGGACGATGTTTAACCTTTGGAAGAAATTTTCTAAAAAAGAAGAACCACTAGAACAGGAAGAGCCAAAGACAGAAGAAGACATTCGTCGAGAAGCACTTGAACGAGAAAAAGAAGAAGCGAACAAGAAAGGCGAGCCCTGGGTTGCAGTTCTTGATACACAGGTAAATCCTGAAAATATTCGAAATGGTTTCTTTGAACTCGATTGGAACAACGAGTTTATTGAAAGACTGCTTGACGCAGGTTACAAAGGTGAAACTCAGGAGGAAATAGTAGATGCTTGGTTTAGAACTATTGTCACTCAGATGCTTGCAGAAGAAGGTGCAGACACAGAAAGAGGCATGGGTTATATCAATGTAAATCCCATTGACGAAGGCAGATCAGAAGTATCATAATGCATCTTTACCTTCTCGACAATGAACTCTTGATAATGTCACCCAAAGATGCTATCGTGTTTTACATACAAGGTAGAGATATCTTTGACTTTACGGAACATTTTGGATTAGAAGAAGCATGAGCACATATATTTTACTAGACACTGCTAATGTGTTTTTTCGCGCTCGACACGTTGTTCGCGGCGACATTGACACTAAAGTAGGCATGGCAATCCATATTACCCTAAATTCGCTTAAGAAAGCTTGGGATGATTTTGGAGGAGATCATGTAGTAGTCTGTCTTGAAGGTCGTTCATGGCGTAAAGATTTTTACGAGCCATACAAGCGCAATAGAAAAGAAGCTCGCGCTGCAATGACAGCAAAAGAAGAAGAAGAGGATAGAGTCTTTTGGGAAATCTTTGATGAGCTAAAGACTTTTCTTATTGAGAAGACCAATGTAACCGTTCTTCGTCATGAAAGACTGGAAGCAGACGATCTTATCGCAGGTTGGTGTCAAAATCATCCCAGCGACGATCATGTTATTATCTCGACAGACGGAGATTTTGCTCAGTTGATTGCTCCTAATGTTCGTCAGTATAATGGTGTTACTTCTACTACTATCACACACGAAGGCTACTTTGACGACAAGGGCAATCCTGTTGTAGACAAAAAGACTGGCAAGCCAAAGCCTGCTCCTAATCCGGAATGGATGCTGTTTGAAAAGTGTATTAGAGGTGACACATCAGACAATGTGTTTTCTGCTTATCCTGGTGTAAGGAAGAAGGGCACGAAGAACAAGGTAGGCCTGTTTGAAGCGTTTGACGACAAAGATACAAAAGGCTTCAACTGGAACAATCTCATGCTGCAACGCTGGGTTGATCACAAGGGCGAAGAACACAGAGTCATTGATGACTACAATAGAAATGTGACTCTGTGCGATTTAACTGCACAACCGCCTGAGATCAGAGAAATCATAGACAACGAAACGCAAAATGTAGAGTCTAAAAATGTATCACAGGTAGGTTTAAGACTTATGAAGTTCTGTGCTAAATGGGACATGCAGCGTATAGCAGATCAAGCAGCTTCTTATGCTAAACCGCTGTCAGCGAGGTATCCAAATGAACAAAAAGAAATGTCCGTTTGAAGAAACGTGCGAACACAAAACAGACGACTGTTATGAGGAGACTATGAAAGATAGCATTACAGCAAAAGAGATTCTTGAGAACAAGTTTTGGATTGTAGAAAACAAGGGCGTAAGAATAGGAACTCTTACTCTTGACGAAGAAAAATATATCTTAAGTGATAAGCAAGGAACACACTTTTTTAACTCTGAGAGGCAGTTAAAGAAAACGCTGGGAGATATTTCTTGGGGTCATAAGCAGCTAGAAGACTCGATCTCCTACGAAGTTCATGGTTATCCTACTTCTTACAAGCCTTACAATCCTATGTATGATGTTCGCAAGCACATTCCGCTTTTTACAAAGTCTCCTAAAAGCAAGAGTGTGTATTGCGCAGGTCATTATGTTATTCGTTTTGACAAAGGTTGGGTTAAGAGCTTTTGTCCTAAACTGATTACTGTAGAAGCTAACGACTTCAAAGGTCCTTTCAAAACAGACTTTGAAGCAAGACAGGAGTTGTCCCGTGTCAAATCGCAGTGAGCCGCTTAACACAGCACCTATACAGCAGTTTTTGCAACAAGTGCGCTCTGCTGATGCAGGTAAGGCAAAAGAAGTAAAACTAGACCTACAAAATGCCAAGAGACTTGCTTTTTGTTTAGGGGAAGTGATGACTCGCCTAGAAGGCGATTTAGAGAAAATCCTCTCAAACAAATCTGCAGGCACAGATGAAGTAATCGAAGTGAAAATGGACGGCGGCTCAAGCTGGTAAAGAGATAAATAAGTGCGTAGTTAACTTAAAGGATACACGCACTATGAGTCGCCCTAAACCTGAAGTAATCTTGGAACATATTGACAAAAAAACCTATAAGACAGAGCAGGTTCTCAAAGCAGAAGCTATCTGGGCGGTATTCTATCAAGGTGCTCCTTTCAATCTAAAGTCGGCTAACATGCTGACAAACTATCCTGGTCCTAAGTATCCTAAGGTAAGTTTTTCAAACCCTGGACACGCAATTAATCTTGCAAAAAAGTTGAACTCTCTGTTTAATACGGATGAGTTTGAGGTTGTAAAACTCACACAGGGCGAAATCATACCTCTTGACGAAGAATGACTTCAAAAGAAACATATACCAAAGTCTTTCTCAAACAGTTAGATCAACCTGTGAATAACCTTTCTGTTCGTTCTGCTCTTGCGGAATGGTGGAGAAATCCTCGCACTAAAGAAAAAGGCGGCATGCGTCTCACTGAAGAAGGCTTCAGAATGATGACAGAAGATTTGGATATATCATTCTACGAAGTGCCATATGCTCCTGACATGAATTTTACCACTCAAATAATCATATGGCTTGACAACTTTATTGACTGCCCTTACTATCTTGACAAGAGAAGCATGTTTGTCACAGATGACAAAAAAGCACTTGAACTTCACATGTTTTCAGGAGATATCAAAAAATATGGTATCTCCAAAGCTTTAGCAAGACAGGATGCCAAAAACGATTGACATATCACCTTATTCCTGTATAATAACACTTGTACTTAAACACAACTGCAACTAGAGGTACTTATGGATACTGCAACTCGTCAGCTAACTCCTAATTCTGCGAAAGCATCAATCAACCACGCTATTCGCCGCAAGCGTCCTATCTTTCTTTGGGGACCTCCCGGCATTGGCAAGTCAGACATTGTTCATCAGATTGGCGAATCTATGAACGCTAAGGTAATTGATGTTCGTCTTTCGCTTTGGGAGCCAACTGACATCAAGGGTATTCCTTACTTTGATTCCAATCTTTCAAAGATGGTTTGGGCTCCGCCGCTTGAACTGCCTGACGAAGAGATGGCTGCACAGCATGAGAACATTGTGCTGTTTCTTGATGAGATGAACTCTGCGGCTCCTGCTGTGCAGGCTGCTGCTTATCAGCTTATTCTTAACCGCAAGGTTGGTACTTACACACTGCCTGACAATGTTTACATTGTTGCTGCTGGTAACCGTGAGGCAGACAAGGGCGTAACCTATCGCATGCCTGCTCCGTTGGCTAATCGTTTTGTTCACTTAGAAATGACTGTGAACTTTGATGATTGGTTTGAGTGGGCTGTTGAAAACAACATTCATCAGGATGTTGTAGGTTACTTGACCTTCTCTAAGAAGGATCTCTACGACTTTGACCCTAAGTCTCCGTCGCGTTCATTTGCAACGCCTCGTTCTTGGTCGTTTGTGTCAGAGCTGCTTGAAGACGGCATTGACGAAAGCACTACTACTGATCTTGTGTCGGGTGCTGTTGGCGAAGGTCTTGCTGTTAAGTTTATGGCACATCGCAAGGTTGCTTCGCAGATGCCTAATCCTGCAGACATTCTTGAAGGCAAGGTATCA
>PR_CR_10_Liq_3_inCRDRAFT_1000250_pt1 | contig 15171 bp, 16 predicted proteins | sample PRCRCaboRojoPR_2_FD_10240 | JGI IMG/M metagenome (IMG submission 10240)
GAACCATTACAGGTATCACCGATTTGGCAGTGGCCGATGGTGGTACAGGTGCAAGTAATGATTCCGATGCGAGAGTGAATCTTGGGTTGGGTAATGTAGATAATGTGAGTGCAGCTGACCTGAGAGACCGTTCTACCCATACTGGTACACAGGAGTTATCTACAATATCTGATGCAGGTACACTTGCAAGTCAAGACGCAGGTAATGTGAATATAGATGGTGGCAATATTGACGGAACACCCATTGGCGTATCGTCTGCGAGTAGTGGTGCTTTTACTAACTTAAGCTACACGGGAACACTGACAGGTGGCACAGGCGTAGTCAATATTGGAAGCGGGCAGATTTACAAAGATGTTAGCGGTAATGTGGAGATTAGTAATAGTATTCAGGCTGAAGGATCCATAAGAATCGGCAATGGTTTCGGTAGTGGTGGTAGTGCTACAATCCATAATTTTCAAAAATCATTATATCTACAATTTAATAATGGTAATTCAGAAGATACCTTAAGATTAGGCGGCGGCGGGACAATCTGCGATCTAGTTTTTCATAATAATGAGGGCGGTATTAGTCCAAATGACGACACAGGTTGGATATCCGTCTCTAGCGGGTTTTCTGAAAGAAGCGTGTCACATTCAATTTCATTGCCGTATCATGTAATACCGTTGGTTCGTGCCGGCACCGCTGGGAGTTATAACAGTATTTATGACGCGAATGATATTATTCAATCTGGTTTTAATTTTCCGAATTCTAGTGGATTAAATGCAACCGGATTATATTTTATTTCCAACGATAATCAGATTGAATTTTTTGAGCATTTTTATGTTGGTGCTGCTAATTCAAATAATATGCAAGATGGCTTTGTTGAAATTAATGCATTAAGATTTCTTATATTCAAGATAGGACAGGTGTCGTTATAATGTTTATTCATGTAGATAAGGTTACGGGTAATTTAGTCGGAACTTCCGAAAAAAATAATGTATCATACGATAATGCATTTTCCGTCGAACTTTCAGATATTGATTTTTTTGCCAACTGGTGGGACTACAAATATATTGATGATAAATTAATCAATGATGAATCAGATCGGCCCGAACAAGTTAAAAAGAAAAAAATAGAAGCTGGTGTTCGCATTGAGCGCAATCAAAAACTCGCTAAAACTGATTGGGTCGTGATTAAATATAAGGAACTTGGTAAGGCGGTTCCTGCCGCATGGAAGACCTATCGTCAGGCGCTGCGAGACATTCCAGAACAAGAGGGATTTCCACACGACGTGACATTCCCCGAGGAGCCAACCGAATCATGAGTACACTTCGAGTAGATAATATTACGAACGAGGATGGGTCTGGCGGACCACTTGCGCCAGGAGATGATTACAGCAACGAGGAGCAATTTGTTCAAGACATTTGTTCTGCGACTCATACACCTGAGATTGTCCAAGCGTATCAAGATCACCTTGCGGAACAAACCGAGACACCATAATGTCAGAACTAAGAGTAACCACAATCACAGATGAAGAGGGGACCGGAAGTCCCGCATTCCCCAATGGTGTGATTATTGGGGATGTTGATGTTGCTGCTTTACAGGATGCGATTGATTCTGCAATTGATTCTGCAACCACCGATAATATCCAAGAAGGTTCTAACCTATACTACACGACTACTCGGTTCGATAGTGACTTTGGAGATAACACTACAGATGACTTGACCGAAGGGTCTTCTAACCTCTATTATACCAGTGTCCGAGTCAATTCGGATGTAACCGACCTTTTGACCGGCGACATCTCGACAGGTAATATCACAACCACCGGATATGTTCGTGGTCCATCTACATTTGTGATTGATCCCGCGACTCATGGTGACTCTACAGGTACATTAAGGATTCTTGGTGGACTGACAGTAGAAGGTACTACGACTACAATCAATTCTACTACTGTTACAGTCGATGATAAGAATGTCGTGTTAGCGGAAGGTGCAATAGATTCCGCAGCGTCCGATGGTGCGGGAATAACTGTGAATGGTTCGGGTGCGAGTATTCTCTATGATCATACAAATTCTAGTTGGGACTTCAATAGAAACATAGAAGCAGTATCGATTCAAAACACTCCGATTGGAAGTAGTACTGCGAGTAGTGGTGCATTTAGTACTTTGAGTGCGAGTGGGGATGTGGACTTTGATGCGGGTACATTGTTTGTTGATGCGTCTGCTGATGCGGTGGGGATTGGGACTACTTCGCCAAGTGTAAAATTGCATGTAAACGGTGATGTTAGAGCGTCAACTGTACAATCAGATAATAACATAGTTGTTGGAGAAGCCATACCACTTCATGCAAACTACTCATCGGCAGATGGTGGCGCTCCAGCATTGAGATTAGGTAGTAACGCATCAGGGCCGGGGTTTTGGGACTTTCAACCAACTGGAACAAATTCAGGTGACCTCGCTATTGAAAAAAATGACACTGAACGTATGCGTATCACCTCCAGTGGTGACGTACTGCCAGGAGCCAACGGAACCCAAGACCTCGGTTCATCCACACTACGTTGGAACACAGTTTACACCTCTGACCTTTCATTGAAGAATGACCATGGTGATTGGACTATTGTGGAAGGTGAAGATGACTTGTTCTTGTATAACAACAAAAAGAACAAAGTGTACAAGTTTGCACTCACAGAAGTAGACCCTGATATAGCACCACCAAAGAGAGACTAGATTATGCCAGTGAATGTAGGCGGATATGAGATTACCAAGGAGATGGAAAACTATATTGGTGGACTATCTGATGGTTTCAATGGCAACTCTCTTGATACGAGTGTATGGAGTACCTTTGGCACACAGCATGGCAGTATCACAGTTTCCAACGGTGAGTGTATTATAAACAATTCTTCAGGAGGGAACGCTGATAAAATTGGAATATACTCCAATATACAATTTCCTGTTGGAATGAGTATCAGTGCCAGAGTCAAAAACACCAGTGGCAGACACGCAAGTTTGATTGGATTTGGAGAATCTGTGTGGGAACCATATCCTCATGCAGGAACATCCGTTGGTTGCACTTGGTATTCAAGGGCAGATAATATCTCAAGCACTATTGGTAGTTATTATGATGAAAATGGGAATACACCCCCCGACTTCCCACAAGCAACCCAAAACTTGACTAGCTACCAAGTACTATCACTCTATAGGGTTTCAGAATCCCAAGTAGATTTTTATAGAAACGGTATATTTGAACTTTCTCGCACTGGTGTAAAATTTCAAAACAAATACAGCGTGTATTTTAGTGCTGATGGATGGTCAAATGTAAACAGAAGCGGGATGGATAACATTATAGTAATAGACTGGGTAATTGCGAGGTACAATTGATGCCACTGAATATTGATTCAAATGTTATCACTGACGTTTCTGTGAAGAACTACGGAATAACATCAGTTATAAGACGAGGGCTGATTGTGAATTTAGATCCTGCAAATCAAAACAGTATTGATAGTACCTCGTTCTATGATATGTCATTCAATGGTAATCACTCTGTGTTGGAAAATGGTGCTTCTTATTCTGGTGCCGGTAACGGAAGTATTAGTTTAGATGGCACAAACGATAGGATATCCATCTCAAATGCCAACGGCGATTTCAATTTTGGTACAAACAATTTTACGTTGAATATTTGGATCAATCAGGGTTCTAGCAGCAATACTTACCCACATCTTTTTTCTTTGGATGATCAATATAATTTTTCTCTGAAAGCAAATGCACCGAGTCAAGCTACTCCATACCGATTGTATGTATATCAGGATTATGGCGTTATTTTTCCAAACTCATATCTTTCTCCTGGAAACTGGCAAATGATAACTTTGGTCAGAGAAGGTCAGCAGTTTAGACTTTACATAAATTCCAGTCTAACAGATACAGTCACAGATTCTATTGGTCCAAAAAACATATCAGGAACAACAGCATACTTGGGTTGGGGATGGAGTGTTGAATATACACCACAACTTAGAGGACCGTTTCAAGCCTACAATACTATTCTTTCCGCAACAGAAATCGCACATAACTACAATGTCACCAAGGGGAGGTTTGGTCTCTGATGCCTTTTGATATTGGTGGTTTTATTTTCAACGGTGACCGCATTGAGAATGATGCTCGTGCTGGTATTGTCACTGATGGTTTGGTGTTACACTTGGACGCTGGTATCTCAGAGTCGTATCCCAAGAGTGGTACTACTTGGTATGATATAAGTGGTAATGATCACGAAGGAACTATACTGTCAGATGTCTCTAATCTAACAACTCCTGATAGATTCAATTTTATAACTTCGACTGGTAGTAACTCCAGAGTCACCATACCCCATAGCACAGATTTCAATTATAGTTATGACAACTGGGCATACAGTTTTTGGATAAAACAATTGGTAGATGATAACGGGGGTTGGGCTCAACTATTTGTAAAAGGTGACGGAGAAGGTTGGAGAAGACCCGGCGTTTGGTTTTATAACGGAGAAACTTCTAAACTTCATATTACATGGCGGTCCGCTACAGAATCTCAAGAAACATTAGACACCTCTACAAACTTTATGTTACCAATAAACACTTGGCACAACATAGTGATTCAGTCTAAGGGTGGAACAATGATGGCATTCAAGAATGGTGTCTTAGATAGTAGTCTGGCAATATCCGAAAGAATTACCAACACCGAACCACTGAGCATAGGTAATGTTCAATCCTATCGAACCCTAAATATGGAAATTGCTAACTTTATGATTTACAATAAAGGTCTCAGTGACACAGAAATCACTCAAAACTTCAACGCACAACGAGCCAGATTCGGATTATAAGTCATAAGAATAACCTCGTTTGCAATCACTTTTCATATAAATAAAGGTGATATAAACCCATAACGAGGCACCACAATGGCACAATCAAAAGCTAGATTTCTCTCTAGTCTTCTGACATCCGCTGGTTTTGTAAAGGACAATCGGTCATTACTTGCTGGTTCGGATGGTGAAATCGATCTGTCCAGTCTTCCGATTATTCCAAACTCTCAGTTAGAGTTCTCTTCGGTGACTCTTAATGAGTTGCAGGTCGCATTGGGTGAATCGGATCAGTTAAGAACAGATGACATTCCTGAAGGCAATGTAAATCTTTACTATAACACGATTCTATTTGATTCGGACTTTGATGTAAGATTTACGACCAAATCTACCACAGATCTGATCGAGGGAGACAATCTCTATTATACATCTCTTCGTGCAGATTCAGATGCGAAGAATGCAATCTCTGGTGGGACAGGACTTACCTATAACCCCGCGACAGGTGTCCTTGATATTACCGATACCGGGGTTTCATCGGGTTCTTATGGGTCTGCATCACTTGTCCCTACCCTATCGGTCAATGCACAGGGACAAATCGATTCTATCGGCACAGTGAGTGTTGCGGGTGTTTCGAGTATTGACTTTGACTCGGTCAATGGTAATTTTACGATCAATACTGCGGATGGTGGTTCTTTTGTCGAGACCATCACCCTCGATCCTTTTACTACCGATCTTGATAATACTTATGTAAACACTGCGGGCGACACGATGACAGGTTTTCTGACTCTTCATGCAGATCCCGTCAATGCGTTTCATGCGGTTACCAAAGAATATGCAGATAACCTCGCACAAGGTGTAAAAACCGCACCCTCAGTAAGAGCAGCAACAACAACCAACCTTGATGCAACCTATGACAGTGGTGTCAATGGTGTGGGAGCAACCCTGACCTCGACATCCAATGGTGGGTTACCACTGATTGACGGTGTTGATAGTTGGGAAGTTAACAATGGGATTCTGGTTAAAGATCAGACTATCCTAGCGGAGAACGGTCGTTACTTTGTAAACGATGTTGGTAATGACAGTAACCCATGGGTTTTGGAACGGTGTGAATTCTGTGATGAAGACAGTGAAATCCCCGGAGCATATGTCTTTGTCCAAGAGGGGACCGAATATGAAGGAACCGGTTGGATTCAGATTGTAGAAGATCCCAATACCTTTACGGTCGGTGCAGATAGTATTGTTGTTACCCAGTTCTCGGGTGCGGGTACATTTGTTGCGGGTGATGGAATTGATCTGACCAACAATGTGTTCAGTATTGATAGTAATGAACTCTCCACTATTATTCAAAACATTGATGGTGCGGGAAGTGGTATCGATGCAGATCTCCTTGACGGTCAAGAGGGTTCTCACTATCGAATTAATGTCTATGATGCAAATGGGATATTGCAGAACTAAATAAGTCTACAAAAACAGGACAGATATATGGCTTTACCGAATACTAGAGACGATCACATCGACTATTGTTTAAGAGCACTGGGTCACCCGGTGATCGAGATCAATATTGATGATGAACAATTAGAAGATCGAGTTGATGAATCTCTCCAGTGGTTTCGGGAACATCATCCGGACGGTTCTCGCAGATTCTATATCTCATATGAAGTCACCGATCAGATGATTAGTGATGGATATATTGACTTGGGTGATTCAGATGTCATGACCGTGGTCAGAATGTTGCCGATCAACACGGTATCACAGACCACCAACTTTTTTGATATTAAGTATCAAATGATGTTGAACGATATCACAGACCTGAATAACTATGCAGGTGATATTGCATATTATGAACAGATGCAACAACACCTGTCTTTACTTGATATGAAGTTATCAGGAATGCCTATCATCACATTTTCGCGACAAGAAAATCGTCTTTACTTTTATATCAGTGATGATAAATTGAGTGCGGGAGACTATCTGGTGATTGAGGTCTATGGTGTGCGCACTCCAAGTTCTACCGGAAATGAATATAATTCACTTTGGAACCACTGGTTTCTTAAAGAGTATACAACCGCATTGATTAAAAAACAATGGGGTCTCAACCTGTTGAAGTTCGAGGGTATGCAATTGCCTGGTGGTGTCACAATCAGTGGTCGACAAATTTATGAAGATGCGCAAGCAGATCTTGAAAGACTCATGACCAAGTTTCGAGAAGAAGAAGATGTCGGTCCGATGATGTTTGTGGGGTAAATAGATATGCCAACTAACCCCTATATCAGTCAAAAAGTACGTTCCGAACAAAACCTGTATGAAGACATTGTTATCGAAAGTCTTCGTATGTATGGTCAGGATGTATACTATATCCCTCGCGAGATTGTAAATAAAGATCCTATTTTTCTGGATGATGTACCGTCACATTTCACTGATGCGTACAAGGTCGAGATGTATATCGAGAACATCGAGGGATTTGAAGGGGAAGGCGATCTATTCACAAAGTTTGGAATTGAACTTCGCGATCAGGCCACCTTTATTGTTGCGCGAAGACGTTGGAAACAATTGATCGGTAACTATCTGGATGAAAAGAAGTTTCGTCCCCGAGAAGGTGATGTCATTTATTTACCATTATCTGAGTCTATGTTTCAGGTGATGAAGGTCGAGACCGAGACGCCGTTTTACCAACTCAGTAATCTTCCTACCTTCCGACTGCAGTGTGAGTTGTTTGAATATAGTGACGAAGACTTTGACACCGGGGTTGATGAGATTAATGCGATCGAACTTGAAGGTTCTTATCAATATGCGTTGACCATGGATTCCGCATCGGTTGGATTTGAAATTGGGGAGAATATTGTTCAGTCATTTGGTGACTATGATATGCAGGGTGAGGTCACAGATTGGTCGGATTCGGATCGGATCTTACAGATCGCACACGTTGGTTCTACTGATGGTAAGTTTCATAACTTTACCACGACCCAACCGGTCTCGGGTCAAGAATCTGGTGCGGTCGCGACCCCAACGTTGGTTCAGGATCTACAAGAAATTCAGGTTCAGACACAGAATGTGATCTTTGATCACTTTGAGGGAGACTTCCTTGATTTTTCTGAAGAAAATCCTTTTGGAGATATGTCATAATGTTTGGTTCATGGTTTTATCATAAGAGAGTAAGGACTGCGGTGTCGGTCTTTGGATCGATGTTCAACAACCTTTATGTTCTTCGGGAAAGGAGTGATGGATCTATTCTGTCACAAGTGAAGGTGCCTCTCTCTTATGCACCCAAAAGAAACTTCATTGAACGATTAGCTGAAATGAGTAAGGGTGAAGAAGCAGAACGCAGAGTTGCAATCAAGTTACCCCGTATGTCTTTTGAGATTACCAATATCTCATATGATGCAGAGAGACAGTTGCCTAAGGTTAATCAGTTTCAGACACCTGCGATTGAAGATGATCAGAAAAGAATCAAGATGTATACTTCGGTTCCCTATGATATCTCATTCACTCTGAGTATCTATGCAAAGAGTCAGGACGATGCATTGCAGGTCGTTGAACAAATCTTACCTTACTTTAGTCCACAGTATACTGTATCGGTCAAACCGTTTGGTAACGATCTAGATATTAAAGAAGATGTTCCGATCGTTTTGAGTGGATTGTCATTCGAAGATACATATGAAGGCCCTCTTGAACAGAGAAGAACAATTGTATATGACCTGACCTTTGATATGAAGATGTCATTCTATGGACCCAAAGAAGAATATGGAGTCATTAGAAATGTCAACAACAACTTCTATATCACAGACGATGAAGACACATTCATCCAGAACATCAGATTTCGCCTGATCCTATTGATGTGAGTCCTGATAGTGATTATGGATTTAATATTCGATATACAGATAGTGAAGAACCTACAGGATTGTAGAAATGAGTGAAAAAGATAATGTAAAAAATGACTATGATTACTCCCGAGAAACTTACTATGACCTTTTAGAAAAAGGAAGAGAGTCTCTAGAGATGATGGTAGAGGTCGCGCGCGAGAGCGAGCACCCGCGCGCGTTCGAGGTTTTGTCGAACATGATGAAGAATATGTCAGACATCAACGATAAGTTGATGGACCTGAATAAGAAAAACAAAGAAATAACTCAAGAAAAATCACAAAAAGAACTTCCAAATAATACAACCAACAATAACCTTTTCATCGGTTCGACCACTGAGTTACAAAGATTTTTACAAAATGACGAGAAGGTGATTGACATTGAACCAGATTCAGACTAACCACTATAACGGCAACGCAAATGTAAAACGTGATGGTGTTGCTGAAGAGTGGGATGCACATAAGATAACCGAGTATAAGAAATGTATGCATGACCCTGCGTACTTTGCTCGGAATTATGTTAAGATTATTTCTCTTGATAAGGGTCTTGTTCCTTTTGATCTCTATCCCTATCAGGAAGAGATGTTTCGACACTTTAATGAGAATAGATTTAACATTGTCTTAGCCTGTCGACAGTCTGGTAAGTCAATCTCATCGGTGGTCTATATTCTCTGGTTTGCGATCTTTCATCCCGAAAAGACCATTGCGGTACTTGCAAACAAAGGGGCGACCGCACGAGAGATGTTGGGTCGAATCACACTTGCACTCGAAAACTTACCATTCTTTCTTCAACCCGGATGTCGTGCATTAAACAAAGGCAGCATCGAATTTTCTAATAACAGTCGGATCATCGCAGCAGCAACATCCGGAAGTTCTATCCGGGGTATGTCGGTCAACCTACTATTCCTTGATGAGTTTGCATTTGTCGAACGCGCGAGTGAATTCTATACATCGACATACCCGGTGGTTTCTGCGGGTAAGGACACCAAGGTCATTATCACTTCAACCGCAAATGGGATTGGAAACATATTCCACAAGATTTGGGAAGGTGCAGTTCAGGGAACCAATGAGTATAAACCATTCGAGGTCAATTGGTGGGATGTTCCGGGACGTGATGAAGAGTGGAAACAACAAACCATTGCGAATACTTCACAACTTCAATTCGATCAAGAGTTCGCCAACACCTTCTTCGGTACGGGTGACACACTTATTGACGGAGAAACCTTACTGTCGTTAAGAACTCAAGAACCCCAACAGATTCTTGAGGGTGGAGATATGTTGATATATGAACCACCCAAAAAGGATCGGAACTATATCTTCACTGTTGATGTATCAAAGGGAAGAGGTCAGGATTATTCTACCTTTACGGCAATCGATATTAGCGAAAACCCGTTCAAACAGGTTGCTGTCTATCGTTGTAATACTATCTCTCCAATACTCTTTCCTAATATTATCTATAAGTATGCAAAACTCTACAACGAAGCATATGTGATCATCGAGTCCAACGACCAAGGTGCGGTGGTTTGTAATGGACTTTACCATGAACTTGAGTATGAAAATATCCATCTAGAAAGCACAGTCAAAGCATCAGGAATCGGTATCGAGATGACCCGGAAGACCAAACGGGTCGGATGTTCTGCGATCAAGGATTTATTAGAGAATGGAAAACTAGAGATTGTAGATGAAAATACCATCATGGAGGTCTCTACTTTTGTCGCAAAGGGTCAATCATATGAAGCTTCTGATGGTAACCATGACGATCTGATGATGAACTTGGTGATGTTTGGTTACTTTGCTTCGACCCAGTTTTTTTCTGATATGACAGATATTAATATTAAACAAATCCTGTTTGAAGAAAAAATGCAACAAATCGAAGATGATATTCCGCCATTCGGGTTTATTGACGATGGTTCAGATTATATTACCGAGGTTGAAAACAATCGGTCCCACACCAATGAGTGGAGTGTGTGGAATCCCTACTATGATGAGTGGTGAAAATAGGTCTTTTTATAAATAAAAGTATTGAACATAACCGTATTATGCATACTTATCATTTGTAAACGAAAAGGAAAAGAGTCATGGCATTATTCTCACCGTCTGCTTCTCCTGCGGTGACCGTTAGAGAGATTGACCTTACGGGTGTTGCCCCGAATGTCAGTACCTCTACTGGTGCATTTGTAGGAAACTTTCGTTGGGGGCCTGTAGAAGAACGCACACTAGTAGCAGATGAATCTGGTCTGGTGTCGACTTTCAGTGCTCCGAACGAAGATAATGCAGTAGACTTTCTGTCAGCTGCATACTTCTTGAAGTATTCTAACTCTCTGTTTGTTGTTCGTGGTAACAACGGCGGATCAAACGCATTCTCAGCGTACACAGCACTTCGTGACGCTGCGGATTCAGAAGAACAAGTCGATCCGGTCTTGGTCAAAAACCGAGATCATTTCGACAATGTTGTAAAATCATCTTTGGGTGAAGGCGTTACCCAAACTCACTCTGGTGCATTTATCGCACGGTTCCCGGGCGAACTAGGTAATGCACTTTCGGTTTCTTTCTGTCCTGCTGGGGATAGTGCTGAGTATTTTGATGCTTGGGACTATCGTGGTCAATTTGATCGCGAACCATCAACCAGTGCATGGGCTTCCGAAAGAAACGCAAGTAGAGATGAGGTCCACGTTGCGGTGGTTGACCGCACCGGCGCATTCTCAGGCGCGCCTGGTTCAGTGTTGGAAACATATCCACACTTATCAGTTGCCCCTAATGCTGTTACACCGGATGGTTCACCCAACTACATTACCGATGTGATTAATAATCAGTCACAGTACATCTTGAGTTCAGGTTATTTTGCGGATGATTCTGCATTTGACGCTGACTTCTCGGGTATCGGTAATCTCTGGGGTAACTCACCTGATGTTGATTCTGCAACAGATTATTCAATCGGCACATCTGCCTGGAACAATGATGTCGCTACCCTTAGATTGGGTGGAGGCGAAAACTCAGGCGACCTGACCGAAAATGAATTCTCAACAGGTTTCGATCTGTTCAATGATACAGAACAAGTGACTGTTGACTTCTTGGTCGCACCTCAAGCAGATTCAGCTGACTATGGTGTTACTGTTGTTAACGACTTGGTCGGAATCGCAGAAAACCGTAAAGATTGTGTGGTTGTTGCATCACCTCCAAGAGATGTTGTGGTAGGCGCACCTGTTCAAAGTGCGGTGGACGCTACTGTTGAATTTTCGAACAGACTGTCCAATTCTTCATACTTGATTGTGGACAATAACTACCTCAAGGTTTTTGACAAGTATAACGATAACTTTGTAAACATCCCAGCGTCTTCAAGCACCGCTGGTTTGATGGCTGCGACCGATCTAAACGCAGCACCATGGTTCTCGCCTGCGGGTCAAAGACGGGGTAACTATTTGGGTGTCACCGACATTGCGGTTGCACCTAATAAGACACAACGTGATACCTTGTATAAGGCATCAGTCAACCCAATCGCAAACATTCCGGGTGCATCGGTTGTTCTGTTTGGTGATAAGACTCATGAAAACAGACCGTCTGCATTTGATCGAATCAATGTTCGGAGACTGTTCCTTGCGCTCGAGCGTTCAATCGCAGAAGCAGCTAAGAACATTCTGTTTGAGTTCAATGATGAATTCACCCGAGCAGAGTTCGTCAATGTTGTGGAACCGCTTTTGAGAGAAGTCCGTGGTCGAAGAGGTATCACTGACTTCCGAGTGGTTTGTGACGAAACCAACAATACGCCGGATGTGATTGACCGTAACGAGTTTGTCGCAAGTATCTTTATCAAACCCGCACGTTCTATTAACTATGTAACATTGAACTTTGTTGCAGTTAGAACTGGTGTCAGTTTTGATGAAGTAGTCGGCGTGGTATAGGGAAAGGAGTATAAGAAATGGCTGTTTTAGGCGTAGATGACTTTAAGTCAAAATTAAGAGGTGGAGGCGCACGCCCTAATCTCTTCAGAGCTACTGTGAACTTTCCCGCCTATGCTGGTGGAGATGTAGAACTTACATCTTTCTTGTGTAAAGCGGCACAGTTGCCTGCATCCGTGATGGCGCCGATTGAGGTGCCATTCCGTGGCCGTCAGTTGAAGATTGCGGGTGACCGCACTTTTGAACCGTGGACGGTTACGATAATTAACGACACCGACTTCAATGTCCGAAATGCAATGGAACGTTGGATGAATGGTATTAATGCACACCAAGCAAATACCGGACTGACCAACCCCGTTGATTATCAAGCGGACCTGCTGGTGGAACAAATCGATAAGGACGGTTCAACCCTGAAGACATATAACTTCCGTGGTTGTTTCCCGACCAATGTGGCTGCAATCGAATTGTCATATGAAACAAATGACGCTATCGAAGAATTCACTACCGAGTTCCAAGTCCAGTACTGGGAGTCAGGCACTACCAGTTAATGTCGGTATAAGTAAGAGAAGTGGGAGGGGGTTTCCCTCTCCCACTTTTATGCTAACAGGAAGTGATATAATATGGCAGAAAATGACAACAGTTTAGTGAAACTTTTTGGGTTTGAACTCAAAAAGATCGACAAGGATAAAAAAGAAAAACCCGAGAAACTACCTTCTATTGTTCCCAAAACGGACAATGACGGTGCGGGTTATGTTACTGCTAGTGGTGCTCATTATGGTCAATATGTTGATATTGAGGGTAATGATGCAAAAGATAATGCAGATCTGATCAAAAAGTATCGGGGACTTGCGGAACATCCGGAAGTGGATGCTGCGATTGAAGATATCGTAAATGAATCGATTAGTGCATCAGATCAGGAGGCGCCTGTAGATATCAATCTAGACCATGTAGAAGCGCCCGATAAAATTAAAAAATCCATGATCGAAGAGTTCAATAACATTTGTTCTATGTTGAACTTTACTGAACTTGCACATGATATGTTTCGTTCGTGGTATATCGATGGTCGATTGGTTCACCATTTGGTGGTCAATGAATCAAACCTCAAAGCAGGGATTCAAGAGATTCGACCTATTGATGCTTTGAAAATTCGTAAAGTAAAAGAGGTTGAATACAAAAAAGACCCGAAGACTAATGCAAAGATTGTCAATGAATTTTACATCTATCAGGAAAAGGGTGGTACGACCCAAGGTGTAAAAATGTCTCTCGATTCTGTTTCGTATTTGACTTCAGGTCTTCTTGATCCGACCAAGAGACGTGTAGTTTCATACCTACACAAAGCAATCAAACCCATCAACCAATTAAGGATGATGGAAGATTCTTTGGTAATCTATCGTCTCGCGCGGGCGCCTGAACGTAGAATTTTCTATATTGATGTGGGTAACTTGCCTAAGAATAAGGCAGAACAACACATGAAAGACATCATGTCTCGGTATAGAAATAAATTGGTCTATGATGCAAACAATGGTCAGATCAAAGATGACCGAAAACATATGTCAATGTTAGAAGACTTCTGGTTGCCTCGTAGAGAAGGTGGTCGGGGCACAGAGATTACCACACTACCGGGTGGAGAGAATCTTGGTCAGATCGATGATATCGTGTACTTTCAGAAACGAGTTTATCGTGCTTTGAATGTTCCGATTAATAGGCTTGAACAAGAATCTCAGTTCTCTCTTGGTAGGACCACCGAAATCTCTCGGGATGAGGTGAAGTTCCAGAAGTTTATTGACAGACTGAGAAGAAGGTTCTCACACTTGTTTTTGGGCATTCTGAAGAAACAGCTGATCCTAAAGGGGATCATCACCGAAGATGATTGGAATGAGTGGAAGAATGACATTACGATTGACTTCCTTCGAGACAATCATTTTACTGAAATGAAGAATGCAGAAATTCTGAGAGAAAGACTTCAGACGATGGATCAGATTTCTCAGTATGTGGGTGAATACTTCTCGCGCGAATGGATCATGAAGAATGTGATGATGTTCTCGGATGAAGATATTGAATCCATGAAAAAACAAGTTGAAGCAGAAAACGAAAAGGGAGACAATGACGGATCCCAAGACAGATTTAGTCCATTTTAGAAGGAGATAGTAAAATGTCTGATATCAAAGAAAATATTGAAAAGTTTATCGATTCAATCAAGGATGGAAACTACAATGAAGCCCAAGATATCTTTGGTGGTTTGATTGGTGACAAACTTGACGATCGATTGGAAGCAGAAAAGATCGCAGTTGCAGGTTCAATCTTTAATGGAGACGATGATGATTTGGCTCTCGAAGATGAAGAACTGGAACTTGAAGATGAACTAGAAGAAGCGAAAAAGTATAAAAAAGAAGAAGACGAAGAAGAAGATGATGACGATGATGATGAAGATGATGATGAAGATGATGATGACGATGATGATGACGATGACGAAAAAGAAGATCTGAAAGAAAGAAAACCTAAGAAGCACAAGAAGTAACCGTTGAAACTTCTTTTTTTATAAATAAAAGTATGAAAACATTCAAAGAACTACGTGAGGCGAAGAAACCCAAAGGGAAGGTCGTCTACGATAAAAAGGTAAAG
>PR_CR_10_Liq_3_inCRDRAFT_1000251_pt1 | contig 15150 bp, 12 predicted proteins | sample PRCRCaboRojoPR_2_FD_10240 | JGI IMG/M metagenome (IMG submission 10240)
GGCAAAGGCGGTGATCTTTGACCGGAGGGCGTATTGCACCCGTTCCCGGAGTGCTTCCCAGGCTTCCACCAATGCGGGCGGGTTAACATCGTATTGGGAAAGCTCCACTGTTTCCGTTATCCCGCTGCCCTTGCGGTGTATGCGTTCCAGGACAACGGAAGCGGCAAATACCATTAATGCAACCACAGTAAACCAGCCCAGCCCGCCCCCATAGGCGGCAACGGTGGCGGCACGTTCGCCCGCTGCGGCTTCGTTTGCTGCCTTCACTTCGCCCGCTGCGGTGCGGCGGTCAGCCTGGGCGGTGCCCAGTGCGGCTTTGTAGTCATTGCGGGCAGTGCTAAGGGCTTCCACTTCCTGGGCTTTGAGTGCTGCCAGTGTGGCGGCGGCTTCAGCTTCCCGGTCTGCTATCAGTTGACGGGCGCGGTCTTTCTGGGTGCCGTAGCTGTCACCCGTGCGGCGCTCCCGGTTGTACCAGTTGGACAGTTCCCGTTTGGCGGCGTTGACCTTCCCAGCTCCGGCGGTCTGGGCGGCGGTGATCTGGGCGGCGTACTGTTCCACAATACGGGCGCTATCATTTGCCCAGGCGGAAGCCAGGCGGGCGGCTTCAGCTTGGTAAATACTGTCAGCCTGGGCGGTGGTCTGTTCCGTAGCTTCCGGGGTGAACTCGTTTACTATCGTCTTTGAGTTACGGAAGGAAAGCAGACCGGAAGCGGTAAACAGTACGGCGGTCAGTAACCAAATACTGATGGTCATTGCCAAATGAAGCCCTTTGTACCTGCGGTAAAGTATCGCGTCAACGGTCTGTGGTGCCAGCACTCGCAAACCTAGCTCAATGATAGCGGTGCCGATAATGGCAACGGCGGCGGCAAAGTAAAGGGCAAGGGTAGGGAAGACAGGCAGCAGGGCAGTATAAGCGGCGGCGTATATTCCGCCCACTTCCGTAAGCCCTGAAACGATCTGGGCAAATAGCCCGCTTGCCTTGATTGATCTGGCTAAACGTGCGTACACGTCGAAAAATGCGCGCTCCTTTGGCGCGCTCTGTAAGGATTTCATACCTTTAACGGTTATTTGTTTAACAATACCCGCCCGCTGGCTGTCCTCGCCAAAGCACATTCCAGCGGTGCGGGTTTTTTATTGCTCTTTCAAAACGTCCAGGCGTTAGCCCCTGGGTAGCTTAATCATATTTCTATGAAGGGTTCTATTTCTATTCGTTCGGTGATGTTTTCGTTTAGTCGTTGAATATCTGCCCCCTTTATTTCTTCCTGGGCAAGTAGTTGTTTTGCCACTTCCTGAATAAGTGGCCAGTATCTTTTTACGTCAATCAAAGCAGCTTCAAAGAAGGGCGCTAAAGCCTGTGTTACTTCTCCGCTGTCATAGGTAGGCAACCCGGTTAAGTCTTGGATATAGGCTAAACTCGTTAGTGCTCGGTTTGTATCGTCTGTGGCTTCCGGGTCATAGCCCCAAAAGTTAGCGGCTTGTATTTCTTCAAACCAATCCGTAGGGCTAAACGGGTGATCTTCGATAAGGTATTCAGCAGCGAAGCCCGCTAAAATCTGCTTAATGTTACATTCTACTTTGTCAGGTCTTTCAAAGGCTCCCCAAACAAAAGGGCGGTGCGTAATAAGCCCTAAATTTTCACTGTCCGTTGGCTTTATCGTCAGCCCCTCAACCTGGGGGAACTCCAAATACCTTTTGGAGTAAGCCAAATAGGTTACATAGTGCCCCGCTTCGTGGTGGGCTACTCTGTTACGAATGACAGGGGCGTTTAAAATAGCCTTATTCATTTCAAGTTTATTCATTCCTGTTGGTTTATTGGTTGCGTTTATTCAGCACTTCCAAAGCCATTTTGGCAAATTGCCTGGCGGCTTGTTCCTGGCTTATGTCGATGTATTCAAAAAACTGCTTTTCGGTGGCGTGCCCGGTGATCTGCATAAGCAGGGCGGCGGGTATTCCAGCTTCCCAAAAATTACTGGCAAAGCTCCGGCGGGCGGCGTGGCTGCTCACCCGTTCCCATTTCTTCACTATTTCCGCTTTGGTGTCTCCGCCTTCGGAGTAAATCCGCTGAAAGCGGCTATCTTTCAAAGCGATTTTGCAAACGGTCTTTATATTCCGGTTTAAGGTATGTATATCCATTTCCGGCAATTGATAGTTGTACTTTTCCAGTATGCCAGCCAGCACGGGGAAGACAGGCACCACAACGCGGTTTCGTACTTTTTGGGTCAGGATCTGGATCAACTGCCCTTCCGGTTCCTCAATGATGTTTTCCCGGTTCACCTTGTACCAGTCAGAAAAGCGGGTGCCTATGAAACAGCCCGCCAAAAACAAGTCCCTTACCCGTTCCAAGTGCGGTGTATCGGTCAGGTCAAGTTCTGCCAGGGCTTCCAGTTCTTCAAATGTCAGCCTTACTTTTCCTTTAGTCTTGACACGGCGAAGCCCAAAGCCTTTCTGGGTATAAATGCGGTTGGAGTGTAAGCCCCGTTTTTCGGCTTCCCGCATAAACTGTTTGGTGACGGCTAATATCTTCGCAGCGTTGTTTTGGGAATGGCTCCGGGGCGGTGAGTAAAGCCAGTTGATAAAGTCGTTTCTAAACTGCCAGTTTATATCTGAAAAGCCCAGGGTGTCTTTGCCGTGCTCGGCTGCAAATTCCCGGAGGTGGTTAAATACCGTCAGGTATTTCTTCCAGGTGCCCCGTTTGGCGTTGGGCTTGGTCTGCTCTGCCTTGATAAACTGCTCTACAAATTGAAATAGGTTGGTGGCTTTGGCGTTGGGGTCTTCAATCCTTCCACAACGTATTGCCATTTGTTCTTTGAACAGCTCCGGGGTTAGGTCTCTGCCGTAGTCGTAGTCCACAAAGATTTCCTGGGCGATTTCTGCAAAGCGTTCCAGGCGTTGGTTTATATCCCGGTGCTCATCTTCTTTGCCCCGTACTTGCTTTACCCGTTGGCGCTTGGGGTTCCAGTGCTTGGTTTCAATATTGATAGAGGTTGAAAAGTGGGTGCGCCTTCCGTTGATGTTAAACCGTAGTTGTATCAGACATTGACCGTTTGGGCGGCGGTTAATGATCTGGTAACGGGGGGTTGGTATTTTCGGGCGGTATGGCTTCATTTATTCGATGTTTAGAACAAATATATAAACACCTGCCTAAACTCCAAAATGCCTAAATGAAACAAGGTTCACACGTGCTGAATTAGTTAAAATATTATTTATTGTGCTGTTAATGTGTAATATATATATTGTAGATTGTTATCTATTATAGATGTTCAAAAAACTCTCACGCTACAAAGCCTTCACCGTTTTCGGTGAAGGCTTTCGTTTTTACAGCCCCATTCCACCGGTATGTATTACTTCTATGTCCTCTACAGCCTGAAAGATAACCGCCTGTACAAAGGCTCGACCTCGAATTTACTGCGCAGGGTGGAGCAGCATACGCCGGGGCGATCAAAAAAAGCCCTCCCAAAGGGAGAGCCTTTCAATCAATAAACCTTATTTATGCGAAATGTTATGCTTAGGGTTTGATGTAGCCGGAGCCATCGTTGGTCACGTACAGCGATAATTCCTGGTGTACAAATACCTCAGGCTCTCTGAGTTGGTTCCATTGCTGGATTTGAGCTTCGGTGATGTTGAATCGCTTTGCTACATCGCCAATGGTTTCCCCCGGGCGTACCTTGTAGTCCATTTGGAAAGTATTGGGGTAGAGCAGCTGATAATCCGGAGCGTACTGACCCGAACGGGCTACAATGAGTGGCTTGAGGTTCTTTATCCCATCAGCTGGAAGCAGCAGGTAATGGCCATCTGCACGTTTTGGGATGATGCTCCCCCGGTAAGCCGGATTCAGTTTGCGGATGTCACTCAGTGCCACGCCTGAAGCATGCGCAATCTCTCCGAAAGTGAAGCGCTCGTACAGTTTAATTCCGCTGATCGGCTGATTGAAAACGCCACGGGAATCCGGCTTCAAGCCGTGGTGGCTGTAGTAGTTGGTGATGTAGGCTGCAGCAATGAACCGTGGCACATAGTGGCGGGTCTCCTGTGGCAGAAAGTTGGCAACCGTGTAGAAGTCCCGGCTGCCAGCCTGCTTAATTGCTGCATTGACCCGAGCCGGACCGCAGTTGTAAGCCGCAAGCACCAGCGACCAGTCTTTGTAGTGGCTATGCAGGCGGGATAGCATAAGGACTGCTGCTTCCGTTGAGCGGTACACATCGTAGCGCTCATCTACCTGATGACCAACTTCGAGATCGTACAAGCGCGCAGTAGGGCGAATGAACTGCCACAATCCGGCAGCACCTGCATGAGAAGAAGCCGCTGTCTGAAGCCCTGTTTCAACGACAGGCAGATAGCGGAGCTCACGGGGCAGCCCGTGCAAGCTCAGGTAGTGCTCGAAAATGGGGAAAAAAGCCGTTGTNCGNCCAAGCATGCGCTCTGTGTCGCGGTAGCCATCTGTGACGTAATCCTTGATGCGGTTACGTACTTCCAGATCGTACCTTGCTTCAAAGGGAATAGTGAGGCGGTCGATCCGCTCTTTCACTTTGTCTTCTATCTCTGAAGACCAGCGAGTGTTAAAGTCGCCTGGTCGTTCGGAGAAGGGGTCAGATTTAGGTGTAGCAGTCAGGCTGTTCACGGCCAAGACAGCTACAATTGTCCATGGGAATTTCATGCTTTTGGATTTTGCATGAAGCTTTACTGCATAGGGTTTAGCCTTTTATGCAGCATGAGCATCAACAAGAACTGCATGAAGCAGAACTCCAATGCTCAGCACAGCCGCCGGGAAAAGTGGCTGTGAGCTAACAACTAGTTTTATACTCTTCTTGTTTTCGTACATGTATCAAATGCAGATCAGCACGAATACTAATCTTTATTTGATGGGGCAAAACTATTCTCTTTAGCGTTAAAAGTCAACGATTTGCCTTTGCTGTCCCTTTTTTATCACCTGAGCACGTAAGGTGTTACCACATATAGAGAAAAAATATGTTTCGTGCAGGGGACTAAAATTCTGCTTGTAGCCACTGTTTTTTTGGCCAAAAAGAATATTATACCTTAGTATGGGGTGCATTCAGTAGTTCGTACCGGCTCAAAAGGTAGTAGGCTGCAGGAGTCTTAACAAATGTTAATGTTTTGTTAATAAAAACGATTTTGTGGGTTTTGAGAAGGGGAAACAGAGTTTTCTAATATCATTTTTACAGCTCAACAACCCCAAATGGTAAGATAAAGGAAGTCTTTCATGGAGATTCAAGTGATCGCGTTCGGTATCGCAAAGGATATACTCGGCAATAGTCAGTTTGTGTTAGAGCTGCCGGCAGAAGCAACGGTCAGTGACCTGAAAACCAAATTAACGGAGCAGTTCCCTGAGTTTACTAAGCTGGCTTCTCTTTCCGTTGCAGTCAATACCAGCTATGCAAAGGATGGTCAAATTATACAGCCGGAAGATGAAGTTGTCATCATACCACCCGTGAGTGGAGGTTAGCGGTTGTTCGGCTACCGAAAAAACCTTATCTTGGGTCAATCAGCACTGATGAAGGTAGCCGGTCTTAATTCCAGCCCCTTATTGCCCCCCCTGCTGATTACATCCCTTGAACATATCATAAAGCAAGCACACTCAAAGTGCNATTCTTTTCCAGGCACCCAACACATTTTCTGGAGTAGTATTTGACGGATTGACCATGTTCTTACTATGAGAAAAACTGTACTGACCTTAATCGGCATTTGTGCCTTTAGTGTGCTGCATGCGCAGCCATCGGGTATTGCTGGTCAACATCAGAACCGGGCAGCTTCCTTGTTGCTTAGTCATGATTTTGAATCCGCAATTGCCGAACTGAGACAAGCGGCTGCCCACTACAAAGCTTCAGCTTCCTGGCCTTACTATTTTTCCTGCCTCAATCAGATCACTCAGGCCCAGCTCGAACTCGGGCAATTGGATGCCGCCAAGCAAACAGCTAAGCAGGCGCTCTGGCAAAGTATTGAAACCCTCAGCCGAAATAATGATGAAGCAGCAAAAGCGGCCCATAAGCTCGGGCAAGTGTACGAAGCTGCCGGCCGTTTCGAAGATGCAATGGATTGCCATCGTATGGCTTATGATATCCGGGAGGATTTATTCTCACGCGAACACCCTCAAACAGCTGCCTCCCTCCTTTTTATGGCTGTTACAGCTCGAAAGCAGGAAGCTTTTGGTGATGCAGCTTCCTTCCTGGAAAAAGCAGAAGAAGTCCTGGCGAAATACTACGAAGCAGGACATCCTGAGTTGAGCCAGGTTTGGGAGGAAAGGGGCATACTCTACGAAAAACAAGAACAGCTCCCCAAAGCCAGGGAGGCCTACGAGCAGGCTATAGCCATTTTAAAAGTATTCCCTAACCAGTATCCGGAAGCCTTGGGGCGCAATTGGTGCCGGCTGGCCAGGCTGTTGCCTGAAGGCGAGCGGGCTCAGGCTTATCAGCGGGCTTACCACCTGTTCGAAGCTAATGAACGCATGCAAACCAGCTTCGCCGGAGAGGCAGCCCTGGAGCTGGCTAAGGATGCACAGAAGGCAGGGCAACCGGCATTAGCCGCTCAAATAGCAGAACGGGCCAGGCGTAACCCGGAGGCCCGGTCTTCCGCCCATCCAATACTGGCAAAGTCGTACCTTTTGCTGGGGCAGCCTGGGCCTGCGCTTCAGCATTTTGCGCACTGGATCAACACGTCTCCGGATGCCCTCCAATCGGATGACTGGGCCAACGCAGCGGAATTGGCGCTACTGAGCGGAGCCAGGGCTGAAGCGCTGCGATGGAGCAAGCTTTTTGCTGAGCGTAGTGAAAGTCTCCTGCCGAGGTATTTTGTAGCCCGAGCTTATGCAGCCACTGGCAATGAAACAAGAGCCCGGCAAATTCTGAACCACATCATTCGCTCTCCGGAGCCCGCAGCCCTTAAAGCGCTGGCAGAGGAAGCCCTGGGGGAACTGGAGCTTCAAAATGGGAATACTGAACCAGCGATGGTGCATTTTAAGTCGGCCCTGAGGCAGGCAGACCGACAGGAATTTAGTCAAATCCGGTTGCTTTATGCCTTGGGGCAGGCGCATACTTTACTGGCCAGTCAGGACCGGCATACCATAGATAATATTGAAGCTGGCACTGATTACTACGCTGAGCTACAGGAACGCCTGAACCATCTGGTATCGAAGCCGCTCACACCATTTGAGACGCACTGGCTGAAGAACCACTTGCAAGGCATAGTCAACAGTGGGATGCAACACCTTTACCTGCAACAGCAATACGTCAGAGAAGATTTTTCTTTGGAGGATGCATACGATTGGTTTGAATTTGCCAAAGTCACCCTTTTTAATTTTCACGATGTGGAAGCCTGTTCCGCCCCTGCTTTCTGGAAGTACCGTTCCCAACGGCTGGAAAATGCATATCCCTATGGGGATAGCAGGCCCTCAGGAGCATCCTCCGCCGTGGCTGAGGTGTGGGCTGGTTTCCGTTCGGAACAGGCAACGCAGGTAAGGTATAAAGTAGAGCACAGGCCCTTGCAGGAATTTGAGGCTTTATTGGCATCACTGGGCTTATGGAGTTACCATTACTGGGTTGCAGATCAGGATTTATACGTTTTTCAATTGGGAGCAGGGACTGGCCGTTTGTACCGGAAGCACATAGAGGCCGATCAGAATGGGCAAATAAAAAGCCTTCGCGGGCAGACGTTATTTCCAGGGTTGGAGGCGTTGAATGAGGAGGAAATTTCCGGCGTACTGGTGTTGCCCAGCCATCAGTTAGCAATGTACCCCTTCAGTAAGGCAGAGCTGGAAACAGGGAATGTTTCCGACGCTTATTCCATATACCGCCATCTTTGCGCTGCGTCTTTTATTGCAGACTTTTCTACCACTGACCAGTTGCCTGGTGCAGAAGCGGATGCTTATTTCTTTCAAAAAGAGCCTTCTGAAAAAAATAGTGATGCCGTAGTGGCGATGCCTACAAGCCATTCATCAGCCCACAGCTGCTTCTCAATACTGGCCAATTGGCTGAGCTCCTCAAGGGCATTAATCAATCTGCAGGCTCCCAACGAGGCCATTAATGCCCGTTTGCTCCTGATGGCAGATGCAGGCAGCGCGCTGGCACTGGCCCGCTCCGCATTACCCCGTACCAGTTATCTCGTACTGGATGAAGCTTACACAGACTATTGGGGCAACAACACAATGGGCCTGGTCAACCGTGTGCGTGCTCAGCAGCATTTTATTGGAACCTTCATCGAGCAGCAGGGCCTCTGCCAGGACCCTGAGGTTTATGTCGATTGGCTGGAGACCGCCGCATCGTCACCAAACCCCGTGGAGGAACTGGCTGTCCTACAGGCACAGCCGAAGTATGAAATGCTTCAAACAGTGCGCACTTTTGGAGCACCCTACAGCCAACCGGAAAAAGAGGGGGCTTCTGATGTCCCGGTTCTTTGGATTCTTGGTAGCGTGTTTGGGCTGATCCTGACCGGACTCTGGGTTAGGAGGCGGTAAACCTTAAGACAGCAACATTTCCTGTATCTCCGGATAAGCAACAATAGTGGAACTTGTGTTTGTAGCACAGGTATCCCAAAGCTGTTGGTTGAATGCTGTGTTGTATGTGATTGGAGAAGACTTAACGATCTGCCCCTTGAAGAGGTATTTTCCGCTAAGTCGCTCGCAGTCGTCGGAAAGCGACAAACGCAACAGCGCGCTGATTGATTCTTCTGACGTACGCTCCCAAAAGCGGGTAGCCAGTTTAACCGCCCAGTGCAGAAAACGGGGCACCTGCTGAATGGTGGCCGGGTGATGTGCACCAGTTGAAAAGGCGTGGACATCCACCCCGGTGCCAGACAAACGGCGGTTGAGCTCGTACGTCCAGGACAAGCGGGCCAGGGCAACCTGCCGCTGTGCATCCCGGATGGAGAAGTTATACTTCAATCCCGGGTCGTTGAAGTTGATTGCGCCCAAACGGTGCGATTCGTAAGTCAGATTGAGGACCCTTGCACCATCCGCTGCCATGAGCAATGAGCTCAGTTCATTGGTGAAAAGGTAAGGAGCCAGCACATTGTAGGCGAAGTTGCGTTCCTTACCATTTGCGGTGAGTTTCCGGATAGGGAAGTAAGCCTCCGCCAGGTTGAGGAGTAAGTGGACAGATCGGTAGTTGTGCAGGATTTCCTGTGCTTTCGCTTTGATATCTTCCTGTGAAAACCAGTCAACGAGGATCAGATCGATATCCGGGTTTTGACTTTCTTCGATCAGTTTGATTCTTGCTTTCCGGGCCCGTTTTTTATTGTCACAGACCATTACGACAGTTGCACCTTCCCGGGCCAGTCCACGGGCGGTAGCGTAACCCAGCCCGGACTCGGCGCCAGTTACGAGGCAGGTAAAATCTTTCATTTGTTGTTTACAGTTTATGCTCAGGGCTTCTCGAAAAATAAGTTTTCCAATTGGGTTTTGCTTTGATGAGGGACAAAACCAATCATCGGCGGGTTTTGGGACTTATCAAGGCAAAAGCTACAAGAGCAATTGGTCCCGATTATTATCGGGATTGCCCCACTACTAATATTCATGGGCTGCCTCCTAACTTGCGACCAGGATAGCAGCAATACTTCCTTTACAGTTGTATTAAATCGCTAAAAACAATAATTAATTGTGATGCAGCGAAAATAAGCAGGTTAGGCTGCCCATGCGGTGATTTTTGTCACCTCCTCTGTAGATAAACTGTCATGAATCAGACAGGCAGGTGCCTACCGGTCGTAGTGGTGCAGGTCGAGGTCTTCGATGAGATTAATGATTTTTTCAGCGTATTTGGGGTCAGTGGCATAACCGGCCTTTTTAAGCCCCCGTGCCCAACCCTTGTAGTCATTGGACTTGAGTTGGAACAAAGGCTGATAGCGGCTGCTTCGCTTCAGGAGCAGGCTGTGGGCCCGGAAACTTTCCCAGGCGCTTTTGTAGATGCGGAAAAAGTCTTTGTGGCTGTCATCGGTAAAATTGCTGCAGTGCCCTTTGGAGCAACTTTTTGAGAAACACTTCATCCCGAAGTGATTATTGTTGCGGGTGGCCAGCCTGCTTTCGCCTACATTGCTCTCCAGTAAGCCTTGCGCCAGCGTGATACTCGCCGGGATGCCGTACTTATCCATCTCCATGCGGGCTACTTTGGCAAACCGTTTCACATAGGCTTTCTGTTTTTGCCGCTTCGTTCTGCGGTCAGCAGCACTTTCTTTCCGGGCCTCTCCCTTATTAGCTGCGGTCAGGTTGGAATAGGTATTGGCCAGGTTGCTGACGTTGGTCCTGGGTGCAGGTTTGGCGGCTGAGCTTTCCTTTCTGGGTGCCTGTTCTTCCACAAGCGAGGTGTTCATGGCATGAACCTGCGTGACCGGTTCCCGGAAAGCCACCGTTTGCGCCACAGGCCGGGATGAGGGCTGAGACTGTACAACAGCTGCAGCCGGCCGGTTCAGTTGCAGGTCAATAACCATGTCTTTCTGCAGGGCCATGTATGCCGCAGCACCAAGCAGTGCCGTCTTGAGCCAGTGTTTTTGGATGGCAAGGCTGGTCTCCTGTCCCGCTCTGTAGGCGAGCTGCCGGATGTTTGTTTCGTTGATTAGGTTCATATCTGTCAGGATTGATTGCCGGACGGCGAACTGCTTACCGGTGGTTAAAACAAAACGATGCAACAAATTTAAAATAAAACGTTTTAAAATCAAATCAATTTAAACATATTTTGTTTCCTCATGCTTTTCGGCAGGTTTTAAGAGACTCTTAACCAACACCCATCCAATTTTCCGCCTCTTTTAATTGTTGTAGTCCCGGTGTACAACTACCTTTGCGGAAATTTCTGTAAAGACTATTCCTGAATTTGAAAAACAAAACAATATGAAGTCATACATCCTTTTTGCCACCCTCTTGTTTTTGACACCTGCCCTGTCGATGGCGCAGAAGTACGGCCACCTCAACTTTGGCAACCTCATTTCCTCACTGGAAGAAACGAAAGCCGCCGACAGCGAGCTGGAAGCTTTCCAAAAGCAGCTCGTGACCAAAGGCGAAGAGATGGCAACCGCCTGGCAGCAGGAAGCACAGGCCTTCGCTCAAAAGGTGCAAAGTGGTACCATGGCGCCAAAAGAACAACAGGAAACCCAGGCTAAACTGGAAAAAGAGCGCGACGAAATCCTGGCTTACGAGCAGGAAGTCTCTCAAAAGGTACAAGCCAAGCGACAGGAACTGCTGGAGCCGCTCATCACCAGAGCTGAGCAGGCCATTCAGGAAGTGGCTAAGGAAAACGGCTACGTCATGATTTTTGATACCAGCGTTTTCAATGCCATCCTGTTTGCCGAAGAGGCAGATGATGTGATGGAACTGGTGAAGGCGAAGCTATAGCATTGCAATTTCGCCCACACCAAGAGAGCCGCTACCGGAGAATGTTCGGGTAGCGGCTTTCGTATTTCCGGCTCAACCGCAGCCAAATCATACAGCTATCCCATGTGCTGCGCCTGGAATCCTTTGGCAAAGACCGCCTGGCCGTGCACATGAAGGGTGGGGAAAAGCCCTGGTCTCCAGTGCCAGCCGGACGCCCGAGCTGCGGCGTTGGCTGGAAGGGTAGGTTTCCGCTGAAAGGCTTATTTTAACTAAATGAACATGGAACCTGAAGATCAAATAACAAACGAAGAGTTACAAGAGCTGGCGGAGGTGGGGCCTCTGCATTTAGAGCGCCCTTTCTCCCGCGACGGCTTTGAGCAATTATCCGCACGGTATCCTGATCTCCGCATGGAACAGGAGGCAGACGGCTCTATACAGATTAAGGCTCCGGTAAAATTTGGTTCAGGGAAAAGGGAGTCCATCCCTATGATTTATTTAGGGCAATGGTGGCTGCAGCACCGAAAAGGGCAAACCTTTAGCGCATCGACGGGTATTCAGATGCCTGATGGCAGCCTCAGAAGCCCGGACTGCGGGTGGATTAGCGAGGAGCGGCTGAAGGAAGTGACGGACGAGGAAGCTTACCTATCCGTAATTCCCGACTTTATTATTGAAATCCGCTCTGACACGGATTTAATGTCTAAACTCCGGCAAAAAATGGCGGATATCTGGATGCCTGCCGGCGTCCGCCTGGGTTGGCTGATCAATCCTTATCAGGAAGAAGCCTTCATCTACCGGCAGGACCAGGCTGAGCCAGAATACGTACAGGGCTTTTCAGGCCGAAGCCTGACCGGGGAATCCCTGCTGCCTGGTTTCGAGCTCCCGCTTGATGAGCTAAAAGTATAAACTCGCCATTGTACAGGAGTTATTAGTTTAGCAAACTGAAATGCTGAAACTGAAAGACTTCGGAGAAGTCACACCTTAATATCATGGCAATAGCACTACAGATCGACTTCGTAGAAGTCGTATGTTAAACCTGGCTGAAGAGAAATGTTTGTAGACATCCTGCTTTTTAAACCTTGCTCAAAGCAAAATAGTGCATTATCCCAAAATTCTTGCTGATAGCCGGCAGTAAATGCCAGCCATCGATCACTATCCTTTCTTCCGGCGCTTCTTCCTCCACGGCGCATCCCGCTGCCAGTCCCCCGCCATAATACAACCGTAGGGGATAACCCGGTCCACCACCTCGCCCAGCCCAAACTGCTTCATCTGCCGCTGTACGGCATCCGCATTTTTGTAAGCCGAAGGAAGCTCAGAGATATCAATATGGCCCGAGAAAAAGCGGACATCCAGCCCGGCCGTTTCTTCCGCAAAGATCGCTTCGATACTGCGCCCGCCCTGATTGCGGATGTGCTGCGAACGGCTCACATTCCGCCCCGCACCATGAGGGGCAAAGCCGAGGTTGCCAGCGGTGGCTTCCCCTTTGACGATCAGTACCGGCTCGCTCATGTTGAGCGGAATAAGCCGCAGCCCCTCGTGGGAGTCTGGCACAAATGCATCGGTCAGTGGGGTGGCGCCCTTGGCGTGGTAGAAGCGGCTGCCTTCTTTGAAGACAAAGTTGTGCTCGTTCCAGAAGCGCAGGGTGTGGTCCACCTTTAGCCGCCGGCAGGTGGTCTCGTGCAGCACCTCGTGATTGAGCTTCGTCCACTGCCGCACGAGCTGCAGGGCTTCCCAGTAGTGTTGGCCATGTTCCTCCTCGTAGGGAATCCAGGCATTGCCCGAAAGGGTCTTTGGCGACAGCTCCCGACGGTAGCTTTCCGCCAGTGCCATGCCTTTTTTATACAAATGTGCCCCCAGTCCCCGGCTCCCGTGGTGAGTCACCATAATGGTCTCCCCGGTCTGCTCCGATTGCCCGACGAACAGGAAGTGGTTCCCATCGCCCTGTGTGCCCAGGTGGGATTGCGCGACCATCTGGCTTTTATCGTCCCGCAGGAAGAAGTTGCCCTGCATCTGATCGGTAAGCTCAGCCGGGAGCTCAAAGCCACCTGAAGTACGCCCTCCGCCCCCAAAGTGGGTGATGCGGTGGGCCGTGTCCAGGACTTTCTTAGGATCAATGTGCCCAAAAGAGGTCATCATGACCGAGCAGCAAATATCCGCGCTGTGCATAGCCGGATGGATGGCATTTTCGGTCACTGCTACGCCACCGACGGGGATACGCCCCTTTCCACCGGTCGGGCAGGCATCGGGCATAACCGCTCCGGCAACGACCGTAGGCGTTTTCATCAGCTCGTCCATACTGCGGAATACGGCTTGCACATTACTGACCTCGTCCTCCGTTTCTGCTTCGATATTTTTATGGTAGGCAAGCGGTGCCTCACGGGGGGCAATCGGCCACTGTGCCACGCTATCGAGATATTCCTTCAGGTCATCGCCCTGTAGTTGGTGTTGGTTGGCATGCTGCAGGGCATCGCTAAACCAGCGGCCGGGCTTATAGCCCATGTCGATTAATGTTTGTCCGGTAATTTTCATGGTTGCTCGGTTTTGTTGATACAAAGTTGAATCGCAAGTGCGCAACCATTTTGCGTAGTCATGTTTTTTTGGCTTGTTTCGTGGCTTTCAACCGTGAAAGGCTGGGAAATCGTTCCCACTACATCATCAAACGCTTCTCCACTGGCCGATTTTTTTCGACGAAATTCTCCCAGCCCTATTGATTACGGGTTAAAATCGGTGCAACTCGCCCCAAAATTGAATCTAATGAAACCAATAATAACCTTGTCTTTAGCACTGATGCTCACCATTACCACTGCCTTTGGGCAATTGCAGTGGGGCGCCCGGGCTGGTTTGTCCATCAGTAAGGTGGAAAACAACACCCTGTACCATCAGTTGCACAGCACTTCGGAATCTTCCACAGCCTTATTGCCGGGCCTGAATGCCGCATTGATGCTGAAAATTCCAATCTCCAACCGCCTGTCCCTGATAACAGAGGCCCAATACCTGCAAAAGGGCGGGCGGATACAGGAGCGCTTCCTTTTGCCGAATACCGGTACGGAGCCCCTTTTTGAGGACTTTGAAACAGGCTATAAGGTAGCTACCATTGAATTGCCAGTCCTGCTGCATTATGCGCTTATTGATGGACCTTGGAAACCGGGGCTCTTTGCAGGGCTCAGTTACGGGCGCATCCTCTCCCATCGCCTGGAGGGTGATCAAATGTACCTCCCTGATCAAGACCAAATATTCCTATTGGCTGCAGATGGGACACCCTTAGAGGAGCAAGCTTCGGTGCTGCTCAGGGGCGAATTTGAGCCGCAGGATTGGAGTCTGGTGGCCGGACTGTCACTATCCCGATCCATCGGTCAGCACGAATGGGGCTTCGATGCCCGTTACCTCCGCGATTTTACCGATTGGCGGACGGAGAAGATAAATGGTAATTGGGAGCCACAACTGCGTAGCCGGACGCTGTTGGTTTCATTGGGGTTTTGGTGGTAAGTACGATGCGGACAAACCTTTGAGATGGTTCACGAAAGTGCTTTTTAACATTGTCATCCTCGTGACAAAACACAGGGTGGGCAAAATAAACAGCGCCCCATTCCTGAAATGCCACTGTAATTAGTGTACCTTTAAGCAAGACAAAGACAAGCGCTTAATTTGGTCTACGCAAAAGCTCAATTACACCGCTCAACCTATTATTTACCTTAATAACTATTTTAACATGAATCTTTACGCTTTTTCACCTCCCCCAGCCGGATTTTATGTGGTCAAAGCCATCAATAAAGTGGAACCGCTCCAATTACAGCAGCGCTTAATTATACGATAAATTTTAATTGTTAACTACGCTCCGCATTAAGCCTCAT
>PR_CR_10_Liq_3_inCRDRAFT_1000252_pt1 | contig 15101 bp, 13 predicted proteins | sample PRCRCaboRojoPR_2_FD_10240 | JGI IMG/M metagenome (IMG submission 10240)
TTGGTAGTACCGTAGATTATGGATGGTTGCCAACTGCGAGCCCAACATCTCGTTACACTTTGTTAGATGATGCAGGTACGCCCTAGTGAAATTCTGACAGGCGTAGCAGTCGCAATTGGCATCAACCGGGGCGGTGCTGGTCTTGTGCCTTGCATTCTTGAGCTTAATGACGCCGGTGCTGGTGAACAGGTGCCCGTTACGAGCATTTCGGGTGGGCATGACGCAGTCAAACATATCAATACCCCTGCGCACACTCTCTAACAGGTCCGCGGGGGTACCGACACCCATCAAATAGCGGGGCTTATTTGGGGGCAGATGATCGGCGGTGACATCGAGCACGTGCATCATCTCATCCTTAGGTTCACCCACGGACAAACCACCGATGGCATAACCATCAAAGCCAATATCGACCAAGCCCGCCAGCGACTCGCGGCGAAGTGATTCGTACATACCACCTTGCACAATACCGAACAGCGCCGATGGGTTGTCGCCATGTGCCTGTTTACTGCGCTGAGCCCAGCGCAATGACAGCGCCATCGATTGCCGCGCTTCCTCCTCAATGGCCGGATACGGTGTGCACTCGTCAAAAATCATGACAATGTCGCTGCCCAAATCGCGCTGAATCCCCATGGAGGTTTCAGGATCAAGGAAGACCCTGGCGCCATCCACCGGCGAGCGAAATGTCACGCCCTCTTCAGCCACTTTACGCATAGCGCCAAGGCTGAATACCTGAAAGCCACCGGAGTCGGTCAAAATTGGGCCCCGCCAAGACATAAAGTCGTGCAGATCACCGTGCTGGCAAATAATGTCGGTACCCGGTCGCAGCCACAGGTGAAAGGTATTACCGAGCACGATATGGGCACCGATAGCTTCGATATCCCTGGGTAGCATGCCCTTCACCGTGCCGTAGGTGCCCACGGGCATGAAGGCGGGAGTCTCGACGACACCACGCTCGAAGGTCATTCGCCCTCGGCGCGCGACGCCGTCTTGTGCTAACAGCTCAAATTGCATCACTCAAACCTTGCGCTCTGGCATCTGGATGAGGAGTCACCAACATGGCATCGCCGTAGCTGAAAAAGCGATAGCGCTGTCGAATAGCTTCTGCGTAGGCATTGAGCACCCGCTCACGACCCGCAAAGGCGGACACCAGCATCACCAATGTGGACTCCGGCAAGTGAAAATTCGTAATCATCGCATCGACCACATGGAATGGCTTGCCAGGGTAAATGAAAATATCACTCTCGCCCTTGAAGGGTTTCAGCTGTCCCGTTTGAGCCGCCGTCTCTAGGGACCTGACCGCGGTCGTGCCAACAGCCACCACGCGTCCACCCCGCTGTCGACAAGCGGCTACTGCGGTGACAACCGATTCGGATACCTCCAAGTATTCGCTGTGCATGGCGTGTTGACGGATGTCGTCGACTCGAACGGGCTGGAACGTGCCCGCGCCCACATGTAGCGTTAACTCGACACTGGCAACGTCCCGGGCTTTGATGTCATCGAGTAAACACTGATCGAAATGTAGCCCGGCAGTGGGCGCCGCGACCGCCCCCTCATTCTTGGCAAACACCGTTTGATAACGCTCTTTATCGCTCGCCTCGTCGGGGCGTTCAATATAGGGCGGTAATGGCATATGGCCAAATCTTCGCAATAAATCAGGCCATGTGCCCTGCTCGGACTCAAGAATAAACAGCGCACCCTCTCGCCCTATGACCCGCAAAGCAAATTCACTAACGTCGGCGTTTTCATCAGCTGTAATGAAAATACAGCCGCCGGGCTTCGGTGACTTACTGGCACGAATATGGACCGCCGCTGTCCCGTCACCCCGAATGCGCTCCACCAAACACTCGACCCGACCGCCACTCTGCTTCTGACCCCATAAACGGGCCGGAATCACCTTCGTATTGTTAAAAACCAGAAGATCGTTGGGGGTTAGCCAATCGACGATATCAGTGAAGTATCGATGATCAACCTGGCCCGAGGCGCCATCGAGCACGAGCAGTCGAGACGCGGTGCGCTCGGGTAGAGGTTCCTGTGCGATGAGTTCTGGAGGTAATTCAAAGGAAAAATCTTGGCGACGCATCATACTGCGACAGTCTCCTGTTCAGTTTGTGACGAGGAACCCGCATGAAACCCTGTCACAAAAAAGCCGGCAAGTTGCCGGCTCTTGGGATATTCGCTGTAACAGAACAACTGTTACTCTGAAGCCTCCGCTGCCTCTTCGGCGGGTGCCTCGGCTTCCGGCTCAGCCTCGGATTCGGGTTCAGGTGCCGAGGGGACACTAACCGTGATCAGTGATTCAGCGACCAGAATGTTGACTTTCTCTTCCCCATTGATGGGCTTGCCACGTCCATCTTGAACCGCGTAGCGCTCATCACCACGCTTGAAAATTCGGTAGTCTGCGGTCTTTTTAACCAGCGTCATCGCCATGTCTTTTCTCCCCTCGAGATACTCAGAAACACGCTGCCGAGCCCGTCCCGGCGCCTGAGTCGGGGCCGGAGTTTACCCTAATGGGAGCTTAGTGACACTCAGTGATTGCCGTTTGTGACGAGATTGCTATACTCCGCGCCCTTCAGTTCCAAGCCGGAGTGGTGGAATTGGTAGACACAGGGGATTCAAAATCCCCCGCCCTTAAAAGCGTGCCGGTTCAAGTCCGGCCTCCGGTACCACTATTTGCTTATGTTGCAGGCTCAGTCCTGCAACAAACCAGCGACGTCGGCGAAGCTCAGACGCATAGCCGCAGCCACCGCGTTGAAATAATCGATTTCCGCATAGCTGATACGGTCATCCGCCGCCATGACCTCTTTCAGCGCGCCAATAGCCAAAACGCGCATGTCCTCGGAGACCTTCGAGGCAAGTTTGGCCACTGGCCGCAGCGAGCTCTCCTGAGCCTGGGCAATCGCTTCACTGCGGATGGTAGCGCTGTCAAAGCTCTCGCCGGTGTACTCTTGCATAATGCGCTGAATCAGTTCGACTTCCGAGCTGTCCGTGTGTAAATCAACACGGGATGCCTTGGTGAGAATAGTGAGCAACAACTGCTTGAAAGTATCACGCTCATCAACAGCGCTTGAACCTGTTTTGAGGAGTGCCTTCAAGTTTTCCAAATCAACGAGCGCCATAATAGGAGCGTCCTTTTATCTGTCGGTTCGCATAGGGATGTGGCTTGACACTGGCGTGCCGGCCACGGGGCCACCGGCAGTATAGGAAAGGATGGTTGATGGTGTCGACACACCCGTTCGTCATCGCTGCGATATCGCGAACGTCTCGAATTTGTCCTATAGTTTGCGAAGTGAATGCAAGCCCGCCACAAATCTCGTCACTCGAGTAGAGCTGAGGCGCTGAAATGAGACTAAACAACCGAGCCCTATCGGGGTCCGAATGCACTAGACCGTCTGTCTGGGCGCTGCTTTTTGTGCTTTCAGTCATGAACCTGTCTGTACCTGCGCTTGCAGGGCGCGCCGACTACCAGCGGCCCGACATTCAGCCACCTCCCGCCAATAACCAAACCACAGAAGCGCGGGTGGCTCTGGGGCGGGTGCTATTTTTTGATCCGAGACTGTCGGGCTCCAACTGGATCAGCTGCGCCACCTGTCACAACCCTGCCGTTGGCTGGGCTGATGGCCTGGCAACGGGTATTGGGCACAATATGACAACCCTCAGTCGCGCCTCTCCCACAGTACTCAACACCGCCTACAACAAATTCCAATTCTGGGATGGACGAGTCAGGTCCCTTGAAGCGCAAGCGCTGGGGCCAATCGTCAGCGACACCGAAATGCACCAGGACATGGATGAGCTGATCGAAGAACTCAAAGCTATCGAAGGCTATCGACCTTTGTTCGATGCGGCTTATCCCGGCGAGGGAATCAGCGCATCCGTCATTAGTAGAGCACTTGCCGCTTATGAACGGACGCTACTGACCACCGACGCCCCCTTTGACCTGTGGGTCAAAGGGGACGACAGTGCACTGTCGGATGCTGCAAAACGCGGCTTTGCGTTATTCGAGGGTAAAGCCCGTTGCAGCGTGTGTCACCACGGTTTCAACTTCCAAGATGACGGCTTTCACAATATCGGTCTGCCGAGTCACGGGGAGCAAGATCCAGGGCGCTACGCCGTCAGACCAATTCGCGCGGTAATGGGTGCCTTTAAAACGCCCACCTTACGGGAGTTGGCCCGCACGGCGCCCTATATGCACAACGGTGCTTACAACACCCTGCGCGAGGTGATCGAGCATTACAACAGTGGCGGCGAGCCCGTTGAGGGCTTATCCCCCATGATGCAGCCCCTGGGTTTGTCGACACAGGAAATCGACGACTTAGTGGTATTTCTAGACAGCCTCAACAGTATTAACCCGCTGACGGAAACTATTCCAGTCCTGCCCCAGTGAGCCTTTGGAGTCCCGAATCATGAAAACCCGTTTTTACGCCCTATTCGCTACCCTCGCGCTCACCATAAGTGGCGCCCATGCCGATGACGTGATCGTGGATCAAATTGACAAGACCTTCGTTATCGATGGCACAGAGGTGGAATCGCTGACAGTCTCTGCGGGCGATTCAGTCAGCTTTCGCAATAGCGATCCTTTCTTCCACAACATCTTCTCGCTATCAGCCACGCAAATCTTCGACCTAGGCTCCTACCCCAGCGGCGAATCTCGCTCGGTGTCCTTCGACAAACCGGGATTGGTTGAAGTGGAGTGTGCCATTCACCCCGACATGTACATGACCATTGAGGTTGAATAGGGTGCGACTTTCAAGCCTGTTAGGCGCACGATTAACAGCCCTGCTTGGCGTGCTATCGCTTGTATTGCTATCGGCCGATCCAGCGTGGGCACGCCGTGGCGGGGCCGACAAACCCGTTGTACGCGGCGCCATTGTCTACAAAGTGTATTGTGTTGTTTGCCATGGTGAGGCGGGCAATGGCATTGCTCGGGCTAACGCGCTCTACAACGCCGAGCAATTGCGCATCTCGGGGGCGCTGAATAACGATGAATTACACGCCATCATCCGCGGGGGCGGCGAAGCTGTTGGCCGCTCACCCTATATGCCCCCCTGGCAAGACGAGCTATCGGAAGAGCAAACCAACGATGTTGTGGCCTATCTTTCGGTCGTAGGCGCTCAAGAGGCCCGCGGTAGGGTGGTGTATCAAACCAACTGCATTCTGTGCCATGGGGTTAACCACGACGGTCAGGGCCGGGCTGCCGTTCTCTATGATCCGAAGCCCTCCAACCTGGTCACATCCGATAAGCTACCCGCCTATAAGCGCAGCATTATTGCTTTGGGTGGAGAAGCCATGGGGCGGTCTTCGGTGATGCCACCTTGGGGACTCCAACTCACGGAGCAAGAAATCGACGACGTCGCGTTTTATCTCGAAACTATCCGAGAGCAGCCCTAATCCTAATAGAATGGCGCAAATGGTGGCGTAATAGATAGTGGCGCAATAAACAGTGGTGCAAAACGGTCGCAGGTCCCAGCGCCAAGTCAGCACACGGCGATCGTTTTAAGCTAGGGGAAATATCATGCAGCTCACAGCACTGTTAACCGGATTCAGAAAAGCGTCTGGGCGGCCCCAATTGCGGCTGGGGTTGCGGGCCAAAGCCGCAGCGTTTTCAGCGCTTTTCATTCTTGGGACTGTGCTCACCGGGGTTGCGGGCTCTATCGCATTGTTCCAGCAGAACGCGGCACTGCAGACTGCACTATCCGCCTCACAGGCACGAGCGGAACTGGCCGCAGACAGTCGCTCATTCCTCATCGATATGATGCGAGCACAGGCACAACTCATCGCCGAGACGGAGCCCGCACGGATTCGCGCAGCGTCTCGAAATGCCATTAAAGCCCTGGCACTAATGGATGAAAATATACAGACGCTGCAAACGACGCTCATCGGCAACCCCGACGTCGAACAGCTCAGCACACTGCTCGCAGAAACCCGACCGGCACTGATGCAAGTCATTGGCAAAGCACGATCAAACGATGATAACGCCGCCCTCGAGGTTAACCGCTCCATGATGGACTCACTCAACCTCATGGAGCAACTATCAAATCAAATCGTGGCCGATGAGCGGGAGAATCTGGCGGCAACCTTTACCGAGCAAAAAGCTGAATCGTCGCGCCGTATTGGCTGGCTCGCGATAGGGGTCGTAATATTTGCGGCCACAGCAATCGTCATTAGCCAACTTGCGGCAAGAACAATCGTGACACCTATCCGTACCGCAGCACTGGCTGCTGAGCGGGTCGCCGAGGGGGATCTAACCTTCGAAGTCGAGACCAAGAGCGGCGATGAATTGGGCCTGCTGCTGTCATCTATCGCCAAAATGGTCGACCGGCTCGGAGCGCTTATAGGCCGGGTCAAAGAGTCCGGCAGCCAACTCTCTCAAACCGCTGTCGACATCGTGGCATCCGCCGATCAACAAGAAACCGTGAGTAGTAATTTTGCAGCCACCAGCGGCGAAATTGCTGCGGCGGTGAATCAAATTTCCAGCACCTCTTCAGCGCTGCTCGACACCATGGAACAAGTGTCATCCTCGATGGATGAAACCGCGTCGGTCGCCAATCGAGGACGGGGTGGGCTCAATGATATGGAGCAAGCGATGCAGGCCTTGGCATCAGCCTCTGAATCCATTTCGTCGAAGCTGGCACTCATTGCCGAGCGAGCGGCCAACATCGGTGTCGTGGTAACTACGATTACCAAGGTGGCCGATCAGACCAATCTACTATCACTCAATGCGGCTATTGAAGCCGAGAAGGCGGGGGAATTCGGTTTAGGCTTTGCAGTAGTAGCCAGAGAGATCCGTCGACTCGCCGATCAAACCGCTGTCGCGACCCTCGATATCGATCTCATCATCAGTGAGATGAGTCAATCCGTGGCCAGCGGTGTCGATGAAATGCAGCGCTTCGATGAGCAGGTCAGAAACGGTGTTTTGCAGACCGCACAAATCAGCGGTGAGCTGAGCGACATCATTAAAGCGGTCGAAGAAATAAAACCCCGGTTTGAAAGCGTTTACGAGGGTATGCGCGCGCAGGTTGTTGGCGCTGGTCAAATTAGCAAGGCCGTGGTGTCACTGCGAGATGTCAGCGAAATATCCAAAACGTCTTCAGAGACCATGAAATCAATCGCCGGACAACTCAATACGGCTGTCGACTCATTGAACACGGGTATCCAGCATTTCGATGTAGGCTCTGATGAATCCGTTTAACACCAGCGGGTCATCACCACCTGAGGAACTGCCGTGAGCGTTTCGATCAAATTGCCTGCAACAGTAGGCTCGGTGGAAGACGTCAATGACTTCATTGATGCGTTCTGCTCGGCACGAGGTATAAGCGATTCAATGAAATTTGAATTGCAGTTGGTGCTCGAGGAATTGTTGGTCAACGTCTGCATGCATGGCCAGCCCAGCGACGGTACTGAGGCCCAGGTAGAGGTGAGCATGGGGCTTGAAGATGATTCGCTCTCCTTACGTTTTTCAGACAACGGAATTGCCTTCAATCCACTGACGCAGGCAGCGCCCGATACCGATAAGCCGTTGGAAGATATGCAGATTGGGGGGTTGGGACTCGTTCTACTGCGGCAGTTGATGGATGACATCAGCTACAACCACCGGGATGGCTTCAATCATTTAACCATGGGAAAAACCCTGTCAGAGGCGGATCTAACGCCGTCTACTATCGAGCGAGCGAACCAACAGTGACGCTGAAATCCAAAATCCTACTCGCAGCGGGTGCGCCAGTACTGGTCACGATGATCCTAAGCTCTGGATTTCTGTTGTATGTCCTTCACGAGACCCGCACGCAAGATCAGGAATCTTACCTGCAAGAAGTCGTCGCAGGTGCCGCCTCGGTGATCGACAAAGCCAACCATCAGGCTATTTTGGCCGCCAAGCTCATCGCGACGGCGCAAGCATCAGGCATGTATGGGGATACCGAGACCTCATTAGCTTTTACACGCAACGTACTGGCTAACACCGACGACTTTACCGGCGCTTATGTTGCCTATGAGCCCTATGACAAAGCTGTGGACGCCGGATCGCCCATAGCGCACTCTGGCGACGACACGCGCTTCATCCCCTACTGGTTCCGCTCACAGGGGGACAAGTCAAAGATTGAATTGACCGAGCTGGTCGATATGGACAGCAGTTACTACTACCGGGGTGTCAAAAATCGCTTCAACGGTGTTGATGAATCACTAGGGGTTGAACTCACGGGAGGCATCAGTGCCCTGTATGCACAGCGCACTACGAGCCGTTCGGAACGTAATCGCTACATGATGACCGAGCCCTATCTGTACGAGGGTAAACTCATTGTAGAACAGACGGCCCCCATCATTATCGATGGGCAATTCCGAGGCATTGGCGGGGTTGATCGTGCACTCACAGATATCGACCAGGTATTGCTGGAGCTCAAAAAATTCCCTTCCCAGAGCTTTGTGCTGGTTAGCGCACGGGGCCGAATCATCAGCGCCACCGACGACCCGGAGCTCACCGGGCGAGTGATTGAAGCAACCCCCTATGCAGCGGTGCTGGAGCCCCTCTATCTAAGTGAAGCAACGTCACACATCACCACCGGTGTCGATCCCATAACCGGCGAGAGCAGCTACTTAGTCTCACACCGAATTAACACCGGTGACTGGCTGCTACTGACTTCGGTCGATCGAAGCGAAATTTTGGCACCGATATGGACCACTCTGAATAGAGTTTCCCTGTTGCTACTCGTGGGCGCTTTACTAGCGCTAGGCATTTCCGTCTGGGCCGTCAGCATCCCCCTGCGACGAATAGCAACAGCGGCTACTACCGCTGAGCGCATCGCCGATGGGGATTTGACACAACAAATTGATGTCAGTAGTGACGATGAGGTCGGCGTTTTATTAACGGCTATGCGCTCGGTGGTGACAGCACTTAGCGCTGTGATTACGCGAATCAAGGGCTTTTCTATTGATCTAAACAGTGTCGCGACTGAAATCAAATCAGCAGCGCTTCGCCAAAACGATATCAGCCACGAGTTCTCCGCCTCCACCCATCAAATCTCCGCGTCTGTTACAGAAATTAGCGCCACCTCGGAAGAACTATTAATCACCATGCGTGAAGTCTCCGATGCCAGTAACGCGACCGTCGCGGTCGCCAGCGATGGTCGGCAAGACCTGCACAAAATGGAGCAGACCATGGACGAGTTGCTAACAGCTACCCAGCTCATCTCCTCCAAACTTGAAGTTATCGCAGAGCGTGCCAACAATATTGGGGCCGTCGTAACCACCATTTCGAAAGTCGCCGATCAGACCAACCTGCTATCACTGAATGCCTCTATTGAAGCGGAAAAAGCCGGCGAGCATGGTCTTGGCTTCTCGGTCGTCGCGCGAGAAATACGGCGATTAGCCGATCAAACCGCCATTGCCACCCTGGATATTGAAACCATCGTCCGCGACATGCAGCAGTCGGTAACCAGCGGTGTTATGGAAATGGATCGCTTCGGTCAGCAGGTTCGCGGGGGTGTCACTGAGGTAACACGCCTGGGTGAGCAATTGAGTCTGATCATTGAAAGTGTTGAAGCCATTCAGCCTCGTTTTGTTTCTGCCCATGAAGGCATGCAGGCACAGGCTGCCGGGGCAACGCAAATCAAAGAAGCGATGAGCCAACTCCGGCATATTGCTGAGTCCGCCGATGGCTCATCACAGCTGTTGTCTGACTCCGCTGATAAATTACTCAAAGCGATTGATGCTCTGCGTGCAGAAATCATTCGCTTTAAAACGCAACGCTAGGGCCACCGGGATGCTCTTGCTCACATTCACCGTCGCCGGCGATCGCTACGCCATCCGTGCGACCTCGATAGAGCAAGTGCTGCCACCGCTACCCTTGCGCCACATCCCTGGTGCAGATCCCGCCATTGCCGGCATTCTTGACCATCAAGGTACTGCGGTGCCGGTGGTCGATTTGACCATGCTTTATGACGGCAACCCCAGCCCGCGCAAGTTGAGCACACGGATACTCATCGTCGGCTTTATCAAGAGTGAAAAACGTCACCGACTTGGCTTACTGGTCACAGAGGCAACCGACACGCTGTCCGTGGATCCCAGCCAGTTACAACCCCCCAATGTGGCTAGTGGCTCTGCAATGGGTCTGGGCTCAGTGCTTATTCACGACGGCGAGTGGTTGCAACTGGTACAGCCGGAGCAACTGTTTCCCGAGTCACTGAACGCGGCGCTGTTTCCAGAGCCTGCGGGCACTCCAGAGCCCTCACAGCTTTCAGAGCCAGCGCAGCCTTCAACGCCAGAGCAGCTTGCAAAGCCAGACTTGCCCTCAAAGCCAGAGTTGCCCTCAAAGCCAGAGCTGCTCTCCAAGCCAGGGTTGCCCTCAGAGACTGCCCCGTGAATAGCCTGCGCCAACACCTTCGGGAGCAACTATGGGCGGTTGGCGCCGGCGTCGACTTTGCCTCGGACCTTCAGCTCGATGCCGCTATAAAACGCCGCCAATACCAATGCAACACAAGCGATGAGCGCGCCTATGAGGCGCTGTTGATAGACTCCGAACAGGAACAGGCGGCACTGCTCGACGAGCTATTAATTCGCGAAACCAGTTTTTTCCGGGATCAAACGCCCTTTGGGTTACTGGTGAAAACCCTGCGAAACAGCGAAGCCGGTGTCGATATCCTCTGCGTGCCCTGCGCCAGTGGTGAAGAGCCCTACTCTATCGCCATCACGCTGCTAGAGGCGGGTTTTCGTCCGGAGACCATTCGCATTGAAGCCATCGATATCAGTACCCGAGGGCTCCTCGATGCTCAAGAAGGTTGCTACACCGAAAATCGACTACGCCTAGTGAGCCCAGGGCAAAAGCGTCGTTATTTCCAAGCCCTACCCGATGGTCGTCACAAAATTAATGACACGGTGCGTAGCTGTGTTCGCTTCGCTCAGATGAATGCACTCAATGTATGTGAACACTACAACGGCGGTGGTTTTGACACGATCTTCTGCAGAAATCTGATGATCTATCTGCGCAGTGAATGCCGAGACGCCTTGTTAGACAGTCTGACTAGGCTACTCAAACCTGAAGGGTTATTGTTTGTCGGCCATGCCGAGGCGGGCTTGTTACTCAATCGGGGCTACTCAAGCGCAGGGCCAATAGCTTCCTTTGCCTTTCGCAGACACTTACCTACCCCAGTGCGCCATTCACAGCTCAAACCCCAATCCGTTCGAGTCGCCAGCCCTGAGCTGCCTGAGGCGCGCACAGAACAACCGCAATTGAGCGCTGTGTTGCCACCGTCTGAAAGCCGCAACCGAACCATCGCAATGCCGAGCCAGCAAAGTGAAAGCGGCAGCACAATCCCTGGACTTACTGACATTATCGAACTAGCGGACACCGGCCACTATACCGAGGCTCAATCCCAACTGCTCTTGTTACTGCAGCAACAGCCCGATCTGGCAGAGGCGCACTCTCTATTGGGGCTCATCCGTAAAGCTCAAGGAGATTTACCCGGCGCCATAGCCAGTCTCGAAAAAGCCCTTTATCTTGATGGCTGCCATCACCAAAGTATTGAACACTTAACCTTGCTCTATCAGGCAGCGGGAGACCAAGCAGGGTTGGCACGCATGCATCGTAAACGCGAAAAACTAAATCGTGATCACTATGTCCGGTGATAACAGCACACTCAAAGCCAGTGGTGAATGCCGCAATGTTATCGGCATTTGGGGCGATCGCAGCTGCTCGGAATTACGCGCCCTTGACCACTGCCACAATTGCCCCGTCTACACCTCGTTGGGCCGTCGCGTACTCGACCAAGTGCTGGAACTCGATTATCACAATCGCGATGACGACAAGGACACAGAAGCGGTGGCACCCGATCAGCGGCTGTCACTGCTCGTGCTTCGCATTGGCAGTGACTGGCTCGGGTTCGATACCGCTCGCATTCGCGAAATTGTAGTACCTACCGAGCCGCACCCGGTGCCCCACCGACTCAAGCCGGGCTTCCGAGGCTTAGTGACGGTACGTGGACATATTCATCCCTGCGTTGATCTGGGAGTGTTACTTGGCTGCGATAGCGCCCAGACAATCAGTGCATCCCCACGAATGGTACTGATCAGTGATGATAGCGGCTGCTTTGCCTTCGTCGCTGATGAAGTCGACAATTTATATGTCGTCGCAAAAAGCCATATCACCGCCCCACCTATATCCATTCGCGACGCCACGCCAAGCTATATAACAGGTATGGTGCGACTCGCCGAGCGCGACACCGCCATACTTGACGAGGAGTTTCTGTTGCACGCGCTCAAGGATGTGTGCCAATGACAGATTCAAGTGGCTTCGGCGATGACATGATGCTGGAAATGTTCCGGGAAGAAGCCGAAACGCAGCTCGGCGAACTCTCGGATGGGCTCATCGCCTTAGAGACCAGCGACAGCTCGGATGAACTACTCGAGCGCCTGATGCGAGCTGCCCACTCCATGAAAGGCGCCGCGCGTATCATGGGCATTGACCCAATCGTCAAACTCACCCACGTTGCCGAAGACATCTTTGTTGCCGCTCAGCGCGCGGAATTGGTCCTAAATCCCGCCATTATCGATGTCCTCTTGGAAATGACGGATTTCATTAAGGCATTTTCCGAGGGTGGCGCCGATCTTGAGGCCCAGTCCGAAACCGTCAGCTCGCTGCATGAACAGCTTAGCAAGGCGCGGGCGGGAGAGTTACAGAGCGAGTCAACGCCACCACCAGCCGCTGCAGTTGAACCGGAAGTACAAAATACAGCAGTGATCACTGAGCCCCCAGAGGACTCTGCCAACAGCCCCGAGACGCCCCCTGTCGCCGAAACGCTGGAAGCTAGCAGTGAGGGCGCATCGAGAACCACCACCACTGAACAGCGCACAAAGGGTGACGTCAAATCCATCCGTATCACCGCCGACGCTGTTGAGCGTCTGGCGGGTCTTGCGGGTGAGGCCTCGGTCGAATCCAGCCGGGTGGAGAGCATCGCCGATGACCTGACTGAGTTGCGCGTGATGCAACGGGAGTTACGCAAGAGCCTCGGTGGCATTCGGGACATCATCGACAAACAGGCAACCAATCCACAACTCGACGCACTACTTCAAGCAGCCTTACAACAACTCGATGTGTGCAGCCAGGCTATCGCCGATCACGAGGAACGCCTTGACGGCTTCACCCGTCGGTTTGGCTCGATGGCAAACCGCTTCTCGAGGGAGGTGGTTACAGGTCGTATGCTGCCCTTCTCAACGATTCTGAGGGGCTATCCGCGTCTTGTTCGGGATTTATCAAAAGACCTGGGTAAGCGCTGTCGGCTGGTGCTCCGGGGGGAGGACACGATGATCGATCGTGAAATTCTCGATCGGCTCGACAGTGCCCTGAATCATATTGCACGCAATGCACTCGATCACGGTATCGAAGCCCCTGACCACCGCGCTGCCGCCGGCAAGCCCGAAGAGGCCACCCTGACCATGGAGGCATTCCACCAGGGCGGTCGTTTACGCGTACAAATCAGCGATGACGGCCAGGGGATCGACGTGGAATCCCTGCGCAAGACGATTATCGATCGCGGACTTGAGCAGGAAGCCATTGCCAAAGCATTAAGTCAGCAAGAAATTTTCGAGTTTTTGTTTTTGCCCGGATTTTCAACGGCCCGCCAGATCACTGAAATTTCCGGTCGCGGGGTGGGTCTCGATGCGGTTCGCAGCATGGTGCAAGATGCAGGCGGCAGTATTAGCTTATCCAGTGAACGGGGCATTGGCACACGCTTTGATCTGGAACTGCCGTTAACCCGATCGGTACTGCGAGTGCTAACCGTCATGATCGGTGGCCACATGTACGCCATTGAGGTAGCGCGTATCGAATACGCTACCACCGTTGCCTTAGAGAATATCAACACCCTTGAAAGCCGCGCTTATTTTGAGCACGAGGGTCGTCGAGTTGCACTCATTGATGCTTCAGAAATACTGGAACTCCAAGACGGCACCGGGGATGGCCAGATCTTGTCTGTGGTGGTATTTAAAGATGATGATCGCTATTACGGGTTGGTGGTCGATCGTTATTTGAACGAACAGCGACTGTTGGTGCGGCCCCTTGATCATCGACTCGGTGACGTGCCCGATGTCGCCGCCATGTCGACCAGCGAAGACGGGTCAATCGTGCTGATTTTAGATGCGGATGAGCTACAGCGTTCAATGGATTCACTGATTGTGAGCGGTCGCTTACGCAGTCGTCACCACAGCGGCGACAGGTCGCAGGATTCGCTCAAGCGTCTGTTGGTCGTGGATGATTCATTAACCGTACGCGAAGCTGAACGCCAGCTACTGGAAAACGCAGGCTATCAGGTAGATGTTGCTGTCGATGGCCTTGAAGCATGGAGTGCAGTGCGTCTCTCTGATTACGATCTTGTGGTGACCGATGTCGATATGCCCCGCATGACCGGCATTGAACTGGTTAAGCGGGTGCGCGCCGAAGGACCTAAGCGCGACTTGCCCATGATTATTGTGTCCTACAAAGACCGCGATGAAGATCGCTTACTCGGTCTCGAAGCCGGCGCCAACCACTACGTCAGTAAAAGTAGTTTTTCCGACTCAGATCTGGTGGATGCCGTCTACGAACTCATCGGCGGACCCCAGCGGTAAGCGGGCCATGGCCATACGTATAGGCATTGTTAACGACGTCAGCTTCGCGACCCGAGTCATCGAAAAAGCGCTAGCCCCTGAACTCGCGTTCGAGGTCGTATGGACCGCTGAGGATGGCGCGCAAGCCGTTGATGAGTGCAGACGCAACACCCCTGACATTGTGCTCATGGACCTCGTAATGCCTGTCATGAATGGCGCTGAGGCGACTCGGCGCATCATGCGTGACAGCCCCTGTCCGATTCTCATTGTCACCTCCACCATTGAAGGTCATCTAGATTTAGTCTACGAGACCATGGGCTATGGCGCACTGGATGTCACCACTACACCTGTTGTGGGGGACAATCGTCAGTCTGACGATGGCAGTGCGCTGCGCAAAAAGATCTTCGATATTCTTAGGCAATTGCCCAGCGAGGGTATTAAAACGAGTGCGCGCTCGATAGCCGACTCCACACCCATTCAATGCCGCCTGGTGCTACTGGGGGCCTCTACCGGCGGGCCCGGTGTACTGAGCACTA
>PR_CR_10_Liq_3_inCRDRAFT_1000253_pt1 | contig 15069 bp, 10 predicted proteins | sample PRCRCaboRojoPR_2_FD_10240 | JGI IMG/M metagenome (IMG submission 10240)
TCTTCGATCAGCTGCTGAAGTCGCCCAGCCACAGAAGGAAGGGTTTGCGGCTGTATCCCAGGATGGATGATCAAAGACCCCCGAACCAGGGGCTGGTCGCTGCCATCCACCGTCATGGGATCGGTGGTTGCCTGTACGCGATAACCCTCTGCCATCAAATTCGCCAGAATGGCTGAGGCATTGTACTGATCCCAAGGCACCACCCAAGCCACAGCGTCAGCATTGATGGCAGAAGGCACCCATGTGGACACTGAGGTCAACTGTTCACCCTGATCTGGCAACCGGCGGACGCGGGCATGGGGCAAGTCAAACGACANCCCCAAAGGCCANGTCGAAACGTCATAAAACGTCTCCATCGGCAGATCTTGTATGGGATCCATCAAAGAAAGAATCAGGCGGTACTGATCTTGATCTGCCGGAATGATCCAGCTTGAACTCGCTGGGTATTCAATGCCATCGATGGTAACGGCCTCATCGGCCTGATAGATTTTAATTTGATGACGCAGCAAGCGATCCAAGAGCTCATTCGCCCTGACGGGGTCCCCACCATCGGTGATGACCCAACCAGCTTGGCGATTTTCTCGAGCTAAGTCTCGCGCGCTTTCAAAGAAGCTTTGCTGATAGCCAATCAACGACTCCGCATTCGCTGCACTGGCTCTTAGCGAGGACAAACTGGTTCTGACCTGATTAGCAATACCTTGCGCAAATGTCCGCTCACCGAAATCTGTCTCCTGAACATGTCCCCTTGCAGAGCCTTGCTCAAACAAGATGCCCACCGCACCCGTGATGTCTGGGTATGTTGAGCCTTTCCCAATGTAATAGTCGTCAAAAGACTCTCGGGTGTAGTAAGGCTCACTGGCATCATCCAATGCCTGTGCATGGTATTGCGCGATGGCATCTGTGAGCTCGAAGACCCGCTCAGGCGTCAATGGGTTGTTTCTTTTCGGCACACCTGGCTGGAAGAAGTACGTGCTGTTTCGGCCCATCTCGTGAAAATCTGTCACTACATGCGGCTGCCAAGCGTAGTACTGCGCCATCCGGGCCCGTGACTCCGGATGGACCAGCGGCATCCAATCTCGGTTGAGATCAAACCAATAGTAATTGGTCCGACCATTGGGCCAGACTTCATTGTGCTCACGATCATTGGGATCAGCTGATGGATGCTTACCTTTATGCATATTGACCCAGTGAGCAAACCGATCATGGCCGTCGGGATTAAGCACGGGCTCCATGACAATGACCATGTCTTCTAGCCATGACAAGACTTCCTCATTTTCTGACGCAGCCAAGTACCAAGCGGTTTGCACAGTGGCAGACGCTGCTGAGGCTTCATTGCCATGGACGGAGTATCCCATCCATGCCACCAAGGGGCCCTCACCTTCACGGCTGTTTTGGGCTCGCTCGGCTTTGATGCTGGCCGCATCGCGCTCAGGGTCAGTGAATGTGGCCAGAATCAACGGCCGACGGTCATGGCTGCGACCAGTGATTTCCACCTCAACGCGATCAGACTGCTCAGCGAGGTAATTGAAATAATCCACAATCTGGTCGTGGCGGGGATGAAACTCACCCACTGAAAATCCCCAGAATTCCTCGGGTGACTGAATACTCGTATCGCGTGGAAACTGATCAGGCAGCCCCAGCGTTGTTGAGCTCTGGGCAATCGCTGCGTGGGCAAAAAGCACTGCGAGTGCAGCGATCAATACATTAAGACGTTGATTCATGGACAGGCCTCACAAGATGTAACCGGTCTTGCTAGGATAAACGACAAATCACGTCAATGCGAGGGCGCCATGAAACTGATTTCGAACGACATCAATGACCAGCAACCCATAGATCCTCGATTTGCGTTTGCTCGAAAGGGCGACGACGCGCCGATGGTGCTCAGTGACAACATCAGCCCACACTTTCAATGGTCACAGTTCCCTGACAACACGCAGTCTTTTGCCTTGATTTGTATTGACCCTGATGTGCCCAGCGTGGCGGATGATGTCAATCAGGCCGACCGCATCCTTCCAGAAGCGCTTCCCAGAGTTGACTTCTGTCATTGGGCTTTAGTGGATATTCCGAGCGATACGACAGAACTGAGCACTGGTCAGTGCTCGAATGGCGTCACGCCAAAAGGAAAACGAAACCCACAAGGACCCAGTGGCGCACGGCAAGGCCTCAATGACTACACGCAGTTCCTTGCCGGCGATCCTGAGCTTGCCGGAGACTACTTTGGATACGATGGGCCATGCCCCCCGTGGAACGATGAGCGGCTGCACCACTATATTTTCACCATTTATGCACTGTCGATCAAAACCCTCGACTTGCCAGAAACCTTCACCGGCCATCAAGCGGTGGACGCCTTAAAACCCCATGTGCTCGATCATGCCACGGTGACGGGCACCTACTCATTGTTCAAATCTTGAGCATATTTACCATTGACTTTGGCTGAAATTGCTAATAATATAAACATAACTGAGTGACTGCCTAAATTTTGCTGATAATTTGAGCAGATTGTGGGTCAATCCTTGTTGCAAGGGGGTATAGTGTAAGGGAGCGTCAAATCACTGGTATGCCCAAATTTGAGGCCACATCCAACACACCGACCACAAGAAGGTAACGACATGACTCCCCAAGAAGTGCTCAAACGTATCCGCGATGAAGACATCGAGTTTGTTGACCTACGCTTCGCCAATACGCTGGGTAAAGAACAGCACGTCACCTTGCCCGCTGCAAGCGTAGATGAAGACTTCTTCACTGAAGGCAAAATGTTCGATGGCTCATCAATCGTAGGCTGGAAAGGCATCAATGACTCAGACATGGTGCTGATGCCAGACCCCACAGCAACCTTTATTGATCCATTCACCGAGCAGTCAACATTGAATATTAACTGCGATATTCTCGAGCCGGCCACCATGCAAGCCTACTCACGCTGTCCTCGCTCACTGGCCAAGCGTGCAGAGGCCTTTTTGCGTGCCAGCGGTGTCGCTGATGAGGCGTTTTTTGGCCCCGAGCCAGAGTTTTTCGTCTTTGACGACGTTCGCTGGAAAAATGATATCTCTGGTGCTGGCTTTGAGATCGCCTCAGAAGAGGCGGCCTGGAGCACGAACAACGAATATCCCGGTGGCAACCATGGACACCGCCCGAAAGTGAAGGGTGGCTACTTCCCTGTCGGCCCTGTCGACAGCATGCATGACCTTCGAAGCATAATGTGCAGCACCCTTGAGGCTGTTGGCATTCCTGTGGAAGTTCACCACCATGAGGTGGGCACTGCCGGGCAGTGTGAAATTGGAACGCGCTTTAACTCTTTGACCAAAAAAGCGGACGAAACACTGCTTCTGAAATACATCGTGCAAAACGTGGCCCATGCGCATGGCCACACCGCCACCTTCATGCCCAAGCCACTGGTGGGCGATAACGGATCTGGAATGCATGTCCACCAATCATTGTCGAAGGCCGGCGAGAACTTGTTCTCTGGTGAGGGCTATGGGGGCTTGAGCGAGACGGCATTGCACTACATTGGTGGCATCTTTAAGCACGCACGCGCCATCAACGCATTTTCTAATGCCACCACCAATAGCTACAAGCGCCTGGTTCCGGGTTTCGAAGCCCCTGTGGTTTTGGCGTATTCCGCCAGAAACCGCTCGGCTTCATGCCGGGTGCCCTGGGTCGCCAATCCCAAAGCTCGCCGCATTGAGGTTCGCTTCGGTGATGCAGCGGGCAACCCATATTTAATGTTTGCTGCCATGATGATGGCCGGCCTTGACGGCGTACTCAACAAAATTGATCCTGGTGCGCCGATGGACAAAGACCTTTATGACCTTGCACCCGAAGAAGAAAAAGACCTCCCACGCGTCTGTCACGCCTTGGATCAGGCGCTGGAAGCCCTTGATCAAGATCGAGAATTTCTCAAAGCAGGGGATGTCTTCTCCGACGATCTCATCGATGGCTATATTGATTTAAAAATGGAAGAGGTCACTCGTTTCCGTATGTCGACTCATCCAGTTGAGTTTGACATGTACTACTCATGCTGATCGCGTTGACTATATGAATGACTTTGTATTCGACGCTGATCAACTCTCCACGGGCTTGATCAGCGTCGATACAAATCAAATCATTCTCCAATGTAATCAAGCCGCCTGTACTTATCTTGGCAAGCCATCCATCGCCTTGCTGGGATCAAGCATTGAACCCTTTGTGCCTCAGGCATTGCTCATGGCCCTGCTTGATCATAAGCGGCGACATACCATTCAAATGAGCGAGGTCGAGCTGGGCACCCAGCAGAAAAAAGTCGATGTCGAAATTACGCCACTTGAATCAAACCATGCACTGATTGAAATCCATCCAGTTAGCGAGCGGATCCGTCAGCGAGCACATGCTGATCGAGTCGATAAGCAACAAGCCGTTGGACACATGGCGAGGCAGTTGGCGCATGAGCTTCGAAATCCGCTGGCTGGCATCAAAGCCGCCGCTCAGTTGATTGGGCAACAGTCACGCGAGCCGAGCGTCACACGACATGCTGACATAATCAATCGGGGAACAGAGCGAATTTTGGCCTTGCTGGAGCACTTTGCGCAAGAAAAAGAACATCAAAAAAGCAGGGTTCATCTCCACCAACTTCTTCAAGAGACCGCTGACTTAGTTGCAGTCGAATGGGGCAGCCAGCTATCGATTGATCGTGATTTCGATCCCAGCATCCCCCTGATCTACGCTGACGAAGATCAGTTAAACCAACTGTTCTTAAACCTTATTCGCAACAGCGCTCAAGCCAACGCCAGCGTTATCCGGATCACAACACGCATAGAGCACAACGCCCCAGTGATCGAACCACCAGCCAAACATGCCATTCGCGTTGAAATCCGAGACAACGGCGATGGGGTCCCCGAACACTTAAGGGAGCGCTTATTTTTACCGTTGGTCTCAGGGCGAGAGCATGGTTCGGGCTTTGGTCTTGCAGTGGCTCAGCAAATTGCCAGGGCTCACGATGGCCTAATTGAGTTTGAGCCCGGTGATGAAACAACAGCATTTGTGATTCGTTTACCGCTGCTTGTCAGTGACACGATCGAGGCGAGCCATGCGCAATAAAACAATTTGGGTCATTGATGATGATCCTGGTCTTCGCTATGTGCTGGAAGAATATTTAAGCTCACAGGGATTTACGGTGCAAGCTTTTGCTCAAGGTGAGGAGCTTCTTGCAGCAATCCATGTAGACGCATCTGGAAGTCAGCCCAGTTTGGTGATGGCCGATATCCAGTTAGAAGGTGAAAACGGGCTGGATCTCATGGAGACACTGAGGCAGCAATATCCCAATTTGCCGGTCATCATCATGACCGCTTATTCGGATCTCAAAACCGCTGTGGGTGCGTTTCAAGGCGGTGCCTTCGAATTCTTAGCCAAGCCATTTGATCTGGATGAAGTCAAGCGCCTTATTGACAAAGCGCTGCAAGAAACCCCGCCCAATGAGACGAAAGCTCACCCAAGCCCAATCGGACTCATCGGCCAATCGGCCGCTTTACAAGAACTTATTCGCATTGTGGGACGGGTGTCCAATACAGACATCCCTGTATTAATCACCGGAGAGACAGGCAGCGGGAAAGAGCTGGTTGCGCGCGCCCTCCATGAGCACTCAACTCGATCAGACGGGCCGTTCGTTGCCATCAATACGGCGGCAATACCAACAGAGCTATTGGAATCAGAGCTTTTTGGGCATGAGCGCGGTGCATTTCCAGGCGCAAGCAATACGCGCATTGGCCGCTTCGAACAGGCAGAGCATGGCACCTTATTTCTAGATGAGATCGGCGATATGCCCCTGGCGCTTCAGACTCGCTTGCTGCGGGTTCTCGCTGAAGGAGAATATTATCGGCTCGGCGGTCATGACTTAATTGATGCTAAAGCACGCATCATCTGCTCTACCAACCAAGATTTAGAGACCCTTGTTCAGCGCGGAAAGTTTAGGGCAGACTTGTATCACCGACTGAAAGTGATCTCAATTAAAGTGCCCTCTCTGAGGGAGCGGCTAAGCGATATTCCTGAACTGGCCCATCATTTTTTCAGGCAGGCATGCCAAGAATTTCAAATCGAACAAAAAACGCCTGAGCCTGATCTGCTTGAGGCTTTGACCGAACTGGATTGGCCAGGCAATGTCCGCGAGCTTAAAAATCTTTGCCAATCCATGGCCGTGCTTGCCCCGGCCACAACGATTGGCGTGGACGATTTGCCTGCAGAATATCTGGCACAGCTTAAAACCGCTCAGCAAGACGGAAGCGTTTCATACGACTGGAGTCACAGCCTCGCTCAGCACGTGGCGGCATCCAAGAGAACGTCAGAGCTATTCAATTACTATAAAGCAAGCTTCGAGCGAACCTTGGCGCAGACGGTCTTAAGCCGGTGTGGTGGCAATCAATCGAAGGCCGCCAGAATCTTAGGCATCAGTCGAAATACACTGGCTCGATTCCTAAACCAAACGGCCGAGTAAACCGTTACTCCTCTATCCAAAAAGTAACAGGGCCGTTGTTGGTGAGCGAAACTTCCATATGCGCACCGAATTGACCAAATTGAGAGCATGGGAATTGAGCCTTCGCATCCGTCATCAATGCATCAAAAAGGCTGACCGCCGCAGGCGGTGGCGCGGCATTTGAAAAGCTGGGACGTCGACCACTTCGGGTGTCCGCGACCAAGGTAAACTGCGGCACCCACAAGATTTCGCCTTCTTTGTCCTGAACCGATTGGTTCATTTTTCCGTTTTTGTCCGAGAAAATTCGAAATCCGGTCACCCGCTCAACAAATCGCGGTATTTTGGGGGGTTGATCATCTGCCTGAAAACCCACCAGCACCAGCAAGCCTGTTTGGATTGAAGCGGTGGTCTCGCCCTCCACGGTCACCTGAGCGCTTTTCACTCGCTGAATTAATCCAATCATTTTGAACCTCGCTTAATCACAAATGGCATACTTTGCTTTATTGTTTTCCGCCAGGGAGCGGCCCGAGATGAAGCAGGCGTTGGCCTTGATCATCATAAAAATCCTGCTGCGCGTGATCCACCATTTACCGCTGGGCACCCTACACCGGCTTGGGCAAATTTTAGGCTGGGCACTGTACCACTGGCCAAGCCATAAACATACCATCATTCAAGGCAATCTCAAACGCGCATTCCCCCATCGCAACGCAGAGGCGATTGATCATCTGCATCGCCAAAACACCACTGAGATGGCGTGCTTTGCCCTCGAGTCAGGTTTGGTCTGGCACGCGAGCAAAGATAAGCTCCTGGCTTCGATCAAAGACGTGTCTGGCTGGGAGCACGTCGTCAATGCTCAGCAGACCGGGCGAGGCATATTATTGGTGGGTGCTCACCTCGGCAACTGGGAGATTCTCAACCTGTATTGCATGTTAAAGCTACAAATGGTCGCGCTTTATAAAGCGCCTCAGAACGAGGCATTTAACGCCTGGATCAAAGATGCGCGGGAGCGCTTTGGCGGCTTGCTTATTCCCAGTGGCTCACAGTCGATGCGCCACCTGCTCAAAACGCTCAAAAATGGGGGAACTGCAGGCATCATCGCTGATCAACGACCCCGTTTGGGAGACGGTGTCATCGCTTCTTTTTTTGACTCACCTGCATTGACCATGACCCTCGTCGGGCGTCTGGCCCAACGGACTGGCTGCACGGTCTTATTGGCCAGTTGCACCCGGCAGCATCGGCAAGGGTTTGCTATTGAGATCAGCCCGGTCAGTCACGCGATTGCTGACCCTGAACCGACCGTGGCGGCCAACGCGCTCAACACTGCGATCGAGGCCAGTGTGCGTCAGCACCCTGAACAGTACTTATGGCGCTATCCTAGATTTGAAGATTAAAGGGCTCGCTTCGCCTTGTCATGGTTTCAGAGGCTCTTTCCAAGCCAGCAAAAGGCGTGCCAAGGCTGGCAGCAGCACCATCGCGCCGATCATGTTGAAGATAAACATGAACGCCAACAGCTTGCCCATATCCGCTTGGAATTGCAGCGCTGAGAACAGCCAAGTGCCGACGCCAACTGCCAGCGTCAATGCCGTAAAGAACACAGCACGCCCAGTGAGGCGAAGCGTTCGGATATAAGCGTCATTTAAGCTCAGACCCTCCTGCATAAAGCCTCGCATCCGAGAAAAGATATAAATCCCATAGTCCACACCAATGCCCACTCCCAACGCGACAACCGGCAGGGTGTTCACTTTCAGACCAATATCCAAGTAAGCCATCAAACTGTAGGCGAGGTAACTGACCAGAACCAGAGGTAAGACAATGCAAAGTGTCCCCAAAATGGTGCGGAAAGTAACCAAGCATAGGATCACAATGGCGGCGTAAACATAAATCAACATGGGGGTCTGCGCAGCTTCCACTTCTTCGTTGGTCGCGGCCATGACGCCCACATTGCCTGTTGCCAGACGAAACTGGAGACACTCCTCGCAGACTTCCCCATCTGGCGTTGTTAAATCTTGTAACTCAGGCGAGCTGGGCGTGAAATCAAGTGAATCGACATAAATGTCTTCTCGAGCATCTTGGACCGCCTCGATCACACGTTCAATGGTGCCTGCCTTATGATCTTCGGTAAAAATCATAATGGGCATTGCGCTGCAGTCTCGATTAAGCAAGCCAGTGCCAGTCTCCACGTTGGCCAAGTTCTGGCGCATCACGAAGGGGTTACGAGGCAGGATTTGCCACCTCAGGTTCCCCTCATTCCACCCAGCATTGATGATTTTCGCAACCATAGGCAGTGAAATGACTTTTTGCACACCTTCGACGTTCGCCATGCGCCAAGAGAAACGGTCAATGGCATTCATGATCGTATATGACTCGGTACAGGCCTCTGGCACAGTTTCTGCAATCACAGAAATCACATCCGTTCCCAATGCAAACTTTTCAGCAATGAAACGAGCGTCTTGGTTGTATCGGGCATCTTCTCGGAGCTCAGGCACACCCGGCTGAGAGTCTCCAATTTTCATGTCTTGAGATTGAACCCAAGCAAAGGAAAACAAAATCACTGCGCCAATCACAGTGAACGTCGCCACACGCGGCCGCGTAAAACTCGCAACAAGCGTCCAGACCACACTGGTTTGCAGGCCACGCTCATATTGCCGCTGACGCGCGCTCTCCTCATTTCTCAAACGCACATAAGACAAAAGGGTGGGCAATAGCACCATATTGGTGAAGATGATCACCGCAACACCAATGCTTGCGGTCAGCGCGAGCTCTTGAATGATCCGAATATTAATCAACAAGATCGTCAAAAAGCCAATGGTGTCACTGATCAGAGCGATCGAGCCCGGGGCCAGCAGGCGTGCAAAGGTCGCTTTGGAAGCTTCTAGGCTAGAAACAATCGGGATCTGACTTAAATCTGCGCCGGATTGTGCCACACCCACCGCACTCCGCCCCCCAAATAACTTTTCGGAATTCCAGCCACTGATCATCTGGACGCCATGGCTCACACCAATCGCAAAGACCAAAAAGGGCGTGAGAATGTTCATCGGATCAATGCCAAAACCGAATAGGCTCAACAGCCCCATTTGCCAAATGACCGCAGTCACAGAGCAGACCAAAGGCAAGACCGTCAACCAGACAGAGCCAGAGTATAAAAACAGGAGCACGGCGGTAATTAAGAAAGCCACGCCAAAATAGGCCACAACGCCACGAGCGCCATCAGCAATGTCGCCGACGATTTTCGCAAACCCGACGATGTGCACCGAATGGCCATCGTCTTCGAAATCCTGACGGATTGATTCCAACTGAGCGGCCACATCTTGGTAATCCAACTGCTCACCTGTGGAGGGGTCAATCTCTTGGAGATTGGCCCAGACCATGGCGCCTGAGAAATCTTCGGCCACCAGTCGGCCCACCTCACCGGACTTCACAATGTTCGAGCGAACCCGTTCAAACATCTCCTCAGTGGGCTCAAAATCTGCAGGAATCACATTGCCGCCGGCAAACCCATCGGCAACCACCTCAACAAATCTGACATTTGGCGTGAAAATCGAACGCACGCTCGCTCGGTTCACCCCAGGAATAAAAAACACGCGATCTGTTATGGCTTCAATGTCTTGGAAAAATTCAGGGGTAAACATGTCCCCATCTTCAGCAACCAGGGCCACCATCACCCGATTGGCGCCCCCAAAATCACGCTCATACTCCATGAAGGTTTGCATGTACTCATGATCCAGCGGCAGCTGTTTCATGAAACCCGCGTCCACTCGAAGCTGGGCCATCATGACAAGCATTGCCAACGTGCCCAGTGCGAACAGCCCTAAAATAACGGGCCGGATACTGAATACGGCCTCGGCCATTTTCCGCGCAAAAGAGGGTGCGTTATTCATGGCTGATGCCCTCCTCACCGGCATAGATTGCTGATCCATCACGTTTGAACACCACGCTCGACAAAGCATTGCCCAAACGATCCTCAGTGAGCTCAAACGTCTTTAGTTCAGGCCTATAGGTCAAGCGAGCTGCGCCAGAACCGACCATTAAAACGGTCCCATCGTTTGCCTTATCTGCCCCGAGAAGTGTTGACTGTGTAGGCGATTCCAGCAAAGTCCAAGTTTGGCCGAAATCAGAGCTGTGCTGTACATTCCCCCGTAAGCCATAGGCCAGAATGCCGTCGCGCACCTCGATCAGACCAAACATTGATCCGGAGTAGGCAAATCGAAAACTCTCCCAAGTCTGGCCTGAATCTTCGCTTCTGAACCCATAACCTCGCTCAGCGGCAATCATGTACCGGCCATCTCCCAAATCAAGGAACGCGTTCAGGTGGCACTCCATAAACTCATAGCACCCCCGATCAAAGCCCAAACCGTCCGGATTCTCAGCGCGGTAGCGGGCCTCGACGGCTTCCCAGTCGATGGCTTCAGACACAACCAAATCGGCCATGTTGAGTTCACGCCAAGTCTCGCCACCATCGTTCGTCACCAGATAGATGCCATAGGCCCCAATGGCCAAGCCATTGTTGCGATCGCTGAAATGAACATCCAAAAATGGTTGCTCTAATTCTGGCTCAAACCACTGTAGATCCCAGGTCTCACCACCATCATGGCTGTGGATGATGGTCGCGTCGTGGCCAACAGCCCACATGTGCCCATCTTTCTCAGTCACACGAGTCAGGGTCGCCTGCACCGGCACAAATTCCGCCTGACGCCAAGCATTCCCGTCATCCGATAAGAGGACATGTCCACGCTCACCGACCGCCACCCAACCTGAATCAATGGCAATCAGATCCAATGTCAGCGCTTGAGTGGCATCAGGGGCGTGATAGGCAGGCCGTGGCAGAATTTCATCTTGTCCATTGACCGGCTGCGCCAGCCCGATGGCCAAGAAAAGAGCCAGCCATCCAGCCAAACGCATCAGATGTGGGGACAGATCAGGCATTGGTGAAAACCTCTCCGGCAGAGCAATGCAAGTGAATCACTGACCCAAATGCTACCAACAGATCAGGCCCTTGCCCTTTGTTTCATTCGTTCAAAACAAGACCGGCCCCTAAAAAGAGGCCGGCCAGACGTACCCGTTTCAGATTAGCGACGGCCCCTGGTGCGCAGTGCCTGGGGTGTGTAGTCGCTGGGTTCCAGTGACTGGTTGAAAGTGATCACTGGGTCATTGTTGTCGAGGCCTGTGGCCACGTAGCGGCCCGACTGAAGATCCATGTGAGTCTCTAAAGTGGTCCAATAGGTGGGCACTTCATAGAAGTTTAACGAGTGGGCCTCCGAAGCACGCCAGAGCTCGCCTCGAGAGTCGTAGTGATCAATCAAAGCAATCTGATAGCTGTCTTCGTCCAAGTAGAAAGTGCGCCGGGAGTTGATGTGGCGCGTACCGTCTTTCAATGTTGCCTCAACAACCCACACCCGATGCAGTTCATAGCGCATGTACTCAGGGTTTAAGTGCCCTGGCCGGACCAAATCTTCAGGCTCGAGCTCATCGTTATGGGCTTCATAGGCGTTGTAGGGAATATACATCTCGCGCTTGTCGACAATCTCCCAATCAAACCGGTCCATCGCGCCATTGAACATGTCGGTCATGTCATTGGTGCGCAATCCGTCTGACGCAGTGCCTGGGTTGTCGTACGCAACATTGGGCGCACGACGCACGCGCCGCTGGCCTGGGTTGTAGATCCACGCTTGGCGAGGTTGCTCCATCTGATTGAGTGTTTCATGAACCAGAAGGATGTTGCCAGCCAACCGCGCCGGAGACTCAACCTCTTGGAAGAAGTACAACAGGATGTTGTCGACATCTTCGATGTCCGTGCCCAGCTGGTAATACAAGCCCAAAAGCTCCTCACGCAATTTCACCAGCTGAAAGCTGCCGTCTGCCGTGGGGGCCACTTGGTTGTTGTAGCGAACGCCGCCGTCACCTTTGTATTTGAGCTTGTGATTCCAAATCAGCTCGTAGGCATTTTGTGGCAGCGGAAAGGGGAAACCCTCAGACACATCAGCCACACCCTCACCATTCGAGACCAACCGGCCTGTGCTGGCATTTTCGATCGTTTTTTCATAGATGCGCTCTGGGAAAGACGCACTCCGTCGCGTTGGAAAAACGCGCATGTAGTAGGTGTCTGGGTAGCGTTCGAAAGTGGCAATCTGCCCAGGAGAGAGCTTGTCAGCATACTCCATGTAGTTTTGACCGGTGATGGTGAACATGGGCTCATCATCGGCAAACGGGTTGAGATGGCGGTCACCAGGCTCATACCCTGCCGGCCAATCCTCACGGCCCAGTCCGCCGTTCCACGCTGGGATGGTGCCGTCCTCGTTGCCCGCGCGCACAGACCCCATTGGGGTCAAGTCCTGACCCAGCCGGGCAATGTTGGCTTCGGTTCTCGGAATAATGTAATCACCGGTATCTGCCGGCACGCCACCATCCTGGGCATGGGCTCCGCTGAGTGCAAGGCTGCCGGCCATAAGCCCAACCGCCATGGATGAGAGGAGCTTGCTTTTGAAATTGAGTACATCGTTCATGACATGAAACTCCAGAAATTAAAATGAGTAGCTGATCGAGGCTGAGACAAAGTCTCTGTCGCTGAGCAAATTATTGGCACCCGCACCAAAGAAATTGGTGTAAGAAAAGCCCGCACGCCACGTGGACAGATAGCCCACGGTCATGCCCAGCGTCACCTGCTTTCTACCTTCAATAAAGTTGCCGCCAGGGCCCGGTGACACACCATTGACGTCGTGGTTAAAGGCAATGCGTGGGGTCACGTTAAACGGTGTGCCAAACACCGAGTTGTATGTCGGCGCAATGACCATGCGATAGCCCCAGCTGAAGTCAGTGGCGAAACCACTGGCCGTGGTGACCGGGTTTCTGCCTGCGCCTGAAAAGCTATCCGGTCCGCCACCGGTATCGGTGCCAGGGCCTTCAAACCGCAACTCACTGTGCGGGGGCAAATTCCAAAAGTGGGTTGCCCCCACCTCAGCCACCATGGCCACCTGGTTGGCATTCAGCCAGTTGCTGGGGCCCAGCAACTTGGTGAACGTCACCTGAGCTTGCGACACTTCTTGGCGCTCATACCCTTGAATGAACTGACCCGGCTGATACGAGCCCAACTGGCTCCTAAAGCGCGAGTATTCAGCAGGAATGGCTGCATTCAGAGGCGACAGGCCCGCAAACAAAAGCTCAACGTCATCGATCTGGATGGGGAGATTGTCGCGATAGCTCACCTCGCCGCCCATCGACCAACCACCTGGGATGGTGGTGTTGAAGCTCAAGCCATACAAATTAATGCCTTCTGGATATTCAACAATCACCCGACCTGAAGAAGGTGCGGGACTGGTGACCGCCTGACCTGAAAGCACTGGCAACCGACTGTGGTACGTGAAGTAATAGGCACCAAATTCGGTGTCGTTCAATTCACTGGCAAAATAACGAAGCGCCAAACCAAATTGCCCGGTGTCTTTTGGCCGATTGTCCTCAGCGCGAGGAAACGCCGCGCTACAGCCCAAAGCCACCAAAGAGGTTGGCAGACCCACATCACTGGCCGCATAATTGCCACCTCCACACACCGACGGATACAAGTCGGGATTCGTGACAGGCTGCGGGACAGTACCAAAGCTCAACATGGCGTACTGACCACCGGCGGTGGCGAAGTCATTGGTTGAGAAATACGTGCCCACTGGCTCAGCTTCAATGGGGTCCCACTCACCCAAGACCACCGCTTCTAGCGACAGGCTGGGGGTCAGATCAATGCTGCCCCACAGCATGTTCTGCGGCAAAAACGCATCTCTCAGTTCCGCGCCCGCCGTTCTGATCGCGGTCACATCCACTGGGTTAATGGTGTTGATGCCACCCTGAATGAATGTCGACTCACCCCAGCTGACCACCTGACGACCCAGACGCAACGACAACAGGCTATCCCCAACGTCAAAGCTGCCATACACGTAGGCATCCAGCAAACGCGCGCGTTCACCCGCCTTGTCTTTGGCATCTTGAGACAGGAAGTCTTTGTCGTTCAGCGTAAAGTCATAAAAATAGTTGCCTCGCACGAATGCACCATAGCGCTCGTAACGAATTTCCAGCTCAGATGTGATGCGCGCGGCGTTGAAGATCAAGTCATTCTTGTCAAAGTTGGTGTTGCCATCGTCTGAGTTGGTGGAGTAACGACCGGGTGAGACAATCTGATCGCTCACTGGCAATGCCGCAACGCCCGGATTGAATCGCCATTTGCCGATCAAGTCATCATCGCGATCACTGACGCGCATGCCCACCCCGTAACTGACGGTGGTGTCTAGGTTGATGGAAACATCCCCGCGGCTAAAATCAGCTGCGTGAATATTGGAACTCGACATGGCCACCGCCACAGCGCCGGCCAACAGGCAGGGGCGCANGAGTTGGGCTTGCCGAGCATTCTTTAAGTTAAGCCGTTTCATGTTCTATTCTCCCTGTCAGTCCGTCTTGATGAGCGAGTCATCGCCAATCACGACCGATGCGCCACCACTGCTGATCATGCTGGCTGCTTGGCCTTGCATTTCTGCGGTCACGGTTGGGCCCGCGGTTGGATCGAGCAGCGAGCCGTGACCCCCCTGAATCATCCGAACAGCCCCCCGAATGCCCAATGGATCGGTGGTGGTCTCGGTGATGGCATCAAGCCCCAT
>PR_CR_10_Liq_3_inCRDRAFT_1000254_pt1 | contig 15065 bp, 7 predicted proteins | sample PRCRCaboRojoPR_2_FD_10240 | JGI IMG/M metagenome (IMG submission 10240)
ATTGAATAGTGATGTCAAGAGGATAGGTGATGTCGACCTGTCCGCCATTCAATTCTTTGAGTTGGAAATAGGCACCAAACTCTATGCCTCCCTTGAGAAATAATACATCAAGGATCTTCTCATCCACGAACTGAGAGACCTTACCATCGCCGAGAAATTGCTTATCGAGGTTTAGGCCCGCTGGCGTACCGCCTCCAGCCTCAAATAGGCTTTGGTTGGTGGCTTCAAATGTGGGGTTAAAACTTGCAGTCTGCTGCCCGTAGGCCAGGCCAGGCAGGATCATACCAAGCACAAGCAGGCATGCCCGGAATGTAGTGAGGTGAAAATAGTGCATGTTGATTAGTTTTGATAATGTGACTTTTCCGGGCCATAAAGGGGGCGGCCCCGGACTGAACATTACAAAACTAAAACCTGGCGACAGCAGCTGAACGATGATGTCGCCGAAGGGCTAAAGTAGATGCATGAATGTCAAAACCAGGAGCATGAATGGAACCTGCTTTATCCGGTAGCTGGTAGTCGGACAATGCACTGCGTACCAGCACCCGGTTGGGCATCAATGGTGAATGCGCCCTGATTGCGTTCAGCAAAAGCCTTGCAGAGAGGCAAGCCCAGACCGGTGCCGCGCTCTCCGGAGGTCCCTTCCCGGCTTCCAGCAGACTGCCCCTCCATTACGGCAGCAATTTGATCAGCGTTCATGCCTTGCCCGGTATCTTCTACAGATAGCACTACATACAGCCCATCCTGCTTTCCCGATACCCGGATACGGCCAGATGGAGGAGTGAACTTAATGGCGTTGCTGATTAGGTTGCGAAGGATGAGTTGCACACTGTTTTGGTCGGCAAAGGCCCTGAGGTTGGTCGGGACTTCATTGATCAGTTCGATTTCCTTAAGCTTAGCGTGGGTTTCAAACAGTTGAAGGATATGTGCCGTTTCTTGTTGCAGTGACAAGGAAGCAGGGCTCAACCGTACGCCTTCCAGTTGGGTGAGCGCCCATTGCAGTAGGTTGTCGAGCAGCGTGTTGAGGTTAGTCGCACTTTTGTTGACTTGCCCAAACACTTGCTCTAACCGGTCCAAATTGCGGTTTTTGAGATGGAAACCGACGATTTGTGCCAGTTGCTGGAAGGCACTGGCTTCTCCCCGCAGGTCGTGGGCAATAATGGCAAACAACTGGTCTTTAGTCCGATTGAGCTCGGCAAGCTTTAGGTTTTGGGCAGCAATTTGGCGCCTGCCCTGAAGGACCTTACGGTACAGCACACCCAAAACGGAGAGGAGCAACAATAGTACGGCTACGGCGGTCAGAATACGGTTGCGCTGTTTGATCGTTTGCTGGTTCTCCAGCCTTAGGAATTCGTTCTCTGCCTCCGTTTTTTCCGTTTCGTACCGGGTCCGGATTTCCTGTATCGCCGCCCGGTTTTCGGCTTTAGAAAGGCTATCGGCGATGGCAGTGCTTTCCTGATAGGCTGCTAAGGCATTGACGTTATCACCTAGTTCCTGGTACGCCTTAGAAAGTAGTTTGGCTGCATCCCCCCTGAGGTGAGGAAGCCCGATCTGATCGGCAGTGCGCTGACATTCTAAAAGTAACCCAATGGTACGTTGAGGCTGCCCCAGCTGTAGGTACCCATCCGCAATATTAATTAAACTGTAAACGAAGTATCCGGGGTCCGCATCTGCTCTGGCCTGAGCTTCTGCTTCAGAAAGGTAGCCCATGCCCTGCTCTTTAGCACCTTGCTTCAGGGACAAAAGGCCTAAAATGGACAACGCGTAGCTGGTACTGGAGGGGTCCTGCATCTTTTTTCCCATATCCAGTGCATAATCCAGAACCTCCCGGGCAGCCTCTAGCCTGGACACTTCAATCAGGTAAACACCATAGTCTGCCAGGCCTATCGCCAGTTCCCTGTTGACGAACTGATGAGTACGGATCAGTTGCCAGGACTGCTCCCGGTAGCGGCCCTCCTGCAGGGTGTCGCCCATATTCCCATAAATGGTGCCAAGGTTCTCATATAGTCCGGCAAGGTGGTTGTTGTTGCCCAGCGCCTCATCAATGGCTATGGCCTCCAGCAGATAACTGATCCCCTCTTCCTGATCAATCTGCATGTTGGCCAGATTTTCCAGGATATAGGGCAGTATTTCTTTGAAATCAATACGTTTTGCTGCCTCCAGTGCCTGGTTATAATTGAGTATAGCAGAATCCGGTTGCCCCAGCTGCCGGAAGGTACTACCCAGATTGAACAGGGCTGCGGTGGCCTTTTTGCGGTAGTCCAGACCAGGGGTTTCCATACCGGATACAATGGCTTCCATAAGTGTGTAGTAGTACCTGGCGGAGTCGGGCTGGCTTTGGTAGAAGAAAATATTCCCGAGCAGGTTGCAGGCTTCGAGCCGGACTTTGTCTGACGGGTTGGGAGCAAGCGAAAGCGCTTGGTGTACCATAGTTTTGGCAGGTTCAAATCCACCATTCATACATTCATAATCGGCAAGGCAGATTTGAGCAAGGGCTAACTGCTCTTTATCCTGAGTGGCTTCTGCTGTAGACATAGCTGCTTCCGCAAAGGCAAAACCCGGCTCCGGATTGATCTTGAGGTACTGCCTGGCGAGTTGAAGGTTGATGGTGAACCGCTCATCTTGAGAAAGGTCATCCTTCAAAAGTTGTTCCAGGCTGTCGAGGGTGGCAGGCTGACCGCTCAGAAGTACCGGCAGTAGCAGGGCGCTCAGGCTGACGAACAGCCAATAGGTCTGTTTCACACTATAATAGAGTTTATTAACGCAAATTTTGTATGTCTCTGAATAGTCTTTTTCACCAGCTCTGCATCTCGTCCTCACCTTCGTAGCTTTGGCTACGAGGTTCCGGGCGTTCTTTGATCTGGCAAAAAATACTCATCCATACCCTACACAAAACCTACCTTAATAAACTCTAATGAAATCTTGTTAATTCTTATTTGTTTTTTTGCTATGTGATGCAATAGCCGTACCTTGTGTAGTAGATTTATCCCCCTTCGCAAAAAGAACACCCATATACCCCGATTCGGGGGCACATCCATCCATTCGACCAGCATAAACAGCATTAAGGCCGTTGCAAATGTGACGGGAAAACATGGTATAAGCCGGAGGGAGCTTTCCGGCATATTGAATTCGATAAACAATGAGGCTACACACTATTTACTTCACAGCCCTGGCGGTTTTGTTGTCGGGGCAGATGCAGGCGCAACCTGCAAAATTGGAGGGCGGTTTTCTGGCTGGTCTTTCGGGCTATCAGGGAGAGCTCACCGAAACGATGTTCCCGGAACTGGACGAAACCGGTGGGCTATACGGGTTTTTAGTCCGCTACCACCTGCATCCGGAGTGGTCCATCCGCACTCACCTTACCTACACTGAACTCAGCGGTGTAGACCTTCCCCGTTTCACACAAAGAAATTTTAGCTTTCAATCCTCCATAGGCACCGCTGCGCTGGCGGTAGAGTGGGAGCCCTTCGGGCAACGTCGGTATCCGGGGCCAAGGCAGTTCAAACGGGTCCTTTCTCCTTATTTGTACATCGGTGGCGGCTGGGTAGGATATACGGCGGAAGCGAAATTCGACAGAGCCAATACGGAATTCCAATCAGGTGGGATTACCAAAGATCAGGCTAAGGACTACCCAAAGCATGGTTTCCTGCTTCCTGTGGGCGTAGGGCTTAAAGCGGATCTCACCCGGAGTATGGTTGTGGGCTTCGAGTTCAGTACAGCAACGGCATTTTCTGACTATTTAGACGGTATTAGCGAAGCCGGGAACCCTGCCACACCGGACTGGTTGCCCTCGGGAGCGCTTACGGTTACGTTCCGGCTGTTGCCAAAAGACCAGGATAAGGACGGGATTGCAGATGAAGAAGACCATTGCCCAAAGATCAAAGGCAACTGGTCGGCTTTTGGCTGCCCGGATGAAGATGGCGATGGGGTGGAAGACCTTGAGGACCTATGTTTGGGCGAGCCCGGCCCACGTAGCCTTAATGGCTGCCCGGATACGGACCTCGATGGGATTGCAGACCGGGAAGATCGCTGCCTCAACACCCGGGGCAGCAAACGAACACAAGGCTGCCCCGATTCAGACGGAGACGGGCTTGCCGATTTGGATGACCACTGCCCAAGCTTATCCGGCCCTCTTGGGCGCTTCGGTTGCCCGGTCCTGGATACCGATGCTGATGGGGTACTAACCGATGAAGCTGTGGTTTGTCAAGGCAGCGCCGAAGCTATCTGGCTAAAAAGCCTGGAAGCAACTTACGAGCCCCTGTTTGAATGGCTGAAGCAACTGCGCGTACCCACCAAAAAGCCGCTAACTGAAGAATTACCCCTGCCCGCTGTTCTACCCTCCCAAGCTACCGGAGTGTTCAACTTTTGAATAATTTTTCAAAAGAATTTGTACCTTTCCCAAGACAGAAACCGGCCCCGGGCAGTTTCCATTGACCAAATATTAACCAAAACACATATGTCTTCCAGAAGGAAATTTATAGAAAAAGCGCTTGGTGGTGCCATCGGACTGACTGTTGCGCCATCCCTGCTTCGGGCTAAAGCCGAGAAAAAGGTCGAAGGTCCCGTTGTGCTCTCTACCTGGAATAATGTCAACGCGAACCGGGCAGCCTGGTCAGCTTTAGCTTCCGGTAAATCCGCTTTAGATGCAGTGGAAGAAGGGGTGAAGACCGTTGAAGCCGACCCTAAAGACATGTCTGTCGGGTACGGAGGCCGACCGGACCGGGACGGGCACGTTACCCTCGATGCGAGCATCATGAATGCTGCGGGAGATTGCGGTTCGGTTTGCTTTTTGCGGGATATCAAGCACCCTATTTCGGTAGCGCGCAAAGTTATGGAAGAGACGCCACACGTCATGCTTGCAGGCGCAGGTGCCCGTCAGTTTGCACTGGAGAATGGCTTTCAGGAAGAAAATCTGCTCACACCGGAAGCGGAGCAAGCCTGGAAAAACTGGCAAAAAGAAGCTAAATACAAACCTATTATCAATATTGAAAACCACGATACGATTGGTATGCTGGCCATGGATAAGGATGGGGATATCTCTGGTGCCTGTACCACGTCAGGGCTCGCATTCAAGATGCATGGCAGGGTAGGAGACTCTCCAATTATCGGCGCAGGCTTATTCGTTGATAATGAAATTGGTGGTGCAGTGGCTACCGGTATGGGAGAAGCCATCGTCAAGGTATGTGGCTCTTTTCTTGTTGTGGAACTAATGCGGCAGGGCCGTACGGCTGAAGAAGCTTGCCGGGCGGCTGTAGAGCGTGTAGTGAAAAAGCAGAAAAACCACGAAGAATTCCAGGTGTGTTTTCTGGCTTTGCGAAAAGACGGCACCTACGGCGGCTATGCCTTGCACAAGGGCTTTACGTATGCAATCTCCAACGGGCCCGAGCCAACCATTACCAAAAGCACCTTTTTCTTATCCCGGTAAATACTGTTCAGGTTCTATTCGATATTGAGGTTACTCCCTCTGTGGGCGGGGGTTGCCCATTTCTCTTTTGCCCGTTGTTACTGCCCTGTGGCTCTCCCTGAGTATTGCGCGATGGTTATCAGAATACTTGGTCTTTGGGACGAATCTCAATGTCGTGCATTGGTCTGAATATCAGCAAGCTGTATTGTGTTGTGCCTGGCTGAATAATAAGAAGAGCACTAACATCGGCTAAAATTATCATAGATAAAATACATTAATCTAAAACCAAACGCCTAAATTTGGACTCGCTTGGAAAACCCGGTCGTTTGCTATGCGCAAAGGTGAAAGTCTGGGAATAAAGCATCTCCGTTATGGAGGCTTTTTCTTTCAGGTGTGAGTGGTTGCGCAGTACTGCAGGAAATAAGAAAGCGTACTTTGCGTTTTGGATTATGACCTGCTGTTGACGTTTAGCCACGCAAGAGCTTTAGAGGTACAGAACTACATATTGCTGGATTGAGGTTGGAACGCCGGGGCTCCCGCCATTCCCTATTAATCTTTGTGCGCGCTGCTTATTCACCGTTATTTGTGAATGCGGCGCTGTCTTTGCCTGCTTAATTGTTTGTACTTCACTTCTTTATGTATCTTGAACTTTTTTATATGTTATTTTTTATAATTAATGACAGATCATTCGTTTTTCGAGCGTATAAATTTTCTAAATTTGCGCATCTCAAAAACTCATCCCATGACGCGACTTAAGTACAAGCTATTGTTCCTGGTTCTCGCAGCGGCTGCCAGCCTTAATGCTCAGCAGCTTTCCTTATTTACGCAGTACCGTGAGAATGCCACGGTGATCAACCCTGCTGCTGTTGAGAGCGACTTCCTTGCCTTTGGCCAAAATATCACTTTCGGAGCTTCCTACCGTGCCCAGTGGGTGGGTTTGGAAAATGCGCCCACTACGCAGACCCTAAGAGGTTCCTATATACATACACGTGGATCAGGCGTTACGTTCATGGCCGGCGGCCATGTGATCAATGACCAAACCGGGCCAACCGGGTTTACAGGGGCTTACGGCCGTATAGCTGGTATCGTTTCCGGTGATCCGGAGACGGGTGGTTTTGTCGTCGGGCTTAGCGCCGGCGCTGTCAATTTCCGCGTGGATGCTTCCCAGATCCGCCTGCGTGAGCAGGGGGACATCGTCGGTACAACTGATCAGTCTCAGTTTTTCCCGGATGTGGGCGTTGGCCTGTATTATTACCGTATGGTGGGCCGCAACGACAATATGATTTACGGTGGATTGTCTGTCCCTCAGGTATTCGGGCTCGACCTGACTTTTCAGAATGAAGAAGGGGAGTACAGCACCAAGCGCGTGCAGCACTACTATGGTATGTTTGGTTTTTATGCCTTCCTTAATGACAATAGCTTCCTGGAGCCTTCCGTATGGATCAAATACACAGAGGGTGCGCCGACAAACGTAGATTTTAATCTGCGCTATTTTACTCCGGTCAACTTTTGGGTAGGCGCCGGTGCTTCCACCGCCGGGAACGCGCACCTGGAGACAGGTGTAATGCTGGGCGATCTTGCTGGTTACGAGAATACCTTCCGAATCGGCTATGGTTTTGATTATTCCTTCAGCTCTTTTGGCCCTTCGGCAGGCGCTACGCATGAAATTAACCTGACGATGTCGCTTTATCGCTAGGCCTAATGGACGAACAACGACAAACACTTATACTGCTATACTCTAACGGATCAACACCGGGTATGGTGGCCACTAAAAAAATTGTGAAAGTCCCATGAATTTTCAGATCATACTTCCCAATTTCCGCATCCTCATGAAAAAACGATTTCTTTCCCTTGCCTTACTCATTTTTTTTGGGGGCTTACTTTCGTTGCAGGCCCAAAATGTGGCTTACACGATGTATTTTGAGCAGCCCGAAAATCCGCCTTGTCTCGATGAAGAGATTTGCATAGATGTTACGGTGCAAAACTTCTCCAACATCGCAACAACGGATTTCAATATTTTGTGGGACTCCACCGCCTTCGAATTTGTCCAGGTCACAGGGTTCAATCTGCCTGGATTGAGTGCGGCCAACTTCACTGAAACCACCGCTGGCTCCCTCAATGTGATGTGGGAAGTGGAAGATTGCAATACCATCAGCGATGGTGAAGGGGTTACGCTAGATGATTGTGATAATACGTGCCGACCGGTCATTTTCCAGCTTTGCCTCCGGGCAATCGGAACTTACGGCAGCTCTACTACCGTTACCGTTGGCCCCAACCGGTATACCACTAAGGACAACAGTAACTGTGTCAATACTCAAACTTTTGTTGAGCCTGCTTTTGTCTCCACTTGCGTACGCCCGTTTATCGTTGATATCGGCAGCGGGCAAGGCAATGAGGGCGACCTCGTTTGTATTGACTTCTCCGTTACCGGGCTTGACAGCTTGTCTTCCTTCCAGTTTCCCGTCGTTTGGGACTCTACACTGGCTTCTTTCGAAAGTGTGATCATTCCACAAAACCTGCCCAACTTTGGGCCTGGCAATATCGGTAACCCGCAGACTGCCATGGGGGTACAGGAAGGTAGTATTACCGTTTCCTGGGGGGCTCCACCACCTGAGAACCTCCTTTCTCTGGCAGACTCTACTCTTATTTTCCAATTGTGCCTGCGGCTTAAACCGGGCTCTTGCTCCAGGGATATTGATGTGTTTATAGCGGATCAGCAGCCCGGGCAGCCTTTTTTCCGTCCGGAAGCGACCAACGACTTCATGAATGGCTTTTCCAATATTCAGGTTGGGCAAAATCCAGGAATAATCGAAGTAGGGACCTGTAATCCTGAAGGGGTGCAGGTGGTCGCCAACTGTGGTGCTCCGGTAACCGTCAACGATCAGATTTGTGTAGCGGTAGAAGCTGGTGGCAACTTCCAAAACGTAACCGATCTGGGTTTCCTCATGCAGTGGAATACCAGCATCCTGCAATATACGGGTGTACAAGGCTTCAACCTGCCCGGCCTTAACGCTACCGGTTTTAACGAACTGAACACCCAAAACGGAGTTTTAGGCTTTGAGTGGGATGGCTCTGCTCAGACCCGGAATGAAGGTGATGTGATTTTCGAGGTATGCTTTGATGTGATTGGACTCGGTGGCAACAGCCCTTTCCAGTTTATCAATAATAATGCAGATGTGGGCCAAATCAACAACGGTCCCAATATCGGTATCAACCCTACGAACTGCGAAGTGACTGTCAATCAGCCTCCGGGCGTTGTGATGGAGCTCACCGGCGGGCTGGAAGGGCAGCCGGGCGATACGCTTTGCTTTGACTTCACCGTAACCAACTTCACAGATGTGGAGGACATGCAGTTCAGTATCGTTTGGGAACCGGAAAACCTGGAATACCTGATTGGCGTTGGCCCACAGAACATCAACCTCCCCAGTGGCGCTCCGGCACTGAATGCCCTGGGCTTTGCCAATGGCCAGATCCTGTTTGACAACTGGAATCCTCCTTCGCCTGTAACCCTGGCAGATGGCACCTCTATCTTTACCCTCTGTTTCCAAATTCCGGAAGATGAAAACCTGGCGGGCACTTGTGACCTGGTTCAAATTGCCAGTGATCCACTTGTAGCCGAAGTCATCACTTCAAGTTCCAACAACGAGGATGTTGGCCTGACTGGTATCGGCGGTGACTACTGTATTCTCAGCCCCGATGGTTTCTGGCTGGTGGGAGGACAGGTAGAAGGCGACCTTCGGGACACCGTCTGTGTACCTTTCCAGGTCGGGCAGTTTGAAGATATTACAGGAGCTGATTTTTGCGTCAACTGGGCGCCGGGCTCCCTCAATTTCACCGAATTTATTGACCCGGGGCTTATCCCGAACCTGAACTTTGACCTGGATGCAGAACCGGTGGGGGCTGCCTGTATCGATTTCACAAGCGCCGAGCCGCTGTTTGCTGTCGATTCCGCTGTGATCTTCGAAATGTGCTTCGAGCTACTTGGCCCAGCCGATACCTGCTACGCCACTTCGGTCAACGAAACGCCAAACCCAACTGTAACAACTGCTAACGGTCCGGGTAGTCTGCTGGATTTACCCGCAGAACTCTGCATCAATGATAAGCTTTTCCTGGATACCACCATCATTACAGCGGTAAGCTGCCCTGGCGTTTGCGATGGGGAAGTACAGCTGGTCGTTTCTGGTGGCGTGCCGCCCTATACCTTTAGCTGGCAAACTGCGCCTCCCCAATTTGGGAATACTGCACGCTTTCTGTGCGAGGGCGATGTAGTGGTGACCATCCTCGATAATTCCGGGCTCTCGCTTACCGATACCATCACCGTGCCTGTTGGAGGAGCTGAACTTTTCGCAGATGTCGGCCCCGACCGTGTAGCGAACTGCGGGGATTGCAGTACCGCCAACTTCATCAGTGCAATGGCTACACAGGTATCTGAAAACCCCAATGTAGTGTACGAATGGACGGCTTCTCAGGGGGGGCAGATATGTGGTGCCACAGATAGCCGCTTCCTGCTGGCCATCGGGCCAGGCGTATTCACCTTCGAGGTCCGTGACGATAGCAGCGGCTGTGTGGTTACCGACACTTTAGAGCTGCTGGCACCAGACTTACCTTTGGTAGAATTTGAGCAGGCAGACCCAGGACAAATTGATTGTAACAATCCCTCCATCATGCTCTCTGTAGTAGAGGAGGACAACGTGGATTATAGCTGGACCGGGCCAAATGGTTTCACTGCGGATACCAGGGAAATTATGGCCTCGGATTCCGGTACCTATGTGATCACCACATCATTTATTGATAGTGGTTGTAGCGCTACGGATTCTGTTACGATAGATATTGATACCATGCCTCCGTTCATTTTGGCCAGCCCGGGTACAGATTCCGTATTTATCGGCTGTAACGATGCGGCTAACCTGAATGGTTTTGTAGCGGAGGATATCGTGGATTATACCGCTCGCTGGCTGGATGATGCCGGCACGGAAGTGGCTAGTGGAGAGTCCTTCTCTACCACTACGCCTGGTACTTATTTCTTTGAAGTTATCAATAATCAAAACGGCTGTTCCGCGCTGGATTCCACTGTGGTTTCAGCGGAGGCGGAATTGCCGATGGTTATGATTGAGGAGGACCCCGTTCCGTCTATCAACTGTACAGGAAATGATGTTCAACTCAATGCAATCGTTACAAACGCCAATCCCAATGCTGTACTAGCCGACTGGAGTTCTCCCGATGGCGGTCAGTTGGAGCCGGGAACGGAAGACCTGCTCACGCCAACAGTTACCGTACCGGGTACCTTTAACCTCACCATAACGGATGAGGCAACGGGCTGTACCGCTACAGATATGGTCACGGTGGTTTACGACACCATCCCCCCTGCAGCAGTAGCGGCAGTGGATGGCCTGATTAGCTGCGATAGCGAGACGGCATTGCTCGATGGCTCTGCCTCCGGGCAGGGGCCTAATGTAACCTACAACTGGAGAAGCCTTTCCCTCGGTGATGTGAGCGATAATATCACAGAGCCGGTTGGCGCACCGGGGCTTTATGTACTGACCGTACGCGACACACTTTCGGGCTGTGTGGCCACCGATACGGTCCTCGTTGTACAGGATACGATGCCTCCGCTGGTGACCCTGACCCCGGCTCAGAACCTGAACTGTAACCGGGATACGGTAACCTTTGCAGCAAGTGTAGACCTCGACCCGGGTACCTTTACCATAGACTGGGGGAACAATATCTCCATCATTGAGGGGGATACCATCGGCCGGGTAACAGAAGCCGGGATTTATACCATTACGGTCACTAACGATATCACAGGTTGCGAAACCATCCTCACCCGTGAAGTCGATGACCTGGATGATGAACCCGAAATCGTGCTGGCAACCGATGTGTTATCCCTGGATTGTATTAATCAGCAGGTTATGCTGGATGCCACCGGCTCCACCGTCAGCGATAGTACTGTTACGGTGCAGTATCAGTGGTCTGCAATAGAGGGCAGCCTGATTTCTCCACTGAACGGGCAGACGGTGCAGACGGATGAGCCTGGTATTTATGTGCTGACCCTGACTAATGTGGTCTCCAACTGCGTGGTTACGGATACCGTAGTTGTGGAAGACAATCAGGATACACCAACGGCAGTGGTTGAAGAAAGTGAGCTCTTGCTGACTTGTATTAGCGCTACAGGAACCCTTGACGGTACTGGTTCTACTACAGGAGATAACATAATCTATATCTGGCAAATCCTTGAGGGCGGGACGGTTGCGGATACGCTCGCGATAGGTCCTGATGTTATAACCACACCGGTTTCAACTCCCGGCATTTACCGTTTGAGAGTACTTAATACTGTTTCTGGCTGCTCTGCTGCCTCAAGCCCGGTAGGGGTAGAAGTCGAAGGGGACGTGCCGCAAATCGTCTTTGGTGCGCCTACCGATATAGGCTTTTTGGAATACGATTGTAATGTCCCTGACACCATCAATGTAGCGGTAAGCCTGGCCAATGATTCTCTTTTTGAGGAGGCCAACCTTGTGTACGAGTGGTCGCCCGGAGTCATCTTTGACGGAGACTTTAGCACGGTTGGTATTCTACAGCCGGGTATCTATAGCCTAATGGTTACCGATACGACCTCTGGTTGCGTAGGAGAAAATGAAATCGTGGTAGAAGACATCCGGGAATTCCCGGAGGTGCAATTTGCCAATGAATCCCCTTCACTGACGTGTACAGAAACAACGATTGCCCTTGACGCCTCCGGTTCTACATTCCTGCCTGATACCACCGTTTACAGCTGGATGGATATCGATGGCATGGAACTGGGGACTAACCTGACCCTCGAGGTCACCACGCCTGGGCAGTATCAGTTTATGGTGACGAACACGATCACCGGATGCTCAACGGTAGATACGCTTACAGTTAGTGAGAACACCAATCCCCCTGCTGTACAGCTGGAAGTACCGGAAGACTTTACCTGTATCACAGAAAATGTGCTGCTGAGCGCGGCACCAACGGGTGATGCGAATGACTTCACAACCGCATGGAGTGTTGAAGACGGCGGTACGGTTATACCCAATGACGGCACCCTGACTGCCAACGCAGATGCTCCCGGAACCTATCAGTTGACGCTGACTTCCAACCTCAATGGTTGTGATTCCACCGTGATCTTTGAAGTCGCTGCTGATACTACTGCACCGGAAGGCGAGATTGCTATGCCTGACTTCCTGGGCTGTCCCGGTCAAACCGTTACATTGGATGCCTCTTTATATGGCAATAACGGTGAGTTTGACATCGAATGGACAAGCATGGCGGGTAATATTACCCCGGCTACCGGTTCCTTCCTGGTGGATGTAGACGCTGCGGGTACCTACTTCCTTTCCGTTACTGACCCCACCAATGGTTGTGAAGCGATAGATACGGTAGCAGTGGAGCTTGATCCCGAAGCGCCAATGGCTGTGGGTGCAGCTCCGGATAACATCCTGGGCTGTGGTGATACGCTCACGCTGGATGGTACAGGCTCTTCCGAAGGCATGATTTACGATTACGAGTGGGTAGCAGTGGGCGGCATAGGTATGCCTCCGGTGCCCATTACCAACCTGACGGCTACGGTCGATGCAGTTGGCGATTATCTCTTCATCGTTACGAATACGAATACCGGCTGCGCTGATACTTCTGAGGTGGTTTCCATTCTGCCGGACGACAGCCTGCCGGACGCACTGGCACAAGTCGATAGCGTGTCCTGTGATGGCAATGCTTTCATCAGTGCGAATCTGCCGGATGGTGTGACCGGTCAATGGACCCTCAATAGCGGTATCGGCACACTGCAGTCAGACTCCCTAAGTGCTACGGTGGTTACCGGACTGGGCAAGGAGTTGGTGGAGCTGACCTGGAGCCTTTCACAGGATGGCTGCCCTGACTTTAGCTCAAGCACTATTACGGTTGAGCCGCAATTGGCTCCGGATGCCGCAAATGATATCATGACGGTCGATCAGGGTTCAAATCAGGCACAGGCTATCCTGCTGGCCAACGATATCCTGACCGGCGTTCCAAGTGTCACTTTTGAATTCACCAGTGAGCCAACACTGGGTGATGTAACGGATCAGGGAGACGGTGATGTAACCTATACCCTTACCACCAACCTCTTCGGTCCTGCACAAGATGCCTTTGGCTATGTCATCTGTAATGCGGACTGTCCAACCCTTTGCGATAGCGCTTCCGTTGAGGTAAGCATACAGCGTGACAGCATGGAGATCGAAACGCCTAATGGTATCACACCAAACGGCGATGGTTTGAATGATGCACTGATCTTTGACCAGTTGATTTTGAACCCGGATGAATACCCGAATAACGAATTGATCATCTTCAACCGCTGGGGCGACATCGTATTCCAGTCCCGGCCATACGGCAACGACTGGCAGGGAGAGAATATGGATGGCACCAATCTGCCTGATGGCACCTACTACTTTATCCTGCGACTGGATATTGGTGGCGGAGAGATCATCAAAGGTGATGTGACCATTCTAAGGTAGCATGCTGTTCGTACCTAAAGCAAAGCCCGCCCTTCGCAACAGTGCGAAGGTCGGGCTTTTTAATTCAATTTCCCAGGTAGCTAGCGTTACAAGCAGCACCTGTTGAAAGGCGCCGAAATATTTCGGAGCACCTTCCTGCTTGCTAATTGCCGAAGGGCAGTAATTCAGACCTCTATGCCGCTTCACCGAAAAAGAGGGAGCGACTTCGTATATTACCATAAGCAGCGCGCAGCGTATTCAAAACGTTCCGGCTTTCAGCAGTCCAATCAATTTGCCAACGGTCAGTGAATCAGGCCCTTGCAGCGAACCGCCTTGCCCAAGATGACTGACTTCGTAGAATTCCAACCTATTACCACCAGCAACGCGCAGCATATTCAAGTCGTTCCAGCTTTCAGCAGTCCAATCAATTTGCCGACAATCAGTGGATCAGGCCCTCGCAGCGATCTGCCTTGCTCAAGACGGCTGACTTCGTAGAAGTCAAACCTTACTAACCCCGGAAAACAATTAGCAGCCCGACTTCGTAGAAGTCGCATGTTCTTCCTGTCCAATAAAGCATAAATTTCCTCGTCTAATAATTGTATAACAGCCCTACCGTTTAATAAACTTCAAATGCACCCAAGGCAACCCTTCCCGCTTAATACTAATGAAATAAGGTCCAGCCGCCCATTGGTTTATCGAAAGTGGCCCAGCATACACCGAAGCCTGGAAAACCCGCTGCCCCTGTGCATTAAAAACCTGAATCCCCTCAATCCTCACCGGGCTATCAAGGAAAAGCTTCCCATACGCCGGATTAGGAAAAACCCGGAGTTGCTGTAGCTGTGCATCCTCAGTACTGCTAAGCATCACCTCAATCGGGTCAGAATACCCCCAGCAGAACGCCTCATTTTGAGCGCCCACCTGATAAGTACCCTCCTCGTTCGGCAGGAAATACGGCACTGTAGTGGTATCCACCGGCAGGCCTTCGTACAGCCAGATAAACAAACCACTGCTCGTCAGGTCGCAATACAGCGTATCCTCCACCTGCTGAATACCAGGGACAGGCAGGGAGGCTGGCACTTCACCCACGATGAATGCCGTGTCGCACTGTCCGTTGCTGGCAGTAATTTCGTACACATCAGCCGGTACCAATACCAGGCTCGTATCCGTAAAAGTTCGCCCCA
>PR_CR_10_Liq_3_inCRDRAFT_1000257_pt1 | contig 14985 bp, 17 predicted proteins | sample PRCRCaboRojoPR_2_FD_10240 | JGI IMG/M metagenome (IMG submission 10240)
AACCAGCCAAACTCGCGCACACGAGCGCGCGCGGTCTGGATTTAATTTTATTAAAATCTAATAATTAGTATGAAAACTCTACTTACAACAATCTCCTGTTTTCTTGCCCTGTCCCTCTTTGGGCAAGGCATCCTAAAGCCTGCCGAGCTCGTTCAGGCGGAGAAAAGCAAGGGCATGCCCTTTCAAACGGTAACAGCCTTCGACCAATCTGAAGGACGGGCAAACCTTGGGGACGAAGCCCCCGAGCAGTACGATCTGCTTGAAATGCGTGACGAGGTGGTACAGCAACTCCATGCCGAGCAGCCGGACCGCATTACGTTCACCTTGCCCTCCACCCACCGCAGCGGGCTCGCCGTTGAGCTGGTCAAAGTGGACCTCTTTACCGATGACTTTCAGGTCACGGATAGTCAGACCGAGTCAGCCGCTGATGTAGACTACGGCGTGCACTACCGTGGCATTATCAAAGGAGAGTCCGGTTCCATCGCTTCCCTGAGTGTCTTCGAAGATGGGATCATGGGCTTGTTCAGCCCGGCAAGAGGGGGCAACCTCGTCCTTGGCCAGCTGGAAGGCAACCGCAACGAAACCCGCTACATCCTGTACAACGATAAAGACGTACTGGAGCGCATGGCCTATGATTGCGGCACGCCCGACGATGGCGAAGGCTACACCCGGGAGGAACTGCAGCCACAGGCCGGCACACGGGCACTTAGCGACTGCGTGCGCTTTTATTATGAGGTAGATTACGACATCTTCCAAAACAAAGGGGGCACACAGGGCGCAACCAACTACGTAACGGGCATTGCCAACGAAGTAGCCACGCTCTATGCCAATGAGAATATCAACACCGTAGTTTCAGAAATCTTTGTCTGGAGCTCCACCAGCCCCTATTCAAGTAATTCCAGTTCCGGAATGCTTTCTGATTTCCAAAGCTAGCGCAATGGGGTCAATGGAGATCTGGGCCACTTGTTGTCCTATCAGGCCAGCGATGGCATCGCTGCGGGCTTCTCCGGGCTTTGCAACAGCAATCCGGATAACAGCCTGTGTTTCTCTTCCATTAGCTCTTCTTATTCGCAGGTGCCGACTTACTCCTTCACGATTATGGTAACGACGCACGAGTTTGGGCACCTGTTCGGGTCCCGCCATACCCACGCCTGTGTCTGGAATGGCAACAATACGGCTATTGATGGCGGTGCAGGGTCTACTGTCACGGAAGACATCTGCCTGCCGAACGGCTGCTATGACTTCACGATCTTCGACAGCTACGGCGATGGTATCTGCTGTGCTTACGGCAACGGCTCGTACAGCCTCACCGATGGCAGTACCGTACTGGCTTCCGGCGGCAGCTTTGGCAGCAGCGAGACGACTAACTTCTGCGTAGGCAGCACGCCTCCTCCCCCTCCACCAAGCTACTGCGGCTCAGAAGGCAGCAACAGCAACTTTGAATGGATTCAGCGGGTACAGTTTGGCAGTATCAACAACAACTCCGGCAACGATGGTGGCTATGGCGACTACACCAACCTTTCCACTGCACTAACCCCGGGAGGCTCTGTTTCTGTTACGCTCGTACCTGGCTTCTCCAGCTCCACCTATACTGAATACTGGCGCCTGTGGATTGATTACAACCGCGATGGCGACTTCTCAGATGCCGGGGAGCAAATCGGACAGGGCAGCGGTACAGGCACTTTATCCGGCACCTTAAGCGTCTCTTCCAATGCAACGCCGGGTACCACACGCATGCGGGTAGCTATGAAGTACAACGCCTACTCTACCCCCTGCGAGACCTTCTCCTATGGTGAGGTGGAAGATTATACTGTCATCATTGGCACTGCGTTACCTGGTGAAAATGGCATTGCAGTAGCAGATGCCACCGGCCTGGAAAGCAATGACCTGACCAAAGGCGCTGGCTTCCGCATCTTCCCCAATCCGGCAAAGGACCTGGTCAATCTGCAGTACCGTGCCGCAACTGAGGGCAAAGTGGAAATTGAACTGCTTGACCTGATGGGCCGTACGCTGCAGGCGTTCACGGATCAGGCCGTAATTGGCTCCAACGCCTTTCAGCTGGAAACTAATCAACTTCCGGAAGGCACCTACCTTATCCGGTTGACCCAAAACGACCAACAGCATGTGGAACGGGCGGTCATCAGCCGATAATGAGGAATAACGGTCTCGATAAATGGTCTCGATAAAATAGCAGTGCCCGGTATAGCTTGTAAGCCGTACCGGGCACTTTTTCGTCCGCACTTTGACGCTTTTACCAGCGCAGGGCTTGCAGCATCAGGCCGAAAATATCGTTGTTCTGATAAATGCCCATAAACTTAGCTGCGCCGGGGCCGTAGGCATAAACCGGGATAAGCGTAGCAGAGTGCCCGCCGGTGCTGAAGGTTGGGTTGATATGCTCATAAGTCCGCTGCATCCGCACTTCAGCGGCTGAGAGGGACATCCCGCCTGTTTCATGATCTGCGGTAACAATCACCAGGGTATTCCCATCTTTTTCTGCAAAATCCAAAGCTGCATCAATCGCTTTATCGAAGTCTTTCACTTCTTCAATGATATAATCGCCATCGTTCGCATGGCCGCCCCAGTCAATCTGAGAGCCTTCTACCATGAGGAAGAAACCATCTTTGTCCTGAGAAAGAAAATCAATAGCCATAGCGGTAGCCTCAGGCAGGAAGTCGCCCCGCCCTTCTGACATTTTCGGCATGCCATCAGCAGCCAGGAGGTAACCATACTTTTTGCTATAGTCCCAGGCCGCAGGTTTGGTAAGAGCCGTGGTATCCACCAGGTAACCGTAAGCGGCAAGGGAGTCCAGGTAATTTTTGCCATCCTTACGGCGGGCAAAGAACTCAATGCCTCCGCCTGCAAAGAAGTCTACAGGCGCTGTGGATAGCTGAGCCGCAATTTCCTCCGCCATGCCCCGGTTTTCCACGTGCGCGAAAAAGGAAGCGGGCGTAGCATGGGTGATAGAAGAAGTGGCAATGACACCGGTAGCCTGCCCCCGGGCCGCGGCCATTTCGAGGATGGTCTCCCGGGCGATGGTGTCCTGATCAACACCGATGGCGCTGTTGTAGGATTTGTAGCCGGTTGAGAACGCAGTAGCGCCTGCCGCCGAGTCGGTAATCGTAGCATCAGTGGGTTCATTTTGGTGCAGCCCGATGTGCTGGAAACGGGTAAAGCTCGGCGTTTTGTCCTGGTAGTAAAAAGCAGTAGACATCTGCGTCAGCCCCATGCCGTCCCCAATCAGCAGGATGACATTTTTGGGCTTTTTACGGATGGCCATTTGCTGGTAGCTGTTGTTGCAGCTCTGTGCCACGAGGACAGCGGCGAGCAGGAAGAGTAGCTTTTTCATATCGCGTAATGCAGTTTTGGGCAAAGGTAAGGTTTTGATGTTGTTTAAAAGTTAACTTTGTGCATCGACTCGCATAGCCTGCCCAAGGGTCAATCCGCAATCAAAAGCTAAAAGACCATAACCATAACAGATGAGCGAAACCTATCCCAAACTACTCAAAGGCAAAGGGGAAAGCCCGCCTGAAGACTGCGGCGGTATTTAAGGCTCTACCTGTTGGAAGCCATTAATAACCCTAAGCATGAAGAACATTAGGATATGGTAGATTGGACGGGTATAGAACCCTGAGACGTGAATGAATTTGACCAGGCTCAGGCACACGGCCGTATGGTCGACTGGTACAAAGATGCAGCGGACTCCTACAGTATGTTCTTGTGATCAACCTTATTGAACCAATTGCCAGATGGCTTTTTCAACCTGCTCAAAGGGGAAGCCCTGAGCAGTACGCTCCCACTTCGCCCGGATTTTCGGCAGGCATAAATTGCCGATGCTGCCTTCGTGCGTGTGCCGGATTTCCCGGGGTGGCTCAAAGGTACCGTTGGCAATCTGTCCGCCCACAATCTGGTAGGCTTCCCGGAAGGGCTTGCCTTCGAGTACCAGCTGATTGACGGCTTCCACGCTAAAGAGGTAGCGGTAGCGCTCATCTTCCAGCAGGCGCTCCGCCGGACGGGCATGGGGCAGGGCGTAGTTGAGAATGCTCAGGCACTGCTTGAGCTGCTGCAGGGCGGGGAAGATGGCTTCTTTCAACAATTGGAAGTCGCGATGGTAACCGGAAGGCAGTCCGGCCGTCAGTTGGCTAATCTGCGCCGGTAGGGCCTGCAGGCTGTTACAGCGGGCCCGGAGCAGCTCGAAGACATCCGGATTTTTCTTGTGCGGCATGATGCTGGAGCCGGTGGTGAGCTCATCCGGGAAGGATAAAAAGGCAAAGTTTTGGCTGACATATAGCACCACATCGGCGGCGAGCTTGCCCAGGGTAGCCGCAGTGCCTGCTATGCCGTAGCTGAGCTGCTGTTCGGACTTTCCGCGGCCCATTTGAGCGTGTACCACGTTGTAGCTGAGGCCTTCAAAGCCCAGCAGTTCCGTGGTCATGCGTCGGTCGAGCGGGAAGGAGGCCCCATAGCCCGCCGCTGAGCCGAGCGGATTGTGATTGATGGTTTGATAAATGCCCTGCCAGAGCCGCAGGTCGTCCACCAGGCTTTCCGCGTAAGCACTAAACCACAGCCCGAAGCTAGAGGGCATAGCGGCTTGGTAGTGGGTGTAGCCGGGCAGCAGAATGTCTTTATGCTGTTCGGCAAGCTGTAAAAGGGTTTGAAACAGCTCGCCCATGAGCTGGGTGACTTCCTCTATCTCCGAGCGGAAGAACAGCCGCAGGTCCACCAGCACCTGATCGTTGCGGGAGCGGCCCGCGTGTATCTTTTTGCCGATATCGCCCAGTTCCGCCGTCAGCATATACTCCACCTGGGAGTGGATGTCTTCCATGCCTGCCTCCACGGTCATGCCCTCTTCTGTTGCCTTTTTATACAGTCGGCGGAGAGCGGCTTGCAGTTGGGTCAGCTCCTCTTCGGTAATCAGCCCGATCTTGGTGAGCATTTGCACATGCGCCAGGGAGCCGAGGATATCCCAGTGGGCCAGGTAGGCATCGAGTTCGCGGTCCTGCCCTACGGTGAAGGCTTCAATTTGCTGGTCGAGGGTGTAGGATTTTTGCCAGAGTTTCATAATTGCTGCTTGTTATAACCACAAGTGCTGCGGCGAATGAACTAAAAATGGCTAATTTAGTGTTTCCTGTTTATTAGCAATAGAAACTTAGGAGATGAAAGAGCTTACGCTAAAAATACCAGACCAGTTAGAAGGTAGACAGATCAAAGAAATGATTGCTCATTTTTTGTTTAAAAACCGTACCATATCTGCACAGGAAGCTGCGGAGATGGCTGAGCTTGAGGTGTCAACATTCCTATTGAAAAACCGACAATCAAAAGAGGAGGATGATCCGTCTTTAGAAAGCATACCTGCATATATGGCTTCCGTAAAGCCAGTGAGAAAGCATGTCACACTTGAGGAAATGAAGGCAGAACAAGACTATCATCCGATAATCAAAGCAGACTTCTTTTCAAAGGCAAAAGCGATTAATATTGAAGAGCCGTTGGAAGAGTTGTTGGGTATGCTGGATTAAAAAACGGATTAATGGATTATCTGCTGGACACAAACATACTCATTGCTTATTTACGAAATAATGATCTTACTCAAAGGCTCGAAAATGATCTAGACTTATTAAATCCCGCTAATACCTTGATCATAAGCGTAGTCTCCATAGGAGAAATGAAATCTATTGCAATCAAAAATAGGTGGGGGCAAAAAAAGCAGAGGAACCTTATATTATCCCTTAACGACTTTTTAATTTCCGATATTAATGTAAGTTCCGTGATAAACAGATATGCTGAAATTGACGCATTTAGTCAGAACAGGTTGCCTGGTAAAACTTTGGGGCAATCTGCTAGGAACATGGGAAAGAATGACCTATGGATAGCGGCTGCTGCAAGTGTATATGAGCTACCTCTAGTCACGACCGACAAGGACTTTAGCCACTTAAATCCAGAGTTTTTGAATTTGAAGTTGGTCAACTTGGATGATTATAAAAAATGATAAATTTTAGGGCTGTAAAAAAGTAAGCCGGATTAAGATTGTAACGCAAAGTAAGTAACAGCAGCTGATATGTCCTCCCGCTTAAGATGAGGGTACATCTCCAAAATTTCTCCTGAATCGTATCCATCCGCCAGTTTTCGGAGTAGGAGCTCAACCGTAATCCTTGTGCCCTTAATAACCGGCTTGCCCAGCATTACATCCGGGTTTGATTCAATATGATCTCTTAAATTTACCATAACATAAGATATTGCTTATAAGTCCAATGACAGCCCTAACGATAAAATTAACAAAAATACACTAACGGTAGTTTCCAGGGCCCTACTTAGAGAAATGCCTAATCCCCTACCCGCTCCACATACCCCTCCAACAACGCAATATACCGCTCAATCCCTTCCTCCACTTCCGACACCTTAATGTACTCATCTGCCGTATGCGAGCGGGCGGAGTCGCCAGGGCCGATTTTTACCGTAGGAAAAGAGCAGAGCGCCTGATCGGAAAGCGTGGGCGAACCGTAAGTGGACATGCCCAGGGCGATACCCGCCTGCACCAGCGGGTGGTCTTCCGGTATACCACTGGGGTTGAGGCGCAGGGAGCGGGGCACGAGTATAGATTGTGTATGAATCTGCAAATATTCCAACACCTCAGCATTGGTGTAGTGCTCATTGGTGCGCACATCGATCACAAAGTCGCAGCGGTCGGGCACCACATTGTGCTGATGGCCGGCTTTGATTTGCGTCACGGTAGCCTTCACCGGCCCCAACAGGCGGCTTACCCGCTCGAAATCGTGCTGACGGATCCACTCAATATCCTTTAGCGCCAGGTAGATGGCGTTGACGCCCTCATTTCTGGCTGCATGCCCGGCAATACCTGTGACCTCTGCATCAATCACCATCAGGCCCCGCTCGGCTATGGCCAGCTGCATCTGCGTAGGCTCCCCGATGATGCCCACGGCGATTTCCGGGAGTTCCGGGAGCACCGCAGCGATGCCATTCGCGCCTGAGATCTCCTCCTCCGCTGTAGCGGCAAGAATGAGGTTGAAGGGTAGGTCTTCCCGCTCATAAAAGTGCAAAAAAGTGGCAATCAGGCTTACGAGGGGGCCGCCGGCGTCGTTGCTGCCCAAACCGTAGAGTGTGCCCTCTTCCATATCCGGTGAGAAAGGGTCTTTTGTCCAGCCTTTTACCGGCTTGACGGTGTCGTGGTGGGAATTGAGCAGTACGTTGGGTTTGGTTTCGTCGAAGTGGCGGTTGAAGGCCCAGATGTTGTGCTCCTTTCGGTGCGTGGATACGCCTGCATCTTTCAGAAAACGGTCGATAATAGCAGCCGTCTGTTCTTCTTCACGGGAGAAAGAAGGTGTGGCGATTAGGGATTTTAGCAGGGCGATGGCATTGGCGGCAAGTGGTGGCGTATTCATATCCTTTGTGGCTAGTTTGACGGTAATTTAAGGGGGATTTGATCAAATTTATGTTTGAAGAGTAAGGGTAGTGTAGTTAGAATTGCCCGAATCAGATGGGCTTGTTATCTGTCTCATTTAGTCCTGAGTCTTCAGTTAATCATTGTAGACGTTGTTGTTGTGACTCTATTTGAACGGTACTAATGCTAAATTAATATATTAATATGAGGTATCAATCCTTACCTATTGCTGATTCAGCCCCCTAATAGATCAGACTCGATTACAGATCAAAAACTGTAACTTTGATCATGGCGCTGTGGCGGCTAAAAGACAAGGTCATGCGCTACAGCGAGTTGAAGCGAAGCATCCCGCACATTACCGACAAAATACTCACCTCACAGCTAAGGGAGCTGGAAGCGGAGGGCTTCGTTAACCCGGGAAGTATACGCAGTATTGCCCCCAAAAGTGGAAAATTCAATGACAGAGAAAGGCAAAACCTGTATCCCTATTATCGATGCCATACGGGACTATGGCATATATTTGATTAAGGAGGCGGGGATTGAGCGTGACTTTAAATAAGCAGGTGGCAGGTAATGGATTGAATTCCTGCCTGCGAGCAGAAGCGGGAACTGTTTGGTGCCGCTAGCTGTTCTTAAGCAGTAGGTCATCGTCTAATATCCAACGCATAATCAACTTCTTATGTCAACTGAAGACCGCTTAGTTCTGGATTATATGGCAATGCTACGCCACCTGAATATTGACCTCCGCCTCAGGCTTATTGCGGAGCTCACCGAAAGTATTCGTGTAGATCAGTCCACAAACAAGCGGAATGATGAGTGGAAAAATTTATTTGGGGCTTGGAGTAATATAGACGATAGCGTAGAAGAACAAATTAAAAGAGGTTAAAAGATGGGTATAGAATTAATTCGCAAACAAAGTGAAGTACTGAAAGAGGTGTGCTCATTGTTTGAAGTCGATGAATTATCTGTTTTTGGGTCGATTTTAACTTCTAAATTCAATCCAGAAAGCGATATTGATTTTGTCGTCTCTATCTCTTCAACTGATCCTATCGAATACGCAGAAAACTACTTCAATCTGAAGTTTGAGCTAGAAAAAATATTTGAAAGAAAGATTGATCTGCTGGAAGAGCGTTCCATTAGGAATAAAGTTTTCAAAGATTTAGTGAACAAGCAAAAAGCCATCGTTTATGCAAGAGGAAATAAAGGTATGGCTTGAGGATATTGAAAAAGCGATTGCTGAGATAAATGATTTCCTTCCCAGCTCAGGCACGTATACAGAATTTGAAAAAGATATCAAGACCAAAAGAGCTGTAGAACGAAATATTGAAATCATTGGCGAAGCTATGAGCCAAATTTTAAGGGTAGAGCCAAATATCTCAATCAGTAACTCCAGAAAAATCGTAGATACTCGAAACCGGATAATTCACGGATATGATTCCGTCTCAGATGAGGTGCTTTGGCTTATCATTACCCGCTACCTTCCTATTCTGGAGAAAGAGATCATGAAGATTAAATAAATAATAGCATGGATGGGGAACAAAACAGATGGATTAGTCAACTACTTCTGTCCCTATTCCAGCCTTCAGCCCCGCCAAATCCGCAATCACCGCCCGCTTCGCCCCCGCCTGCACCGCCCGGAAGGCGTTATCCAATTTAGGCACCATGCCATCTACGATCACCCCGTTTGCCCGGAAATATGCATAGCTGTCTGGGTTTAAGGATGGGATGAGGGATGCCGGGTCTTTGATATCCCGCATCACACCGGGCTGCTCAAAGCAGTACTGCAATTCCACTCCGTAATATGGTGCGAGCCCGGCAGCAAGGGAAGCGGCAATCGTATCCGCATTTGTGTTGAGCAGTTGCCCCTGCCCATCGTGGGTGATGGCACAGCAGACGGGCACTAAGCCGGCCTCCAACAAGGCCCGTAGCTGCTCTGACTGCACACTGACCACGTCCCCTGCATAGCCGTAGTCCACTGCCCCGCTCTTCCGTTTTTCCGAAAGGATGATATTCGCATCCGCCCCGCTCAGCCCAATGGCCGGGCAGCCGAGAGCTTGCAGTTGGGCAACGGTACGCTTGTTTTCCAGGCCGGCGTATACCATCGTCACCACCTCCAGCGTGGCCTCATCGGTAAGGCGGCGGCCTTCGTGCATGCGCGGGGTGAGGCCCATGGCTTTGCTGATTTGGCTGGCGCGCCTGCCTCCGCCGTGGACGAGGATTTTATGCCCCGGTAGCTCGTGGAAGTAACGCAGGCAGTCGCTGAGGGCTTCGGGCTGCTGTAGCAGGGCTCCTCCGATTTTTAGAATGGTGAGTTTGGACATGTTATTGGCTTTTCAGCAGTTCTTTAATCACCGCCTTCGCCGCCCAGGTCCGGTTGTTGCTTTGCTCGAGATGCAGGGAGCGCGGGCTGTCGATCACGGCGTCTGCCACCACTACATTACGGCGTACCGGCAGGCAGTGCATAAAGCGACCGTTGTTGGTCACCGCCATTTTTTCCGGGCTGACCATCCAGTTGGCATCCTGGTTTTGCACTTGCCCGTAGGCCTGGTAGGGTGACCAGTTTTTGACGTATACAAAGTCTGCTCCTTCCAAGGCCCTTTTTTGATCATAGATGACCGGGGTGTCGCCCACAAATTCCGGGGCCAGCTCATAGCCTTCCGGATGCGTCAGGCAGAGGTCCACATCCGCAACCTGCATCCATTCGAGGAAGGAATTGGCGACCGCCTGTGGCAAAGCTTTGGGGTGAGGCGCCCAGCTCAACACTACCCTAGGGCGGTGAGGCGGGCGGTGCTCAGCTATCGTCACCCAGTCGGCCAGGGACTGCAGCGGGTGGCGGATAGCCGATTCCAGGCTGAGGACCGGCACTTTCGCATGCGTTTTGAATTGCTTCAGTATGAAATCCTGATAATCGCGCTCGCGGTCTGTCAGGCTGGGGAAGGTGCGCACACCGATAATATCCGCGTACTGACTGATGACACCCGCCGCTTCCTTCACATGCTCTGCCTTATCGGCATTCATAATGGCGCCATCCTCAAACTCGAGCTGCCAGCCTTGACCGGCGTTGTGTACCATCACCTGCATGCCGAGGCTGAGACCAGCTTTCTGCGTGCTCAGCCGGGTGCGGAGGCTGGGGTTGAAAAACAAGAGGACCATCGTCTTGTGCTGCCCAATGGAAAGCAGGTCTTCCGGTGGGCTCTGCTTGAGCTCCAGGGCACTTTGGACCAGCGCTGCCGGGTCCGCTACATCGTGTACGGAAGTGAAATGCTGCATAAGGTTTAGAATTGAGAAGGTTTGAGCCGCAGGCCAGCCGCTTCGTCCAGCCCAAACAGCAGGTTCATATTTTGCACCGCCTGCCCGGACGCGCCCTTAAGCAGGTTGTCGATCATGCTGACGATGAGGAGCTTGCCTTCATGCCAGTCGAGGTAGACGATACCTTTATTCGTATTTACCACCTGCTTAAGGTCCGGATTAGTTGGGGAGCAGAATACGAAGGGAGAGTCCGCATAAAATTCCTCGAATAGCTCCGTGGCTTTTTCAGCTTTCAGATCGGTATAGAGGTAGGTACTTGCGTAAATACCCCTGGGAAAATTGCCCCGCAGCGGCAGGAAATTGATGTCCAGGTCAAAATCGGGCTGTAACATGCGTACGCTTTGCCCAATTTCCTGTAGATGCTGATGCCGGAAAGCCTTGTAGATGGAAATATTATTATTGCGCCAGCTGAAGTGGGTAGTAGGAGTGGGCGCCTGCCCGGCTCCGGTAGAACCCGTGACGGCGTGCACATGCACATGATCCTCCAGTAAGCCGTTTTTAGCCAGAGGCAGCAGCGCCAGCTGAATCGCCGTGGCAAAGCAGCCCGGGTTGGCGATGCGGGTAGCCGAGCGGATACGGTCGCGCTGCAGCTCGGGCAGGCCGTATACAAAATCATGATCTTCGCTTTCCGCCCGGAAGTCGGTGCTCAAGTCAATGATGCGGACCTCCTCCGGCACTTCATTTTCCGAAAGGAAGCTGGCCGAGCGGCCGTGCCCCATGCAGAGGAAGACCACTTCCACACTGCCATAGTCAGCTTCCGCCTGAAAATTGAGGTAAGTCTCGCCCAGCAGGCTGGTATGCAATGCAGAGACCGGTTTGCCCGCCTGACTATTGCTTTGTACCCAGGCGATTTCAACATCCGGGTGATTGATGAGAATGCGGAGCAGCTCTCCGGCTGTGTAGCCCGCTCCGCCTATGATGCCTGCGTTAATCATCTTTTGGTGCATTTTGCTGTACGAAATGGTGGATTTTCAGGTTAGTCGACAGGATTTTGGTGAAGCCTTTGACATCCTCCCCACTCCAGGCTTTGTTCATCTCGCCGTATTGCCCGAAGCCGCTGTTCATCAGGTCATAACCTGACTGAATGCCAATGAGCTCAAAGCGGTAGGGATGCAGTTTGACGGTAACGCTACCGGTCACTGTCCCCTGCGTTTCGGTCAAAAAAGTCTCGATATTGCGCATCACCGGCTCCAGCAGTTGCCCCTCGTGCAGGAGCATACCGTACCAGTTGGCCAACTGCTCTTTCCAGTACTGCTGCCACTTGGTAAGGGTGTGCTTTTCCAGCAAATGGTGGGCTTTGATGATAATGAGCGGAGCGGCCGCTTCAAAACCCACCCGACCCTTGATGCCAATGATGGTATCGCCTACGTGCACATCTCGACCGATGGCGTAGGGGGCTGCCAATTCCTGCAGCGCTTGTATGGCTTCCAGCGGGTGGTCGTAGGAAACTCCATTCAGCCCGGTCAGTTCCCCCTTTTTGAAGTGGAGGGTTGCTTCTTTGGGCTCCGTTTGCGTAAGCGGGCTGGGGAAGGCGTCCTCCGGCAGGGTCTGGTCAGAAGTCAGGGTTTCTGCCCCACCTACGCTAGTGCCCCATACGCCCTGATTGATGGAGTATTTGGCTTTCTCCCAGGGCCAGTCGATGCCGTGCTTTTTCAGGTAGTCGATTTCCTCCTGCCGGGACAGCTGCATATCGCGGATGGGCGTGATGACCTGCAGGTTGTTGCCCAGTACCTCGAAGACCAGGTCAAAGCGCACCTGATCATTACCAGCGCCGGTACTGCCGTGGGCTACGGCATCTGCGCCCAGGCTGTTGGCGTACTTGACGGTCTCCAGCGCCTGAAACATCCGTTCGGCACTTACGCTCAGCGGGTAGGTGTTGTTGCGCAGCACGTTCCCGTAAATCAGATAGCGCAGGCATTGGTCGTAATAGGTGGGCAGGGCGTCAACGGCTTTATAGGATGCCGCGCCGAGCTGCAGGGCTTTCTGCTCCAGCGCTTCCAATTCTTCCGGGGAGAATCCGCCGGTATTTACTGTGAGGGCATGCACTTCCATGCCTTTATCGGCGGTCAGGTGCTTTACGCAAAACGAAGTATCGAGGCCGCCGCTGTAGGCCAGGACGACTTTTGGTGGTTGGCTCATGTTTATTGAAGGGTTTATCGTTGGTTGACAATCATATTGCTCATATCGTAGGCCATGGCATCTGCTTCCTCTTTGGAAGGCGCAAGCATAGCCGTGCACAGGCACATCCGGCGCTGATTGCGCTCGAGGATGTCGTAATTAGGGCAGGATTTACAGCCAGCCCAGAAGGCCTCATCCTGTGTCAGCTCCGAGAAGGTGACCGGCCGGTAGCCGAGGTCGGAGTTGATGCGCATGACCGGCATGCTGGTGGTGATACCAAACAGTTTGGCCTGCGGGTACTTATTGCGCGACAGCTCGAAGGCTTTGGCTTTGATTTGGCGGGCCAGGCCGTGCTGCCGGTACTGTGGGAAGACGATGAGGCCCGAATTGGCGACATAGCGCTCGTGACTCCACACCTCGATGTAGCAGAAGCCGGCTACCTGGCCGTCCTGAAGAGCGATAATGGCATTGCCATTCTGGATTTTGGTCCGGATGTACTCCGGCTGTCGCTGAGCAATACCGGTGCCTCTTGCGCGGGCAGATTCGGCGTACTCGCGGCAGATTTCCTCAGCATGCACCTCGTGAGAAGCATCTGCTATCTGTATATCAAACTTCATGTGTCCAATTAATGCATTTACATTTGGTGTGATTTCCAAATGGTGTTCAAATCAATGAATGCAAATCTGGTTCTAATTTCCAGCAGGGAAAACGGAAAGGGTAAGCAAAGCTACACCCCGGATGGGTTATATGTTAAGTATACGCCCCTATGGGCGACGTGGGAAGCGTCGACGAGCACCTGCCGGAAACGTCCGCAGGAATGATGGTGAAGTGATAATATTTGCTACGTCGTATTGCATTTAGAGGTGCAATCTAGAGGAGATTTAAAGAAAATGCAAAAAATCACCCCGAAAAAAATAAAAATTCACCTTCTGTGATCTAGTGCATTGAAGAAAAATGGTCAAAGCCGGAAGTTTGCAGCAAAAAATGAGTCAAAAGGCACCCTTGATTACCAGAGATATTCTCGCCATAGAGCGTACAAGAATGGCCAATGAGCGTACTTTTCTGGCCTACTTCCGTACTGCGGTGGTTTTCCTAAGCGCCGGATTTGCTATACTTGAGATGTCGGCCCTGGAAGAAATCCGCCCCCTTGGATGGTTCTTAACGGGCTTATCACCCGTCATTCTGGCTGTAGGTGTTGGCCGGTTAATATATATCCGCACGCACATCAAAAAATACTATCAGTTGTGACAGTGCAGTTGCTTTTTACCGGTACAACTATTATATTTGAAGCACCAAACTACTTTTTAAGGAACAAAAACCTCTGTAGCTGAAGGGCTGCAGGGGTTTTGTTTTTTAATCTTCTCCAGTAAACCAGGGGTTGTACATGACCTAACAAAAGTAAAAAGCCACACCCGGCAACTCCGGATGCAGCTTTTTATCAGCAAGTCAGTAAGATTCTGATTGAAGTGCTTTATTTCTCAACGTATTTTTTTGGCAACTCGCCGGAAGCGCTCACCCACTCCTGCAGCGCGTACGCAAATCCCCGGCCGGAATGTTCTACCTTAGCCAGCAGGCCTTTCTTATTCGCTAATTTGTGCAAGCTGGCATTCAGCTTGGTTTTAATTTGAGCAGCCCCCATTTTTATGGAAGCATCTGCCACTCCAATTTTGGTCAGCTCAGAGGTAGTCAGGACTTTTCCTTTGTCTTTAATGCTTTTCAATACAAAGTCATCCCACTCTGACAGGCGGTAACCCGGTACATTCTCGTTGGCAGTTGTTTCTTTTGTCTTTTTGCTGGCCTTCGGTTTCGTGGTTTTGGCCTTGCTTCCAGGGGTTGCTTTCGTTTTGCTCTTAGCGTCTGTTGTCCGCTCCGCCGCACCTTTAGCTTTCGCCTTACCAGCTGTACTCTTTGTGGTTTTTTTATCGGTGGTTTTTTTATTTTTAGAACCCCGCGGACGGCCACGCCCCTTAGTCTTTGGAGCAGCCGCTTTTTGTTCTTTCTCCTTTGCAGGAGCCGCCTTTACTTCAGGTATTTCAACCGTTGCTGTTGAAATTTCCAGACCTAGTGCGCTTTCTGCTTCAGATAAGTAACCTTCCAATTCGCTAACCATAGATTGCGTTCTCACTACCTGATATTGTAGTTTTCTCAGGTCAGAAGTGTACTTA
>PR_CR_10_Liq_3_inCRDRAFT_1000258_pt1 | contig 14983 bp, 23 predicted proteins | sample PRCRCaboRojoPR_2_FD_10240 | JGI IMG/M metagenome (IMG submission 10240)
CAATAATTTTTCTATTGTTTTTGTTCCTATTGCAGACGGTTTGTAATGAGATAATGATTTATTTATAAATTCACGTAATAAAATCTTATCTCTTGATGACTTCAATCGTTTTAAACATTTATTCTCGAAGTCTTTAATTTTTTTCTCGATTGTAGACCATTCATCATTCTTTTGTATTGAAAATATTGTATTCAATTCTTTAGAATTATAATGATTAAAATCGAATAATGTATTCATTATTATATATTTAATAATAATGAATTTTTATCTATTTTTCATCATTCATTTACGACATATGTTTGTTCAACAGATGTTATAGCGTTACCATCCCAATCAGTAACACCCTGTAAATTACTAAAGAATATATCATCAGGTTCAGTATTATTCGTTACGCTATCTTTTAATATTAATACTATGCGGTATGTACGAGAACTAACCGAGTCAACACCTGTTAAGTTATTTTGACCTTCTGCAGGGTTTATTTTAACATTAAATATTAATTTATCATCATCTATTAAAGGTATAGATTGCACATCATTTGTATCTTGAATACCATGACTTACATCTGTTCTGAAACGGTCAGGGTCATGATAACCAATTTGTTTCATTAACTTGTAACCAATATTACTATCTTCCTTATTATTATTTTTTTCTAAATTAGCTCCGCTTAAATCTTCGTGTATATTAGTTAAAATTACTGAACCTAATCTAACAAGTTCATCTTTTAATTCTTGTTCATTATTAAACAGGTCAACACCATGATATGTATTAAATAATTGATCGGCGAGATGGCGTATAAAGTCGTGTTTAAGTAATGAACGCTTTTCACCGAACCCAGTAGCGACTGGATTACCAGTTTTAACACCAGTCTCACCAAAGTTGCCTTCTACATAACTTGCGTTTGCTACATTTACATTTGGGAATTGGGTGTGGTCAATATGATAAGTAACATCATTGTCTGAACCATCAGGGTCAACATCAGAAGAATCTGTTTGGAATTTGAACACCTCACGGAGTTGGTTTAATGAAACTTCGTAAAATACAGTACAATTTGCTGATGAAAGATCAACTTTAAACTGATCAAGTCCGGCCGATATGTCTAATGTTACCTCATCATTTAACTGATTTATTACGAAATCTATTGGTGTTGGTTCTGAATTACCGTTACTTGCCATTATATTTTATATATAATGAATACAAAAAAAAATGAGAATTAAACAAACAACTAAACAAAATACACATAATTCATTAACATATTATACAATTTTTAGTGAAGAAGGAAACCTGGTATTTTTAGAATATCTATATACGAAGTTTATGTTACAAGTTACTGACATTATAAATCAATATAACGCTGGTAATTTTGAATATGTCGTTCAGAGATTTACAAATCAATATTATAATATATTGATTTCTATTTTAAGCACAACTAAATATGATAATAATCCATTAATAAGACGCGTACGTAATTTTTGTATTTCTCTTGTAAATATGTTTAATCGTGTAATTCTTCAATATTTAGAATGTAAAAATATAGAAAAACAATTAGAACAAGCAAGAAATAAAGCTTCTATATTAGATGACCCTGAACGATTAGAAGAATATATTGTCGGTTCAACGAAACGTGTTAATGTATTCCGCGATCATATGGTGACAGTTCCTATGGCAACACTAAAACCACAATATTCTGAATATATTAAGTTATATGGGTTCCCGAAAAATGCTAATTTCGATCCTACATTAATGAAAGGTATTATTACCAGATTATTACAAGATGGTGTTCTTACAAAGGAAGAGATTTATGGTTCTTCTTCATTATAAAAGTCAGCAACTTTTTTATGAATTTTAATTGAATTTAAATTAAAGTTATTAAGATAAAGTCCATTTAATGAACGAACCCTTGACAACGCGACATATGCCTGTCCGCTTTCAAACATATCGTTACCACAATCAATCACCGCTTCATCTAAAGATATTCCTTGACACTTATGAATAGATAAAGCATATGATAAAATGAGAGGATATTGTTTTATTTTATAAGTTCCTATTGAATAAGTTGTAGGCGTACATAATGTGGTTAGACCATGACACCAACGAATAAGTGGTTGTTGTAATATAAATTTTTCAACAGTTCCTAAAGTTCCATTACATAATTTATTTTTTATATTTAAATTTTTTATACACATTACGCGAGAACCTACATATAATTCTAAATGTTCTATTGGATAATCATTTAATAACTTTGAATGCAATGAATGTATCTTTGATTTCCAATTCTCTTTCGATGTATGTGTTATACATTTCTCTGAATTATAAAACATTATTGGATATACCATTTTTTCTTTTTCTACCAACTCACGTTGTTTCTTTTCATTATACGAATGAACTTGATAACGTCTTGGAAAAAGACGAACAATATTTGAACTTATATTTGTATTACATACACGACTTAATAATAATTTATATTGTGTTTTTGTTATCTTTCCACGACGAATATTATTTAATAAATTTATATAAGTTTCATCATTACATTGACGATAGTTTTTTGTAAGATGATATGTATAACCTATATACGACTTCCAATATTTAGACTCGAAACAAAATTGTGTATTTATACCAACTGGTGGTAATTGATAAAAATCACCAGATAAAATAACCTGAATACCACCAAAAGGTTTATCTGAACTATTTCTAATTTTACGTCCAATGACGTCTAAACATTCAAATAACTCACTTGTCAACATACTTATTTCATCAATGATTAAAACATCCACTTCTCTCCAACGCTTTTTTACATAAGACTTCATTTTATTCAATATGACTTGAGGATTTGTTTCAATACCTGTTCCCGCCCATGAATGTAATGTTTGAGCGTCACATTCATCTAATAAAACGGACGCACAACCTGTTAACGCACACACTTGTATTTTTTTATTCATAGATTGACGTTTATACATATATTGTATTAAATAGGTCTTTCCACAACCACCACCACCTGTAATACATATATTATGTCCTTTTAAAAAACATTCATACGCTTCACGCTGTTTTGTAGAAAGCATTTTAATTAATTATTATTATTTTCACGCGTATTTATAATCAATTTTTTTATATATTATTCAATTATATGTCATTTAAACATTTATATGGAGAAGTAATGACACCAGAAAGTATTATAAATACATTAATCAATCAATTACCTATATGGGATAGTCCAAATATACATTTAACAACGTGGTTAGACCCATGTGTAGGTAAAGGTCAATTTACATTAGTAATATATCATAAATTAATGGATGTATTAAAACATACATTTCCAAACGTTCAACAGCGTTCACACCATATTCTTACAAAAATGTTATATATGATTGAAATCAATTCTGCACATAAATCTCATTTGTATGATTTATTTCCATACCAAAAGAATATTTCTATTCAGGATTTCTTACAACCTCTTCCTAATCATTTTCCAAAACATTTTGATATAATTATTGGTAATCCTCCATATCAAGTGAATGGTATGAAACCTGTTCCTACACAACGAATTAAAACAACAACTACAAAACCTAAAACAATGTGGACACAATTTGTTCGTCGTTCGTTTGAATTATTACAATCTAAAGGATATATGTCTATGATTATTCCTGCAATTTGGTTAAAACCAGATAAAGCAAATATATATTCATTATTAACTTCACATAATATTCTTCATATTCATACATTAACAAACCAACAAACAAATAAATTATTTAAAGGACAGGCACAAACACCTACGACGATGATTACAGTTCAAAACGCTCCTCATACACAACAACCGATAATGTCTCACGGACTTCCAGTTAAAGAGAGAAAAACATTTAAGATATTACTAAATAAACCGATACCATTATGTTATTTCTCTCTCGTAGATTTTATAATCTCTTGGATGAAACAACAACAAATTCCTTCGTTATTTAATTATGTATATAAAACAAACCCTGTTCCAAAAGAATATTTATCAAAAGAACCTACAAAATACATTAATATACATACATGCGTATTCAAGAACAAAGCACCATATTTAGTTAAATCATATAGTATACGACCATTACAATTTCAAGGTGTTCCAAAAATTATTATGGCACATAAGATGTATGGATGTCCCTATTTAGATAAACAAGGAACCTTTGGTATTTCCAGTCGTGATAATTATATCATTCGTTCTACAAATACTATATTATTATTATGGTTAGAACAACCTATCATTACAAAATTGATAGATACAACACGATATCGTATGTCTTATTTTGAAAAATATTGTTTTCATTGGATACCTTATATTACGACAAAACAACACTTTTATACATTCTATAAAGATTTACAAAATAGTAAAATTGAACGATTATCAGAGAAGTATATACAACCTTCAATCGTAATATGAAGTATTGTTGCACGAGATTTAATACAGATACATTATATCATTATAAAAAACACGCGGAACATTATAAACGTGTTTATGGAACACCGAATGAAATTACACAACAAATACCTCCATTTCAAAAAATAACTGTTTTTGAAATGGATTTGGATACAAACAAAATAAATGGAATTGGTATTATAAAAAATAATCCTATCTATCGTAAATATCGTATCTATCCAATGAAATATGAACGGTATAATCGGTTTAATTATGAAGTATTATATTACATTAATAGGAAAGTATTAAAGAGACAACTTAATCTATCACTAAAACAATTAGAATATTTGTTATTTTATGGTAAAGGACATTTTAAACGCGGACAAGGTATAACACAAATTTCAAGAAAACGTCTTCCAGAAATTCTGGAAATTCTCAATAAGTGTAAATTGTATCGCCATTGTTGGAATTATCTTTATTAAATTTATAATGAAACCACGATAAAAACCCGAATAACCATCATTTATTTTTATTTTTTGTATACAATCTATTATTGAAGAATATTTAGGAACATTTTTATGATATCCTTGTAGTTGTAAGCGTCTTCGTATCAAATCTGTTGGATATGTAAAACAAAGTGCCGACATTCCGCTTAAACCACCACATAAAAATGAATTTGTATATGGACGATATAACTCATAAAACATAAAATTTAAACCAGAAAAACTCATATAACCGAAACCTGTTACTCCTACACCTTGATAGAGTTCTCTCAACGACATTGAGCGTGCCATATGAATTACACTTTTAGAACATTCAAATGATTTACGTGTTCTTAAATTATCTATTGGATACGTACATAATGTTGATGTTAAACCACCTAAACAACCATTTATAAATGAATATGGTGTTAGATGAAGTGAATATACACTATAGGATATCGCGTTTTGTGGAAAAATACGAATACAATTTAATCCATTTCCTTTCCATAAACCAAATATTCCATCATTATAATATGTGTTTATTAAATCTTGTTTCATAAACATATTTTGTTTTTGTATTTTTAGAAGTTCTAATGGTGCTGTTATTGTTCTGGAACAAGTTGCTGATATACCACCTATAATAAAATCTTTTATATCGTTCATTATAAAAAATTGATTTTTTTATATTATATGTATAGTATTACATACTTATATTCATATGACTTATATTCTGTATCTTCGTGTTGTTGGTGACCAATCTCTTAAACAAAAATATGTAGAACGAATTCAACATAGAAGTTTAAGAGATAGCGGATTTGACCTTATTGTTCCTAAACATATTTCAAGAATGTATATTGAAGGTGATGTTCCAATCACTCTCGATCATAAAGTGCAAGCAAATCTTGTTCAAGTAAATGATAAAAATGAAGAAGTTTCATCTCCATTTTATCTATATCCACGTTCAAGTATTAGTAAAACTGTATTTAGAATGGCAAATTCAGTAGGTATTATTGATAAAGATTATCGGGGTAATCTAATTGCTAAAATTGATATTCATGGAGGTATTGCAGGACAAAATTATCAGATTGAACAAGATACACGAATGTTTCAAATATGTACGCCGACACTTGAACCTATTAAAAATGTTGTTTTAGTAGATAATCTTGATGAAACGGAACGCGGTTCAGGAGGGTTTGGTTCCACAGGTGGTGTCGGTAAGTTTTCTAGTCTTGAGACGCTTTAAATACTCTTGAAATCCAATTGATTTATGTATTGATAATGAGTCTCCAAGTATTTTTTTAGCAATCTCCATAGTTTTCTTTTCATCATCTGTCAATTGTTTCAAATATTCTTTTTCCATTTTTTTAACATACATTTAACAAAATTATTTTTATGTCAATTTTATTTTAAAATGTTATTTCAAAATATTCTAATGATATAGGTGTAGATGTTTTTAGTTCATATGTATAATAGAATTGAACAGTATCGTCTGTTTCAAAAGTATCAAATTCATATGAACCAGTTATTGTTATAACATTATCACTATCTTTATTATATCTTACTTCAGGTATTTCAATTGTATCTCCAACATAATCTATACGAACAAAATCAAAGTTTCCACTTGGTTCATTCATAAATCCAACAAATTCAGCACAATATATACTTTGTTGTTTATCATCTGTATTACAAAATGTATCAAATTTTAAATAACATTGTTTTGTATATTTTAATTGTTCTGCATCTTTTATTTTAATCTTAAATTCTATTTTTAAACTGTCACTTATACTATGATCTTTAACAAAATCACTAATAAACCATTGACGATTAAAGTAAGTTTTATTAGAAGTTAATTCTATAAGTTCCAAGTCTTTTACTATAAAATTTTCAGGTTCGTCTGTGTCATCGTTTATAACTAAACGAAAATTATCATAACCTTGAAGTATGCCATCGTCATTTTTTATGATAATGTTGTGAACATCAGTATCATCTGTTACTCCTGATGTTTCTTGAATTTTTTTTGTTTGTCTACGAACAACGCCACTTTTATAAATAGTTCTTCGGTTTACCATTTTTATATATATATATTTAAAACATAAAGATGGATATTTCTATTGAAGATATGTGTGAATTTTTAGATTTTAAACCGAAACAAAATGATTTAGTAGAACAATCTAAAAAAGTATTATACCAAATACAAAATGATAATGATATTACAGATGATGAAAAAACACAGTTAATGACGTATGTTAAACATTATATTAAAAAAATATCGAAACATTATTCAATACAAATTCCAGATACATTGTTTACGGACCCGATACCCGCAATACAAGTTCATTATGAACGTGGCACAATTAATCCATTAAAAAAGAGGTCTATAAAACGTCGTATATTCGTTCATACAAAATTTAGAGAAGATACAAACTCACCAAGCACGGATTTTACGTTAGTATTACCAAATCCTATAAAACACATTGTTTCTATGAAATTAACAAGTTTTGAAATTAGAAATGGTTATTATAACATTTCTAAATTTTATAATAATGACGCTTTTAAAATTATTACATATGACTTTTCAAATAATGAAAAAAAGAATGAACAAGAATATACGATTAAATTAGAACGTGGATTTTATACTCCAGAATTATTAGCGGATTATTTAAATAATGTGTATTTTGTAGAAGAAAATGATTTACATTTGATACGATGTTATTACGATAATGTATTAGGAAAATTTGTATTTCAACGTGATTTTGATGAAGTTCCTGAAGATGATACGGATAATCCTGTACATCGTTTTGAAATACAATTTATTCCTGAAGATAAAGAATGTAGTGAGGAAGAATTTAGAGAACGTAGTTTAGGATGGTTAATGGGATTTACAAAAAAAGTATATACTTGGGATGATTACAATTTAACAGGTTTAAATGAACATACGTCATTAGGATATGTATCTGAACAAGTTAGTCAAACAGATATTAATTACTTTTTATTAAATGTAAATGAATATAATCATAATTATGCTGATACAATTATTATACCATATTACAATCATACAATGAACCGCAGTGAGAATACACTCGCAAAAATACAGGTCACACAACCACGGAGAGAACTCATTTCATTAATGGATACAGCAAATATATTTTTAAAGAGAGAATACATGGGACCCATTCAATTGGATAAATTAAAAATACAATTAACTGATGAATATGGTAGAATTCTTGATTTAAATGGAGCGGATTATTCATTCACGCTTGAAGTTGAACAATTATATACGATATAAATACAGAATATGAACTCCCATAACATATGAATACTTAACATTATATAGAAATGAATGGAATATATGAGGAATATTGATATACCAATAATTACATTTATAAGCGTATGTATACCTAAATGTATGACGGGTGTTACATTAAACGGTCTTAAATAAACACAATAGATGTGTAAGATGACCCATCCAATCCATATTTCATATATAAATCCTATATGAAATATGAATGAATAAATTGAATATAAAAGATGAATACAACATAAACTTATTAACAACTTCATTTTATTTAAATTAAACAATTATAATCAGTTATACTCAATTTTCTTATCAATTTATGTGATGATATCTCTGTATCTTCAAATGGTTTTATAGTTCTATACAAATCTAAAACAGACACTAATTTATATTTTACAATATAATATAATATCTCATTATAAACATCATCACGACTTACATTTTTTAATGAATATACTTTACTTAAGTATTTAAATAAACGACATTCAGGTTTATGAATATATAATTCAAATAAAAGAAACATAAATAATATATTTTCATCAGTTGTTCCTTTAAATCCTTCAGTTTTCTTTATTTTTTTCCATTTTTCATAACTTGATTTTAATAAATGAATTGAATAACTATCTTTAATGATTAACATATCGTGAATAATGATTGATAAATATCGTTCAATTGAATTTTGTATTTTTAAATATTCTTTATTTTTTTTAAGTATATTTAATTGTGAAGACCAATCATCTATACGATTTAAGTAATATGATGGAAGTGTTTTTCCAATACGAAATTTTATATAAAAATTCTTCCATTGATTTTTTATAGTAACCCAGAAATATTCAATACGAAAATCAACCGCGCTTGGGTCTTCTGGATACTCTGAAGTATAATAATTAATTGAATTCATTGAATTATTATACAAAAAAAAATTAATGTTTTTTTCTTGATTTTGTGCGACGACGACGACGTTTAGAAGAACGTTTCGTCTTACGACGTGTTTTTGGTTTATATTCTTTTTTTGCCATTTTTAATACATCTTTTAAAGGTTTTTTAGGATGTTTTTTACGTAGTTTTTTAATTAGGTCTAACCATTCAGACATTCTTATATATATATTCAAGAGATTTAATTTATAGTTCATCAAAATCAAACGCAATATTATATTCATCTTCTGATTCATCATCACGTATATATGGTTTTAATGATGTCTCTTGTGTTGATGAATATACTTCTAAAATATCACATTGTTGTTTATCTTTCTTCATATCCCATTCTCTTAATCCAACTAATACATAGGTATCAATACCAATATAATTCATCTTTTTATTACGACCACTGAATTTTTTACGAATATGTGCTAAACGCTCTTTTCCATCTTCAAAACATTTAACATAACACATACGATTACCCAACAATTTTGTTACGCGCCCAATCATCTCCTGTTCTCCTGATGGATAGCGTATACGCTCCTCTTCAACTGACTGATGTTTACGTGCTAAACGTTTATGTCCACTTCCTCCTTTTGTATTCTTTACCATTATTTTTATTATATTACATTAAAAGATGGAAAAAACAAGTTTCAATTTTTTAATCAAATTCATAAGAGTTCTTAGAAATATCATTTACTATTTATATGATGATTTTATGAAGTATTTTATTGATTTATTAGAAGAATATAATCAAGCTATACTTAAAGTCATTGAAATACCAGAATTCCAAGAACAATGGACACGATTTTTAAAAGGATACGCTGAATTATTAAATCAATTCTTAAGAATTACAATCAAAGAATTAAATACGGACGAATATATGAACGATTTAAAAGAAATGATTGAAAAAATTATTAGAAATTCTATTAAAGTTGCTGTGGATAGTTTAGATACCGTTCCTGGTTTAGGAAGTATTACAGCTGGTATTTCTGCAATTGATTCTACTTTAAAAATATTAAATCATACATTAGAAATTATTGATACAACTACAACACCGATGTTTGAAACTATACAAAATATCGTCCAAACATCACAAGATACAATTGATACAATTACAAACTCTACAAAAATTATGAATGAACTAATTGACGCCGCGATCGAATAAAATCACTGAAATTTATATTTTTTGGAAGTCTTTTAGGAATACTCTTTATAATATTAAAATCTTTAATTGAACCTTTATAACAAAAACGGTTCATCGTATTGAATTGTTTCTTATTTTTTTTAGATACTCTTTTCAAAAATAATTCATCATCTTCAGAAACCGAACTTTCTTCCGTATCATCTTCAGAAGAACAATAATCATTATAACGATAATAACCCCAACAATTGTAAAATTTACAATATTTACGAGCGACAACATTTAGGTATTTATATGATATGTTACGGTCAGTCCAATACTTAAAATGCTTCATCGTATCATCATAAGACATTATAACCATTCCATCTGGGGTACTCTCCATAACAAAACTATTTTCATTTATATCTGGTTTATGTTCTCTATCATATTCATCTTTTAAAGGATATTTTTCTTCGTATGGAGGTTCTTCTCTCTCATATTCATCTTCTATTTTCTCATAACGCATCGGTGTCCATAGACAACGTGCTACAAACCAAACACTTATAAAAGGTAAAATAAAATACCACATATTGATATAATAAATATTCATATATTTATATTAAAATTGAAAAATATTACTCTCTATATAAATAGAAGTATACGTCTTATGAACCATAATAAATATAAAGAACTTGTAGAATCAATACAACCATTTCAAGAAAAAATAAAAAAATCAAAAGATAAAGTTCGGATATGTTATATATGTGAAAGACAATTTAAAACGTCACATACATATATATCTCATTTAAAACAATGTGAATTGAAATATGAAATGAAAAATAATAATCCGTCACCAATGACGAATGTACAACTTATAAATATTGTTCAATCTTTACAACAACGCGTTCAAGACCTCGAAAAATTAGTTAAGAAAACACACCGTAAAAAAATTAGTATTCTTGAGTGGTTAAATAATAATGTTTCTTGTTCAACGTCATTACAGCAATGGTTTCAACAACTTGAACAAATAATTACTTTAAAACATATGGAGACAATCTTTAAATTTGGATATATAAAAGGTCTTTCCATTTTAATTGATGATATTATTCATATCGATACGGAAGAAGAACATATTCCGTTAAGAGCATTTCACGAAAAACATAATACAATTTATGTATACGTTCAACAGNCACAAGAAGAAGGGTGTCGTTGGACACAAATGACTAAACAACAATTACGTATTTTAAATATGAGATTACAAACAATATTTATGAAACTACTTTTAGAATGGAAAAAACAAAAAGAAGATTATTTAAAACAACCGATTGAGACTATCAATGAAGAGCATAAAATATATTTAAATTATAGAAAAAAAGCATTAGGTGATGATAAGGATGACGCAGTTATTCTTTCTACATTATTTAAAGCTTTATACACACGTGTGAAAATGCGTTTATTAGGAACGGTTGAATATGAATTTACATTTGTTTAGATGCGTTCAAGTTTTTCATATTGAATTTCAGGATTTTCATATTTAAGTTTCTTTTGATATTCATTGTAATATTCATAATTACAAGAATGTGAATTACGACAACTCATACAATATACACCATTACACTTACACGTATAAGACATCCATTCNGACATTTTCTTTTTACAATATTTACACCTCATTTTGTTTATAAAATATTATGATAATAAAAGTGCGTTCAATTTTTTTTTCTATAGATTATGTATAAAAATATGGAAGGAATGGAAAGTGACTTGCTTGCTATGCTCGGCGTTGGTGTATTTACACGTATGACCCTATGCTTATACAGCGAAAACAGAAAGAAACGAATGCTCGTGAACCGCAGACAACGTGCGGGACACGTCTGCGCTCTCGTAATACCCAAGAAGTGTGGTAAATCTCGTTTAACAACAAACTTACACAGTGTGGAAGGTAAGGTCAAAACCTTAATTGTTGATTTAAATGAGGTGATTGAAAGCAAATTACGTAAAGAAGGAGCAGGAAATGAAAATAACCGTATGGTTCGTTTCTATCCAGAAGCTAAAAAATATTTAGACGGTCTTAAGAAAGACTTCCCTAAACACCGTATTCTTGTTCTTTGTGATGACTACAACTTAACACAGCATTTAGAAATTGTGGATGTTGTGTGCTACTTACCACGTCTTCAATTACATCAACAATTAATAGCACGCATTGAAGATGAAGAAAAACGCAAAGAATGTGAATACAACTATGTCTCATTATTACAAAGTGGTTGTAGAGTTCTGCGTTATTATGACGACTTTAAAACTTTAACTGGAGAAGTTCGTGATAGATACAGTCTATCTCTAACTGTATAAAAAGAAATGTTGTTTTATTTATATTTCTAATTATTCATTTATAATACTCGTCCATACGAGCATTATAAATCTCATATATATTTATATCATCCTTTTATAACGAATATCTTACACGTTTATATTTAAGATATATTATCTTGAAATCAAACAATAAAAAAAAGTTATGATACAAATATCATAAACGGAAAATTTCTGTGTGAGTTTCAGAAAAAAAATTTGGTCTTTCACCATTTTATATCAATTGAAAAAGTTAGACAAATCATACTATTGATTTTACATTATTTAAATAACGACGACCAAGAGATTTCTTTACAAAAGGTTTTAATTCATTTATATTTATTTTACATAATTCATATTCATTCTTACTATAAATTACCTTTCGTATTCCTAAAGATTTTATATATTCAAAACAATCCTCACACGGCATTGAATTTTTCCACTTTCCTTCTCTCGAACGTCTTATTACATATAGTTTAAACTTCTTTAAAACGTTTATGTTTATACATACGCNAAGACGAGCAACGCCTTCGCCTCAACCTCCTCAACGCGTCCATTTCTGCGTGACAACTACAATATGATTTACGTTCCATTGAGGGTGCGTAATAATGATTATAACCTCCTGAAATAACACGTGAATTATGAACTAATACGCACCCATGTTGCATCATCATTGGAGATAAACTAGCATATTCATACGCTTTAGATGCAAATTCGTAATCTTTCTTTGTGATGTCCATTTTTTAATATCAATATATTATATAAAATTTAATTCAATTTTCAATGGTTCCATTGGGTATTATTGCATTCTTATTCGGTGTCTTTTTAGTACTGTATGTTAGAATGTGTGTCTATCCAAGAAAAGAAGGATTTAATGTATGTCCAAAGGGATGTACGAAACCTACATCTATATATGGAAATTGTAATGAAACAGTTGAATTTCAAGGTCAGACATTAAAGGTATGTCCGTGGGAGTGTCCTCATATTACTGAAGGTGGTTGTTATTACGATAATGATTGTGAAGACTGTGAACCTAAAGTTGCTTTTATACAAAATACAAATAATACATAAGAACGGCCATTATAATCCAACTTAAACACGCGATTTCTATTGCGTGTGTTGTATAAATATGGTGACGCACTGAAAGATTAAATACGATATATGTTAGAACTACAATAAAGTTTGTAAGTGTTGTATCTAAACCATACTTATTAATTTTATTTTGTCCGTGTAAGAAAAACAGAGGTATCAAACCAATGGGGAACGCGGTGATGATGCTGGCGAGAGAAGCGGATACATTATTTGCTACATATGTTATTCCAGATACGAGAGACCCACCTAAAAAAAATTGAAATACAGGAGAATTTATAAAACTCATATATAAAATATAGATAAATTAAAATATGGCGCCCCGTTTTATACACGAAAGAGATAACATTTTAAGTGATATGAATGATTATTCACAACAACTTGAACGAGTTACAAGAGAAATTGAAGAATGTGAAGATGAAAGCACATATCAACAATTGAATAATAGAAGAACATATATTTTGAACACTATTCAGTTTTACGCATCCTTGCTCTCCACAAGTAGGGAAGAATCTTTTTAGCTTGTTTACGATAACTAATATGGAGTTGATTATAATCATTCATACAACGATTAAATGCTTTATCATCTGTTCCAATATATTCATTAGGAGTTTCATAATGAATATATATAGTATTATTTTTGTATTCGGTGTATGTCTTCATTGAAGAATATGTGCGTTTAAATATATACATACGAATATAATCTTGAACTTGTGGTTGGAGTTGTTTCAATTTATCTTCTCTTTCATTATAAGGGATTTTAATAATTGGAGTAAAAGTTTCGGCGTTTGGGTTCATTTGTAAGTGTTGCTTAATAGTATATCATAAAATACGCCATTCAATTTTTTATATGAGTATGGTTATGGAGTGCGTGTTCGTGGTACTCTTGTACTTATGTCACATACAGTGTTCCCGTTCCCGCGCCACTCTGGTTACATTGTGGTTGCCTACTCAGGACACCCGTGGGCGCGGGCGTAGGCAGCACAGTCGGGGTGTTCCTCGTGCTCTGCTATGGCAATCGTTTCGGGATGCCACGGGCAACCATGTTCGTGAAGGTACTTGAGGCACGCCAGATTGCCCTGCTCGGCAGCCGCGTAAGTTGCACGGGAATCCCACGGGCAGCCGTGCTCATGGAGGTACTTGAGGCACTCCAGGTGGCCACCGCGAGCAGTCTCCCAGGTTGCCTCCTCGTTCCATGGACACCCGTTCTCGTGGGCGTACTTCAGACACCTCAGGTGTCCATTGCCAGCGGCCACCATGGTCACTCCCCAATGCAAAGGGCATCCGCGCTCGTGGGCGTACTTCAGACAGGTCAGATTGTCATGGCGGGCGGC
>PR_CR_10_Liq_3_inCRDRAFT_1000259_pt1 | contig 14981 bp, 16 predicted proteins | sample PRCRCaboRojoPR_2_FD_10240 | JGI IMG/M metagenome (IMG submission 10240)
CCGTCCGGCGATACGGTCAATGATCGGAATTTTGAACTGAAGGCCAGACCGGCGGGTACCGTAGTAGCGGCCCAGTCGTTCTACCAGTGCAGCAGATTGCTGACGCACGGTGAAGATGCCGGAAAAGAGAATAATGATGCCGAAGAAAATCAAGGCAATCAAAACAGGTGAAAATCCCATAGTCTATCAGTTTTATTGCGCGTGGTTTCGGGGCTGCGCGGTTTTAAAATACATCATCAAAGTACGAATTTCTCCGGGGAATTGCGTGAAAATGCGATGAATCTGGATGGAAAATCGAGGAACGCTTACCAAGACCAGTTGGTCCGAAGTACCCAGCGCTGCCCGTAGCGCCCATTGGAGGCTTCTCTTGGGAAACGGGCTTCAATCCCGATCTCCAATCGGCTACCAGTTGGCAGTAAGGTGCCGATGCCGGTGTAGAGGCGGTGCTCGCGCCCTGTCCAGGCATCCGTATCAAAGGGTTCTGACAACAGTTCGGTCTGATGGTTGAGGTACCATTCTCCGGGGTCTAGTTTGTCGCCATTGAGCGGATAGTCCAGTGCCACTCTGAACCGCCAGCGGTGGCGTGTGGCTTGCCGGAAGACCCGCTGTTCCAGCAACAAGCGCTCCCGGAGGCGGTATTTGCGCAAGCGCTGACTGGTGGTGATTTGTTGAGCGAAGCGGTTCTCGATATTGGGCACTTCCTCCAATCCACCCCGCCGCGCCAACCGATAAGTGGCGCCGATTTTCCAGTTACTCGCCAGGTCATACGCCAGGCCGCCCTGTACATAAAGCTGGGACCAAGCGGGCTGAAATCCATCATCGTCCTCCCAATGCGTCAGGCGCAGCTCCGTCCGCACATCCGCTGCCCAGCGCTCAGAAAGCTCAAAGCCTTTAGCGAACTGGAAGAAAGACTCCGCGGTATTCGATTGGGCGTAGGATAGTTGGGCCATGCTGAGGCACAGCAGTCCGGTCAAAAGTCGCTTCATGGTATGATTTTAAAAGAAAAAGAAGGGATTGGGATCCGATTCGATAGGCTCCAGCGATTGGCGTTTACCATCAAGCGAATATTGTAGCTCGAACTGTCCTACCGTATTGTCCCGCTTGCCGCGAATTTCCAGTTCGTAACCCATCAATTTTCCGGAGGGGGCATAGCGCTCCTGTATTTTTTCGATGCGGAAATGCCGGAAGGTGTTCCCCAGGTCTTCTTGGATGGCCTGCCGGGCAGGGGAGGGGAGCTGTTCGAATGCTACTATCCGCTCCACATCATACAGTGCCCCCAGGCTGTCGAACTTTACGCTGTAGCGGTACCCGTCCATCCTGAACTTAGACTCATAGAATAGCTGCAGGCTTTCTTCTTTTCCATGCCGGCTATGCTCCTCGTAGTATCGGGTGCGGCTGCGCTCAGGGTAGGTCTTTGCCAGGTACGTTAATGCCATAGCAGGCATTTCAGAGGCTCTGATGCGGGCTTCGCGCTCGTACTTTTGGGCCTGGGCGGAGACTGCAAAGCCGATGCAGGCAAATAGTGCTATCCATTTGTTTTTTGTCATAAGGTACTTGGTACGTTCTCTTTTATAACGAGGCAGGGTGGTGTTTGGGTCGCGAACAGCTACCTTTTTGAATAAGGTTTTTCTACGGGAGGCCAGGTGTGCGTGTAGCTTGAGGCGTTGGTTGTCATGGTCTCACATTCCGCACCTACGGCGCGGGGCTGTTCCAGTGCTTCGAGGGTTACCGACCTGTTGCTCCTAACGGAGCAGCCTGCTAAGTTGCCATTGCCGATTAGTGAAGTTTGTACGGAGATTAAGCCAGGGCAAATCTAATGGTGCTGGGGGCTTCGGATTTTACATTCCGCACCTACAGCGCGGGGCTATGGGTTTGTTTTTGGGTTACCGACATTATGCCCCTAGCGGGGCAGGCAAGCGAAGTGGCTATTTCTGTGTTGCGGCATCCTGTTTGGGGGTTAAACGAGGTGTACTCTTGTGATGCCAGTTGTCGAAGGTTTACGTTCCGCACCTATGGCGCGGAGGCTGATCCAGAGCTTTGAGGGTTACCAACATATTGCTCCTAACGGAGCAGGAAAACGGAGTGGCCGTTTTTGTTTTCTGGGTAAGAGATTGAACGATTGTGACTCTTGTAGTGACAGAGTAGAGCTGTTGGTATTGGTTCATGGTATAGTTATTTAGCCTAAAGATGGCAGCCCCGTGAGGGGCTAAATATGGTAACTTGGATCCTAAGTACTGCTCCCCCGCGCCGTAGGTGCGGAATGTGTGTTTCCAGGTTTAACTTTTCCTCATCCAGTATTTTCTGAAAATTGAAACACTAGAAATACCTGCCAAAAAAGCAAAATACAGCCTTCACGGTCCTGAACAGGTTCAAGGCAAAGCGTTTGAGCAAAGAAGGGTAGTAAGGGCGTAGTAACTGCACAGCCACCTCATTATTCACTTTTCTGGCTATTGCGATTGGGGAGTCGGAGCTGAACCCCGCATTCAGTTTTGGATCGGCTCCGTTGGCAAGGAGGTAAGTGGTGATCTCAGGCTGATGGTGTTCTATACTCTCGATAAGGGGAGTGGTCAACAGCTCAGGATGCTGATAATTAGGATTGACACCATTGTCAAGGTGGTACCTGAGGAGGCTGAGATCCCCGTCCCGGGCAGCATGTAAAGTGTCTTTCCAGTCGCCTGCAGCCATATCCGGGTAATTTAAAAAAGTGGAGGGTGCAGGCTGCGTTCAGCATTACACTGAAGGCAGCCTGCGGTTTTTGAAGTTACAAATTCTTGATTTCTGAAGCCAGATTGCTCAGGGTGTCCTTTGCATCTCCAAACAGCATCCGGGTCTTTTCGTGGAAGAACAGCGGATTTTGAATGCCGGCATAGCCCGGGCGCATACTGCGTTTTAGGACGATGACATTCTTCGCATCCCAAACTTTGAGCACCGGCATTCCGTGAATAGGGCTGCTTGGGTCATCCTCAGCGGCAGGGTTGACTACGTCGTTGGCGCCCACGATGACGACCATATCTGTATTTTTCAGGGCATCATTGGCTTCTTCCAGGTCAAGCAATTTAGGGTAGGGGACATCGGCTTCCGCCAAAAGGACATTCATGTGCCCGGGCATTCGGCCGGCAACGGGATGGATAGCATAGCGCACTTCCACTCCGTTTTTCTCCAGCAGTTCATCTACTTCCTTGCACACTTTTTGGGCCTGTGCTACTGCCAGCCCATAGCCAGGCACTATAATCGCGCTTTGGGAGTAAAACAACTGAATGGCGGCATCATTGAGGGTGACTTCCTTTGCCACCTGTTCGCCATCGGCTCCATTACCGGCAGCACCACCGCCACCAAAACCGCCAATGAGGACGTTCATCAGGGAACGGTTCATCGCTTCGCACATAAGCACAGTAAGGATGGTACCGGATGCGCCAACCAGGATACCGCCCACCAGCATAAACTGCGAACCGTAGATCAGCCCTGTCACCGCAGCAGAAAGCCCGGTGAAAGAGTTGAGCAGGGAAATGACCACCGGCATATCCGCACCACCAATGGGCGCTACGAAGGAAAAGCCATAAATCAATGCCAGCACCATGAAAACGGAGCCCATCAAAAGCCCGCCTTCCACGCCGCTTGCCACAAGGTAACCGCCCATGCCCAGCGTGATCAAAAGTAGTACCATGTTGACGATGTCATGCCGGGGCAAGGTGATCGTGCTGTCCCAGACCAGCCCCTGCAATTTGGCGAAAGCCAGCATACTGCCGGTGAAGGAAATACCTCCAATCAGCAAGGCCAGCAAAATGATAATGAGCCCAGCCATGTCCAGTTCTTTGATGCCACTGTAGTAAGGCACCAATTCAGCGTAAGCCAGCACCACAGCACAGGCACCGCCCAAACCATTAAAGATAGAGACCATTTGAGGCATAGCGGTCATTTGCACTTTTTTGGCAGAAACCAGCCCCACGATAGCGCCAATAACAATGGCACCGATGATCCACAGGTAATTATTGGAAGCCCCTTCGATCGGCTGACCGATAGCGGCAATGATAGCGATAACCATGCCCACACCGGCAACGATATTCCCTCTGCGGGCGGTATCCGGTGAACTGAGCAGGCGCAGGCCCCATACGAATGCCAAAGCGCCGATCAGATAAGCTATATTGATGATGAAGTCGATAATCATGATGGGTTACTTTTTCTTTTTGAACATTTCCAGCATACGGTCGGTAACGGCAAAACCGCCGGCTACATTAACCATTCCAAGAATAACGCCCAGGAAGCCAAGCCCAAGGGTCAGATAGTCATCAGGATCTGCCTGACGGATAAGCAAAATGGCACCAATGATGACCACTCCGGAAATGGCGTTTGCACCTGACATCAGAGGGGTATGGAGCACAGTGGGTACTTTGGAAATGACCTCAAAGCCCAGGATAATGGTAAAGAGTAGCAGATAGATGAGCAGCAAATTGCTCTCATCGTTGAAGAACTGAATGAAGGTATCCATGATTATTCGTTTTCGTTGGCCTCCGGTGCAGGCGTAATGTATGCGCCCCGGATGATCTCATTGCTGAGGTCGAGGTTGAGCGCCCCGTCTTTGACCAGAATTTTCAGGAAATTGACCACGTTGTTGGCGTACAGCTGACTGGCATTCTGCGGCATTAAGGCTGCCAGGTTAGAATTGCCCAGAATGCTGACTTTGTTGTGCACGATGGTCTGATTGTCTTGCGTAAGCTCGCAGTTGCCACCGGTGGAGGCAGCCAGGTCTACGATGACCGAGCCGGGCTTCATTTGCTCCACCGTGCTTTTAGGCACAAGCAGCGGCGCCTTGCGCCCGCGAACCTGAGCGGTGGTGATAATGACATCTGCCTTCATGGCCCGGTTTTGGACTTCCTCCCGTTGCCGCTTCAGGAATTCTTCGGACTGCTCCACGGCGTAGCCGCCGGCACCTGGTCTTCCTTTGCGCCTTCGATCTCGATGAACTTCGCACCGAGGCTTTTCACCTCTTCCTTAGCCGCAGAGCGGGTATCGAAAGCTTCTACCTGAGCACCCAGCCGCCGGGCCGTGGCAATGGCCTGCAAACCCGCAACTCCGGCACCAAGGACCAATACCGTAGCCGGGCGTATACTGCCCGCAGCGGTGATCATCATCGGGAAATAGCGGGGCAGAAGGCGGCTGGCTTCGAGCACGGCCTTGTACCCAGCGATGGAGGCCATAGAGGAAAGCACATCCATGGATTGCGCCAGGGTGGTCCGCGGGATCATATCTAGGCTGAAAGCCTTTAGCTTGTGGCTGCTCAATCGTTCAACAACCCCGTCGTCCGCGAAAGGTTTGAATTCGGCAATGACAACGGTTTCAGGGGAAAGCTTGGCCAGGTCGTCATCTGGTAGCGGGTGGATGCTCAGCACCATATCGGCACTTTTGAGCAATGCCTCCCGGTCCAGGACCGTTGCGCCATCGTAATCGTCGTCCGCGTAGAACGCACCCTGACCGGCACCTTTTTCCACGCACACCTCAATGCCCAATTCTGACAGCTTGGCCACTGCATCGGGCGTAAGCGCTACACGAGGGTCATTGCCCTCTCTGGGGATCGCTAGTTTCATAAGTTAAAAGTCGGTTTCTACGGAAAGGTAACACCAAATCTGACAATCGCCAAAGTTTGGGGTTCATGAAAAAAGTACACTTTTACGATAGGCGAAAAGTAAAAATGTAATTCATTTTAAAACTAAGAAGGGTGTTAAGCTATGGTTTCTAACAACTTAGGTGACCAGTTACTGCTTTCGAAGCTCAGCAAAACGCTCGCGGAATTTTTTCACCTTAGGCGTAATGATAAAGGTGCAATACGGGTTGCGGTTGCCAACTTTCCGGTAGTAATCCTGATGGCTGACTTCGGCAGGGTAGAAAGCTTCTAGCGGTGCAAGTTGCGTAACCACCGGATCGTCCCAAAGCTGTGGGGCAGTTTCGGCAATGGATTTTTCGGCTGCAGTTTTCTGTGCCTCATCGTGGTAGAAGATGACAGAGCGGTATTGCCGGCCCCGGTCGTTGCCCTGTCGGTTGAGGGTGGTCGGGTCGTGGATGGTCCAGAAAATTTCGAGTATCTGAGCGTAGGAAATGACCTTCGGGTCAAATTGGACTTGCACGACCTCGGCATGTCGTGTGGCGCCTGAGCAAACGGCACTATAATTGGCATTTTCCTTTGTCCCTCCGGAGTAGCCGGAGGTCACTTTTTGTACCCCTTTGACCTCCTGATAAACGGCTTCGAGGCACCAGAAGCAGCCTCCACCGAGGGTTGCGTATTCAAAATCAGAGCTCATGCGATTCGGTTTTGTATTTTACAATCCCGCTACACTGATGGCGGGTGTTTTTTCAGCAATCGCCGCCAGAAAATGTTTTAAAGCCTGACGCTTGGCGGCATCAAATTCGTAACTGATATATTTAGTGAAGTATTCTTCCACGCTGAAGTCAGGGTCAGGGGAGGGTAGCAGATATTTTAGCTTATCGATCTGCGCCACCCCGGAAGCCAGGGCTTTGTTGAACCGCCTGACAAAACCCGCGGGCAGTGGCCGGTTACTGATCCATGCCGCAAAAACGAAAGGGAGTCCGGTATACTCCATCCATACAGCGCCCAGATCGTACACGTATTTGAATTGTTTTTCCAGCCCGATGGTGCGGTCGCCTATCACGAGCCCGGCGGTACGCCCGCCAATTTTTTTAATGTAGCCTTCCTTTGCCGGCAAAAGGGCAGGGGAGAAGCCCCAGTAATCCCTCAGCAGCACCTTGGTGAGCTGAACGGAAGTACGGGAGTGGTGATCGAGATAAACGGTTTCCACCTGTTCGATGGGCACATCGCTGTAAATACAAACTGTTTTGACGGCACCTACTGTCCCAATGCAATAATCTGAGATTACGTGTGGGCGGTCAAGCTCAGGTAGCACGGCAACCGGAACGAGTGCAAGGTCTGCTTCGCCCCGCGTCAGCTTCCCGGCGCATACGGAAGGTATGTTCAGCTCCAAATCCAGCTGAGGGGCCAGGGTGCTGTTGAGCAAGCCATACAGCAGGGGCTTCGTGTTGAGGTAGGAAACCGCGGTAAGGCGTATTTTATCCATCAATGTTGATTGATATTCAGATGCTCAAGATGGGCAATGTCGTTTTCAAGGAGGAAGGTGTACTGCTGCGATCGATAAGCCGCTTTGTACAATCCGGTGTTGTGGTGCTTGAAAGTATCCATTTCCCGCAGGGATTTCCCACTCAGGATACACATTAGAGCACGCATTGCCCGGCCGTGGCTGCAAACGAGAATCCGCTCTTCCGGGCGCTGACTGAGCATGTCCACAAACTGGGCCAGCCGGTCGCCCATTTCCCGGGCGCTTTCTGCTTCCTCCAGACGGGCATCGAAATCTCCGGATGCCCAGGATTCCGTAACTGCTTTGTATTGCAGATGCATGTCCGGTGTGCTTTTCTGCCCTTCGTGCGTGCCCCAGCAGATTTCGTTGATCTCTGCGTACTGTTCCCAGGGCAGCCCTGTTTCAATAAAAGGAGCCATTGTTTCATGGGTACGCTTCAGGGTAGACGTCAGGACGGTATCAAATCCGGCTGTGTGGTAGTGGTCGTAAAAAGCCTGTGCCTGTAGTTTCCCCATCTCATTGAGTGATGAATCCACACCAGAGCCCTGTACAATACCCAGCCGGTTATATTCGGTCTGCCCGTGCCGGACGATATAAACGTGTTTGTCCATATTATCGGTTTACAACGGGTAAAGCGGTGTACCCTTTGAATTGTTCATCTTCTTCAAAAACGTGGTCGGTGTAGTCCTTGATCACGTTGTAGAGCGTATCTCTTTCAATAGGTTCCCGACCGACCCGGCGGATGAGATTGACCAAATCCCGTGTACTCATAGCCGGGTTTTGTTCCTCTGACCCCGCCATGCTATAGATTTTGGTCGTGTCATCGATGGTGCCGTCGATATCATCCACCCCAAAGCTGAGCAGCATTTGGGCAACGTTCCGCCCGATCATCGGCCAGTAAGCCTTAATGTGGTCGAAATTATCGAGGTACAACCGGCTGATAGCGTAGTTGCGCATATCTTCCACCACAGTGGATTCCGGCACATGGCTCATCTGATTATCCTGATTGCGGAACTTCAGCGGGATAAAGGTTTGGAACCCTCCGGTTTTGTCTTGTAACTGCCGGAGTTTTTCCAGGTGGTCGATACGGTGCTCAAACTTTTCGATATGCCCGTAGAGCATCGTTGCGTTGGAGCGCATGCCGAGCTCGTGCCAGACTTCGTGGATTCGGAGCCATTGCTCGCCCGAGCATTTGCCGCCTGCGATCTGATCCCGGATTTCAGGGTGGAAAATCTCTGCGCCCCCGCCTGGCATACTATCCAGTCCTGCTTCTTTCATAATGCGCATGCCCTCCTCATAGGTTACCTTGTCTTTCTTGAAGATGTAGTGGTATTCTACGGGTGTGAGCGCTTTGACGTGCAGGTCCGGGCGGTGCTTCTTGATGGCTTTGAAAAGCTCGGTGTAGAACTTCACATCGTACTGTGGCAATACACCTCCTACGATATGCACTTCAGTCACCGGTTCGCCATCATACTTTTTGACGATATCCATGATGTCCTCCAGGCTGTATTCCCAACCCTCTTCCCGCTTTTTGATCAGGCGGGAGTAGGAACAAAAGGTACAGGTGTACAGGCAGACATTTGTAGGCTCCACATGGAAATTACGGTTGAAATAAGTACGGTTGCCATGCCGCTTCTCCCGCTGATAGTTGGCCAGTGCACCGAGATAGCCCAGTTCGCCTTCTTCAAATAACAGCTGCCCTTCTTCGGGCGTGATGCGCTCGTCGTTGAGGACTTTTTCAGCGATGGCTTGCAGGGGGGCGGACAGTGTTTTGTCCTGTAGGATGTGGTCGATTCTTCTTGCAGTGAGGGTCATATCGTTCAGTTCTTAATCAAGGGAACAGTCTTTCTAAACTTTCAGTTTTAATTGAAAGTGTTAAAATTTAGTGTCAAAGGTAAAGGATTATGCCTTATTCCACCCTACCCATTACCGGGAATCTGCTGCGCGGCGGTAGCCTGTCCTGGGGTGGCCCGCTATCCCAAGAGGTAGGCTTGGGAAGAAACAAGAAACACGGCTCAGTGTTTTTTGTGCGGTTATTACAGCGTTGATTTTTCGTCATATCAAATAAAATTGGCATTTTTGAAATGAGAAACCCCTTAAAACCCTAAATGAAATGGCAAACACTACAAAGCTGTGGGCGTTACTGATCGGTATTAACGATTATCCGACCAGCCCATTATCCGGCTGTGTTCCGGACGCCCGGGCCCTTCAATCCTACCTGGAGAGCGACCCCCGACTCGATACCAACGGAAGCCTTAAAGTACTATTCGATAAAGCCGCCACCAAAGCTGCTATAGCTGATGGTATTCTGAACCATTTAAGCCAGGCTGGACCCGACGATGTTGCCCTGCTCTACTTTTCCGGGCATGGCGCCCAGGAAAAAGCCGATACCAGTATTTGGACGGAAGAGCGGGATGGCTGCCTGGAATCGATTGCCTGCTATGCGCCTCCCGGGGCACCTTTGTCACTGATGGCGGACAAGGAACTGCGCTACCTGCTTAACCAGGCTTTTTACCGGTCCGGAGCAGACTCGCCTCACCTCCTAACCATTTTTGACTGTTGCCATTCGGGAGATAATGTCCGGTCTTTGGGCCTTGATGAGGAGGACGTTCGGGAGCGGCGCTTTACACACGTATTCCCACAGCGGGATTGGAGCGATTTCCTCTTTGCGAATGCTTTTCAGCCGGAGCAGCTATCTGGTCCCGGATTGGGTGCACTGCTGCCCAGCCCGCCGATGGTGCAACTAGCTGCTGCGAAGGACGATCAGGCTGCCCTCGAAGTTGGAGGGCGTGGCGTTTTCACTTCTTACTTGATTCAGGTGCTGGAGCAGACGAGCGGTGCCATTGATTACACCACTCTGCATCAGCTCTTATCCAACTACATCCGATTTAAACATGCGCAAAACCCACAGATACTAACGTTGGGCGCCGGCATGGATCTTGTCTACCGGGGCTTTCTTAACCAAAAAGTAGATCCGGAAGGGAAACGCTATGGCCGGGCCAACTACAGCACGACCGAAGGCTGGCTCCTAAATATGGGTATGATGCATGGTTTGACAGACGGAGCAGATGCCCGGCTGCATTTAAAGGATGGCACTTCGTTAGATTGCAAGATCGGTGAAGCTATGGATGTAAGTAGTACCCTGGATATCGATTTTGAGCAGCGCAGTGTGTTGGATAAAAAGAAAAGCTATCAGGTGTCGGTGGCGTCGATGCAAAACTATCCCATCCATATATTCATAGAGGATACGATGGGAGAAGAACAGCTGCGAAAGCGAGCCATCACTGCACTTAAAGCCCTGCCTGACCCGGTCCTGGTTACTTCATCCGAGGTAAATGCGGACTTTGTGGTGCACTTCAGGGATGGTTTGGCTTACATCACCCGCAAGTTTGACCCCTACCGGCCGGTATTTGGGGAGGTTTTCTCTTTCGATTCACTTGAAGAAGATGTTATCCTGGAGAAGCTGATCGGGCAGGTACAAATGGCTGCCCGCTGGACCTTTGCGTACAGCCTTCACAACCCAAAGCTCAAAGTACTGGACCGGCCCCCAATCGGAGTGGAAATCCTTCAGGAAAAAGCCGGCGGTTGGTCCGTCATACAGGCTAAAGGGGAAGACTTTACTATTGATGCATTTGAAGAAAATAAAAGCAACGGCAAATTACAGGCCCGGATTAAAGTCAGGCTAACGAATCAGTTTGACCGTCCCCTATACTTTTGCCTGCTCGTCCTAAGCGATCAGTGCAAGAGTAACCTTTCGGTAGACCGGAAATACACCCCCGGGCTGGTGGAACAACCGGTCACCCGCCTGGAGCCTGGCCAAAGCATGTGGCTGTTCGGGCATAGGAGCGGCGTCATACCTTACACAATAGGCGAAGAAGAACAGTTTCAGAACCGCCCTTACGGTCAAGGCTGGTTTAAGCTGATTGTGAGTACGGAATCAGAGATTGCCTATGACCACCTGATTGTGCCCCGCAGCCGGATGATGCCGGATCTAGGCGGTGAGCCTGTGAAGGACTGGACGACTCAGCGCATCGGGATCCGCTTGCAGAACCCCAATTACAATACCGTAAGAGAGGAAGCACTAAAATCCTGGCTGGCAGACCCGGAGCGCGCGCCTCTGGCAGCCGGGCTCTACCTTGATACTGATGCTCTGGAAGCCAAGCTGGTGCTAAAACCGGAAATACAGCTCATTACAGCCGGTCAGGAACGCACGCGCAGCAAGAGCCTGTTTTGGAATACCCTGTTGGGCGCTGCCAATTCCTGGGCGCGGCATCAGCGCAGCCGTAACTTCAAGCGCCGGCTCCGGAAATATTACCACCGCCCGCTTATCGTCTCAGAAGGAGATTCCTGGTTTCAGCATCCGACCATCATGGAGATTATCGACCATCTGAGCCTGAGCTATAATATATTCAGCCGGGGCGCTGCCGGTGACGAAATGCGTAATTATTTAATGTCAGGCGAATATCTCGATGCCTTTACGGACCTGCAGGAAATCGTCAGAGAAGTGGCAGAAGCACTGGGCGAAAAGCCAAAGTCGCCCACTTTTTTCCTTATTAGCGGGGGCGGCAATGATATTCTGGGCGATCAGTTTAAAGACTTTTTGCTACCTTTCGGGGAAGTAGCTACAGCGCCTCCGGGTGAAAAGCCGGAACGCTTCCTGAATCAACGTCTTCAGGATGAGTTTGATGCCATCATGGCGCTTTATCAACAGGTCTTTCAGCGTTTGAAAATCGAGCAGCCGGAGGTCCGAATCATAACCCACGGGTACGATTATGTCATTCCTAAGGGGGTAAATGAAGAAGGCATGAGCTGGCTGGGCAAGCCAATGACGGCGCAGGGTATTACTATGCCGGAAGACCGACAGGCCATCGTTAGCTACCTTATCGACACCTTCAATGCGCGGCTGATGGAGGTTGGAAGTGCTTTTGAGCAGGTCACGCACGTAGACCTTCGCGGTGCGGTCAAACCTTATCAATGGGCCGATGAGATCCACCCGGACCAGGAAGGCTATCAGAATGTAGCATTGCGCTTTAGCGCGGTAATCGATCAACTTTTGTAAAAAACTAAATCATGGGCTTTTTCAGAATTTGCAAAAACGATATCACCGACCTCCTGCGGGATACTTTCAATGCTTTTCCCCTTCGAATTCCTGAAACCCGCATGCAGCCACTGGTTGTGATGGGGCAGAAAGGCAGCAAGATGGACTATCGGGGAGAATTGCAGTATCTTTTATCCGATGGTCAGCCTATTGAAATTGACATCCGGGAATCCGCTATGGCCAATGCAGCTTTGGACCGTTCAAAGTCCATCAGCCTAAACTTCGGGCTGAAAATCCTTGAAGGGTTCCTTTCCGGGTTTGGTATGTCGCCCGCGCCCATTGGTGCCAGCCTGAAAGGGGTTAAAGAAATCAGCTTTAGCTTCACCAATTGCAAGCGTCGGTTTATTGACCCGGGGCAACTTGGCAGTATCCTCCGGGGCAGAAATATTGACCTCAGTCACGGTTCGCTCGGGATTTTCAGGGGCGAGGACCCTTACCGCATGTTGCTGGTTTCCGATGCCATTGTCAGCAAAAGCTTCACCATTAATATAGAGAAGACCAACGACATCGAATTCGATGCTTCGCTGCCCGAGCTGCAGCCCTATCTGGCTGATGTCGACGCTAAGGTCAAAGTCAATACCCAAAGCAGCAAGTCCATCACTTTTGAAGGGGAAGACTATCTGACTTTTGCTTTTTCCTGCCTGCTTTTGGAAATGGATCAGCAAAGCGGTGCACTGGCAATCGGAGAGACTGTACGCAGTAAAGGCGCCGGCGGACAGGAAGAAGCGACGCCCTACGCCACAATTGATGAGGATGTGTTTGAGCCGGGGATGGTGGAGATTGAATAAGCTTTTTTAGCCTCCAGCCCGGTAATTCAAGTACAGCGTCAAAGTTCACATTAGTTGGGTAGGGCAGATCTGATGGACAGGTTCGCTACTCCAACCCTAGTAGAACAAGACACTATTGCCTCAAGCCATAAATCCTTGACACCCCAGGTTTCGTTATTTTCCGCTTACGCTTCGCCTTGAATAGCCGGAAAATAACTTCAACTTAAGTATCAGAGATCTATGACTTGAGGTACTATGGTTTGGAAAACCATTTAAAAACAGTTAAATTAGCTTTTGACCAATTAAGTTTTAGGCTAGATTAGTTTGTTTTTTCCTTTCTATTTTATCCTTCCTTAGTTACTTCTATTTTTTTTGACTTTTCCGCGTATGCGGAGGACTAATTTTTTGTTATGAATATTTTTGTTGCGAGACTGAACTACGACACCCGCGAATCTGATTTGCAGTATGCATTTGAAGAATTCGGCGCCGTTGATTCAGCAAAGATCATCATGGACCGCGATACCGGCCGTTCCAAAGGCTTTGGTTTTGTCGAAATGCCAGATGATGAAGAGGCTCGTGCAGCCATTAATGCACTAAACGAACAAGACCTCGACGGTCGCTCTATTGTAGTCAAAGAAGCCGAACCACGAGGCAACCGTGGTGGTGGCGGCGGTTACAACCGTGGAGGAAGATATTAACCGATTGAGGCTTTGCCTCACCATATGATATATTCTGTTTTGAAAAGCCCTGAGCAGCCCTCAGGGCTTTTCTTATGCCTAAAAAGTGACTGCCACAACAGCGGGGTGAGCGTTTTTAGAAAAATTTCATGGATTTCATGAAATATTTTTTTGAAAAATCAAGCATCATAACAAAATATATTGCACCTTTGTGACGGAATTAATTAAGTAAACAGATCTAGTGTTCAGGTATTCTTCCGCTCTACTTTATCCTTTCCTTAGTTTTTTTCATTTTTCACCTTATTTTTAGTTTGCTGTGCTATGCACAGTACCAATTTTGTTTTATGAATATTTTTGTTGCTAAGCTCAACTACGACACGCAGGAATCTGACCTGCAGTACGCATTCGAAGAATTCGGCGCTGTCGATTCTGCTAAGATCATTATGGACCGCGACACTGGCCGTTCTAAAGGCTTTGGTTTCGTGGAAATGCCTAACGACGACGAAGCGCGCGAAGCGATTCGTCAGCTGAACGATCAGGAACTGGATGGTCGTACTATCGTTGTAAAAGAAGCTGAACCACGCGAAAACCGTCGTGGCGGTGGTGGCGGTGGCTACAACCGTGGCGGTGGCGGCGGTTACAACCGCGGCGGAGGAAGATATTAATCGATTGAGGCTTTGCCTCACCGTATGATATATTCTTTTTTGGAAAGCCCTGAGCAACCCTCAGGGCTTTTCTTATGCCCGGTGGTGTCTTTCCTGCCTCAATAAAATACATTCTCTGGATATCCTGCTGCTTTTATTATTCTTTAAAGCACTAAAACACTGAAGTTTTCTCAGTTGCAAAAGCATGGTTAGGGCGTTGTCTGCCCTAGTATCAGCCTAGCCAATAAGGAGCCTGACTACGCTTGAACAGTAAGTAAACAGTGCATGGCATGCGCGGATGGGATGGCTGTTGAGGAAATAACTCCTTCTCTGTAATGAATACTGGCAAGAGATCAAAATACGACACGACTGCTAAAGTAGTCCCTCTATATCGATGGACCGTCGCCCCCCCCGGCGGTTAAGCGTATTGCAATAGGTAAGGGCCTTAGGGGCAGAAAACTCTGGCGAGTAGTAATTCGATCTAATCACAATTGGTAACTAAGTTTCAATTCTGTTCAGAGACGTAAGAGCGTAGAATAAAACCAGAAAGGCCGGGCGCCCTTTCGGATGCCCGGCCTCCCGGTCTGCCCAACTGCGGGCGCCGCCTAAGCAGCGCCCGCCGGGCTATATCTCAAAGAGATGGTTACTTGATGATGACCATCTTCTTCGTTGCTGTGTAGTCACCAGTCTCA
>PR_CR_10_Liq_3_inCRDRAFT_1000260_pt1 | contig 14898 bp, 9 predicted proteins | sample PRCRCaboRojoPR_2_FD_10240 | JGI IMG/M metagenome (IMG submission 10240)
AGAATCACTGTTACAAAACGACCCATGGGTGCGAGAGAGCATAGGCCTTAGGGATATTTACACCGCCCCACTTAACTTACTGCAGGCGGAGCTCCTACGCAGGGTACGTGAAACCCACGACCCGGCCATTGAACAAGCCTTGATGGTAACCATTGCAGGCGTGGCTGCGGGCATGCGCAATACCGGCTGACCCTATTGCTACAACATGATTCGCCTGATGTCCGTCAGCATCTCACGCAGGTCAGTCAAGAAACGTCCTGCGTCGCCGCCGTTGATGACCCTATGATCGTAAGATAACGAGAGAGGCAACAAGGTTCGCGGCACAAAGCTGCCGCCATCCCAAACCGGTTTAACATCGGCCCGTGATACCCCCAAAATCGCCACTTCGGGTGCGTTCACAATCGGCGTGAAGCCGCGACCACCAAGGCCACCTAAACTGCTCACGGTGAACACGCCTCCCTGCATTTGGTCGGGCCGTAACTTTTTGTCCTTTGCCGCTGCCGCAAGTGCCAGTACCTCAGCACCAATTTCCCATATCGATTTTTTATCGACATCTCGAATCACCGGCACCATCAGTCCAGCTGGAGTATCCACTGCCATACCGATATGGCAGTAATGCTTGTACACGAGGGTTTCACCGCCATCGGCGAGGGACGCTTTGAGCTTTGGGTGTGCATTCAGTGCAACCGCGCAGGCCTTCAGAATGAACGGCATCGGGGTCATCTTGGTGCCCTTGCGCTCTGCCTCAGCCTTCAATGACTTCCTGAAGGTCTCCAAGTCGGTAATGTCGGCATCATCAAACTGGGTGACATGGGGCACATTGAGCCAAGCGCGAGTCATGTTAGCTGCAGTGATTTTGTCGAGTCGCGAGCGGGGCTGCGGATCGATACTGCCAAATTTGCTGAAGTCAACATCGGGCACTTCAGGTATTCCCGAACCACCTCCTGTTGAAGCAACGGGCTTGGCCAGCGCATTGGCAACAAACTGCTGCAAGTCCTCCTTCAAAATGCGGCCTCTAGGCCCGGAGCCTGGCACCTGAGTCAACGCCACACCAAACTCTCGCGCCAGCTTTCGCACCGCCGGGCCGGCATATACCGAATCTTCCTCTGAATTGGGTGCAGCACTGACAGAAGAAACAGACGCCACCGGAGCAACAGGACGTTCAGTTGAAGCGGATTCAGGGCCAGCCGCAGGGGTTGGCGCTGCAGCAGGAGCTTCTGGGATCGCAGCCGCAACAGGCTCTGACGGCGAAGCTGCGGTGGCAGTCTTACTGACGAGCATTTCGAGGATCGGTGTACCCTCGCGTACCATGGCGCCCGCTGAAACCAGTAGCGCCTGAATTGTTCCGGACGCAGGTGCGGGCACTTCCATGGAGGCTTTATCGGACTCAAGAACAACCAGTGAGTCACCCTCGGCTACCGATTGCCCGACCACCACCGATAACTCAATAAGGTCGACCTCACCATCAGTGCCAATATCGGGAATGGTGACCGTCATGACCTCCGCTGCGGATGGTTCCACTGCGGCTGGCTCAGCGGCCGTAGCGTCGACCGCGGTCGCGGCGTCGGCAGCGGCAGTACCCAGTGCGGGCTCGGCGGTGGGCATCGAGGCATCTGAACCAGCGCCGTCGCTCTGCACCTGCAGGATGACATCTCCCTCGGACAATTGATCTCCCACTGCGACTCGGAGCTCAGTCACCACACCCGCTGCAGTCGCAGGTATCTCCATCGACGCCTTGTCGGACTCCAACACAATAAGACTTTGCTCAAGCTCAATGTGATCACCTACCGCCACCAAGACTTCGACCACTTCAGCGCCCTCGGCGCCACCAATATCAGGAACGGTTATCGTTGTGTCAGCCACTGTCATGCTCCTTATTCCTATGCCGTTATGCGCAGCGAGGGTTAGTTTTATCGGATGAAATGCCCAAACGATTCATGGCATCGGTGACAACACGCGGCTCAATACTACCCTCGTCGGCCAACGCTTTGAGTGCCGCCAGCACGACAAACTCGCGACTTACCTCAAAATGCTCGCGCAATTGCTTGCGGGTATCGCTTCGACCAAAGCCATCGGTGCCCAACACAGAAAAACGACCCGGTATAAATTCACGCAACTGATCGGTATGCGCTTTCATGTAATCAGTAGCCGCAATAAAAGGCCCGTCACAGGCAGACAATTGCTCTGTAATGTACGGCACTCTAGGCGTTGCCTCGGGGTTCAGCATATTCCAGCGCACAGCGTCTTTACCGTCGCGGGCGAGCTCATTAACACTGGTCATACTCCAAACATCGGCGGCTACTTGATACTCCGCTTCCAATATATCTGCAGCCGCCTCGACTTCGCGCAAGATACTGCCAGCACCCATGAGCTGCACCCGATGTCCCGCCTCCTGAGTCGATGCGCGCAGACGGTAAAGGCCTTTAACAATGCCGTCATCCACACCTTCTGGCATGTCGGGGTGATGGTAGTTTTCATTCATGGTGGTGATGTAATAGAAACAGTTCTCACCCTGCTCAAACATACGCTTGACCCCATCCTGAATGATAACGGCCAGCTCGTAGCTGTACGTTGGGTCGTAGCTAATGCAGTTAGGAATGGTGGCCGCCATAAGGTGACTATGACCATCCTGGTGCTGCAAGCCCTCACCATTGAGGGTCGTTCTACCGGATGTGGCACCAATCAAGAATCCCCGCGCCTGGCTGTCCCCCGCGGCCCAGGCTAAATCGCCGATGCGCTGGAAGCCGAACATCGAGTAGAAAATATAGAAGGGGATCATCGGATAATCGGACACGCTGTAGGACGTTGCGGCCGCAAGCCACGCCGAGAACGCGCCGGACTCGTTGATACCCTCCTCAAGAATTTGGCCGGTCTCGGCTTCCTTGTAATAGAGGATGCCATCGGCGTCATGGGGGGTATAACGCTGCCCCACCGAGGAGTAAATGCCCAACTGACGGAACATACCCTCCATACCGAAAGTGCGCGCCTCATCGGGGACAATAGGCACTACTCGGTTGCCAATTTCCTTGTCTTTCACCAGTGCGGACAGAATTCGCACGAACGCCATGGTGGTGGAGATCTGGCGTTTACCGCTGCTTTTGAGCTGACTGGCGTAGGCTGAACGCCCGGGAGCCGCCAAAGAATAACTCACAGCTCTCCGCACGGGCAGCTGCCCACCCAACTGTGCACGCCGCTCACGCATGTAGCGGATTTCCGGACTGTCTTCCGGCGGACGGTAAAACGGCACATCTTTCAGGTCTTTGTCACTGATAGGCACGCCGAATCGATCGCGGAAGGCTTTCAGACTCTTGAGATCAAGTTTCTTCAGTGAATGGGTTTCGTTGCTCGCCTCACCCGCTTCCGACGTCCCATAGCCCTTCACCGTCATGGCTAGAATAGCCGTCGGACGCTCGGTTTCTTCACAGGCAGCCGCATAGGCAGCATAGACTTTATAGGGGTCGTGGCCGCCCCGGTTCAGATACATGATGTCGTCGTCACTGAGCTGTTCTACCAGCGCACGGGTCTCTGGGTATTTCCCAAAAAAGTGCTCGCGGGTGTACGCGCCACCGTTGAACTTACAATTTTGCAGTTCACCGTCGCATACCTCATCCATACGCTGCTGCAGCATGCCGGACTTATCGCGCTCTAGCAGAGGATCCCATTTCCGCCCCCAAATGACCTTGATGACGTTCCAGCCTGCACCTCGGAACACACCTTCAAGTTCTTGGATGATCTTTCCGTTGCCTCGCACAGGGCCATCGAGGCGCTGCAAGTTACAGTTCACCACAAAGTGCAGGTTACCCAGCTGCTCTCGTCCCGCGAGGGCGATGGCACCGAGTGATTCAGGTTCGTCGCACTCTCCGTCGCCCATAAAGCACCAAATCTTACGATCCCGATGATCAACCAAGCCCCGTCGCTGCTGGTACTTCATGACGTGGGCCTGGTAAATAGCCTGAATGGGCCCAAGCCCCATAGACACCGTGGGGAACTGCCAGTAATTCGGCATCAACCAGGGATGGGGGTACGAGGACAGACCACCACCCGATACTTCGCGCCGGAAGTTCTCGAGCTGCTGCTCGTTGAATACGCCCTCTAGGTAGGAACGGGCGTACATGCCCGGAGCGCTATGACCCTGGAAGAAAACGAGGTCGCCCGGGTGGCCATTGCCGGTACCCCGGAAAAAATGATTCATGCCAATGTCATAGAGAGTGGCACTTGATGAGAAGCTGGAGATGTGACCACCCAAGCCCTCATCATTGTCGTTGGCACGCATCACCATCGCCATGGCATTCCAGCGCACCAGTGATCGAATGCGCCGCTCCATGAACATATCACCCGGTAACGGACGCTCATTCTCTGGGGCTATGGTGTTACGAAAAGGTGTCGTAATCGCCTGTGGCAGAGGCACCCCATTGCTCTGAGCGTGGTGATACACGGATTTCAACAAATCGCCGGCCGCGCTCAAACCACCGTGCTTGACCACCGAATCAAGGGCTTCTACCCACTCCTGACGTTCCTGTGGGTCGAGTTGGGTGTCACTCATGACTATCTCCTTGGTTTCGATCGGGGATGCGAACTGAACCCATCAGCGGCCAAGCGCATTCACCAATTAGTTTTATAAAAGAACCAACAAAATCTACCGTTACGCTTCTGAAACTAATCGATCTCCACGCAATTTTCATTAAAGTTCTATTGTGGAACCGTAAAAAATACAAAAAAATACCCCAGACAGCTATGTCTGAGGTATTCAAAAGAGGTAACGCTGAATTTAAGGCTGTTTTGGCATACGTTGATGGAACGCAGCAATATCATCAATCACGGACGCCCCTTCTATGACCGCGAAGGGCGCATCGGCAAATGCCTTACCTCGCATTTGAATCAGAATACGCGACCTGTCAGGGGCCAATACCGTCTCTCGGTAGAAATCACGCGCATCCTCTAAGGTCACGTTTTCCACCGCTGCCACGAGCTGGGCCTTGCTATCGAAGCTGTAGCGCTCCCGCTCCCAGTCGCTCACGAAGGGACCGGCCTCCTCCGATAAATTTTTCGGCGGTTTATTCAGGTCAGTCAGAATCCCAGCTTTGATACGCTCAAAATCCTCATCGCTAAGGTCTTGAAGATCTTGTTCAAACTCTGCGGTGTACGCGTCAAAACGAGCTAGCATATCGACAGGGGCTTTTACTGGGGTTTGGATGTAAAAGCCAATGAACGGATGCTCATTCAATCGAGACGCAAAACCACCCGCCGCATAACCCAGCTGCTCTTCCGTGCGCAGTTGATTGAATGCACGATTGCTCAAATGCGCAGCGACCACCTCGGCCTTAGCCTGAGCTTCGAAGCTGGCTTCTGGCGCGGCAAACAAATACATCATGCCAAGATCTTCAACCGGCAGATCCTCTACATAGACCAGCGCCTCGCCCGCTTGTGGCGCATACACCGCCGACCTCACATAAGCTGACGGATTGCGCTCGGGCAGCTTGTCTTCAATCAAACTGGCCAGGCTCTGTGCATCGGCTTCACTGTAATTGCCGAACATGTAAACCCGTGCGAGCGCAGAGCCCAACTCACCCTCAATGAACTGGGCTAGAGACCCGTTAGTGACCTGCTCAGCGATGTCGATGAGTGTCTCATCATCGTAGCTCCCGCTAGTGGTTAATTTCCGTAAGGCCGGGCCCAACTGGCGAAACGGAAAACCCCGTTTGCTGTTGCGTATGCCGCGCACGAACCTGTCTACCGCTTGGGCCAGTGCTTCGTCGCTGGGCTGTATACGCAGGGCATCGAGGGCCTGCTCTATGAGCACGGGCTGTTTATCGGTGAAACCCGAAAAAGTCAGTTTGACGCCATTTGCCGTTGACATACCGGCACTCATCCCAGCGATGGACGCCTCGGTAAACAGGGTTCGCTGCGCCATCGAGTACAAGTCATCCCACAGCGCCATGAGTACTACCGCTTCGGGGCGATTCTGACGAGAGGGGGTATTTAAGTAGATCTGCGTAAAACCTTTGGGTTGCTCTCTATAAATTTCACTACCCTGAAGCCAAATATCGATATCTTCTTGCGCCACCACATGGGCGGGGCTTGAAGAGGCATGGGCCACCTCAAAGGATTCGGGGAGCAATGAGTTCAAGGCAGGCAAAGCTAACTCGTACTGCTCGGCCAGCGCCAATTGCTCATCTGGCCCTTGCAGTTTTAAATCTGAAACTGCGTACTTGCCTGCATAGTAGGTGATGGACTGCTCCACGGGTTCATCTTTCGAGACGTACCACACCCGCAGTCGCTCTGGCACCAATTGCGCAAGTACCTCGGCCACCGCGTCGGCATTAAACCCATCAAAGACGTAGGGCGCATTAACCGCATTGACACTGGGAAAATCCTGCATTGCCGCCGCGAGTTGGGTGGCATAGGAAAAATCTCCAATCTTTTCAAGAAAGCGGAAGCGATTATCAAGGGAGGTTTTGAACTCGGCTGCATACCGATCGTCGACACCCTCAGTCCTAATCTGCTCAATATAGCCCAATAACATATTGGTAATGGTCTCGCGGTGGGCCATACCCTCTTCGGTGAGATCGACCATCAAGCGGAAGGTACCGTAGTTGCCGTACTCATTGGGTGTGGCAGACACATTTAGCGCACTAGCCCAGCCCAACTCTTTCAAGCGAACCGCTGGTGTGTCGGGCATTTCAGATCCCAAAACATAGGCCAAGTACTCGCTTGGTTTGGAGGCAAACTGATCCATGTTGTTATCGATCAGAAACTCCAGCTGCAGCATGCGCTGCTCCTCCTGGGGCACGAAGTGCACCAGCTTTCCGGCCGAGGTCGCGAAATCAATTGACTCGGTGACCACAGGATCGGGCACATTTTTATTGGGAATATCGGCGAAATGTTGCTTCGCGAGTTCGGCCATCTTGGCGATCGACAGGTTGCTGACCATCGCCACTTTCATGAGATTAGCGGAGTAGTAGCGCTGGTAAAAGTCGACGGTAGCGGCGTGTAAAGACCCCTCCCCTTTGTCTGCTAGGCTCTCTAAATTGCCAATGAGAAAACGATTGGCAGGGTGATCGCCCAGCAGCAAGCGCCCCAACCGAAACATGCCAAAGAAATCCATTTCTCGGCGCATCGACCACTCGGCATTAACCGCGCTCTTTTCTTTCTCGATGTACTCGGGATCTAACAGTGGCCCCTTGAAAAACTGAGAGAATCGATCGAGCGCGCCGTCGTAGGCAGAATTTTTCACTTCGAACTGGTAGTTCGTGATATCGAGCCATGTGTACGCATTTCGCGCGCCGCCATTCTCATTAATAAATGACATGTACTCATCGGGCTCTGGGTATTTTTCGGTACCCAAAAACAGCATATGCTCTAAATAATGTGCCATACCCTGGTAATCCATAGGGTCGAACAGTAGTCCCACACCTACACTGAGAGCCGCAGCTGATTTCTCGACATCGGGGTCGGAAACCAACATGACCTCAAGACCATTTTCGAGGGTCAACAACTGGTATTCACGCTGGTCATTAGGGCTGATGGGGATCGCACTGCCCGCTGACGCCATGTCCGCGCCCGGATCTACACTCGCTGTTTTTTTGCCGTCACAACCATACAGACACAAACTTATTGCACCTGCGGCTAGCAACATCCAACCGCTTGCCACGACCCCTTGCCATCGAATGCTCATATGCTCTCTCACCTATTGCTTTTCAAAATAGACACTGTTGTTAGTCATTGGTTCAGGACCGACAGCGCAGCCCACTAATCGGATAGCACCTAATCGGATAGACCTAATCGGATAGTGGCTCGAGATTAGCCGTTCGAGTGGGCCATGCCCCTACCACCGCATTCACCAAGGTCGCTAAAGGTATGGCGAAGAAGACGCCCCACACACCCCATATGCCACCGAAAAATAATACGGCAATAATGATAGCGACCGGGTGTAGATTGACTGCTTCAGAGAATAACAAGGGCACCAAGACGTTACCGTCCAGTACTTGAATAACGGTGTAACCTAACACCACGTAATAAAAATCCGGGCTCATCCCCCATTGAAAATAAGCAACAATGACAACGGGGATTGTGACCAAGGTTGCGCCAATATAGGGAATAATGACCGACAAACCCACAAGCAGGCCTAATAAAGCCGCATAATTAAGATGGAATAGGGCGAAGCAGGCATAGCTGACACCGCCAATGATAATAATTTCTATGACTTTGCCTCGGGCGTAATTGGCAAACTGCTGATTCATCTCCGACCAGATTTGGTTCAACAAAGGTCGCTCACTGGGCAAGAAGGACAAGACCCACCCCAAAATCCGCTCTCTATCGGTGAGGAAGAAAAACACCATCATCGGGATCAGCACCATATAGACCAAGATGGCCAGTAAACTGGGAATACTGCTGACACCTTTGGTCACGACCACTTGCCCAAAACTGGCCAATTCTGTCTGCAGGGTCAGGGTGAGTTGGTTCAATTGTTCAACACTCACCAACCCGGGATAGCGCTCTGGCAAAACCAAGAGTAACGAACGCACTTCATCAATCATCGTTGGGGCCTCGCGTACGAGACTGGCAAGTTGCCGCCATACCAGTGGCACGAGACCCAACATGAATGCGAAAAAAGCCCCCGTGAAAATGAGGGTCGAAATCCACACCCCCAGACGGCGGGAAACGCCCCAGGCAGTGAGCGCATTCGCCATACCCTGCATCAAATACGCCAGCACGATGGCAACAAATACCGGCGTAAGGGTATCGCCCAGGGTCATCAGTACCACTAAAGCTGCGGCCAGCAGGGCCAATAACAGCACCGATTCCTCTTCGCTGAAATAGCGCTGGTACCACTTTTGAAACACTTCCAGCATAGTTAGGCCTGTCTCATTAAGAATGGAGCTTTTGCAACTAAGCTTTGGTCATTAAGCTTTTGTGACTAAGCTTTGGTAATAAGGTGGCGCAAGACGCCGTCGCCAATGAAAGTGGTCTGCACCGCGTGCCCACCCAGACGCTCTAGGGACTGGAAGTCGCGAGTAGAACCGGGGTCGGTCGCGAGCACTTCCAATACCTGACCCGACGCCAGTTCCCTCAGGCCACGCTTCGCCATAAGCAGCGGCATAGGACAACGTTGTTGGCGAGCATCCACCGACTGCACGGGCTCGACCTGCCCGGGCTCTTGCTGATGTGACATACCCTATCCCTATTGACTAGTGGCGCGAGTATAGCGCCAAAAAAGCGCTGAATTTGGTACTAATCCTGCGGGCCACGCTGTGGAACTCTAGAGAAATTTCCCGATCAATACCCATATATTTACGCTAAAGTGCCGCCATGCTGCCTACCACATCACCCGCTTTAGCCCGCACCGCCTGCACCTTAGTCCGGTGGATGAGCTATCTGTTGCTGAGCATACAGACAAGCCTCGCCTTGAGTGCAACAGAAGGCCTAAAAATCCCAAACTTGGGCCAGACCAGCACGAGCCTATTTTCAACCGACTACGAACATCAACTAGGTCGAACCTGGCTCAAGATTTTCCGCAGCCAAGCCCCTACCGTGGACGACCCATTACTCTACGCGTATTTAGAGTCCTTAGTATTCGATCTTGTGAGTCACAGTGAACTTCAGGACAGACGTATCGAATTAGTGATCGTTGACAACCCTAGCATCAACGCCTTTGCAGTGCCCGGCGGTATCATTGGCGTTAACAACGGTCTGTTCATGTACGCTCAGACTGAAGACGAATTTGCCACCGTCATTGCCCACGAGATCGCCCACTTAAGTCAGCGTCATTTTTCCCGTCGTGTAGAGCAAGCCCAGGCCAATGCACCCCTAAACATTGCTGGGATGCTGGCCGGCATTCTGCTGGCCGCTACCACCGGTACCGACGCAGGTCTAGCGGCAATGACGGCGACTCAGGCCGCTTTACAGGATCAACAGTTGCGCTACAGCCGCGCCAACGAGGCGGAAGCCGACAGGGTGGGTATGCGAACCCTGTACGAGGCGGGTTACGACCCCTATGCGGCGCCCGCGATGTTTGAACGCATGTTGGCATCGAACCGCTATAACAGCGGCAACCGAATACCCGAATTTTTACGCACTCACCCATTGTCGGAAAATCGTATCGCTGACACCCGCAACAGGGCCATGCAGTACCCCAAGAGGATTCGGCCCACCAGTCTTGATTATCAAATGATGCGGGCGCGGGTGGCGAATCACCTGGCCGATACCCCAGAGGACGCGGTTGCAATGTTCCGCAGCCAACTCGAAGGTTCGCCGCGCTCAAGGGAAGCCGCTCTTTACGGTCTGACAATAGCACTTACCGCTGCTGGTCGGCCCCGGGAAGCCGCACTAACCCTCGATGGCCTGTGGTCAGAGGATCGAAGTCGCATCGAATATGTACTCGCCAACGCCGATATAAAGCTTGCCATGGGACAACCGGAAGCGGCCGCAGAAGCGCTAGCCAAGCGGCTAAAACTCTCGCCTGGCAATCATCCGTTAACCATGGCGTACAGCTTTGCGCTCCAGCAGGCGGGACAGGCCCATCTGGCGGAAGAGGTGCTCGTTGATCAATCGAGGCGCCAGCCGCAAGACCCCGCTCTGTGGTATTTGCTAGCAGAGGTACAGGGACTGTCGGGGAATATTCTTGGCCTACACCGCTCGCGGGCTGAGTATTTCATTCTGGTCGGTAATCTTGATGCAGCGCAACGCCAGCTCAACTACGCACTGCAACTGGCAAACGCCGACTTCACCACAGCCGCGCAGATCAATGAGCGGCTTGGACAAATCCGCAAAATGCGCGCGGCCTTGGAAAACAGCTAAAACGACGGAGACGGCAAAAACGCTTCGCGCTCAGGCCTTACCGACAACGCTGGTGCCCAAGGTGGCGGCAAAGTCGAGCATGCGATTGAGGGGCTTCATTGCCTCGACCCCAACCTGCGGGTCGACCTTAATTTCATTGTCGGTCCGCTCGAATACACTGGCCAGGGCCTGCAGATCATTCATTGCCATCCATGGGCAGTTGGCGCAACTGCGACAAGACGCACCCGCACCGGCGGTCGGCGCGATGATGAACTGTTTATCGGGTGCGGCCTGCTGCAGCTTGAAAAAGATGCCATGGTCGGTGGCCACGATGAATGTATCGTTGGGGAGCTGTTGGGCCGCTCGGATAATCTGAGTCGTCGAGCCCACGTGGTCGGCGATTTCGACCACCGAACCGGGAGATTCGGGGTGGGCCAAGACCGCGGCCCCGGGATGCACTTGCTTGAGGTTTAAAATACCTTGAGCTTTGAACTCCTCGTGAACGATACATGCGCCGTCCCACATCAGGATATCAGCACCGGTGGTGCGACGAACGTAATCGCCCAGATGGCGGTCCGGCGCCCACAAAATTTTCTTGCCTTGTTGCGCCAAATGCTCAGCGACATCCAATGCAATACTGGACGTCACTACCCAGTCAGCGCGCGCTTTAACGGCGGCGGACGTATTCGCGTAAACAACCACCTCTCGGTCGGGATGTTGATCGCAGAACGTGCTGAATTCATCGGCGGGGCAGCCGATATCGAGCGAGCACGTGGCTTCAAGGGTAGGCATTAGCACGCGCTTTCCGGGGGTCAAGATCTTAGCGGTTTCGCCCATAAATCGAACCCCGGCAACAACCAACGTGCTGGCCGGATGATCGCGCCCAAAGCGCGCCATTTCCAGGGAATCGGACACACAACCGCCGGTGGCCTCCGCCAATGCTTGAATGGCGGGGGCCGTGTAATAGTGAGCCACCAGTACAGCATTTTCTCGCTTGAGCTGCGCACTGATTTGAGCCTCTAATCGAGCCTGCTGGCTAGCATCAATACGTTGTTCATGGGTACGACGCAGGTGGTCTTGAACCTGTGTGCGGATCTCCAACAGTTTGGTCTGGGCAATCGACATGGCAGTACGGAACGGGAAAGGGCCGCAAATGATAGCACAAGGCATGCTCCGTAGAGGGTGATGCGCAGCCCCCTTAGTGGTACCCTTCGCGAAATTCATCAGGCTGCTTGCAAGTGACCGAGGACGCTAACAACCCATTACGTCCCACCATACTGGTGTGCGACGACGACCCCATGGTGCGCATGTTTGCTCGCGAGTGTCTCGAAAGTGCGGGAATGGGCGTTGTTGAAGCCGAAGACGGCGATCAAGCCCTCGAGCGCTACCATGACAGCACCCCAGACCTTGTCTTCCTTGATGTCGAAATGCCGGGTAAGACAGGTTTCCAAGTATGTCAGGCCATTCGACTGAGCCCTCAGGGCGCTGACATTCCCGTGCTTATTGCCACCGGCTCAGATGACAAGGCCTCCATCGANGCGGGGTTCGAGGCAGGCGCTACCCAGTACAAAACGAAACCTATCAATTGGGCGCTGCTGTCGCGCGATATTCGTTACATGCTTCGGGCAGCGGAAAATTTCCAGGCACTGAAAGTGCAAGAAAATCGGTTACGTCATTTAAGGCCTCCATCGATGCGGGGTTCGAGGCAGGCGCTACCCAGTACAAAACGAAACCTATCAATTGGGCGCTGCTGTCGCGAGATATTCGTTACATGCTTCGGGCAGCGGAAAACTTCCAGGCACTGAAAGTGCAAGAAAATCGTTTACGGTATTTGGCCTATTACGACCAAATGACGGAACTGCCCAACCGGCGCCGNTTTGCAGATCAACTTGAGCAGCGCATGCTGCAGGCTCTACACCACAACCAAGCGTTCGCGCTTTTGCTGGTGAACATTGACCATTTCAAACGGATCAACGACTCCATCGGTCACGAAACAGGTGACAGAATTCTCACTGATATCGCGGCGCGCCTGCGTAATCACTTGAGTGCCTGTGCGCACCTTCTCGAGGGTGACGATGACAGCACAGCCGCAACAGATATAACAGGCCAACGTGGTCTCATTGTCGAGCTCGCCCGACCCGGTGGCGATGAGTTCACCATTGTCGCGCGCAATTTCAGCGACGAGACAGAGCTGTGTGAACTGAGCGCCAGTATCATTAGCGCCCTGTCACAACCCATGTCCATCGATCGGCACAACTTGGTCATTACACCCAGTATCGGCGTTGCCATTGCACCGTTGCACGGCGACAACACCACGACGTTACTACGCAGAGCCGACGCAGCGATGCAGTTCGCCAAACGCGATGGTCGGGCCCGCTATCGGCTGTACGATGCATCGCTTAGCGACGATGCCGCGGAACGCTTGCGATTGGAGGCAGACCTCCGAGCAGCACTGCGCGATGGCGATCAACTGTACATGATGTATCAACCTCAAATTGATACCCGCAATGGACGCATGCTGGGGGTTGAAGCACTGGTGCGCTGGGAGCACCCGGAACTGGGCAATGTATCCCCCGCCAAATTTATCCCGGTCGCGGAAAACAGCGGTCTGATCCTTGCCCTTGGGGACTTTGTCTTGCAGCGAGTACGAGACGACGCGCTGAACGAGGCGTATCAGTTTCCGAAGGGGGTGACACTAAGCATTAATCTGTCTCCGCTACAGTTTTCCCAATCAGATTTTGTTGAGCACTTGTCGGCCCTATTGGCACCCCTTGATGGCCTATTCCCCGTTGAGCTAGAGCTCACCGAAGGGGTCATCATGTCCGATGCCCAGCATAATCTGACTAAGTTACAGCAACTCAAGGACAGGTCTTTTGATTTAGCCATTGACGATTTTGGTACCGGTTACTCGTCATTGAGTTACCTGCGTAATTTCCCCATAGACACCCTTAAAATTGACCGGAGTTTTGTCATTGACCTCGCCAGCAGCAGTGGCCGAGGTATCGTTCGCGCCATTCTCGGACTCAGTCAGGCTATTGGTTTGAGGGTGGTTGCCGAAGGGGTGGAAACAAGGGAGCAAGCGGAGTTTTTGGTCATACACGGCTGTGAATGCCTACAGGGATTTCTGCTGGCGCGCCCCCTACGCGCAGAGCAAATCGCCGAGGCAGGCCAACAAGACTATCGAGAGTTACTGATGACAGCGACACAGCCCGATCTACTCGCCGCTATCGAATAGAACCCGCACCGACGTGATTCGCCTCTTCACTTTTCTTGCTGGATGCCTCTGGGTAGCCAAGGACCTAGGCGCTCAGATACCCGAGCCAACGATCCAGGTGCTGTTGCAAGGCAATGATCCCCAGCAACTTGAAGCCGCCCTGGAGCGTGTCGGCGGCGAGATCACACATCAACTACCGATTATCGATGGCATAGGGGGCGTCGTAGCGGCAAGCACCCTTGAGGAACTGGAGCGACAGCCTGGTGTACGCAGGGTCGTTGAAGACTTTAACCCACCAAAATCTGAGGAAACCCGAGACTGCGCAGTGGTTGCCGGGCTTGATCTGGTACCGGCCCCCGAGGGTGCCATTTGGCGGGTTTACAACTTAAGTACTGAGCCTGTCACTACCCGTATCAAGACACTGACAAATCGCCACCGAGGTGGTGACATCCGCCTCAATGGATTGGTAGCCGGCGCTGCATTCGAACTGCCAGCAGGAGAAACCCAGCTGCTGCTGTCGCGAGAAATACATGATGAAAACCGCTCTCAAGCAGCAACCCATGCTTTGAATCAAAACAGTCTGGAGGTGGTGTTAGACCTGCCAAATTGCAGCCTCCAACTACCTCGAGCTTACGAGGACAACCACAACGATTATTACTATCCCGGGTTAGTGGGTGCTGACTTACTTAATGACGCTGGCATCACCGGCCGCGGTGTCGGTGTGGCCATTATCGATTCCGGCCTTTGGGATGTACCCGCCTTGACCACCGATAGTTTAGGCAAGCCCCGAGTAAAAGCGCACTATGATGCACGGCTCAACCGTACCGTCGACGCTGTGCGAGACGCCGGCGGCCACGGCTCCCACATGGCGAGTATCATCGCAAACAGCAGCCCCAATAACCGCCCTG